>JADMIO010690564.1_pt1 | contig 11689 bp, 7 predicted proteins | sample 8958161 | NCBI WGS metagenome assembly JADMIO01 (sample SAMN16585339, study PRJNA669376) | soil metagenome | isolation source: Crop rotation soil | place: USA: Cullars Rotation, Alabama | collected 2011
AAAATGAAAGCACAATTAATCTCAAAACGATTTTTGGCCGGCGCGTTGCTCGCGCGTCCTGGCCGAAGCGGATCGGCAGCTCGGCACGCGGCCGGTGGAGCACGTGCTGATCGGCCGCCGGCTGCTGGATAAATCGCGGACGGCGCTCTCGCGCGTGTTGCACCTGAGCCTGGCGTGGCGGCTGACCGGCGAGAAGAAATACCTCGACCGCGCACGTACCGAGCTCGTCGCGGTGGCCGCGTTCGCAGACTGGAATCCGAAGCACTTCCTCGATGTCGCCGAAATGACCACGGCCGTCGCGTTCGGCTACGACTGGTTGTATCCCGAGTTGGATGAACCCACCCGCGCCGCGCTGCGCGACGCGATTGTGACCAAGGGCCTGGTCGCGAGCCGAACGACGGATGCATGGTCGCGGCAAACCAACAATTGGAATCAAGTCTGCAACGCCGGCATGACCGTGGGCGCTCTCGCGATCGCCGACAAAGAGCCCGCGCTGGCCGCGGAGATGATTGCGCGGGCGGTGAACACGGTGCCGCTGGCCATGCACGAGTACGCACCGGATGGCGCGTATCCGGAAGGTCCCGGCTATTGGGGTTACGGGACCACGTTCAACGTGATTATGATTTCGGCGCTGCAGTCCGTGCTCGGCACGGATTTCGGTTTGGCGCAGCAACCGGGATTTTTCGCCACGGCCGATTACTACCTGCACGTCATCGGGCCGAGCGGCTACTATTTCAATTACTCGGATGCCGGTCGGGGCGGGCAAGGCGTGTCGGCGGCGATGTTCTGGTTCGCCGCGCGTCGGGACGAGTCGTACCTCCTCTGGAACGAGTGGCAAAAACTTGCTGCGTCGGAGCGGTCGCGCCGGCCCGATCGCACGGATCCGCTATTGTTGGTGTGGATGCCGCCGCAGCAACCGAAGCCGACGCGGCCGCTGGCATTGTCGTGGACCGGACGGGGCACCACGCCGGTCGCGTTTCACCGCAGCAGCTGGGAACCGAATGCCAGCTACATCGCGATCAAGGGCGGCACGCCGTTTACGAATCACGCGCACATGGACGTTGGCTCCTTTGTGATGGACGCCGAAGGCGAGCGTTGGGCCGACGATCTCGGGTCACAGGATTATAATTCGCTCGAGTCGAAAGGCGTCGACCTGTGGAACCGCAAACAGGAGTCCGATCGCTGGAAAGTTTTTCGGCTGAGCACGGCGGCGCACAACGTCCTGATGTTCGATGGCGCACCGCAGCGCGTCGACGGCAACGCGCCGATCGCGCTCTCCGGAAACGGCCGCACGGTGGTGGACCTGACGAGCATTTATCGCGGCCACGTCGGCGACGCGCGGCGCGGCGTAATGCTCCAGCCCGACCGCTCTGTCCTCGTGCAGGATGAGTTCACGCCGTCGGCGGCAACGCACGAAGTACGATGGGCCATGCTCACGCGGGCTGACGTCCATCTCGACGCTGAAGGTCGTGCGACTCTCTCGCAGCACGGAAAAAAATTGTGGCTGCACGTGCTCGAGCCCGCGCATGCCACGCTCGAGATTTATCCCACGAATCCGCCGCCCGCCGAAACCGACGCACCGAACGAAGGCACGCGGATGATCGGCTTTCGCGTCAAACTCGCCGGCGAGCAGCCGCAACGCATCGTCGTCCAACTATCGCCGTCCGAGAATGCGACGAAGTCGCCGACGATTCAGCCGCTGGCCGCGTGGTGAGCGACGCCGGCCAGGGCTAACGCTTTTTGCGCCGGGGATTAGGTGAGACGCTTCGCGGCAGCCTGCGCTTTGAGGCAGAGCTCCGCGGCTTTGAACGCGTGCGCCTGCGTCATGGCCTTCTCCGTGCGGTTCAAGCAATCGAGGATGAACTCGCCGAAGAAGCGATAGCCGACCTTGCCTTCGACCGGGATGTGGTGCTCCGCCTTGTCGTCGACGAGGTACACGTGACCGCCGCCTTTTTCGCGACCGACGTCCACGTATTTGCGCAGCTCCATGTAACCCTTCGTGCCGAGGATGAACGTGCGGCCATCGCCCCAAATGCTCAGCCCGTCAGGCGTGTACCAGTCGACGCGAATCTGATTCGTCGCGCCATTGTCCGCCACAAACGTGGCCTCGCCGAAATCCTCGAGCTCCGGTGTGTCGGGATTGGCGAAGTTGCCCACGGCCGCCGTCGTCACCGTCGCGTCTTTTGCGCCCGCGTAGGTGAGGAACTGCTCGCACTGATGGCTGCCGATGTCGCAGAGGATGCCGCCGTATTTTTCGCGTTCGAAAAACCATTTCGGGCGCGTCGCCTTGTTCAAGCGATGCGGCCCCAGGCCCATCACGTGCACCACGCGTCCGATCACACCGTTGTTCAGCAGATCGGTCGCGAACATGCCGGCTTCGGAACCCAGCCGCTCGCTGTAGCTCACCATGTATTTCTTGCCGGTCCGCGCGGCGACTTTCCGCGCCTGGTCGAGCTGCGCCAGCGTCGTGAACGGCGCCTTGTCCGAAAAGTAATCCTTGCCGCCTTCCATGACGCGACAACCGAGCGGTCCGCGCTCTGAGGTGACCGCCGCCGACGTCACCAGCTTGATTTCCGGGTCGGACAAAATCTCGTCGAGCGAGCGCGCGGTTTTCGCCTGCGGAAAGCGGCGCTGGAATTGCGCGCGTTTCTTTTCGTCGGGCTCGAAAATCCATTTCAACGTGCCGCCGGCATTGATCAGGCCGGAGCACTGACCGCTCAAGTGGTCGTGGTCGAAGTGGGCGGCGGCGAAAACAAATTCTCCGGGCTGCACCACCTTGCCGGGCTTGGGGCCGGGCACGTAGGTTTTGCTCGGTGCTGGTGCTTTTTCGTCCGCGGCAAACGAAGCGCGAGGCAGGAAAGCGCCAGCGGCGGTGACAGCAGCGGAGCGTGTGAGGAAATGACGACGATTCATGGGGTGTTTTGGGGTCAGTCTGGAAATGATTCTAGCGGCGCCGCCCGGAGAGGGCGACGCCGTCAGCCTTACTCAGTCTCTGCCGGTTTCGGCGGCGGAGGCAATCCGCGGAGCGCACGAGGCTTCGACAAATCGATGGCCGCAGCGGATTTCTCCTTCAGGCTCGCGAGATATTCGATGACGTCGCGCAGCTGGGTTTTCGTGAGCAACGTCCCGTAGATTTCCGGCATGCCCGAGGGCGCGCCTTCGCGTTTGGCGATGTCGGCTTTCTTCACCGTCACCAGTTTGTTGTCGGTGTTGCGCAGCGAAATCGAGTCCGCGGTTTCGCTCGCCACAATGCCGGCTGCGGCGCCGCCGCTTTTCAATGTAAGAACGATCGTGTCGAATCCCGGTGCGATCTTGGCGTTCGGCTTCACGACCGACTCGAGCAGGTAGTCGCGGGTGTACTTCAATCCTACGTCAGCCAGATTCGGTCCGGCGTCCCCGCCGTCGCCACCGGCGCGATGGCAACGAATGCACGCGAGTGTCGGCTGATTCGCAAAGATGCGGCTGCCGCGCATTTTGTCGCCGCCGGCGAGGGCGACTTTGTATTGCTCGAGCGGGTCGGGGCTCGCGGCGAGCAGCGCTTCGCGTTTGGCGAGGAGATCCTTGATTTCCGGTTCGCTGCGCCGACTCGCCGCGGTGACGAGTTCCAGTTGGACGGCCGGTGCGACGTTGCCCTCCGCGAGCTGCTTGAGCTGCTCGGTCAATAAGGTGACGGCAAACGGATGCTTGAGCGTCGCCAGCGAACGATACGCCGTTTTCTTTTCCTCAATCGTGCCTTTCGCGATCAGGTTGGCGAGTACCGGCGCGGCGGTGTCTGGCGATATGCGCGACGCGATCGTCAGCGCGGCGAGGCGCAGGGGCGAGGCGGCCGAATCGCCGGCGACCTTCACCGCTTCGGCGAGCCGCGGATCTTTGATTTTATCGAGCGCGTTCAGCGCCGCGGCGCGTGTTTCGCCAGATTGTTTTTCGTCGCGGACCGTCGCGAGCAAGGCGTCGGATGCACCTGCGATATCGAGCGTCTGCAATGCGCTCAACGTGGCCTTCACGACGGGGCCGGGCGTGCCCGCTGCCAGCAATCCGGCGACCGCGGGCGACAGCGCATTGACGGCGACTTCGCGGTCGCGCGTTTTGTCGGGCAATGGGCGGAACACGCCGACGATGCGGTCGCGCTGCGGCGGTTTTGGCCACAACGCGAGCTGCGCCAGCGCCTCGGCGCGCAACTTCGCCGGCGCATCGGTGCGGGCGGCGTAACGTGCAAGCGCGGCGGCATTCGCCGGCTGGCCGGCGCGGAAATGCGCGTTGAGCACGCGGAAGATGACGGGCTCGTCGGTGAGCGGTTGGTCAATCATGGCTGCGAGGGCCGGCATCGCGTCGGCAATCGGCGCATCATTGATCGCGATTGCCGCTTCGCGCTCGAGGTACGGATCGGAATCCTTGAGGAACTGGGCGATCTCGGGCCGGCCGAGCCGACGATAGGCGAGGATTACACCGAGCCGCACGGCCCGCGACGAATCGGTCGCCGCAGCTTTCAACGCGTCGAGATCGTTCAACTTCACCAGCGCCACCGTGCAGGCGTGACGGAGATAATTATCCACGTCGTTATTCGTGCGCAGCGCATCGATGAGCGCCTGCGCCACTTTTTTCGCAGCCGGGTGCTGCGCCGTCAGGCCGAGTTTGCCGAGGCCTTGTGCGGCGAAAAATTTAACGCGGTTGCTGTCGTCCTTCAGCGCGGCGACGAACAAGTCGACGTCCGCCGCCGGAACGGTGGTGGCCACAGGCGCAACTTTGCCGCCGGCGGGTAGATGTTTGTCGCTCAGAACCTTCAAGGCTTGGGCGCGCACCTCGGCATCGGCGTCTCGTGTCAGCGTGCGCAGCGGTTCGAGTGCACTCGGATTCGCGGCCGCGAGTTGGCCGAGGCCCCAGATCGCGTGCCGGCGGGCGAGGGCATTCGAAGCATTTGCGGCGGTCGGCGTGGTCGCGACGCGCGCGAGCAGCAGGAGGCTGGAGTCGCCCCGCTCGGCGAGCGTGAATTGCGCCTCCAGCCGCACGCGCCAGTCCGGATGCGCCAGCAAACGCGCGAGCTCGTCCGACGAGCGCTTCGTCCAGTCACCGCTAATCAGCTGCTGCGTTTCCTTGATGACCGGATCATTCGCGTGCTGCGGATCGGAAATCGTGTAGATGCGGCCGCGTTTCGATTTCGGCCAGCCTTCCGCCCAGTCGGAAACGTAGAGTTTGCCGTCGGGCCCGAACTTCACGTCGGTGGGTAGCGCGGACGTGAGGAAGGGTTTGGCGTCGGCGATTTCGTACGTCGCGCCTTTGGGCTTCACGTTGTACGTGTAGATCCCGCTGCGCGCGACCGAACCCTTGAAGTGCGTGATGAACAGCGAGCCGGCGTACGACGAATTCAAACCGGTGCCGGGGTAGTACGTGATGCCCGACGGACCGTCCTCGATGTTGCAGATCGGCGGAATGATGTACGCGGCCTGGCCGGGATGGCGTTGGTGCCAGAGATGCTCGGTGTTCCACGGCCCCGCTTTCTCTAGCGGCGCGAATTGGTAGCCGATGCGCCACCCGCTGTCGCCGTTCTCCACGACGTGCACCAGCCGCTCCTCATCGCCGTTGTCGCAATCGTTGTCGCCGGTGAAGAGATCGCCGTTCTCGGAAAACACGAGCGATTGCGGATTGCGCAGGCCCCACGCGAACAGCTCGAGATTGGAGCCGTCAGGGTCGCAGCGGAATACCGCGCCCGTGTCCGGTGAGTCGATGACGTTGCCTTCCTTCGTCACCACATGCGTGCCGCGATCGCCGCAACTGTAATAGATTTTTCCATCGGGGCCCCAGACCAGGCCGTGCAGATCGTGGCCGGTGAAGTTGAACCGGATGCCGTAGCCACGACTGAGTTCCGTCCGCGTCTCGGCTTTTTCGGTGCCGCTGAATTGCCAGAGGCTCGGGATGTTGGTGAACCAGACCTTGCCGCGCCGCGCCAGCACGCCGGAGGCAACGCCATCGAGCGCGGAATTGAATCCATCGGCATAGACGGTGGATTTGTCGGCCACGCCATCGCCATTCGTGTCCTCCAGCACGCGCAGGATTTCGCTCTCGATCGAAAGCTCCTTCACGCCGGCGGGCCCGAAACGTTTGTTCAATACGGCGACGCGCTCGTCGAGCGTGCGGGTGGCGAGCTCGTCTTCGAGCAGCCACATATAGTTGCGGATATCGAGCGTGCTCGAGCCGTAGCGATAGGTTTCGGCCACGAAGATCCGGCCGCGTTCGTCGAAGTTGAACGCCACGGGATTCGCGAGCATTGGCTCGGCGGCCCAGAGTTTGAGCTCGAGGCCGGCCGGCACCTTCATGCGTTTGAGCGCAGTCGCGGCTTCGTCGGACGCGGGCGCGATTTCCGGCGTGGAGAGCCGCGAACCAATGTTGCGGACGCGGCCACTCGTGGCCGGCGCGTTTTCGTCATCATCGGTGGCGGCTTCGGCCGCATGGACCCGGGCGACGATTGCAAAACTCAGGGCAACGAGCCCGAGGCGAACGGCGAAAGGAAATCGCATAGCGGAGAAAAAATCTAGGTGACGAACCGAGTGAGGCAAGACGCGTTGCCGCGAAAAAAGGTCGCATGACGAATTTTCCTGCGCCCATGCAGCGGGCACAGGCGGGCGTGGTCGGGTGTTCTGCAATCACTTGGGTGCGCCCGTCGACGCCAGCCCTTACACTTCACGCTGACCGATCGCGCGCTGCGGCGCTTACCGGCTCGGATTGCCGTGGCGAAGTTGGTTACACACGATGCCGGCGGCGACCGCGGCGTTCAGCGACTCCGCCTTGCCGTAACGTGGAATCGTGACGCGGCGCGTGACCCGCGAACTCACTTCTGGGGAAAGTCCGCGTCCTTCGCTGCCAATCACGACGATGGCATCGCGCAGCGGCGTGACGCGGTGCACGTCCTCGCCTTCGAGGTCGCAACCGACGACGGGAATCGGAACTCCAGTCAGGACGACACCGAGATCCGCGACGTACGTTTTGACCCGCGCAAACGAGCCCATGCTCGCATTGATCACCTTCTGGTGAAAAACGTCCGCGCAGTCCGGCGAAAGCAGCACGCGGTCGAAACCGAACCAATCGGCGATCCGCAGGAGCGTCCCGACGTTGCCGGCATCTTGCACACCATCGAGCGCGAGGGTGAGCCCGCGATCGAGAATCTCAGCGACGAGCAGTGGCCGGCCGATTTTCCCGACGGCGAGGACGGAGGACGGCGTCGGAAAGTGACTTGCTCGCGCCATCTCTCCTTCGGAAATCGCATGCGTTTTCCGCCCCGGCCACGCGGGCGTGCCGTAAATTTCATCCAGCGGAAAATTCGCCGCGAGCAACTCTCCGACGACTTTTTCGCCTTCGACGACAAAGACGCCGAGCGCTTCGCGGTTTTTTTTGTCCCGGAGCGAACGCAAACGCTGCAGCTCGGCCTTGGTCAACATTCGGCGCATCGTCGGCGGCGTCGCAACCGGGTGCAAGCCGCGGAATTGTCCAAGGCCCTCGTGGTGGCGGGGAACGATTGGCGTTCGCCCTTTTCAATCATCCCACCCCGAATATCCTCATGCGTATGAAACGATTTACCCCGGTCCTGGTGGTGGCGTTGCTGCTGACGATCATCGCGTCGCCATTTGCCTTTGCGGCCAGCGCGCCGGCCGCGGGACGGCCGCCGATAATCGGCGCGGATAAATCGCCCTCCGCCGCGTTCGCTGGCGCGATCTCGACCGTGACCGGGATCGCGATTTCGCCGCTGCTCGGCACGGCTGCATACGGCGCGTATCAATGGATGCTCGCGAAAGACGACATGGCCCGGGCGGCGCTGCCGTGGTTTGCCCAAGTGAAATTCTGGCTGCCGGCGCTGATCCTGATTGGCGTGGTCGCAGCCAAGGACTCGATCGGCACCATGCTGCCGCCCGGCGCGAAGAAGCCGCTCGATGTCCTCGAAGTGATCGAAAACAAAATGAGCGGGCTCGTCGCCGCCGGCGCGGTGATCCCGTTCACGATGGATTTTCTTTCGAAGGAATTCGTGCAGCAGATGAACGCGATGAATGGCGGAGGTGGGTTCGACGGGCTCGCGACGTTGCCGTTCGCGGCCTCGTTCCATCTCTCCTGGCTGCTTAATATTCTCACCGTGCCCTTCGGCATCGCGGTGTTTGCGGTAGTGTGGATGGCCTCGCACGCGATCAATGTGCTGATCCTGCTGAGTCCGTGGGGCGCGATCGACGCCGCGTTGAAGGCGGCGCGGACTTCGCTGCTCGGCCTGATCGTATTGACGACCACGATTAATCCTTGGGTCGGCGCCAGCCTGTCGATCGTCGTGATCATCATCGCGTACTTCGTCGCCGGCTGGGCGTTTCGGCTGACGATCTTCGGCACGATTTTTTCTTGGGACTATCTGACGCTGCGACGCCACCGTTTCAGTCCGGCCGAGAACGACAATCGGATGTTCGCCGGACCGAATCTGCCGGGCGTGCCGATCCGGAGTTACGGCCGCCTGGTGCAACGGACTGCGGGCGGACTCGAATTTGTCTATCGGCCCTGGCTCGTGCTTGCGCCGCGCGTGGCGCCGGTCTCGGCCGAACCGGCGTCGCTCGGAATCGGCGAGGGACTGATTTTCTCGGACATCGTGACGCGCGATAACCGCACGTTGTTCTCGCTGCCGCCGCGGTACCGCGGACACGAGGAAACATTGGCGCGTGCTTATCTGATGGGCGGCGGTGTGCGACCCGCGGGCATTCGCAAGGCGTGGAGCTCCCTCCTCGGAATGCTCGGCGGCCGCGCCGCGCAATCGCCCGCGCCGGTATAAGCCGCGACCGCCGTGCCACGCGCACCATTGGCGATCAGTTTTTCCTGCGCACGGCGACCCAGTTGGCCGCAGCGATCGCGGCGACGGCCCCAATCACGCTCGCTTGTCGGCCATTGAGCCGGACCACGAGCAGCGCGCAAAAACCGAGTCCTAGCACCGCGAGCAACGTCCCCAGCGGCGCGCGCCACGCGTCCGCGTTCGGTCGCGTTTGCCGCAACTTGAGCATCGCGAGGCAGGTGAAGACGAAGGTGACCAGCCGCGCCGCGGCCGAAAGAATCGCGTTCCAATAGAAACTACCGGCGAGGGCGAGTCCGAGCACGAGCACGGCCCAGAACAAAATTGAAACATACGGCGTGCGAAACGTCGGCTGCACGCGGGCGAACGGCGCGGGGAAGTCGCCCTTCTCGGCGAGCGCGAAGGTGAGTCGCGGCACGGTGACAAACGCCGCGCTGACCCAGCCGATCGTCGAGATGAGCGCACCGATCGCGATCGCGCGAGCGCCGGTCGAGCCGGCGAAGACGCGCGCTGCGTCGGCGAGCGGACGTTCGCTGGCGGCGAGATTCGGCACGGCTCGCATGGTGACGATATGCACCAGGATGAAACTCACGGCGACCACCGCGAGCGCCGTCAGCAGGGCAAACGGTGCGTCGCGGCGCGGATCCTTGGTTTCCGCGGCGGGAATCACCGCGCTTTCGAAACCACCGTACGCAAAAACGGTCGCGAGCAACGCGTCGATCCAATCGCGGCCGGTCGCATGGACCGCAACGGCCGCCGACGTTTCGTGGCGCAGCAGAGTGAGGCCCATCACAATGAAAACCGCGAGCGACGACAGTTTGACCACGATGAAGAACGCCGAGAGTCCGTTGCCGGCGCGGACGCCCCGAATGTTGACCCACGCAAACGTGGCGACGATGGCCACCATGACCGCCGCACGAATCAGCGGCTGTTGGGTCGCCGGGAAAAATTCCCCAAGGTAAACCACGAACAGATTGATCACGGCCGCCCCCGAAGTGAGCCGCACCAACCAGACGAACCAGCCGGTTTGAATTCCCGCGAGCCGACCGAGCGCCTCGCGGACATACAAGTATTGTCCGCCGGATTCCCGGTACTGGGAGCTCAACTCCGCGAACACCGCCATGATCACGCCAATGCCCACCGCGCCGGCGAGATAGGCCCACGGCGCGGCGGGACCGACAAAACCCGCGATCGCACTCGGCAGACCGAAAATCCCGCTGCCGATAATGCCGTTCAGTACCAGCGCCGTAAGACCCCAGCGGCCGATGGCCCGCACCAGCGTGGGCGAGCTGGGCAGCGCCGTGATCGGCGGGTTCGTCTTTTCGGGAGAGGTCAAAGGCGCGGGACGGCTGTCGGTTTACGTCGACGGATGCACGAGCGCACGCAACCCGCGCGCCAATCGCGCGACGCCCTCGGCCGCCGTTTCGCGCTGCAACGCGCCGTACGCGACGCGCAGCGCGCACTCGCGTTCGACGCCGAAGGCATTGCCGGGGATCACGGCGACGCCGTGCTCGGTAATCAAACGTCGCGCGATCTCGAAGGCATTTTCCTTCGTGTGAACGCGCAGCAAAAAGTAGAATGCACCCTGCGTCGGCGGCACGTCACAGACGTCGCCGAGGGCCGCGAGTTGTTGCCGCACGATCGCGCGAACATCGGCGATGCCCCGCAATTTTTCGCGCACGTAATCGGCGCCGGCCTCAAGCGCGCCCGCGCCCGCGAATTGGGAAATCACCGGCGGACAAATCAGAATGGTGTCCTGGATTTTGCGCAGCGCGCCTTCGAGGCTGGCGGGATACACCATCCAGCCGACGCGCCAGCTGGCGAAGCCGTAGGATTTGGAAAGCGAGAAGAGCGAGATGGTGTGGGCCGCCGCTCCCGGCACCGACGCGGGCGAAAAGTGCGCGGCGCCGTCGAACGTGAAGTGCTCGTAGGCTTCGTCGTGAATGTGAAACAATCCGCGGGCCGCGCAGAGTTCGTTTACGGCGCGCAACGTTGCGGCCGGGTACACCGCCCCGGTCGGGTTGTTGGGCGAAACGGTGACGATCGCACGCGTGCGCGGCGTGATCGCGTCGCGCAAGCGGTCGAGTTGCAGCTGATAATTTGTGTCGGTGGGGACGAGCACCGGCCGGCAATTCGCCATCGTGACCGCCATCTCCTGATTGAAGTAGTACGGCGTCGGCAGAATGAATTCGTCGCCCGGGTCGGCGATCGCGAGCACCGCATTGAGAAATCCCTGGTTGCCGCCGGCGGTGACCATCACGCGGTTCGCCGGGCCGATGACTATATGATTTTCCGCGGCGAGCTTGGTGGTGATTCGCTCGAGCAGGAGCGGAATGCCGGCAACGCCCTGATATTTGTGCAGCGTGGGATCCGCCGCGAAGCGTTCGAGGGCGGCGAACGCCTGCGGTGGCGGTCCGTAATGCACGACGCCCTGGCCGAGCGAGATCGTGCCCGGGTGGGCGCGAATCAGATCGGCAATTACCGGAATGATCGGCGAGGAGACGGCACGCAGCCGGGCGGATTCGCTCATGCAGCAGAAAAATTCAGCGCGGCGCGGACGAAAGCGGGTGGGGTGGAATCAAGCGGGATGGTCGACGGCACGTGTGACCGTGGAACGACCCTGAGGCTACAGGGCAAATTGCCGCGCGCGCAACGAAGGTTTGAAACTAAGCCGCCGGCGAGTTCCTTTCCCGTATGCGCCGTCTGCTTACCCCCGTGCTATTGCTGCTGCTGCTCGCGAACCCGATCCGTGCCGCCGACGTCCCGCAGCCCAACATCATCCTGATTCTCGCCGACGATCTCGGCTATGGTGAACTGGGCTGTTACGGCGCGAAGGATATCAAGACGCCGAATGTCGATCGGCTCGCGGCGCAAGGGGTGCGG
>JADMIO010785137.1_pt1 | contig 11689 bp, 8 predicted proteins | sample 8958161 | NCBI WGS metagenome assembly JADMIO01 (sample SAMN16585339, study PRJNA669376) | soil metagenome | isolation source: Crop rotation soil | place: USA: Cullars Rotation, Alabama | collected 2011
CTTTCCCAAAATCGCAAAGTCATCAAAAAACCGCAAAGTTGTTTAAAATAAGAGCAACACTACAAAAGGAGATAAGAAGAGCACATACCTCAGTCACTTATTATCACTAGCGCTCGCCGCAGCCGTGTAACCGAGCATAGCGAGCGAACTGGCGAGGAAGCAAAGAAGAACTGTTCTGTCAGATAGCTCTTACGCTCAGCGCAAGAAGAAATATCCACCGTGGGAAAAACTCCAGGTAGAGGTACACACGCGGATAGCCAATTCAGAGTAATAAACTGTGATAATCAACCCTCATCAATGATGACGAACTAACCCCCGATATCAAGTCACATGACGAAGGGAAAGAGAAGGAAATCAACTGTGACAAACTGCCCTCAAATTTGGCTTCCTTAAAAATTACAGTTCAAAAAGTATGAGAAAATCCATGCAGGCTGAAGGAAACAGCAAAACTGTGACAAATTACCCTCAGTAGGTCAGAACAAATGTGACGAACCACCCTCAAATCTGTGACAGATAACCCTCAGACTATCCTGTCGTCATGGAAGTGATATCGCGGAAGGAAAATACGATATGAGTCGTCTGGCGGCCTTTCTTTTTCTCAATGTATGAGAGGCGCATTGGAGTTCTGCTGTTGATCTCATTAACACAGACCTGCAGGAAGCGGCGGCGGAAGTCAGGCATACGCTGGTAACTTTGAGGCAGCTGGTAACGCTCTATGATCCAGTCGATTTTCAGAGAGACGATGCCTGAGCCATCCGGCTTACGATACTGACACAGGGATTCGTATAAACGCATGGCATACGGATTGGTGATTTCTTTTGTTTCACTAAGCCGAAACTGCGTAAACCGGTTCTGTAACCCGATAAAGAAGGGAATGAGATATGGGTTGATATGTACACTGTAAAGCCCTCTGGATGGACTGTGCGCACGTTTGATAAACCAAGGAAAAGATTCATAGCCTTTTTCATCGCCGGCATCCTCTTCAGGGCGATAAAAAACCACTTCCTTCCCCGCGAAACTCTTCAATGCCTGCCGTATATCCTTACTGGCTTCCGCAGAGGTCAATCCGAATATTTCAGCATATTTAGCAACATGGATCTCGCAGATACCGTCATGTTCCTGTAGGGTGCCATCAGATTTTCTGATCTGGTCAACGAACAGATACAGCATACGTTTTTGATCCCGGGAGAGACTATATGCCGCCTCAGTGAGGTCGTTTGACTGGACGATTCGCGGGCTATTTTTACGTTTCTTGTGATTGATAACCGCTGTTTCCGCCATGACAGATCCATGTGAAGTGTGACAAGTTTTTAGATTGTCACACTAAATAAAAAAGAGTCAATAAGCAGGGATAACTTTGTGAAAAAACAGCTTCTTCTGAGGGCAATTTGTCACAGGGTTAAGGGCAATTTGTCACAGACAGGACTGTCATTTGAGGGTGATTTGTCACACTGAAAGGGCAATTTGTCACAACACCTTCTCTAGAACCAGCATGGATAAAGGCCTACAAGGCGCTCTAAAAAAGAAGATCTAAAAACTATAAAAAAAATAATTATAAAAATATCCCCGTGGATAAGTGGATAACCCCAAGGGAAGTTTTTTCAGGCATCGTGTGTAAGCAGAATATATAAGTGCTGTTCCCTGGTGCTTCCTCGCTCACTCGACCGGGAGGGTTCGAGAAGGGGGGGCACCCCCCTTCGGCGTGCGCGGTCACGCGCACAGGGCGCAGCCCTGGTTAAAAACAAGGTTTATAAATATTGGTTTAAAAGCAGGTTAAAAGACAGGTTAGCGGTGGCCGAAAAACGGGCGGAAACCCTTGCAAATGCTGGATTTTCTGCCTGTGGACAGCCCCTCAAATGTCAATAGGTGCGCCCCTCATCTGTCAGCACTCTGCCCCTCAAGTGTCAAGGATCGCGCCCCTCATCTGTCAGTAGTCGCGCCCCTCAAGTGTCAATACCGCAGGGCACTTATCCCCAGGCTTGTCCACATCATCTGTGGGAAACTCGCGTAAAATCAGGCGTTTTCGCCGATTTGCGAGGCTGGCCAGCTCCACGTCGCCGGCCGAAATCGAGCCTGCCCCTCATCTGTCAACGCCGCGCCGGGTGAGTCGGCCCCTCAAGTGTCAACGTCCGCCCCTCATCTGTCAGTGAGGGCCAAGTTTTCCGCGAGGTATCCACAACGCCGGCGGCCGGCCGCGGTGTCTCGCACACGGCTTCGACGGCGTTTCTGGCGCGTTTGCAGGGCCATAGACGGCCGCCAGCCCAGCGGCGAGGGCAACCAGCCGAGGGCTTCGCCCTGTCGCTCGACTGCGGCGAGCACTACTGGCTGTAAAAGGACAGACCACATCATGGTTCTGTGTTCATTAGGTTGTTCTGTCCATTGCTGACATAATCCGCTCCACTTCAACGTAACACCGCACGAAGATTTCTATTGTTCCTGAAGGCATATTCAAATCGTTTTCGTTACCGCTTGCAGGCATCATGACAGAACACTACTTCCTATAAACGCTACACAGGCTCCTGAGATTAATAATGCGGATCTCTACGATAATGGGAGATTTTCCCGACTGTTTCGTTCGCTTCTCAGTGGATAACAGCCAGCTTCTCTGTTTAACAGACAAAAACAGCATATCCACTCAGTTCCACATTTCCATATAAAGGCCAAGGCATTTATTCTCAGGATAATTGTTTCAGCATCGCAACCGCATCAGACTCCGGCATCGCAAACTGCACCCGGTGCCGGGCAGCCACATCCAGCGCAAAAACCTTCGTGTAGACTTCCGTTGAACTGATGGACTTATGTCCCATCAGGCTTTGCAGAACTTTCAGCGGTATACCGGCATACAGCATGTGCATCGCATAGGAATGGCGGAACGTATGTGGTGTGACCGGAACAGAGAACGTCACACCGTCAGCAGCAGCGGCGGCAACCGCCTCCCCAATCCAGGTCCTGACCGTTCTGTCCGTCACTTCCCAGATCCGCGCTTTCTCTGTCCTTCCTGTGCGACGGTTACGCCGCTCCATGAGCTTATCGGGTCCACTCGCGAACGCAGAAAGGCCCACCCGAAGGTGAGCCAGTGTGATTACATTTGCGGCCTAACTGTGGCCAGTCCAGTTACGCTGGAGTCACTAGTATTTAGGTGACACTATAGAAGCGGCCGCGACAACTTGTCCACGTGGAATTCTAAGCTTAGGATCCCAATGTGCTGGAAAGGCCGGGCGCGCCGATCTCGATCTATCGCCGCAACCTGCAACGCGCCTATCTCGATAACCTCGATCAGAAGCTGAACAGCGCGCCCGCGGCGAGCGCGGAAGTCAGGATGCTCGTGAAGGGGGAGCTGCACGCGTTGAGCGGCCAGGTGCAGAAGGCGCTCGCGGCGCCGGGCCTCGACGAAAACACGCGCAGGCATCTGTCGGACGCGAAGGACGAGATCGCGATCATTCTCGATCCGCGGGTGCCACGGCCGGCGCCGGATCCAAACGCCGCCGCCGCTGGACTCGGGCGCGGACGCGGAGGTGTACGGTGAAAAATCTGCGACCTGCAACCCACAACATGCGAGTTCGGAAACACCTGGCCGGCTGGTCCGTTGCGCTGATGTGTGCGGCGGCGTTCGCGGCCAGCGTCGTGGCGCCAAGCCTTCAGGCTCAGGGGCGTGGCGGCGGTGGCGCCGGCGGAGGCGGTGGCCAGGGCGGCGGCCAGGGCCGGGGCGGCAACGCGGGACCGCGGCCGTACGCGGAAGTCGTCACGGCGGCAGCGAAGTCCGCGGACGGCATCTTCAAGGTGCACCGCATCACGGACGGGGCACGTGACCAGCTCCTCTACGAGATCCCGAAGGCGCAGCTCAGCAAGGACTTCCTCTGGAACACCCAGTTGAAGAAGACGACGATCGGATCCGGCTACGGCGGCCAGTCGGTCGTCGGCTCCCGCGTCGTCCGCTGGGTGCTGAAGGGCGACAAGGTGCTGCTCGAGAACCTCAACTACTCGGCCATTGCCGATCCCTCGAATCCGAACCGCGAGGACTCGAACCTGCCCGCGATCATCCGGACCTTCGATGTCGCCGCGTACAACGCGTCAGGGGACCCGGTGATCGACGTCACGGCGCTGTTCACGACCGACGTTCCGGAGTTCTCCGCGCGCGGCAGCGTCGGTGGCCGCAGCATGGATGCCAGCCGGACGTTCCTCGAGAAGGCGAATGCCTATCCGATGAACATCAACGTCGAGGTCACCGCGACGTATCCGCGCGTGGATGCCGGAGCTGACCCGAACGCCGGCGGCGGCGGCCGCGGTGGCCGGGGCGGGGCCGGCGGCGGACCGAGCGCTACGGTGCTCGTGCACCACAGCATGATCAAGCTGCCGGAGACCCCGATGATGCCGCGCCTCTTCGACGAGCGCGTCGGCTATTTCACGCAGGGCCTGATCGACTACGAGACCGGCGAGAAGGAAGCGCAGCAGAAGCGGTTCATCACGCGCTACCGCCTGGAGAAGAAGGACCCGAACGCGGAAATCTCCGAGCCGATCAAGCCGATCACGTACTGGATCGATCCGGAGACCCCAAAGAAGTGGGTGCCGTGCATCAAGGACGCGATCGAATCATGGCAGCCGGCCTTCGAGATGGCCGGGTTCCGCAAGGGCATTGTCGCGAAGGAAGCGAGCGAATCCGGCGATCCGAACTGGAGCCGCGAGGACGTGCGCTACTCCACGATCGACTACCTGCCGTCGACGACGGAGAACGCCGTCGGTCCGCACGTGCACGATCCGCGGAGCGGCGAGATTCTCGAGGCGGACGTGCAGTATTACCACAACGTCATGAACCTCGCGAAGAACTGGTACTTCGTGCAGGCGGGGCCGAACGATCCCAAGGCGCAGCAATTGCCGCTGCCGGACGACCTCATGTGCCGGCTGGTGAAGTACGTGGTCGCACACGAGGTGGGCCACACGCTCGGCTTCCAGCACAACATGAAGGCAAGCTCGACCTTCACGATCGCGCAGATTCGCGATCCCAAGTTCGTGAAGGAGAACGGCCACACGCCGACGTTGATGGACTACTCGCGATTCAACTACGTCGCGCAGCCCGAGGACCGCATCGATCCCGTCGACCTCGTGCCGAAGATCGGTCCGTACGACAAGTGGGCGACGATGTGGGGCTACAAGCCGATCCCCGGCGCCAAGACGCCGGAAGCAGAGAAGGCGACGCTCGATCGCTGGGCGCGCGAGCAGGACGAAAAGCCGTATCTGCGGTTCTCGACCGAGGGCGGCGCGGCAACCGATCCTGGTGACGAGACGGAGGCCGTGGGCGACATCGACGCGGTGATGGCGACGACGCTCGGCCTGAAGAACCTCCAGCGCGTCTCGGAAATGCTCATGAAAGCCACGACCTACAAGCCGGGCGATCCCTGGGACGAGCTCGAGGAGGTCTACGGACGCATGGCGGGCCAGTGGTCCACGGAGCTCAATCACGTGGTGAAGGTGATTGGCGGCGTCGATTCCCAGCAGAAGCACATCGGCCAGGCCGGGCCGCGCTTCGTGACGGTGGCGCGCTCACGTCAGCAGGAGGCCGTGCAGTTCCTGTTGAACAACGCCTTCCAGGTGCCGCAGTTCCTCATCCGGCCGGAAATCCTCCGCCGAATCCAGCCGACCGGCATCATCGACCGCGTGCGGACGACGCAGTCCGGCGTCATGGGGCAGCTCCTCCAGGCGGCGCGGCTCGATCGCATGGCAGAGCAATATGTGATCGACGGACCGAAGATCGCGTACTCGCCGCTCGAGTTCCTGACGGACGTCCGCAACGGCGTCTGGTCCGAGCTCGCCAAGCCGGGCACGGCGATCAACGTCTACCGCCGCAACGTACAGCGGGCGTACCTCGATCAGATGGACGCGCGTCTGAACGGCGCGGGCTCCAGTGCCGAGGTCCGATCACTCGTGCGTGGTGAGCTCCGCGCGCTCGACCGCCAGCTCCAGGCTGCGCAGGCCGGCGCCACCGACGGCGCGACCAAGCTCCACATCAACGACTGCCGCGACGAAATCAAGTCGATCCTCGATCCGCTCGTGCCGCGCGACGCCGGCGCTGCCGGTGGCGGTGGCCGCGGCGGCCGTGGCGGCGGCGTAAGGCAGTAGGAAAATCCTGCAAGGCGCTCCCCCAGCATTACCTGGGGGAGCGCGTTTTCACGCACCCAACCCCCTCAATCGGGGTGGAATGCCGTTTGCACTCCTGATCGGAGGCTATACGGCGTCACTTTCCACTCGCGCCGATCGAGGTGCCTCATGTTGGGTCGTCGATCTGCATCCGCGTCCGGTCTCAGAGTTTCAACGACAGCGACGCTTCTCCTGCTCGTTCTGGTGGCTGGCGCCGATCGTCTTCGTGCGCAGGTGGCCGGGAACGGCATGTCGTCGAATACACAGTTCGGCATGGGGCCGAACTACCATGCGACCTCCACGGATTTTGACAACGCGTCGTTCATCAAGACGTACCACAACGCGAGTGTGCGATCGGCGGTCACGTCGCAGCTTCAGGCGATGGCCAACTCCGGCGCGAGCGTCGTCAAGACGACCTTGTGGGAGGTGGGTCAGGGTTCGGCGACCTGGCACCTGTCATTCCCGCTGTCCTCGCAGGAGCTCGCGAACATTGCGAGCTACACGCACGACGTGGGCAATACGCCGCGGGCGGGTGGCGGCTACCTCGAGTTGCAGCTGACAACGACGTGGCTGTGGTGTGCCGACTACACCTCGGGCTCACCGAGCGGTGTCGCCGGCCATTGCGGATATCCGTGGTGGCAGATCATTCAATTCGCGCAGCAGACCGTTTCCAGCCTCGCACAGACCGTCGGGCCGATCACCCGGCCTGACGGACGGAAGTCGGTCGGCCGGCTGTACATGGAGCTCGAGGTCATGATTGGCGCCAAGGCCAACCAGGATCGATTCCTGACCGACATGTACGGCTACTTCAAGAGCCAGACAAATCAGGCCGGTCTCGTCGGCTCCGTTTACTTCACGGTCACGCCCACCGAGGCTGAGATTCTCGACAACGGCTTCCAGGACTCGCAGTATCCCGTCCTGAACGGACATCGCTCCCTTTTCTGGATGTACCGATCCGTCGACTTCATGCTCCGGAACGGAATGCAGCTTCCGGATCGTCTCGATTTTTCGTTTTATCCGGTCCGGCAGAACGCGTCGTACCAGACGCTCGTCGATCGCGTGATGAGTGACATCCAGGCGGTGTTCCCCGCGTATCCGGCTGCCGTCGCGGAGACGTACTATCTCGGGAATCAGCAGGAGCGCGCGCAACTGGGGCGCGCGTTCGGGAACGCTTACCTCGCGCGCGGCCTGCCCGAGCAGGTGGAGTTCTGGACGACGCCGTACGCGGACTCGACGCCGCCCGTGCAGCCGCCGTTCGACTTTGCGTCATTCCAGTTGGCCATTCCCGCGGGCACGACGACGCAGCTGACCGCATCCCCGAATCCCTGCACGATTCCCTCGGGCCAGACAACGTGCAACACCACGGTGACCTGGAGCACCAACGCGCCTTCCGGTACGGCGACGCTCTGGATGACCGCGGGCTCGGCGCAGCCGGCTCGCCTGGCATGTGGCAAGAATGGTCAGCTGACGCTGGCGATGCAGGCGGGCACACCCTACACGTTCAAGCTGAACGCCGCGCCATTCTGCGACTCATCGTCGACCGAAGTCACCGGCGTCCAACTGGCGGCGGTGCAGGCGTCCGCAGGGGCGGCGGCGCCCACTCCAACGCCGACTCCGACACCCACGCCCACTCCGTCGCCAACTCCGACACCCAGCCCGTCGCCGACGCCCGCGCGCTTCATCACGATCAGTGGCATTGCGCAGGATCAGGTATTTGCTCGAGGATCTACGGTCCTCGCAAATGTCACCTACTCCGGTGTGTCGTCCTGGAATGTCGACCTGCTCGACAAGAATGGCGTGGTGGTCATCCAGCGGGTCCGCACTTCAATTCCACCGTCGCCGACGAAAGAGGGTTTCAATCTCGGCGGAACGCCAAACGGACGCTACACGTTCCGCGTCATCTCGGGATCCGTAACATCGAATCTGATCAACCTCTGTGTTGGAGCGTGCCCGGCGCCGACACCAACGCCGACACCAACGCCGTCTCCGACACCAACGCCAACGGCAACGCCAACACCGACGCCGACACCAACACCGACACCGACACCGACACCGACGCCGTCACCGACGCCGGCGCCCACGCCCTTCATCACGATCAGTGGCATCGCGCAGGACCAGGTGTTTGCTTCCGGAGCGACGGTCCTCGTCAATGTCAATTACGCGGGTGTTTCGTCCTGGAATGTCGATCTGATCGACAAGAATGGCGCGGTGGTCATCCAGCGCGTCCGGCCTTCCATTCCACCGTCACCCACGAGAGAGGGGTTCAATCTTGGTGGAACGCCAAACGGACGCTACACGTTCCGGGTCATCTCGGGGTCGGTGACCTCAAACCTGATCACGATCTGCGTGAATACGTGCACGGCTCCTGAGCCGCACAACGTCTCAGTGCTTGAGGATCTTTCCGACTATCTCGCGCTGCTTCTCGATCAGGTGCCGGATGCCCCGGTCGCCCAGCGCGAGGAGCGCATCGAGCCCCGCCCGATCGAAGGGCTTGGTCTCCGCCGTTCCCTGTAGTTCGATGAAGCGGCCGTCGGACGTCTTGATGATGTTCATGTCCACTTCGGCGCGCGAGTCCTCGTCGTAGGCGAGATCGAGGAGCGGCGTGCCGTCGACGATGCCGACGCTGGTCGCCGCGACATAGTCCGTCACGGGAATCCGCGAGATCGCGGCCTGGAGCCGCAGCTTTTCGAACGCCAGCACCAGCGCCACGAAACCGCCGGTGATCGCGGCCGTGCGCGTGCCGCCGTCGGCCTGAATCACGTCGCAGTCGACGTAAATCGAGCGCTCACCGACTTCCGTGAGCGTCGTGACCGATCTCAGGGACCGGCCGATGAGCCGCTGGATTTCCTGCGTGCGCCCGCCCACTTTGCCCGCCGAGGCCTCGCGCTGCGTCCGCGTCGAGGTCGCCCGCGGCAGCATGCCGTATTCAGCGGTGACCCAGCCCTTGCCGCTCCCACGGAGAAACGGCGGAACGCGATCCTCCACGGACGCCGTGCAGATGACCTTTGTGCGGCCGACTTCGATCAGCACCGATCCCTCGGCGTGCAGTGTGTAATCGGCAGTGATGCGCGTTTCTCGCACCGCATCCGCGAGGCGCCCGTCGGTTCTTGCCATGTGTGGTTATTGTCCCTTCCGAATCCAGTCAGCGGCGCGCCTGATCGGCTGCCGGAGATCGATGTGTCCCGCGAGCGAGTCTACTTCCTTGCCGTCCACGAGTATCTGAACGGCGGTGACGTCCTGGAGATTGGACGTGATCGCGTTGACAATTGCAAACACCGCGAGGGCTTCGTCGAGCGCGCCTCCGTGGTGGGCGCTCGTCGCCTCAGTGCTGAGGTCCACGTACGCCTCGCCATGGGCGCCGAGAAACACGCCGCGGACCGTGGTGCCAGTTGGAATCGCTGACACCTGACCGTCGACGGGCGCCTTGACCTGCGCTTCGACGATACGCCGCGCCTGCTCCGCCGGTGTCGCGCCGAACGCCACGTCGCGCAATACGGATACGAGCTCGCCGCCGTCTTCGGAGACGTAGAAGAGCTTGGCCTGTATGCGTCGCGCATCCGTCGGCTCGGGACCGTTGATCACCGTGCCGGACTGCGGCGAGCGCGTGAGGACTCCCGGCAGGAGCGCAAGTACCAGCCACAGACCCGTCGCCACCAGGAGTCCGCCGATGATGAACGCCTTCTTCAGGCTGCGCGGCGGCGGCGCTGGCGCTGCAGGACCAGCGCTCGCATCGGTCTTGATCACGACGTCCTGGATCTCCGGCTCGTCGCTCATGGTTTGCGCTCCGTCGCGGCGAATCCCCTGCGAACGTCAGAAATGGCCGCCAGCAGCGCCTCGACGAGGGCGTTCTGTCCTTCAGCCGATCCGAGCCAGGTCTCGTCCTCCGTATTCGACAGGAAACCCAATTCGATCAGCACGGCTGGCATGTTGGCGCCGGCCAGCACGCGCAGCGGTGCGGTCAGATTCGGACGGGTGTGCAGCAGCACGCTGCGTTCGCCGAAGTGCTGGGCGACGATGAGGCCGAATGTCGAGGAGTGCTGGGCGAACGGCAATTGAGCCAGTTCCCAAGGCACGGGAACGATCACGCGCGCGCCGCCGCCGAGCAGCGGCACCGTGCTCCGTTTCGTTTCCGACTCGTTGGACACCGCCGGATAACTGGCGACATCGAGCGTAAACACCTGCGCGCCTCGCGCGGCGGGCCGCACGGACGAATTGGCATGGAGGCTGAGGAACAGGTCTGCCTTGTTGTTGTTGGCGAAGGCCGCCCGGCGATCCACTGCGAGCGCTTCGTCGCCGTCGCGCGTCAGTAACACGCGGATGCCGAGCCGGCTCTCAATCGCCGCCTTGAGTCGCTTTGCGAGAGCCAGCGTCAGATTCTTTTCCAACGTCGCGTTCGCACCGTGCGATCCCTCGTCCTCTCCGCCGTGACCGGGATCGAGCACGATCGTCCGGACTCCGGGCGACAGATCGATCTGCTGAGGTGGAGACGCCGGCGCAGGTACCGCCGGCGGTGGCGGTGTCGTTGTCGGTGGTGTTGGCGGTGGCGGTGCGGCCGCAATCGGCGCTGGCGTTGGTGTTGGTTTCGGCGTCGGCGGTGGCGGCGGGGGAGGCGGCAGCAGGTCGATCGTCAGCCCGTCGCGGCTGTCGTCTGTCTTGAAGCTGAACGACGACGGGCCGAGATCGATCACCACTGACGTCCCGTCCACTCGCGCCGCCGGTGCGAACTCGGAGATGAATCCAGTCAGTGGAGTCGCGTCGAGTGCTGTGGCGTCGAACTTGATGGTGAGCTTGTTGCCGCTGCGCGTGATGGTGTGCGGCGTCGCGGGCTGAATCGAGAGCGTCACGCGGGCGCCACCCGCGGGAATCCGCTCGACCCGGCCGGTCACCTGCGGCACGCGAACGTTGCCAACAAGGATGAGTCGCGAGGCCCGCCTGACCACGACCGGCTCTCCGAGGGCCGGACCGAGTCCCTTGGTGATGAAATCGAATGGCGCAATCCAGTTATTGCGCTCCCGTCTTATTGGGCCGTCCAGCCCAATCACGCCGCGGCCGGTGACCTGAACGAACGACTGTCCAGGAACCGCGACGATGCGGCCTTTCTTTGTATTGATGATGAGGCCGTTGGCCACCTTGTCTTCGGTGAACGTCAGGCCGAAGGCCGGGGCAAGTTGTTCGAGCACAATCGTTTCGGGCGATCCGTCGCGGACGGTCAGGGTGCGTCTGCCCTCGGCCGTGTAAATCGTGAATGAGCTCTGCTGGCCCCAGAGAACTGCCACGCCAGCGGCTGACAGCACCGCCAGACTGATGAGGGACGTGACACTTAACGATCGCGAACGGCGTCCAAGCAACGCTCGTCATGATACGAGAACACCGAAGTCATCTGTTGCAACGACCAAACCTTGATATAGTTAGCATTCGCTCTTTGTTCGTCAGACCCTAGGTACATCCCACATGTCCAAATCGAAGAACGTCCTCGTTCTATCTCTGCTTCTGATCGCTGCGGGCGCGGCCGCCTGCGGCGGCGCGCCGACGGCACCCCCGGGCGGCGCGAGGAAAG
>JADMIO011614293.1_pt1 | contig 11687 bp, 12 predicted proteins | sample 8958161 | NCBI WGS metagenome assembly JADMIO01 (sample SAMN16585339, study PRJNA669376) | soil metagenome | isolation source: Crop rotation soil | place: USA: Cullars Rotation, Alabama | collected 2011
ATAGGCCAGCGACGGCTCGCGGTCGCCCCGACCCGCGGCCTCCGCGGCGAGGTTGAAGAGCGCGCCGAAATTCTTCGGGTTGAGCGCGAGCGCCTTCTCCCAGTAGGGGCGCGCCTCGGCGCTGTCGCCCTTGGCGAACACGAACGAGTCGCCCGCCATCGCCTGGACGATATCGTTGTCCGGGAACCGCTCGACCCCCTCCATGATGAGGTCGTGCGCCCGGTCGAACCGTTCGAGCTTCATGTAGGCTTCCCACACCGCGCGGTAGAGCTCGGGCGACGCGTAGCTGCACCCGAGCGCCTGCTCGAACGCCCGCGCGGCCGTCGCGTACTCCTCCCAGGCGAGCATCAGCAGTCCGAGAGTCTCGTGCGTCGGACCGTAGCGGTCGTCGATCTCCAGCGCTTCGTTCAGGAGCTTGTCGGCCTCGTCGAGCTTCCCCTCCGACATCAGGCTGCGGGCCAGCGCCACCAGGGCCGCGGGCTTGTGCGTCCACCGGAGCGACTGCTCGAAGTCTCCGCGCGCCTCCTTGACCTTGCCCTTCCGGGCGCGGGACTCGCCGCGGCGCAGCAGGACCTCCGCGATCTGCGGGCGGATCTCGCCGGCGTCGGGGTATTTCTCCGACAGGTGGAGCAGGTCCCGCAGGGCTTCGTCGTACTTCCCGCTGCCCAGCGTGGCCGCCACCCGCTTGAGGACCCTCGTCACCTCGCCGTCGCGCTCACCCATGTTCTTTTTCATCTATAGAGTAAGACGACCCGGCCCCGTGAATGTTTGCACACTCTCCCTAGTGTATCTCATCGGGGCCAAAATCGGGCGCCCCCGGGAGGCCACCGGCCTCCCGGAGGGCGTCCTACCCCATCAACGCTCGACGGAAAACAAAAATGCCCGGGGGTTTCATTCCCCGGGCTTGCCGGTCCAAAAAATCGACCGCAAGCCTTACGGAGGGGCGATCCCCATCCGGTGCGCCGACTTCCAGCCACAACGCGCGAATTCCATTCTTGCCCTCTCTAACCCGCGACGCAGGCGAAGGTTCACGCGGAAATGTCGCGCGGGGCGGAATTCCCCGAACCTTCGCGCGCGACGCGGGTTTGAGGAAGTGCATGGAAATGTATTTCGTCGCGCAGACGCACGGTTCGGACCCGCGAATGGCCCCGGGGGAGGTCCGGACGTGACCTGATTTTCAGGAATCGCGGAAAGCCCCGGGGCCCGACGGCCGCGGGGCTTTTTTTGTTGGCCGCGAGGACTCACGTCTCTCCAGAGACGCCCGCGGCCCTAAATATTGCGTTCTCGACGTGGAAAGGACGAGGCGTGCGGTGAACAACGCGTTCCGAACGGGCAAGCGGATCTACTTCCGGCCGATCGAGCTCGAGGACGGTCCGGTGTTCCAGAAGTGGGTCAACGATCCGGAGAACCACCAGTTTCTCCAGCGGTACGCGCCCCTGAACGGGGTCGAGGAGAAGCGCTGGTTGGAGACCCTGCACGAGAAGAAGGAGCAGCATCCCTTCGCGATCGCGCTGAAGGAAGGCCAGAGGTTGATCGGCAATTGCGCCCTGCGGCTGGGCGAGCAGCCTCACCGGTCCGCCGATTTGGGGATCATGATCGGCGAGCGCGAGTTCCAGGGGAAAGGCTTCGGCGCGGAAGCGATCGGCCTGCTCCTGGACTTCGGCTTCGCGACCCTGGGCCTGCACCGGATCGGACTCCACGTGTACGAGAACAACGTCCGCGGGATCCGGTGCTACGAGAAGTGCGGGTTCAAGCGCGAAGGCGTCCGTCGCGAGGCCCGCTGGTGGGCCGGGCGGTGGTGGAACATTATCGACTACGCGATCCTGGCGGATGAATGGAATGACATGACCCTCTCCCCCCGGAATGCCGCGAAGTGAGCGGCATTCGTCGCGGAGGGCCGGCGGTCTCTCCTCCCTGACCGGCCGGCCCTCCGCTGTCCTCTTGAAGGAGTGAGCGCGCCGTGTACCTGCGATTCGTGTTCGCCGAAGCGGAACCGGCGACCCGCCGCCGCGTGGGGATCCTCCGGGAAAGCCGCACGCTCCATCTCGATTCGGACGAGGTCGATGGGATCGTGGACTGGCTCAATCGGAATCTCCCGATCCCTCCGCGCCGGGTGTTCAGCGCCGATCGGGCCCTGTCGTGGTTCAAGCTCGAGGCGCACCGCTGCATCGAGAAGGTCCGCGAGCTCGCGTTCCTTCTCGAGCGCCGCGGCGAGCGGGTGTGGCAGATCTACAGCCGGAACCCCGGCCTGATCACGTACGAGGACGAGTTCCAGGTCATCGCGGTCCCCGAGTCGCTCCGCCTCCGCTGATTCACCAGAACCACGCGATCTGCCAGAGGCTGCTCAGGAGCAGGATGGCCGCGAGCGGGGCGACCAGGGCCGCCCCCAGGACCAGTACGAGCGAGGTCCCCAGCTCGCTCGACGGGTCGTCCCGGCGGTACTGCATCCGGTTCGCCGCGAGCGAGAGGACCACGACGCCCGCCGGCAGGATCAGGATCATCAGGCGTTCCATCAGGCTGATCATGAGGCACCTCCCAAAATGGTCGCTTCGTCGGACAGCCGCGCCATCTGCTTGCGCAGATCGGCGCGCGACTCCTCCGAGAACCGCGCCAGGTGGGCCTGGGTGATCGCCTCCCGCACACGGCTCACAAGGCGCAGGTACCGCGCCTCCTGCTCGTCGAGGGCCGACCGGAGTTTCTGGAGATCGGCCACGCGGGCCTCCCGGACCTCGCGCGCTTTCTCGTTGCGGGACAGGGTGGGCTCGTCGTCCGAGAGCGCCGCTTCCTGGGTCCGGAGGTGACGGGCGAGGTCGTCCGTCCCGGCCCGCACGGCGGATGCCGCCGCCAGCGCCTGCCCCATCGCCCGGAGCTCCGGCAGCTCCGGCTCGAGGCGCGCCGCCTCGTCGCGGAGCGCCTCCAGTTCGTTGAGGTACTTCGGCCGTTCCTTGCGGGGTTTCGAGAAGAGAAGCGGAAGGAAGACCGGCCAGAAGAGGACTCCGACCGTGAGCCACAGGACCGCCCGGCGCGGGTCGCGCCACGCGAGCGCCGCGCCGACCGCGATCCCGATCACGAGATACAGGATCAGCGTTTCTTCCATCCTCATAGCAGCTTCTCCAACTGGGTGCGGACCGCCCAGAGCGTGACGGGCGCGACCGCGGTGTAGAGGGCCGCCCAGGCCAGCGCGAGCAGGCGCACCATCGGCGCGCGGCGTTCGGCCCGCGCCTCGGGAAGGGTGCGGAGCAGGTCGCTGAATCCCTTCACCATCACCCTCAGGTTGGCCAGCCCCGCGATGAACGGCAGAAGGAGTCCGATGCCCACCATGAGGGAGTAGAGCGAGCCCTCGGTGGCTCCCGCGACGATGAGCGCGAGGATCGCGCCCACGTAGATCGGAAGGAGCCCCATCAGGACGATGCCGGTGTTGGCGAGCGCGTGGAGGGAGATGGCGGTCACCTGGAGCATCGAGGCGCGGACTCCGGCCAGGAGACCGTAGAAGTAGAAGCTGGGAAGGCAGATGCCGAGCGCGCCCGCCATCCCGATCGTGTAGGTCAGCATCGGGCGCAGGATGCTGCGGTCGCGGAGCGAGACGCGCGGGACCCAGTCGAGCGGCGGGGAACAGGCCAGGATGACCGTGAACGCCGCGCTGAAGAGCGCGATGCCCGCCAGCCCGATCAGGAGCAGGTTGAGGACGACCCGGGGCTGAAGGTCCTCGTCGCGCGAGACCGAGCGCAGGTCGTCGGGCCGCTTGAGGGTCATCTCCGTGAGATTGACCAGGGTGGGTTCCAGGTCGGCGACGGCTTGTTCGGAAGTCATGGCGTCCTCCTAAAACTGGAAGAGTCCGAGCAGGTAGAAGTACTCGCCGCCCACGCAGCCGAGGATGGCGAGCCAGACGAGGGGGAAGCTGCGGCTCGCGGGATCGACGGTCCGCATGACGCGAAGGAAGACGTCGGCCATCGCGAGGCCGACGCCGGTGAAGACCACGAGGTTGACGGCGAGGATCCAGGGAGGCAGGGGGACGGCGACGCTCCAGATCCAGTTGACGGGGATGGAGGCGAGCATGGCGAGGCCGCCGAAGCTCGTGGTGACGAGCGCGGCGAGGAACGTGGTGGAGAGCCGGAGCTTGGATCCGAGCAGGCTGTTGAAGATGTAGAGGGTGGGAAGCGCGGTGGCCCACGCGCCGCCGGCCGCGACGACGGCCTTCCAGGACTTGGCGACCATGTCCCCGGCGCCGCGGGTGAATCCCATGGTGAGCCCGTACGCGGCGGTGCCGAGCACGGCGGTCAGGAAGAAGACGGTGAAGATGGGAATCCAGCTTGCCGGACGCTGGCCGCGGGTCGAGCGGTCCCAGGCGCTGGCGAAATCCTCGGGGGCGCGGAGGGCGTCGATCACCGCCCCCCAGGTTCCGGCGTCGGTCATGTCGGTCCTCCTTAAAAGATGAACATGTTCATAATTAGGATACGATCGACGGGCCGTCGTGTCAAGGGGTAGACTATCGGCAATGTCGCGGGAGCTCCTCTACTTCATCGCGAGCGTCGGGAACCTCTGCCTGGCCAACCTCGTCGTCTTCCGCGCCCGGCGCTCCCGCGGCGCCCTCCCTATCGCCCTCCTGTGCGTCTCCCTTTTCCTCTGGGACTTCGGCGAGGGCGCTTTTATCCGCTACCAGAGCCACTACTGGTCCACCATCCGCCTCATCGGCTCCGCCATGGCCCCCGCGTTCCTGTGGCACTTCGTCCTCGTCTTTACCGATCGGGACCGGAGCCTCCGGCCGTGGCTCCTCGCCGTCTATGGCGCCGCCGGACTGTTCACCCTCGCGACCGCCGGGGCGCTCTTCTCCGCGACCCTCGATCGCTTCGTGGATGGCAGCACCTGGAACCTGATCTACCTCGGCGTCTTTTTTCCCTTCTTCCTGATCTCCTACGTCCTCGTCTTCCTCCGCCGGCGCGAAGTCCAGACCCAGATCGAGCGAAACGCCGCGAACTTCGTCGCCTTCGGCATCGCCGTCGCCGTGGTCATGGGATTCACCGAGCTTGTCCATCGCTTCTGGGACTTCATCCCCGCGCTGGGATACGTCGGCAGCCTCCTCTGCACGCTGGTACTCGCCGTCGCGATCCTCCGCCACCGGCTCCTCGAAAAGCAGGCGCCGGTCCGCACCGTCTTCTTCTTCCTCCTCCTGGCCGCCTCCGTCGTCGTGGTGGTCGCGCTCCTCTCCGCCCGCATGGCCGAGCGGATGCGTCCCGCATTCGTCCTGGGCGCGGTGGCGATCACGACGCTCCTGGCGCTCTACCGCGTCCTCTTCACCCGCCTCTACGAGCAGGCCGAGCGGCGGCAGCGGCTGGCGATCATCGGCACCATGGCCGCCGGCGTTGCCCACGAGATCCGCAACCCGCTCGCCTCGATCAAGGGCGCCGCCCAGTTCGTCCAGAAGGACCTCGAGGGCACCCCCGGCAAGGAGGATGCGAAGGAGTACCTCAAGCTGCTCGTCGGCGAAGTCGACCGCCTGAACGGCGTCGTCGAGTCCTTCCTCACCTACGCGCGGCCGATGGACCCCCGGCGCCAGGACGTCGCCCTCGATGCCTTCCTGAAGGACCTGCTCCGGCTCCACGCCGCGTCGCTGCCCCCCTCGATCAAGATCGAAACGTCGTTCGATCCCGACCTGCCGCCCGTCCGGGCGGATCCGGCGCTCCTCACGAACGCCGTGACGAACGCGATCCGCAACGCCGTCGAGGTAATGCCCGACGGCGGCACCCTCCGGATCCGCACGAGCGGCGTGGCGAGCGCGCTGCGGAGCTGGGCGGCGATCGTCATCGAGGACAGCGGCCCCGGCATTCCGCGCGGGGACGTCGACCGCATCTTCCAGCCGTTCTTCACCACGAAGGCGAAGGGGACGGGCCTGGGGCTCGCCATCGCGCTGCGCATCCTCGAAGCCCACGGCGGCGACATCTCCGTCGAAAACCTCCACCCTCGCGGGTGCAGGTTTACGTTCCTCCTCCCGCTGCCGATCCTATAATCGTGGAAATGCCGAAGGTGCTGGTCGTCGACGACGAGCCTTCCATGGTGAAGGTCCTCTCCGGCTTCCTCGCGCAGGAGAAGATCCCGTGCGCGACGGCGCCCAGCGGCGAGGCGGCCCTGCGCGTCCTCCATTCCGACGACATCGGCGTCATCGTCACCGACCTCAAGATGACCGGCATGGACGGCCTCCAGCTCCTCGAGCACGCGCTCAACATCGACCGCTCCCTCCAGGTGATCCTCATGACCGCCCACGGGACCGCGGAGATCGGGCAGCGGGCGTGGGAGATGGGGGCGGCGGGCTACGTCCGCAAGCCGTTCGACCGCGACGAGATCGTCTTCGAAGTCCGGCGCGCGCTCGATCGCGTGAAGGCCGGCGGCGAGGTGTCCGAGGCGCCGGGGGAGATGGTCGGCCAGTCGGCGCCGATGAAGGACGTCTACGCGATGGTCGCGCGCATCGCCCCCACGAGCTCCACCGTCCTGATCCGCGGCGAGAGCGGGACGGGGAAGGAGCTCGTCGCCCGCGCCGTCCACGACCAGTCGAAGCGCAAGGGGAAGCCCTTCATCAAGGTGATCTGCGCCGCGCTGCCCGAGACGCTGATCGAGAGCGAGCTCTTCGGCTACGAGAAGGGCGCCTTCACGGGCGCCGCGGCGTCGAAGCCCGGCCGGTTCGAGCTGGCCGAGGGCGGGACCATCTTCCTCGACGAGATCGGCGAGCTCACGCCCGCCACCCAGGTCAAGCTGCTCCGGGTGCTGCAGGACCGCCAGTTCGAGCGCCTCGGCGGGACCACGACGCTGCGCGCGGACGTCCGCGTGCTGGCGGCGACCCACCGCGACCTCGAGGCCCTGGTGAGAGAGGGAAAGTTCCGCGAGGACCTCTTCTACCGCATCAACGTCGTCCCGGTCCGGATGCCCGCGCTGCGGGAGCGGCCGACCGACATCCCGCTGCTCGCCGACCACTTCCTGAAGAAGTTCCGCCAGGAGCACGGCAAGACGAGCGTGAAGCTCGACGGCAAGGCGATCGAGGCGCTCGCGTCCCACGGCTGGTCCGGCAACGTGCGCGAGCTTCAGAACGTCGTCGAGCGGCTGGTCGTGCTAAACCAGTCGGGCTTGATCCTCGAGCAGGACGTGCGTCCCTGCCTCGCGCCCCGTCTGACCGACGCCCCCGCGTCGGGTCCCGTGGCGCTCGGCGCCTCGGTGGCCGGCGCAGAAAAAGCCGCGATCGAGAACGCGCTCAAGGCCGCCGGCGGCAATCGCACCCACGCTGCCAAGGCCCTCGGCATCTCCCGCCGGACCCTCCACAACAAGCTAAACGAGTACGGCATTTCCTGAGAGCGGTCCTCACTACACAGGCACAAAGGACACGGGCCTCAGTGGTGAATCTTCTTCCGCCTTGGTGTCCTTTGTGCCTTTGTGGTGAGAAGGACTACTCGAGGAGCTTGCGGATGGCGCGACCCAGGTCGCGGCCCAGTGCGCGAGCGGAGGCAGCGGTCACCGTCACCCCGTTCGAGTTGGCGTAGGACACCTCGAGCGTCGTGCCGGCGGGGGAGCCCGGGAGGTCCAGCGCCCAGCGGCCGAAGCTCAGCCCCTGCGTGAAGTTGGACGCCTTGTTCCACCCCTGGCCGTAGGGCATGTTGTCCTTTGCGCGATAGAAGCCCGGGGCCGTCTGGCCGGCCTCGAAGAGCTCCGACAGCCGCCCGATCTTCTTCCAGGACGCCTCGTTGTCGTTCCCCACGAAGTACGTCGTCTCGTTGCTCGCGCCCCGAAGCGTGGGGCAGTGGAGATCGAGCGCGAGCCTCACCTTGCCGTCCGAGAACTTCGGGGCGAACTCGCGCATCGCCTTCGTCGAGGCGTAGAGGCTCTCGCCGCTGTAGTCGCGGTTGTGGTCGCGCGGCGCCCGGTTCTTCCCCTGGTCGCCGTCCTCGACCCCGTCCTTGTCCATGAACGGCACCGCTGCGATCTCGACCTTCTCCCGGTACCAGGGGTCCGAGAGCGCCTCCTCGAGGATCCCCTCGAGCACGTAGCTCGCGATCATCTCGCAGGCGTGATGGCGCGCCGTCAGCAGGATCCGGATCTCGGCTCCGCCGTCGAGACGCCCGACGCGCAGCCGCTCGACCGTCCGGCCCTTTTTCGTGACGCAGTGGGTCTCGACCTTGAGCGCCGCGTCCTTCTCGTGCCGGGCGAGGAATTTCTTCAGGTCCTTCTCGAAGTAGGGGATCGAGACGCAGAACCGCACGTCCTTCGCGTCCGCGCCGAAGGAGTATTTGAAGGACGTGCCGCTGACCGACTCCTTGCCCAGCCAGGTCCAGGTATCGCCCCCGTCGAGGCTCATCGCCGGACCGAGCACGCCGAGGACGTTTCCCTTCGTGAACTGAAACGTCAGCGTCCGACCCTGCGCGCCCCGCACCCGGAACTGCCAGTAGAACCAGTCGCCGGTGGTGTCGCGCAGGTCCTGGTGGATCGAGACGACGTCGCCCTCGACCTTGTCGATGATGATGTTTCCGCCGGGGATGGCGTTGTCGATCTGAAGCCCTTCCTGAAGGGGCGCCAACAGCAGCAGGGCCGCCAGCCACTTGGTCATCCAGAGGTTAATAAGCGTCGGGCCGTTTTGGATTACACGACTTCGCCGGCGCGGTAGAAATATCCGAGCGCCCGTTCGAGCGACAGCCACAGCGCGAGCAGGACCGCCCCGCCCACGACGATCTCGACCCGCGGCGCCGCCCAGACGCCCCAGAGGAGACCTCCCACGCCGACGAGCGGCCGGATCCCGGCCAGCGGGCCGAAGACGAGCGTGCTCGTCAGGCTCCGGATGTCGACTGACGGCAGCGTGCGTAGGGCGAATGCTCCCGCAAGGATCGTCGCGAACGGAAGATAGACCTGGAGCATTCGAAGGGCGACGCGGGCGATGTCCGACCGAAGCGCCGAGGGGTCGGGCGAGAGCCGGACGATCGTCAGGATGAGCGTAAGCGAGACCGCCGCCGTGACCTGTCCCGCGAAGAAGCCGCGGAGCATCGCGCGGCGGTAGTGGGGCCCTTTGCGGATCAGCGCGCTCCGTCCGGCCGCCGCGGCGTATCCCGATGCGGCGGCGTCGATGCTGGCCAGGACGTAGAGCGTCGCCAGAAGGAGGATCATTCCCACGCTCCCAGGCGCGAGCGCCGCGGGCCGATCGCCTGGAGGAACGCGTCGCGGTATTCCGGCCGAAGCCCGATCAGCGAGTGGAACGCGCGCGGGATCGGCAGGAATCCCATCCGGGTGCCGTACATCGCCCGGACGAATCCGGAAGCGCCTTCGCGCGACGCGCGAAGCAGTTCGGAGCCCGGATGGGCGCGGATCGCCGAGACGACGCCGTCATGCTTCGCCAGCGGATCCCGCATCCGCACCGCGTGGAAGAGCCAGGAGCCGAACGGCGCGATCGGCGACGGCTGGAAGTCGATGTGGACGAAGGCCTTCGTCTCGGGGGATTCGTGGCACCGAAAGAACTGGTCGAGCGACGCGCCGCGGAAATGGTGGATGACGCAGGTGCTGAGATAGAGCGTGGCGGGCGGATCGAGCCGGAACGCGTTCACCACGCGGAAGGAGGCGTTCAGGTCCTCGAGCCGCGCCAGCCGCATCGCCTCGCCCACGAGGGCCGGATGATAGTCCGCGCCGATCAACTCGACGTCGTCTCCCAGATCGCCTTGGGCTGCGAGCCACCGGAGGACGTAGCCGGTGCCGCAGCCGACGTCGACGAGACGCATCGGACGGGGGACGCCGGTCCGGCGGAGCGCTTCGAGGACGGGGCGAAGGATCTCCGCAACCCGCTGCCCGTGCTGGAATTCCTCGGAGACGCGCTGCATCTCGCAGTGGACCCGCACGAGCCTCCGGTCGACGGCGTCGGGATCGAGCACGTCGTCGCGGTCGGCCATGCCCTGGACGATGCGCACGGCGCGACGATTGGAGGCGGCGGCGAACTTCGCGAGGACGTCGCTCTTCCGGACCGGGATCCGCGCCAGCGTCTCCGGGTCGAACGCGAGGATTTCGTCGGAGATCTCGAGATCGTTCAACGCCGTCAGTATATCGCGGGGTTCAGGATTTCTTCTCCATCCAGGCAAGGAGGCCGCAGAGCGAGTAGCCCAGCCCGTTGAGCAGCCCGTGCGTCCGGGCCATCGTCGGGATCGAGATCCAGGTGCGCCCCGTGGTGAAGCCGTGCTCGTAGACCGCGGCGAGGACCATGCCGGCGACGATCGCCAGCGAAGAGACCGCGAGCAGGAGCCGCGCCCGGGGCGGTCCGATCCGCACGGCGAGCTGCGCCAGGCCCGCGAGGATCATGCTGACGCACAGCAGGCCGACGGCCGCGATCTTCAGCTTCGGCGAGAAGAGGAAGCCGGCCGCCAGCAGCGGCGTTCCGACCACGAGCCCCGCGCCGCCGATCTTCTCCAGCATCGCGGCGGGACCGGTGAGCGCCCGGGCCGCCAGGCCGGCCAGGATCGGCGCCGCGAAGGCCGTGTAGTGGAAGTGGACCGCGGTGAGGATCACGATCGGCTCCGGGAAGCCGCCGAGCGGATAGCCGTAGCGCGACGCGACGAGATGGATGCCGCCGACCGGCGGGAACATCATCGCTGCCAGGATCAGGAGCGACGGGATTCCTCCGCGGAAGGATTCCTTGAGCGAGAAGAAGCCTCCCAGCGCGACGAGCCCGTTGAGGGCGAGCCACGGCGCGGCGAGCGCGGCCGCGACGGGTCCCTTCGGGAGAAAGAACGAGACCGTCGCCAGGATCGACGCCGCCGGCTGCAGCTTCTTCGCGATCCGCAGCGGCGGTGAGTCGGGAAGAAACTCAAGGCCGAGCGGGACGACGAGCCACGCGGCGAGGAGGAAGAGCACCTCGAGCAGTCCCACCGGTCCCGTTCCCGTCGCGGCGACGATCGCGATCGCGGCCCACGCGATCGTGCCGGGCAGCAGCGTGCGCTTCATGCGGTTTTCTCCATCGCGGACCGCCAGAACTGCAGCGTGGGGTGGACGTGGCCGAAGCCCTCCTGGAGCGCCTTGGCGGGGGCGACGTCCTGGACGTCGACGAGTGCCGACGCCAGGGGCCCCAGGGCGGTGCGGAGGACGCCCGCGCGGAGCCGGCCGAGGACCCGGCGCCCCGCCAGGTCCGCCGCCACGCGGGCGAACGCGCCCTGGGTCGCGGCGACCGGCGCCGTCACGTTGAGCGGTCCGCTCACCGACTCGTTCCGCATCGCGAACTCGATCATCCGGAGCGCGTCCTCGAGGCTGATCCAGGCGAAGCGGTCCGCGGGATCGCCGAGCACGAAGCAGAGGCCGTGGCGGAGGAACGGCATCATCCGGCCGAGATAGCCGCCCGAGGGATCCAGGATGGCGCCGAAGCGAAGTCGGATGGTGCGCATGCCGAGGTCCTCGGCCTGGAGCGCCTCGTGCTCCCAGTCCAGGCACGTCTCCGCGCGGAAGCCGCGGCCGGGGGTGGAGTCTTCGTCCAGCGGTTCGCCGGGCCGGTGGCCGTAAAAGCCGGTGGCCGACGCGCACAGGAACGCCTTCGGCATCGAGACGGCGTCGCGCAGGCGGCTCACCAGCCGGCGCGTGCCGAGCACGCGGCTCGCGTAGATGTCCCGCCGGGTCCGCGCGGTCCAGAGTCCCGCCGGATTCTCGCCCGCGAGATGGATCAGGACGTCGCAGCCCGGAAGGAGGCC
>JADMIO010823546.1_pt1 | contig 11686 bp, 8 predicted proteins | sample 8958161 | NCBI WGS metagenome assembly JADMIO01 (sample SAMN16585339, study PRJNA669376) | soil metagenome | isolation source: Crop rotation soil | place: USA: Cullars Rotation, Alabama | collected 2011
CTTTCCCGCGGTAAATTTACCCTACGCCGCCCGCTCTCCGCAGCGCCTCTCAATCATTGCCCCGCCTGTAAAAAACCTGTGCGCCGCCTGTTTTCAACCTTCAACTCCCCTCGCCGCCTCTCCATATCCGACGCCAAAAAAGCCGGGTTCCAAGTCCTAAAACGCGTCAACAAAGGCGAATACGAGAAGCAGTAAGTTGATTCCTGGTGAAGGCAACGTGAGGGGCTAACTCTCAGGTGAGGTTTGACGGACCTTCAAATAAGTGAACCAATAAGTCGATCATTTATTGTCGCGACTCGCATTTCTCGGAAAAAAAGCGTGCCGAAAGAGTCCTGTCCCGAAGGGACATTCGAAAATAGCCCAACGTTTCAACGTTGGGGTTAAGGAAACACATTTGGATTGCAAGTCCCGAAGGTACGGCTGAATGGCCAACTGTCCCGGAAGGGACATCCGAAAATAGCCCAACGTTTTCAACGTTGGGTGAGCGAACACATTTAGGTTGCCATAAGTCCCGAAGGGACGGCTGAAATCATTCCCACAAGTAACGCTCGTCGTAGGCAATCTGATGCTTCTTAAGCAACGCCAAAAACTCTTCTTTGAAGGTCATCCTGCGATGGTGTTCTTCCTGGTTTTTGATGTATTCTATCGTCTTATCCAGTAGTGAGACACTAACCCCGAAGGCTCCGTACTTGACCTGCCATCGGAATAATGAGTGCCTTGGAAATGTATCATGCACCCATTTGGAGGAGCCACCTTTGATGAGCTGCATTGCCTTGGCGATAGTCACGGTGGAAGGCATGGATAGCAGTATGTGGATATGGTCTGGCATGCCGCCAATCTGGATGGCTTTCATCTGATTTTGTCGAGCGATGCCACCAATAAAAGGCCAGAGTCTGTCGCGCAACGGAGGTAGCATTAGCGGACGGCGTTCCTTTGTGCTAAAGACACAATGGTAGTAGGAGCTGATGTATGACATAGTGAGTTTTTCCTCAATGTTGGATTATTGAATGTACCTCCGGGACAGGCGCCATTCAGCCGTCCCTTCGGGACTTATGCAATCCAAATGTGTTTCTTCACCCAACGTTGAAAACGTTGGGCTATTTTCGCATGTCCCTCCGGGACAATCCCTCCACAGGTATTATCGTTTTTACCCCATCACCCCCCCTTTTCCCCGGAACGTTTTCCCCGGTCCCATGTCAAATCATTAGTTGTCAAAAACACCCTAATGCTGCACTGTTAAGGACGGCCATGAGCGAACTGCAAATCATCCAGTCGGCGCTTGAAGGAGCAGGTCGAAGGCGACGTTGGGCACGAGCCTTGCGAGGTCTTTGGATCGGGTTACTTTCCGGCGCACTCCTTTCCCTTCTTTTAATCGGAATCTACCATGTCCGGGACTTGCCACTTTGGACACTGACACTCTCGGTCGCGCTACCCTTTTGCGGCATGCTCATCGGCCTCCTGGTCGGGGGCTGGCGCAAACCGCCCATCAAACAAACCGCACGTTGGGTGGATGGAAAGCAGCGTTTGCAGGAACGCCTGAGCACTGCCCTCGAAGTTCAGTCTGAAAGTGGCTCCTGGCGCGACCTCGTTCTTTCCGATGCCGCAGGACGCGCCAAAGAAATCAATCCGGGCAAGCTCGTCCCCTTTCATCTTCCAACCAAAGTTGTTCGCTGGGCTTTGCTCGTCCTGATTTTGGCTGCGGGCCTTGGATTCGTTCCTGAATATCGAAGCAAGAGTTCTCTCCAAAAGAAAGCCGACGAAGCCAATATCAAGCAAGTCGGCAAAACTCTCGCCGATTTGACCCGGCACGATCTGCAGAAACGCGCGCCGATGCTTGAACCCCCCACCCAAAAAGCACTCGAATCGGTCGCCGACATGGGAGATCAGCTAACCAAAAAGACTCTGACTCGTTCCGAGGCATTGAAAGATCTCGCAAACCTCGCAACCAAACTGAAGGACGAACTTAAAGAACTGGGCAAAGACCCTGCCATGAAACGCCTCGAACAGGCTGCTCGCTCTCCTTCAGGTATGGATTCTCAAACCTCGTCCGGCCTCCAAAAACAAATCGATTCTTTGCAAAAACAGTTGGGCACTCCAACAGGCAATCCCGATGCCATGGACAAACTAAAAAAAGACCTGGCCAAGTTGCAGGAGGCTGCCAAAGGTATGGCCGACAAAAATTCCCCAGGCAACGAAGCCGAACGTCAAAAACTGTCCGAATCCCTTTCCGCTCTCTCCAAACAAGCCCAGGAAATGGGCCTGCAATTGCCTCAACTGGATGAAGCGATCTCCGCCCTGGCAGCCAATCAACCGGATATGGTCCTCAAAGATTTGCAGGCTGCAATCACTGATCTCGAGAAAATGCGGGACATGGCAAAGTCATTGCAGCAGCTTCAACAGCAGATGGAGAAACTCGGTAAAGATCTCGCCGAACAGCTTAAAAACGGCCAGCCCGAAGCCGCCCAGCAAACTTTGCAAAAAATGATCAGCCAACTCAATTCGTCCAAACTTTCCCCACAGGATTTGGAGAAAATGACCGACGAAGTATCCAAAGCGGTCAATCCGGCCGGTAACTATGGCAAGGTTGCAGAGCATCTAAAACAGGCGACTCAAAAACTTCAAGAGGGTCAAAAAAGCGAGGGCGCCCAAAGCCTCGCCAAAGCTGCAAAAGAACTTGAGAAGCTCATGCAACAAATGGACGACGCCCAGGAACTGGCTGCCACACTCGAAAACCTGAACCAGGCCTCGACGTGCATCGGCAACTGTCAGGGATGGCGCCCGTGCTCCGGAGGGAAAAATGGCCCACCCCGCGCTGGAAAAGGCGGCAAACCGGGCAGCGGTGTTGGCACCTGGGCCGATGACGATGCCGGAGATTGGAATGGGCCATTTCATGATCGTTGGGACAATTCAGGTGTTGTCCGCCCCGACGAAGCTTCCCGCGGCCACACCGATCGTGGCGATGGTGAGGTATCCGACGCTCTCAAACCCACCAAAGTCAAAGGCCAATTCTCGCCTGGCGGTCAAATGCCCAGCATCACCCTGAAAGGCGTCAGCATCAAAGGCCAAAGCAAAGTTCAGTACGAAGAAGCCGCCGCCGCCGCCCAATCCGACGCCCAAAGCGCTTTAAGCCAGGAAAAAGTCCCCCGCGCATACCAGGGCGCAGTCAAAGATTACTTCGACGACCTCAAAGGCGGCGCCAAGCAGTAACGGATGCAACGGTAGAGTAGGAGCGGGGGTCATTCCCCGCTCCTACTCTACCGTTTAACCGGTTGGCGGGAAACACAACCTTCAAATGCCAGGCACCTTTTTACCAACCGTTATCTGCCGGCAAACTGTAACCAAAAACTGCGTAGGCAAAACGCAAAAGCCGCAAAAAACCGTACTTCCTTTTTCATTCTTGCGTCTCTGCGCCTCCGCGTCTTTGCGTTAAATAGTCAGCGCTGAGCTCATCCCCTCAAATCAGGAGGTTCTTCGCGCAAACCATTTACAACGCGGCGAATACCTGCTTTAAGAACGCGTTCCCCAAAGTTCAGTACCAACCCCAGCTTTAACCCGGTTAATCGGAGGTAGGTTAACATTTGAGCCTCGAATACCGGATGCCATTCCGTTGTGGCTTTGTTATCCACGAGAACAAGCTGCCCCACCTTCATGTCGAGCCGCAGAGGTTTCTTTAATACCCTGCCCTTGTAAATAACCCTTACGGGTAGTTGGCGCTCAACTAAAACCCCACGCAAGCGCAACTCTTCGGCCAATGCTTCTTCATAAAGATCTTCTATCAATCCCGGTCCTCCTAATTCTCGATGCACCTCGATGGCGGCATCCACAATTACGCTGCTGATTTGGTTCTCCTTCATAAAAGAAGGTTCTAACGCAAAGACAAACGGACGCCAAGATGCAAAATAAAATTATTCTATGCGCTTTTTTTCTATAAACGGGTCACACGCGATGCGGGTTTTGTGAAGCGCCCCGTGGGGAAAGAATTAATTTTATGATCTCCTCCTTTTCTTGCGTCTCCGCGTCTCTGCGCCTTTGCGTTTAACTCGATTGCAAAAAAACAAACTTTCATAATCCCGGCATACTTTTCCAACCGTTATCCCTTCAATTCGCTGCCCCGTTCCGCGCCTTTGCGTTTCGATTGGGGCCTCTTCCCCACTGGCTTCCTCGGACCCCTTCAGACGAAGTTACCCTCATGCTCAAACGACGCAAATCCATCACCAGGCACTCCTTCAAACTCTCCACCCGCGCAACCACCTCACCCAACGGCAAACCTTTCCCGACCTCCGTGCGCCAGAATAAAAAGGTTCGTTACGCCGTCGTCGGGCTCGGTCATATCGCACAAGTCGCAGTGTTACCCGCTTTCAAGCACGCGGCAAAAAATTCCGAACTGGTTGCCCTCTTTTCAAGCGACGACGCCAAACGACACGAACTCGGACGACGTTACCATGTGCCGCTCCTAAGTTCCTACGACGAATATGATTCCATACTGCGCGGTGGGCAGATCGATGCCGTCTACATCGCCGAACCCAATTCGTTGCATTGCGATTTCACTGTCCGCGCCGCAAATGCCGGCGTTCATGTCCTCTGCGAAAAACCTCTGGCTGTCACCGAAGAAGAATGCCAGCGCATGATCGATGCCTGTAAAAGAAATAACGTAAAACTAATGACCGCATACCGGTTACATTTCGAGGCAGCCAACCTTGAAGCGGTTCGCATTGTGAACTCAGGAAAAATCGGCCTGCCCCGCTATTTCAACTCGATTTTCAGCATGCAAGCAACCAGTGGAAACATTCGACTCCAGAAAAAGCTGGGGGGCGGCCCTGTTTACGATTTGGGCGTCTATTGCATCAATGCGGCGCGCTATCTGTTCCAGGACGAACCGATCGAAGTTGAAGCGATGACTGCCAGTGGCAAAGACAAACGCTTTCATGAAGTCGAAGAAATGGCGGGTGCAGTCCTGTGCTTTCCCGAGGACCGGCTCGCATCCTTTGTTTGCAGTTTCGGATCCGCTGATACTGCCGATTACCAGGTGGTTGGCACAAAAGGCGTGCTTCGAATGAAAAATGCCTACGAATACGCCTCGAAAGTCGAAATGAGCATCACGGTGGACGACAAAACCCAGCACCGTGAATTTGCAAAGCGCGACCAATTCGGCCCCGAACTGGTCTACTTCTCCGATTGCATTCTGAAGAACAAAGAACCGGAACCGTCCGGCATCGAAGGTTTGAATGACATTCGCGTCGTCCGCGCGATCTATGAATCGGCAAAAAACGGCACGCGGATTAAATTGAACAACGCGAGAAAGATACAACGCCCCTCCAAGCGTCAAGAAATCCGGCGTCCCCCGATTGACGAACCCGAGATCATCCGAGCCCGTTCAGCGTCACGATGATCTTTCTTTGTAAAAAAGACAGAGGACAACCCCGAGTTGCGTTTTACATCAGTTTCACACTTCATGCCTTCTTCTCGCGTCTTTGCACCTCTGCGTCTTTGCGTTAAACAGATGACGGTTCCACCATGATAGCGGTTTCTACCCCGCGAAAATTTGTGCGAATTCGTTTCAAGCCTCTCTGTTTTTCCTGGCTTCACCTCTGTACTCTTGGAGTTGCTCCGCATTTTAGCTGATTGCCTACGTCTCCATCCCGTGCCTATTCTCCACCATGGTTCAACTCAGAATTCTTCGCGCCTTTGCCTTATCTCTGACCCTTTTGGTACTAAGTTCGGGTTGTTCCAGTTTCAACCATGATTGGGAAACCGCCACCAAACAACCCACTCAACCCAACCAACTCGAAGGTCCCTGGCAAGGTTCCTGGCACAGCGATGTCAACGGCCATAACGGCGCGTTACGGTGTGTGATAACGAAAAAAGACAATGATTCCTACCGCGCCCGGTTCCATGCCAAATACGGGAAAGTGCTAAGCTTCGGCTATAGCGTGACCTTGAAAGCCCAACAACAAGACACTAACTGGAACTTTAAAGGCCAGGCGAATCTAGGCTTCTTCGCCGGCGGAGTCTATTACTACGACGGCCACGCCGACGGCACGAATTTCTTTTCCAAATACGATTGCAAATATGACCACGGTATTTTCGAAATGAAGAGACCGTAGTTTAAGCTCCAAGCTCCAAGATCCAGAGAAGTTCCAAACACCAATCCCAAAACCCATTTTCGAAACCGGTCTTTGGTCCTTAATATTTTGTGCTTCTCTGGATGTTCGAATCTTACTTCATGCATCGCGTCCAGTTTCTAGCATTCGGCTCCCGCGGAGTGGCGCACCACCAGGATTTCCCTTTCATCCCGAAGGGATGATCGATAATAGCCCAACGTTTCAACGTTGGGGCGCGCATGGCAACTGTTTCATAAGTCCCGAAGGGACGGCTGAATGTGCGCATGTCTGGGAAGGATATTTGATAATTACCCAAAGGTTTCAACTTTGAGAAGGAGATCAGATTGCTACGACGAGCGTTATTTATGGGAACGATTTCAGCCGTCCCTTCGGGACTTTGCAATCGTTAATCGGTTCCTCCCCCCCAACGTTGAAACGTTGGGCTATTTTCGCATGTCCCTCCGGGACCCATCCCTGGATCTTGGATCTTGGTTCTTGGAGCTTATCTCCTCGCTTCGACCATCAGCGCCTTCTCCTGCGGCAAAGGCTTCCCCTTCTCTGCCGCTGCAAAATACGTTTCCGCCTTCCCCTTTTCACCCGCTGCCGCCAGCAATACCCCGTAATAAAGAGCTACTTCTGGACGTTGCAACTCTGCTTCAGGAAAAGTCTGCATCAATTTGAGAGCTTCGCCCGTTTTACCCTGTGTATGCAGCGCAAAAGCGTACGTCGATGCGATGATCACATTCGTTTTGGCAACTTCATAAATCTCCCGCGCCAACTCAATCGAGCGCGCCCGATTGTGGCCCAACAACAAACCCAACGCCGCTACATTGTTTTTTATTTCAGCCGACTCCGGATTTCGTTCCAGCAATGCCAGGTAAACCCGGTATATCCCTTCGCTATCCCCTTTAGCCGCGTATTTTTGCATTAACCGCTTCAACGGCCATTCTTCCCTGGGCGCCCGCTCGACCAATGCCCAAAGCAAATCGTCATCGTCCCAACTCCACAGTTGGACCAACTGCAACAAGACCAATAACTGTTCCGGACGCGCTTTCGCCGCACTCAATGCCAGCCGCCAGTTGCGGTTCGACATCTCGCTCTGATTCTGTTCCCGCAACGCACGCGCCAACATTGCGAACCGAAGAAAATCCTGCTCGTCCCATCGATGCCCAACCAGCCGCGACTGCAACCCTGCCCAATCCTTCAACGTCATGTAACAATCCGCTTCGGCCAATGGCGCAGGCAACGTCTCTTTAATCCCGTCCGGCACACTGGCCAGCCAATCGAGCGCAGGCCGGGCAAGCCCATGTCCATTCATCCACGAAACCGCCAGCGCAAGTGTGATCGAGTTCGTTTTACACTCATTCTGCACCCTGGCCAGTGCATTGGGAAAATCCGTTGCCTTGGCCTCGTCCAATGCGCTTAATTCGAGCAACCGATCATCCAAGGTCGCCTGCGCGTGAGCGCCAAGCTTCCGGCCATACTCCGCCGCGCTCGGCCCGTCATGCCGAGTGATGGAATCTGCCGTTAACGAGCGCAATGCCGGCAAACCAAGTGTCGCGTCCGAGATCAAACCCGCCAAATTTTTCCGCGCTTCCGACGCCGTATTGATGTCAGCAGATTGCAAACGCACCGTCGCCAGGTTGAGCTGATGCAAAAGATTCGTCGGATCGAGCTTCGCCGCTGATTGCAAATGACTCTCAGCATTGGTCAGTTGATTAAGCTTAAGAGCCAATTGTGAGGCTACCAGGTGATATTGCGTATTGGTTTCACCCACACCGCGCATTTCGTTCAAAACTTCAGCAGTGATAGGAAACGGCGGCTTCTCATAACGCAAAGCGCAAGCGGCAAAAAACAAACGGTTCGTCAGGGTAGGTTGCAATTCCCAAACACGTTTGCGATACGCAATGGCTGCGGGAGATTGGGCCTGATCCATCAAATTGGCCATCATCAAGTTGGCCGTGAGATTCGATGAATTCAACGCGAGCGCCACTCGCAAGCTAAGATTAGCACTGCGCAAATCTCCATTTTTAACAAACTCCTCTGCCTGCTTTACCGCTCGATTCTCCTTATACCGATGGTACGCTGGCCGTCCAAAATAAAGAACCGCGCCAAGCGCAATCAACAATACAAACCCCGCGATAACCCACAGCTTTTTCGCCCCGTTCACAGAGGGTAAAGATGGCAAAAGCAGCGAAACTGTCGAGTTCCGAGTTTAACGCAAAGACGGGGAGACGCAAAAAAAGGGAACGCTGATATTCGCTAATAAACGCTAATCGACTCGGCTCCAAGGCCTCTCTAGCGCAGTTCAAAGATCACCTGGCCAACCGTCGCCTTTTTTGCCCTTAGCGACCCTTGGGAATTCGCACCGCGGCCCAGGCGGTGTGGTTTGCCGCGGACCATTTTTTACAGCCTCATGAAGTTTGATTAGCGTTTTATTAGCGAAGATTAGCGTTCCCTTTTTCTTCCCGCGTCTTTGCTTTAAAATGGGCCACCGTTAAATAAAAAAAGCGGCGCCTCTCACGAGACGCCGCTACAAAATGAAGTATGACGGACGGACTACGGGCCCGAGTATTTAATACGGCCTTCACCCGGCTGAACCACAACATCCTGGGCTCGATTCGTTGAGCCAGGTTTACCTTCCGCTGGGATTTTCGGCGGACGCACAGGTGGCGGCGGTGCAGGCAACGCAACCGTTGAAGGCGCAGCCGCAGGAACAGATACCCCAGCGCTCGTGGCCAGACCCTCGGCATGCGAGAGCATACCCACCATTGCTGAAGCATAACCATCGGGCGGTAATGGAGCCCTGGCAGCTTCTTCCACAAACGGTTTCAAAGAAGGAATCGCTTGCGAAACAGCCCCAAGAATCTCCGGGTTAGCTGTCGGTGCGGCCTCAGACGCGCCAATGGCGACAATTCGATACGTCGACGGATTTTCCTTACAAATCGCCAAAACAATCTCCCCAGCCCGGGTAGGCGCTGCTGCAGTCGCCATTTTCGAGATTAACCCCGCTTGTTTGGGCTCGAGTGCCACTGCCGTTGCCGCTGCCACTGCTGCAACCCCGGGAGCCGCCTTTGCCACAGCTCCTACTACATACGGCGCAGATGTCGGGTTCTTTTTGACCGCCGCTCGAACGACCGCGATGGCAACATTCTTCTGTTCATTCAACGGCGCATTGCTCACCAGCTCCGCTGCTTTCGCAGCCAATTCCGGTGGCGGAACTTTACTCAAAGCTTTTTTATAATCCGTTTGGGATTTTTCAGCAGCAATTGAAGTTGAAGTTGAAATTAAGGCGACAGACAGCGCTAGCGCCAACGCGCCCATTACCGTTGGTTTCAGTCGAGCTATTGTTTTCATTTGGAGAATCTATTCTTCCCTCGCCGGTTTGGAACGGGATCTCTTTCGCAACTTTTTTATCACCAGAACCTTAAGTTGTCAACCGGTTTTTTCGTCATTGATCCAAATTTTTTTTCTGCTAGCATCGCGGACGCTGTGAACACTTCATCTAAACCGTTGAGGCGGTTTTCTTGGTTCTTTTTAGCCAAATTACTGCTTTATCCATTTATCACCTCCAGCGCCACCTTCACCGTCACGAATACTACGGATGCGGGCTCGGGTTCGTTACGCCAAGCGATAATCGACGCCAATAACAATCCTGGCGCCGACATAATCTCGTTTCAAATCGCTGGCTCAAAACCATACACCATCACTCCCCTAACTGCACTGCCTTCCATTATCGACCCCGTCACTATCGACGGCACAACCCAGACCAACTTCACCGGCCAACCGATCATCCAACTGAACGGCTCGAGCGCAGGTCCCGATGCCAATGGATTACTGATTCTGGCCGGAAACAGCACAATCCTCGGCCTGGTCGTGAACCGATTTCAACGGTCCGGTATCCGAATCGAAGGTAACGGCACCAATATAGTCCAGGGCAATTATGTCGGCACCGACGTGAATGGGACGAATATTTCGGCCAATAATGAAGCCGGAGTTTATTTGTATCAATCACCTGGCAATTTGGTTGGCGGAACCAATGCCGCACAGCGAAACATTTTATCCGGAAACGATCTGGCTGGTGTCTTTCTCGAAAACCCCGCAAGCACAGCGAATATACTGCAAGGAAATTACATAGGAACGGACGTTTCCGGAACCAAACGCGTGGGAAACACCAACGGCATCGTCCTCGCCAGCGCACCAGGAAACACAATCGGCGGCACTACGGCAGCCCAACGCAACATTATCTCCGGCAATCGCGAGAGCGGGCTCTTCCTCTTTCTCAGCGGCACGAGCGGGAACTGGATTGCCGGCAATTACATCGGGACCGATGTCACCGGCTCACTGGCTTTGAGCAATATCGCAGATGGTATCACCATTTATGGCGCAAATAATAACCTCGTCGGCGGCACAAATGCCGGTGCCCTCAACGTTATCTCCGCTAATGGCCAGGACGGTGTTTTCATTACCAATGGCGCTGTCAGCAACCAGGTTCAGGGCAATTTTATCGGCACGTTGGCCTCCGGCACAGGTGATCTGGGCAATCGGTTCAGTGGAGTGGAAATTCAGGACGCCTCCAACAACATTATCGGCGGCATTACCGCCTCGGCTCGTAACATCATCGCAGGGAACAACGACAGCGGCACTCAGATCGGCGGCAGCGCGTCCGGAAATGTAGTGCAAGGAAATTTCATCGGCACAGACTTCACAGGGACTAATGCCGTAGCCAATGCCTTAAGCGGTGTGGTCATTTCTGATTTCGCCAGCAATAACATCGTGGGCGGCACAGTGACCGGCGCGGGCAATGTCATTTCAGGTAATGCTCAAAGTGGCGTCTACATTTACGGCAGTGGCGCGCGAAATAATTTCGTACAGGGAAACCTGATCGGCACAGGTCGGTTTGGAAATACCCGCCTGGCAAACATTCTGACCGGCGTGCGAATCGAGTCGGCTGGAAATACGATCGGCGGCAATGTGACTGGCGCCCGCAATATCATTTCGGGCAATACCGGAAATGGCATCTCTCTATACCTTACCGGCGCGAGCAACAACATCATTCAGGGCAATTTCATCGGCACAGACTTGAGCGGGACACTCCTTTTGGCCAATAGCTCCGGCATTGGTATTACCAACGCCAAAGCAAATCTCATTGGCGGCACCCTCAGCGGCGCGGGCAACCTCATTTCCGGCAATAGCAACAACGCTATTTATCTCCAGGGCACCGGCGCTTCGGGGAATACCATGCAAGGTAATTTCATCGGCACAGATGTAACCGGCAACAGCGCAATCCCGAATGGCGCAGCGCTTGGCGTCGTCGATATTGCCGGGGGAATCGATATTTCCATGTCGTCCTCCAACCTCATTGGAGGAACAGTTACCGGCGCGGGCAACCTCATTTCCGGCAATTGGCGCGACGGCATTTGCATCGGCGACCCGGGCGCCTCGGGCAACATTGTTCAGGGCAACCTGGTCGGAACCAAAGCTGACGGTATCTCTGCTCTCGGCAATGAATGGCATGGAGTAGAAATTCGTAGTGAAGGCGGTTGTACCGGGACAGTTATCGGCGGGGCCACTCCTGGGGAAAG
>JADMIO011124241.1_pt1 | contig 11686 bp, 7 predicted proteins | sample 8958161 | NCBI WGS metagenome assembly JADMIO01 (sample SAMN16585339, study PRJNA669376) | soil metagenome | isolation source: Crop rotation soil | place: USA: Cullars Rotation, Alabama | collected 2011
GCGACAACTTGTCCACGTGGAATTCTAAGCTTAGGATCCCAATGTGCTGGAAAGGTTGCTGAAGCGCGGCGCGGACCAGGGTGTGGCATCGGAGTGGCGGTCGCCGCAAAAGTACAACTGGTACACGTCGAGCCATTCACGGAAGTCGCGCAGGAGAATATCGGTCGAGCTCATCATAGAATTTTTGCTCCGTAAAAAAACAACAGCGGCAGTTGCAAGGAGGACGGGTTTGCCTCCTGCAACTGCCGCTGGCTACTGTCCGTCTAGCACTTGCTGTATCCGCACGCGCCGCACTTCACGCAGCCTTCCATGAAAGCCAGCGTTCCGGCGCCGCATTCGGGGCACTTCAGCTTGTACTGGCTGAGCAGATCGTCGGCCGCCGCTTTCGCGCGGTTCAGAACTGCCGTCGCCGTCGGCGTCACCGGCGTCGGGATTCCGGCCTGCGGAGCCAGCGCCGTTGCCGTCGCGCTCGATTCGTGCGCGTGGCCGTTGCCATTGCCGGCGTTGTTCAGCTTGTCGATGTCGACATCGCCGAGCAGGATCGCCTTCAGGCCGAACTGCTTCTTGGCCTGCCAGTATTTGCGGATGGTCTTGCCCAGCGCGTCGCCCAGGCTCATCACGCGGCCGTCCTTCGTCGGAATCGACAGATGGCTGCCGATGCCTTCGAGCTGGTCGATGACCTGGTCGATCGAACCGCCGCTGCGCAGGAACAGGCTAACCATGCGGCAGATGGCTTCGAGATCGGACGCGGCCACGTCGCCGGCCTTTCCGAGCTGTGCGAACACTTCGAGCTCTTTCTCGCTCTTCGGATCGACTGAGATCGTCAGATGCATGTGGCCGAAGGGCGTGTTCTGGCGGATGCGCACCGCGGAGAGGATCGCCGCCGTCTTCACCGGCTTGATCACTTCGCGGATGACTTCCTTGATCACTTCCTTGATGACGACCTTTTCCGTCACGGCCGTCGGTTTCTCGTCGGCTTTCTTCAGAGCCATCGGCTGGCCTTTGCGGCAGCCGTCGCGGTAGACGGTGATGCCTTTGCAGCCGGTCTCGTAGGCCATCTCGTAGATCGCGCGGACGTCTTCGGGCGTGGCGTTGTTCGGGAAGTTCGTCGTCTTGCTGATCGAACTGTCGCAGTGGCGCTGGAAGGCGGCCTGCATCTTCACGTGCCATTCCGGCGTGATGTCGTGCGCGCAGACGAATGTGCGCTTCACGTCTTCAGGAATGTTCGGGATGTGGTGCAGCGAACCTTCGGTGGCGAGGCGGTCGAAGAGTTCAGCTTCCGCGTAGCCCCAGTAATTGTTGGCCTTCGCGACGCGCTTGAACTCGTCGTTGACCTCGGCCATCTGCTGCGCCTTGCCGGTGTGATCGCGCATCACGTGGCGGAAGAACGCCAGCGAGAAGAGCGGTTCGACGCCGCCGCTGCAGTTGGCGATGATCGAGATCGTGCCGGTCGGAGCCACGGTCGTCGAGCAGGCGTTGCGCTGCTTGCGCTTCCATTCCGTTTCCCAGCGGCTGCCCTTCCAGTTCTTGAAGCAGCCTCGTTCTTCGGCCAGGCGTTCGGATTCGTTGTGGGCTTCGTCGTTCACGAACTTCATGAACTTCTCGCCCCATTCCAAACCTTCGTCCGTGTTGTAGCCGACGCCGAGCTTGAAGAGCGCGTCCGCGAAGCCCATGATGCCCAGGCCGATCTTGCGGTTGCTCTTACAGACGTTCTCGATCTGCGGAATGACGTAGTTGTTTACTTCGACGACGTTTTCGAGGAAGCGCGTCGAGGTGTGGATCGCGCTGCGCAGGCCTTCCCAGTCGTAGCCGACCTTGCCCTTCTTGTCGGTCGTGACGAACAGGCCCAGATTCACCGAGCCCAGATTGCAGGCTTCGTAAGGCAGCAGCGGCTGCTCGCCGCAGGGGTTCGTCGCTTCCATCTCGCCGACATTCGGCGTCGGGTTGTACTGATTGATTCTGTCAATGAAGACCACGCCCGGTTCACCGGTCGCCCAGGCGTTCTGGATGATCGTGTCCCAGATGTTGGTCATGGTCCAGACTTCGGGGCGGCCTTCGGGCGGCAGAGCGTTGTACTTTTCGATCGGCATCAGATCGCCGAGCTGGTACTCCTCGATCTTCAGGCTCTTGGGCAGAACGTACGACTGGCTCGTGCGGTAGTTGGTGACGATGTTCGGCGCGCTCGCGTCCTGCTTGTAGCTGGCCATCCACTTGTCGGTCACCTTCACCGAGATGTTGTAGTTCTGGAAGCGCGAGAGATCCTGCTTCGCGAAGATGAACTTCAGGATGTCCGGATGGTCGATCTTCATCATTCCCATGTTCGCGCCGCGGCGGAACGCGCCCTGCTGGATCGCATTCGTCGCTTCGCTCAGCACGCGCCAGAAGCTGATCGGGCCGCTCGTGGTACCGCCGCTGGACTTGATGTAATCGCCCGTCGGCCGCAGGCGGTCGAAGGCGAAGCCGGTGCCGCCGCCGGCCTTCTGGATAAGCGCAGTGGCTTTGACCGAGTCGAAAATTTCGTCGATGGAATCAGGCACAGGCAGCACGAAGCAGGCGCTGAGCATGCCCATCTCGCGGCCGGCGTTCATCAGCGTCGGGCTGTTGGGCATGTAGATGCCCTTGACCATCAGGTCGTAGTAGCTCTTCTCGGCCTTGGCGACTTCGGCGGGCGAAGCACCGTACTTGGCTTCAGCGGCCGCGACCGTGTGCGCCACGCGCTGGAACAGTTCAGCGGGAGTCTCTGTGCACTTGCCGTCCGGGCCTTTTTTCAGGTAGCGGCTCATCAGGACGCGGACGCAGTTATCCGTCAATCCGAGCGCCTTGCCGTTCTCCCAAACTGGGTCTTTTTCTTTCACGGGTTCCTTCGCAGGAGCCGGTGCGGCCTCCGCTTTGGGCGCGGCGTGAGCGCCAGCAGCCTCTTTCAGTTTTTCAGCGCGGTCCTTCACAGGAATAGTATCCGCCTTTTGTGTGCCACCTTCAACTTTGCCATCGTTCGATTTCGGGTAAATCATCAAATGTCCCTCCGCGAGTCTAAAGCTCGCAAACTGTGTCCCCACCCACCTAAGCCAGAATGCCAAAAATTCACCGAAATAACAATTGGATTTTGAACCGGGCGACAGTTTTTGAATCGACTCATGAAACTGTCCGCCTGAAGTAAAAACCCTGTATTTTGTGTGAGGTCGAAGAAGATACTCTAGCTATTGGGGCTGGTCAACGAAAAAAACTTTATACTTTCTTCACAAGTTTTCCACATGTTATACACAATCTAAATCTAAATCACATGGTGACTTAGCCGTAACCGCTTCAACCCACACGTGGACAAAAAGAATAAAAAACCGATGCCCAATCCGGAAAGTTCTGCACTGATTTTGTGCGCCGAGTGCCCCACAATGGATAGTGCAGCGCCCGGTTTTGGAGAGGGAGGGGGGCCGATACCCCGCGGAACACGGATTGGGCTTGCGACGGGCTTGCCTACCATTCATTATTCAGCGTTCCGCGTTCATCGTTGCAGTTAAAGGAGCCGCATGATTATCCGACTAATGCTTGTCCTAATGATGTGCTCGTTCGCCTTCGCCGCTGAACCGCCGGCGCTGAAAGTCAGCGATAATCACCGTTACCTCGTCACGGCCGACGGCAAGCCGTTCTTCTATTTTGGCGATACGGCGTGGGAGCTTTTTCACCGGCTCAATCGTGAAGAGGCGGATGCGTACTTGGCCGATCGCGCGGCGAAGAAGTTCAACGTGATCCAGGCGGTGGTGCTGGCTGAGTTCGACGGGCTGACGGAGAAAAATCCGTACGGGCATCTGCCGCTGAAGGACAACGATCCGAAGCAGCCGGTCGAGGAGTACTTTCAGCACGTCGATTACATCGTCAACAAGACACAGTCGCTCGGCATGTACACGGGCCTGCTGCCGAGCTGGGGCGACAAGGTGAACAAGAAGTGGGGCATCGGCCCGGAGATTTTCACGCCGGAGAACGGCCGCGCGTTCGGCGAATTTCTCGGCAAGCGCTACAAGGACAAAGCAATCATCTGGATCGTCGGCGGCGACCGGCCCGTCGACAAGCCCGAGCACGCCGCGATCTGGCGCGCCATCGCTGAGGGACTCAAAGCCGGCGACGGCGGCGCGCATCTGTTCACCTTTCATCCGATGGGCGAGCACTCGTCGAGCGAGTGGTTTCACAACGACGCGTGGCTCGATTTCAACATGCTGCAATCCGGCCACGGGCGCAAAGTGAGCAAGACTGTCGAGATGATCTCGAAGGATTACGCGAGGACGCCGCCCAAGCCGTGCGTCGACGGCGAAGCCAACTACGAAGATCATCCGATCAACTGGAAGGCGCAGAACGGCTGGTTCGATGAAGTCGACGTGCGCAACACCGCCTACTGGTCGGTTTTCGCCGGTGCGTGCGGCTACACGTACGGCTGCCACGACATCTGGCAGTTCTGGACGAAAGAGCGCAAACCGGTTAGCGCCGCGCGCACCGACTGGCGCGAAGCGCTCAAGCTCCCCGCGTCCGGACAGATCCGGCACGTGCGCAAGCTGGTCGAATCGCGACCCTATCTGGCGCGCATTCCCGATCAGAGTTTGATCTTGGGAGAGGACGCCGGCGCCGACCACGTCCAGGCCACACGCGGCGAAGACTGGAGCTACGCATTCATTTATTTGCCGACAGGAAAACCTGTGAAGATTGCCACGGCGAAGTTTTCGGGCGAGAAGCTGAACGCGTACTGGTTCGACCCGCGCAATGGGACATCAAAGGCGCTCGAGGCTGCACCGAAACTCTGGGCACAGGAATTCACGCCGCCGACGAACGGACGCGGAAACGACTGGGTGCTGGTGATCGACGACGCAGCGAAAAACTATCCGGCGCCCTGACGACAGGAGCGCAGACATTCCTTCCTGTCTGCTGGCGAGCGCATTCAAGGTGATAATTCGATGAATAGAGATTGATCGCGGATGTTAAATAACTCGCGCGTTTACATAATATTGGGGGATCACAAATCATAACGACACAAGTGCAACCACAATCCGTTGAGCTCGCCAGACATCGAGTCCAACGATTTTGGATAAAAAATAAAAGCCGCACCTTGCGAGGTGTTACAAACTTATTGCTAACGTAACATCAAATCACGATGAGGTTGGAACGGGAGCAATCAGTTGTTGTTGCATGGCATCCGGAGGGATAGGAACGCCCGCCCCTCCCGCAGTGTGCCACGGGCAGCGACCGGCTGTTTGGTCGTTGCCCGTGCGATTGCGGCCAAGAATGATTTCAGACTAACAGCGTGTTCGTCATGTGCGAATGTGACGAACGAGTTTGTTCGCCAGCGAATGTCTCTCGCCGCTTTCGCACTGGCAACGACGCAAACTGCCGCGTCGCTGCCAGTGGCACACGCATCAACTTGCGCTCGGCTGTTCATTCATCTCATTGCCAAAACAAAACCGCCGGACACTTTCGCATCCGGCGGCTCGATTCGATCTGAACGGCTAAAGGCTTAGTCGACTTTTTCAACCTTGATGCCGGCTTCGCTGACGACGCCGGTGACGCTGATGGGCACGCCTTCTTTGCGCTTGGCTTCGATCTTCTCGGCAACCGCGCTTTCGGCGATCAGGTTGATGATGCGCTGGGCGGGTTCGCCGGCGCGGTGCGTGATGATACGGGCGACAACGTTCTTTTCATTGTCCGGCGTGCGAATGGTGATGCTGCCGCTGAGTGTTTCCGGCTTGCCGCTGTAGTTGAACTTCGGTTCCGGCGGCTTTTCGCCCGGCTTGTAGGCTTTGAAGCGGTCGTCCTTGTTGGTGGTCGCGAAGCTTTCGACCAGCTTTTCGATCGTGATCTTCTTCGGATCGAAGGTGATCGTGGCGATCTTGTCGCCGTCGGCGGTTGCTTCGGTGACGCCGTCGATCTTCTTAAAGGTGGTCGAAACCGCGGCGGCGCAGTTGCGGCACATCATGCCGGTGACCGGCAGCGTGACGGTTTCCATGCCGTTGGAGGCGGGAGCTGGCGCCTTGGGCGCTTTCGGATCGGGCTTCTTCTGAGCGGCCTGGGAAGTCTGTGCGGCAATCGCAACACAGAACAAAATCGCCGCGAAACGGAATGCGTGCATGTTTCGGCTCCTTTTAAAACCGTGAATCAAAAATTCGCTAAACTGAACCACCCACAGTACTTTCGTGTCCATGAGGACGCAGTGAACGCTCGGTTATTAGACGAATTCTTCAGCGAAATTGCTGCAACGAAAGCAGTTACATGGACGGGAGGGCCTAATTGAAACTAAACGACGCGTGACGTTGGCTGTCACTTTCGATCTTGACCAGATGTCTTGGCAGGCTGGTCGGGGATGTCCTCATAGTTGCCGCTGCGCCTGGCCGTCATGGCGCTCCAGATGAAGAACAAGAAGAGGAGCACGATCATGACAATGAAGATGATCGTCTGGCCGGAGATCTTGGGGGGCTGCTCGGCGGTCATGGTAATAGAGGAGGGTACGGGGTCACTGGTTATTTGTCATTTGGCATTTGGGGTGATGACAAAACAGTTGTTGTTGCACGGCATCCGGAGGGATAGGAACGCCCCCCCCGGGGTGTGCCACGGGCAGCGACCGGCTGTTTGGTCGTTGCCCGTGCGGTCGCGGCCAGGAATGTTTGTGGTCTTACGGCGAGTTTGTCGCGTGCGGGTTCGGTCGCCAGCGAGTGTCTCTCGCCGCTATCGCACGGGCAACGACGCAAACGGCCGCGTCGCTGCCCGTGGCACACACCTTTAAGACACGCCCGGCCATTCGATCATCTTACTTCACATTCATCAGTCATCGTTCAGCGTTCATCGTTGGCCGTTCTACGCCTTCGCTGCTTCCGCCGCCGGCGTGATCACCGGGCCTTCGGCGCCGTTGGTCTTCGGCGTCTCGGGCGTCAGCTTGGCGAGGTACTCGGGCATCTCCACGCCGCCGATGTCTTTCATCACCTGCATCATCGGGGGCATCGTGCGCGCCATGTTGTGGAGGAAATTCGAGGTCGCGTTGCCGCCGTGGCCGTTCGCTCCGCCTTGCGCGCCTTCCCAGACCACCACCTTGTCGAACTTGATGTTCGAGATCGCCTTGGCGCTGGCTTCGGCCAGGTTGTCGAGGTGTTCGAGCATCAGGAGCTGGAAGGCCTGCTGCGAGCCGCCGCAGGCGTCGATGATCTTCTTCAATCCCTCGCCCTTCTTCGCGAGGATCTCGTAGTTTCCGCGCGCTTCGGCGTCGAGCTTCGCGTAGATCGCGTTCGCTTCGGCCAGAGCGCTGATGCGGCGCTGTTCGGCGGCGGCTTCGGCTTCGACGATCGTGCGGGCCTTTTCGGCCTTGGCGGGCGCTTCGAGCGCCGCGCGGCGTTCGGCTTCGACGCGTTCGGCCTGCGCCAGAGCGGCTTTGGCCATCGCCTTGTTCTGCGCTTCCTGCACGGCGGCTTCGGATTCGCGCTTCTTGATTTCGGCCATGCGGTAGGCTTCGGCCTGCTTGATCTGCAGTTCCGCCTGCGAAGCCACGATCTGCGCCTGCGCGGTGTTTTCGCCGCTGACGGCTGCGGCGTTGGCATCCGCGAGCTTGATGCGCATCTGCTGCTCGGCTTCCTTCACCTTCGCATCGCGCTCGAACTGCGCGGTCTGTTCGCCGATCTTCTGTTCCTTGTCGAGCTCCGCGATGCGCACGGCCTGCTTGCGCTGGGCTTCCTTCACCATCGCATCGCGCTCGAACGCGGCGGTCTGTTCGCCGATTTTCTGTTCCTTGTCCATCTGCGCGAGGCGCACGGCCTGGTCGCGCTGCATTTCGCGAGTGCCGATCTGCTTCTGCTTCGTGGCGTTTGAAACCTGGATCGCTTTTTCCTTGTCGGCTTCGGCGACTTTCACTTCGCCCAGCTTTTCCTGTTCGGCCACATCGCCGCGCGCCTGCTGGATCGCCTGCGACGCCGCCTTCTGGCCGATGGCTTCGATGTAGCCGGATTCGTCGGTGATGTCGGTGATGTTCACGTTCAGCAAAACGAGTCCAACTTTTTTCAATTCCGGTTCGAGCGACTGCTGGATGTGGTGCAGCAGCGCTTCGCGGTCGCGGTTGATGTCTTCAATGCGCATCGACGCGATGACTTGGCGCAACTGGCCGAAGATGATTTCCGCCGCCTGGTGCTGAATCTGGTTGCTCATCAAGCCGAGAAGGCGGATCGCCGCGTTCTGCATGATCTCCGGTTCGGTTCCGATCGCGACGGTGAAGACGCTGGGCACGTTCACGCGGATGTTTTCGATCGAGAGCGCGCCTTTCAGCGGGATTTCGATCTGCATCGGTTCGAGGCTGAGGTACGAATAATCCTGGATCATCGGCCAGACGAACGACGCGCCGCCGTGAATACATTTCGAGGTGTTTCCGCCCGCGACTTTTCCGTAGATCACCATCACGCGGTTGCTAGGGCAGCGCTTGTAGCGGTTGGCCACGAGCATGATAAAGCTGAGGATCGTGATTCCGACGAAGACCGCGATCAGCATGAGCGGACCGGAGTCGCCCAGGTTTGCCGCCAGTACTGAAAAGTCCATTACACTCATTTTTCTTCTCCTGTTTTAAAATACGGTCACGTCAGACTCACCTCGGCCGCGCGTTCCACGCGCACGGTGTCGGCGCTGACAATATCCACAACCAGAACTTTTGAGCCGGTCGGCAACACCTCGTCGGAGGTCACCGCGAGGTATTCCATCGTGCGGTCCTGCACGGTCACGGTCACTTTTCCCTGACCCGCGTTGCGCGCGGGAACCGTCAGGTAAACCGTGCCGGGCCGGTGCAGCGCCTGTTCGATGCGCACCGTTCCGTCGGCTTTCAACGAGCTTAAGAAACCGAGCAGCGCTCCGACCAGGAACATCGCCGCCAGTCCGCCGCCGATCGCGATGGCCACCGCGACAGGGGCGCTCAGCGCGGATTTTTCCGCCGCGAGTCCCGAGAGCCCGAAGATGGTGACCGCTGCGACGATGGCGCGGAAGGAAAATACATGCAGAAAGACCGCGCTGTGATCGCCGTGGTCGCCGCCGTGTCCGACGTGGCCGTCGTGACCGTCCACGTGGCCCATGTCGTGATGCCCGCCGTGTCCGATCAGGCTGAGCAGAAATTGTCCGAGGAAAAGTGTGCCGCCGAGGATTGCACAGACGAGATAGATACTTTCCATAAACCGGATTCCCCTCTTTGTTGCTCCGGCACTGACTTCTTCATTTATCTGCCTTCAGTCTGGAAGACGCACACGAGCAAAGCAAGCGCAATCGAAGGCGGGGCGCGGACGGCTGGTGACCGAGATGTTGTTGTTGTTGCACGGCATCCGGAGGGATAGGAACGCCCCCCTCCCTCGAAGTCGAAGTGTGCCACGGGCAGCGACCGGCCGTTTGGTCGTTGCCCGTGCGGTCGCGGCCAGCAGCATTTGCTGTCTCACGGCATGTGCGTCAAAGGCGCTCGTGACGAATAGGTTTGGTCGACAGCTAACAGTTCTCGCCGCGACCACACTGGCAACGACGCAAACGGCCGCGTCGCTGCCAGTGGCACACATTCGTCTCCCTCCACCTTGGATGCGAAGGCCAGCAGACAGGAATGTCTGCGCTCCGCGCGGTCAGGTTGAAGAAACGCCGCTCAACGACGTCCTGAGAAGTGAGAAAGGAGTGAACACTCGACGCAGGATTTTTGGGCAGCTTTTGCGAAACCTGAGACGAAGTGTGGCATTCCTTTACGCAGCGTTGACAGTGTTTGTTGCGTAGGATATTGTTAGTGTAGTTGGAACCAACTTCTTTGGCATTTCAATCACGCCTTCCGTTCGCAAGCCGTTCGTATTGCTGAGTATAAAAAATCGGAAGCAGCAATACCGGCGAGGAAACGGGCGCGCACCGCTCTTGACCGAATCGCCGGCGCTCTTGGCATTCGATTTGAGCACAGTGCGAAGGCTTAAAGCTCGACCCGGAGAACCGACCATGCCCAGCAGCCTTTTCAGCACGATCGCCAGCGGGATGGATGTCGAACAGTTCCGCACCTTGAATTGGGAAGGATCTTTCGACGAGTACCTCGATATCGTCGTCAAAGATCCGCGCGTAACGCGCAACGCTTACCAACGTCTTTATGACATGATCCTCTCGTACGGCCAGGAAGAAGTCGTCGAGCACCGCGAGAAGATCACGCGCTACAAATTTTTCAGCGATCCGATTTCCAACGGCCGCGACGGCGTGTTCGGTCTCGACCGGCCGCTCATGCGGCTGGTCAGCATTATCAAATCCGCCGCGATGGGCTACGGCACCGAACGCCGCGTGCTGCTGCTGCACGGGCCGGTCGGAAGCGCCAAATCGACCATCGCGCGCCTGCTGAAAAAAGGCCTCGAAGTGTATTCCAAGACTGAACGCGGCGCGCTGTACACGTTCGCGTGGGACATTCCGGATATGCAGGGACAGGATTCGATCCAGCCCTGCCCGATGCATGAAGAGCCGCTGAAGCTCGTGCCCTTCGACCTGCGCGAAAAAGCCGCGGCCGAAATCAACGCGCGCTCCAAGAACGATTTCAAAGTCCACATCGAAGGCGACCTGTGCCCGTACTGCCGCTACGTCTTCCGATCGCTGCTGGAAAAATGCGGCGGCGACTGGACGAAGCTGATGAAGCACATTCGCGTGCGGCGTATGATGCTCTCTGAAAAAGACCGCGTCGGCATCGGCACGTTCCAGCCCAAGGACGAGAAGAATCAGGATTCGACCGAACTGACCGGCGACATCAACTATCGCAAGATCGCCGAGTACGGCAGCGACAGCGATCCGCGCGCGTTTAACTTCGACGGCGAATTCAACGTCGCCAACCGCGGCATCATCGAATTCATCGAAGTGCTGAAGCTCGACGTCGCGTTCCTCTACGATCTGCTCGGCGCGTCGCAGGAACACAAGATCAAGCCGAAGAAATTCGCGCAGACGGACATCGACGAAGTCATCCTCGGCCACACCAACGAGCCCGAATACAAGAAGCTGCAGTCGAACGAGATGATGGAAGCGTTCCGCGACCGCACGGTGAAGATCGACATCCCGTACAACTGCCGCATCCAGGATGAAATCCGCATCTACGAGCGCGATTTCAACAAGGAGAAGGTCAAGAAACACATCGCTCCGCACACGATCGAAATCGCCGCGATGTGGGCGATCCTCACGCGCCTGGACGAACCGAAGAAAGCGCAGCTCTCGCTGATGCAGAAGCTGAAGCTTTACGCGGGCAAGACGCTGCCGGGTTACACCGAGGACAACATTGCCGAACTGAAAGGCGAAGCGCCGCGCGAAGGCATGAACGGCATCAGCCCGCGCTACATCCAGGACAAGCTCTCGAACGCGCTGGTCTCGAACACGAGTTCTACGAGCGTGAATCCGTTCATGGTGCTGAACGAGCTCGACACGGGCCTGCAGCATCATTCGCTCATTACGAACGAAGAGCAGCGCAAGCGCTACAAGGAACTGCTGGCCGTCGTGCGCGAAGAGTACGAAGAGATCGTGAAGAATGAAGTCCAGCGCGCGATCAGCGCCGACGAAGAAGCGATCGCGAAGCTGTGCCAGAACTACATCGACAACATCAAGGCCTACACGCAGAAGGAGCGCGTACGCAACAAGTACACGGGCCAGGCCGAACCGCCGGACGAACGGCTGATGCGCAGCATCGAAGAAAAAATCGAAATCCCCGAGA
>JADMIO011482893.1_pt1 | contig 11686 bp, 10 predicted proteins | sample 8958161 | NCBI WGS metagenome assembly JADMIO01 (sample SAMN16585339, study PRJNA669376) | soil metagenome | isolation source: Crop rotation soil | place: USA: Cullars Rotation, Alabama | collected 2011
AGGTGAGCCAGTGTGATTACATTTGCGGCCTAACTGTGGCCAGTCCAGTTACGCTGGAGTCACTAGTATTTAGGTGACACTATAGAAGCGGCCGCGACAACTTGTCCACGTGGAATTCTAAGCTTAGGATCCCAATGTGCTGGAAAGGGATGGGTTCTCTCTACGAGCAAAGCGCGGAAAAGGAGGGGCACATCCGCGGACTGACCAATTGGCGGTTGGCGCGGCTGCAGCAGGGCATCAAGGCCGGCCGGATTCTCCTGTTCGAGCAATTAACCGCCTTGAACACGGCGGACTTTTACGGTGAAGCCGGTGGATACAGCAGTTACTACGGGCAGTCGCGGTACCTCTGCTATTATCTCCAGGAAAAGGAACTGCTGGTGAGATTCTACCGGGAGTTCGTGGCGAATGCGAAAGAAGACCCGACGGGATTCAAGACGTTGCAAAAAGTGCTCGGCGAATCAGACATGGCTGCATTCCAGAAGAAATGGGAGGCATACGTGGCGACGCTGCACTTTCCGTAAATCACCTGCGCACGTTGGCGGGTGCGACGGCCGAGTGTGCGCTTGCAACGGACGACTGTGCAATTTGCGAGGACCTGTCCGGGATTTGGCTGCCTGCAACTCCGGTTTATACGTCGGACGGTATATTAGTGCCATCCACTCCGCGCCTGGGGCCCGGCTTGGGTGACGTTGACGCTACTCTGGAAAAGTGTTGCTCTGCACTTGTGCCCTCGATCCTCCGCTTGAAAACCGCTGCCGTCGTTGTGTTCCTCGTGTCATCGTGGATCCTATGGCAGAAGGCTGATTCAAAGGAGTCGGTTCAATCCGTTCATGAGTCAGCGAATGATGATACGCTTCGCTCATTCCTAGGCATCCGCACGTTGCGCGGGCCTTTCAAGCTGCCCGCGTCTTCAAAGGGCTACTACTCGGTGGTTTTGATTTTTGAAAACGGAGAAGAGGTCGGCAGAGCGGTTGGACCGATGGTTGGGTTTGGTGCTCTCCCGGAAGGTCTTTCCGGCGAACTTCAGCTGCTCATGTCAGCAAAAGATCGCCGAGCGAGTCTATTCAGCCCTGGGAACTCGACTGAACTCGGAGAGCGCTTCAATTGGGCGCAATTCAGTGGATCCATGGCATGGGGCTCCATTCCAGTGGATCGGGAACTCCGGTATAAGGATGTTTCGGTGCGGGGTGTCCTCGCTATCGCCGCACCCGGGTCGAAAATTTCACCCTCAATCCGCCAAGATGAAAAATTCCCAATGAGCGGTGACAATGTCGTCGCGATCGGCGTCGTATCTGGCGATGATTTCGATGTTCTCAGCGCCAAGTTTGAATCCGAATCCGCTTACCGGCCTCCGAATCGGTCAAAATCTGAGACTAAGCCCAATTGATCCGCGGTGGCCGTTGCGGGAAGAGCCGGTTGCGGCTCAGCTTGGGCTGCGAACGAACCGGGACGCATTTCGATTGCACCGATCCGGCACTTCCAGACTGTCGCGCTGTCAAGATATGACTCCTGATCCCTAGTTCCCGTTTGATGAATTGCCCAAATGGGAGGCCATCGCGGCGAAGTTGGCCAAGCCGTTTATCACTCGATCTCTCGTGCTAGGCCGATTGTTCGTGGCTGATCATTGAAGCGGCAGACGAAAACGCGTTAATGAAGCGGTCAATTTTTACAGCCTGAGCTTAGTTTCCAAAACATTAGAATGCAACACGCTCAAAATAGGGCATGTGCCGATAAAACCGCAGGTATTGATCCAGCAATCGCTCTGAATCTTGCGGCGATTCCGCGATGTCAAAACGGAGTTTGCGCCGAATGTCTTTTCCATTCCCTTGCAAACCAGGCAGCAATTGGCGAACAAACATTCGCTCTCGAGTCGAAAGGTCGGGAATGGAAATCTCCTTCGGAATCCAACCCATAGAATAAAACGGCCATTGCGCTATTCGACTAGATCGCACAACACGTTCCACTTCACTTGTGTGGCCAAACAATCCGCTGACAGTGAGCATGCGCTGCCCGTCAGCATATTCGAACAGGCAGATCGGCCGGAAGCAGAATTCTGGAAGTCCTGCTATACATTCGGCTATGGATAGCTGCAGTAGACGGGCGACAACTCGCGGAAACGGTCGAGCATCCATCAAGCTAATGTCCAGCCAATCAAGAGGCAAATGACCGAACTTTTCGCGAAGATTTAACAAACGGCGCTCTGTGGAGGGCAAAGTTTTTTCACCACTCATCGGCGCGGCCGCCGCGTGCGCATTCAGGGTTATTTTCACTACACTAACGGACGGCAACTTTGCTAACAAATCTTGAACGGCACCCAATTGTTGGGGAAGTTGAGCCGAAGACGTATAATCGAGCCAGGCTATTAGCTTTGAATTCGGCTGGTATAGATCAATAAACTCCTCTATTGCAGTATGTTTGTAGGTAATTTTTGTATGGGGCTTATTGAAGCGCTGGCGCTTTAATACCTCGATATTCTGCTCAACGCAGGTCATCGGAAGACTTGGAAAAGCCTCGTGCAGTAAACGGAAGTCTTCCAAAAAAGGGCCTCCCATACTAACGTACTCAAACCCCGTCTCGAAATGTAGAGCCCGATCTAGTTGCCTCAAAAGATCCACAAACAACTGTCTTTCGACGGCTTTGTTCGTGCGAAGTTGGTAAGGAATCGTTGCGCCACTCATCTTTGTGTTTGGCGAAGGACACGTTCAAAGCATTCCTCACCCACTTGGTTCGGGTCCATCTCTTTATCTTCGAAGATATAATCCGCAACGGCTCTGATCTCCGCAATTTGCCGAGTAAACGTGATTTTCCTGCTCGTAGCTTTCTTGGTGTTATGCGGAGGAAGGGTCGGAGCAAAGACCTCCAAGTCTCCATGGCTCTTCGTCTTCGAGTATGTAAGATCTGACTCTGCTTTCATTCGTAGGGCTGTAATCGGCAATGCCGCAGCCCGATTGAGAATTTCGTTCAGCGCAATTTCTGAACCCTTCCACGCATTTGTTGCCGCCGTGAACTTCTTCAAACCCTGGATCATCTGCTCCCGAATCAATAAATACGCTGGGGACGACGCGTCGATTCCCCGTTTTGTGGTAGGCATCGGAAGTTTCTTCGGGTCCTTGCAATGAAACTCTACAAAACCAGAAATGCCGCGAAACTGAGAGTGATACCGCGGGACCCCATGAGTTTCCCATCCTGTTAGGCGAGTCTTGTCGCAATTGACAACTACACGTTCATTGCAAGCGACAGTCCAGCCTGCGTCTTCCATCTCCCATCTGCCGACGGCGTTTTCGGGAATGGACGGGTCCTCAGCAACTTGACCGCGGAAACCGACGGCCAAGAAGACTTCGATGTCTTCAATCTGGCCGCGACATATATATGGGCGAATGGAAGGCTCTCCGGGTGAACTTTTCGATTCCCATAACAAAACGGGAAGTTTTGCGGTCAGCAGTCGCCCATTGATTTTGATTTCGAAACCCCTCGCTAGGAGCAAGCCCAGAGAAGCTTCCACAATCTGGGGAAACTCGTCTGCAAAGAAATGATCTTTCTTGAATTGCTCCGCAACGCCGGGATGCAAATGGGAAACAAATATCCGCGTCCCGTCGACGCCACCGGATCTAGCAAGCACCCTTCCCTTTAGATCCCATTCTTTATCGTTTTGCAGCCATTCTGGAGTTATCTCTACCTCAAAGGCGCTTGCCGCTGTCTGCGAACTGACAGTAGAGTTAACTCCCATTTTGAGAATAGCTCGTTTCATACCGATCCCGTACACACCGATTGTTCCTTCCGTCGGAGCATGCGTTCCTTCCGGCCTTCCAAAGCGAAAGGCGTAGTTTTCCGCTGTCTCACGGGTAATTCCGCCACAGTTGTCGGAGATCCTGAACTGCCGTTCATCGAAGTCGACGTGAGCGTAGTAGCCTAAATACGGTTTATCTCCCGTTTTTAGCCCAATTCTCCGCGCGCCGTCGACGCAGTTATCCAGTAAATCTAGAATTGCATCAGCAAGATCAATGTCGCGCGTAACCATCCACACAAAAAAGGCTTTTGCGGGATGCGCCTTGATGTTTAGCGTTTCAGGCTCACGGGACGGAGGTGTAACTTTTGGAGGCATTGTTGGGGTTCAATTGAACTGTTTAATGAGGGGCCGCAATACGGCTTCGGCTACCAGTGGGCTAACGCTATTTCCGATTTGTCGAAAGCTATGCCACTTAGTGGCATCGAATTGAAACCAATCCGGAAAGGCCTGAATACGAGCGGCCTCACGCGTGGTTATTACCCGATTTTGCGTTGGATGAATCGGGCGAGCAGCTTGATAGCTTCCCCTATCCTTGCCGGTGCCAGCGCGCAGGGTCGGACAGGGAGCATCCCAGCGGAGGCGTGGATATTTAGATACGGAATCTGATTTTCCGGGTTTTACTTCAGAGAAGCGTTCGACTACTGCAGGTGAATGTCTTGTCGCTAAAAAACCTGATACTCGACGCTCATTTTCAAAGTGGCGCAGCGCGGTTTCGTCGCCAATATCACTCAAGAATCGGTTAATGCACGCTAGGTAAGGAGACTCCTCACGCGCAATTTTCTGCCATGTGTGAGAAGGAGTTGTCCATGAGTTGCAAATTTGTTCCGGAAGGCCAGAAAATGCCGCCGATATATGCGATGCCGTTTTTTTGGGGAGCGTGAAATCCGTATTATTGAGCGACAAACCTGACGCTTTTAGCCAGCCGACGAAAAAAAGGCGCGTTCTTGCAGTTGCGGCACCGCAATCGGCAGCTGAGATTTCTACCGGCGGTAGAACATAATACTGCTTTTCGAGAAGTTTAAATGACTCGTTCCTTAAGTCATTGTATTTTTCTTCGAGAATCCCGGGAACGTTTTCTGCAACGAAAAAGAGGGGATTCGCTTCAGAAACCAATCGGAAGAAGTGGTAGAAGAGCTTATTGCGAGCGTCGTTTTTTCGCATCTTTCCCATGGTGCTGAATCCTTGGCATGGGGGGCCTCCAATCAACCCGTCCAATTGAGAGCCGGATACTCCTGCTAAGGTTTTCAGATCTTCACCCGATAAGGTCATCACATTTCGCCGTGCATGCTGCGCTCGTCTGAAATTGACAGAGTGCGCCGAGATCGCATTCCGATCGAGTTCAACCGCCGCTGCTACTTCGAATCCAGCGCGTTCCGCCCCCAAACTAAAGCCGCCTACTCCGGCAAAAAGGTCGATGATTTTCGGCCGATTGGGTAGAGTCATTTTCGCATTCGGCTGCTGACTACAAGATTCCTAAAAATCCAGCAAGGCCCTTGAAGAGGTGTCTGTTTGAGACGATGAGACTTCAGGGCCTGAAATGGATCACGTTTCAAAAGAGAAACGAAGCGAGATAATGCGAGCCGTAAGATCGCAAAACACCTCTGTAGAGCTACGTGTTCGACGCGCCGCGCATCGCCTTGGGCTTAGATTTAGGCTCCATAGACGCGATCTGCCCGGGACGCCAGATTTGGTTTTTCCCCGGCATAAGACAGTAATATTCGTGCATGGTTGCTTTTGGCATCGGCACATGGGATGCGCCAAAGCGACGATACCTAAAACAAAGCGACATTTTTGGATGGAAAAGTTTCGCCGAAACGTAGCCCGCGATCAAAGAGCCGTTCATCTGCTTGAATGTAGGGGATGGAGGGTGCTCATCATCTGGCAGTGCAGCGTACAAGGCTCTGGCATTGCAGAAGCTCTCTTGCGGGAGCATTTTAAACTCAAATAATCAGGCGTCCGCCGCATTTGCCGCGTGAGTCATGCACGGGCGCGATCGCCCAGGAAAGGTTACATGTAAGAGGCGGCATCTCTTTACGAACGGGGCAGCACGACAGTGTGCCACTCTGGCGCGCCAAGGTGGCGCAGTTGGCGCAGTTTTGCGCGTCATGGCACAGCCAATTCCGCGGCGACCGCGGCATAAATCTCTGGAAATCAATGCTGCGGGCCTTTTTGGCCTGATGGCGCGGGGATTGCAAAGAGGGTTGCTCCAACCAATTTCTTTTTAACCTCAACCAAAGACCCAAAGATTTATGGCAAAGATTCTCGGAATCGATCTCGGCACAACGAACTCCTGTATGGCTGTCATGGACGGCCAGGAGCCGAATGTGCTCGAAAACTCGGAGGGCGCGCGCACGACGCCTTCCATCGTGGCATTTACCAAGACCGGCGAGCGTGTCGTCGGGCAGGCGGCGAAGCGCCAGGCGGTGACCAACCCGCAAAACACCGTGTTCTCGGTGAAGCGCTTCATGGGCCGCAAGTTTGATGAAGTGCAGGAAGAGCTGAAGCGCGTGCCTTACAAAGTGGTGAAGGCGGCGAACGGCGACGCGCACATCCAGGTGCAGGTGGGCGGCGAGACGAAGACCTACAGCCCTCCGGAGATCAGCGCGATGATCCTGTCGAAGCTCAAGAGCGACGCGGAAGCGAAGATCGGCGAGAAGATCACGCAGGCGATCGTGACGGTGCCGGCTTATTTCAACGACTCGCAGCGCCAGGCGACGAAGGACGCGGGCAAGATCGCGGGCCTCGAAGTGCTGCGCATCATCAACGAGCCGACGGCGGCTTCGCTGGCTTACGGCCTGGACAAGAAGCGCGACGAGAAGATCGCCGTGTATGACCTCGGCGGCGGCACCTTTGACATCTCGGTGCTGGAGATCGGCGACGGCGTCTTCGAAGTGAAGGCGACGAATGGCGACACTCACCTCGGCGGTGACGACTGGGACAACGCGGTGATGGATTGGATCCTGCACGAGTTCAAGGCGGACTCGGGCATCGATCTCACCAAGCAGCCGGACGCGATCCAGCGTATCAAGGAAGAGGCGGAGAAGGCGAAGATCGCGCTCTCAAGCTCGCAGCAATACGACATCAATTTGCCGTTCATCACGGCGGATCAGACGGGTCCGAAGCACATCCAGAAGACGCTCACGCGCTCGAAGCTGGAGCAGCTGACCGACTCGCTCTTCCAGCGCACGCTGGGCCCGACCCGCGCGTGCCTCAAGGACGCCGGCCTCAATGAAAAGGAAATCCATGAGCTCGTGCTCGTGGGCGGCATGACCCGCATGCCCAAGGTGGTGGACACGGCGCGCCAGTTGATCGGCAAAGAGCCGCACAAGGGCGTGAACCCGGACGAAGTCGTGGCGATCGGCGCGGCCATCCAGGGCGGCGTGCTGAAGGGTGACGTGAAGGACGTGCTGCTGCTGGACGTGGCGCCGTTGACGCTGGCGATCGAAACCGCGGGCGGCGTGGCCACCCCGATGATCACCCGCAACACGACCATCCCGACCCGCAAGTCGCAGATCTTTTCGACCTACAGCGACAACCAGCCGGGCGTCGAAATCGTGGTGCTCCAAGGCGAGCGCCCGATGGCCGCGCACAACAAGAAGCTGGGAACCTTCCACCTGGACGGCATCCCGCCGGCCCCGCGTGGCACCCCGCAGATCGAGGTGACTTTTGACATCGACGCGAACGGCATTCTGCACGTCTCGGCGAAGGATCTCGGCACCGGCAAGGAGCAGAAGATTTCGATCACGGGCAGCAGCGGCTTGAGCAAGGAAGAAGTCGAGCGCATGCAGCGCGAGGCTGAGGCGCATGCCGACGAGGACAAGGTGGCGAAGGAAGCCGTGGAAGTTCGCAACAACGCGGACAACCTGGCCTACCAAAGCGAGAAGCAGCTCAAGGAAATGGGCGACAAGCTGCCAGGCAACACGAAGGTGGAGATCGAAGAGAAAATCACCAAGGTTCGCGAAGCGCTGAAGGGCACCGACGTGGAGGCGATCAAGACCGCCTACACCGAGCTGCAGAACAAGTTCCAGGCTGCCTCCGAAGAGCTCTACAAGCAGGCGGCTGCCAGCGGCGGCGCTGCTGGCGCTGGCGCGGCGGGTCCGGAAGCGGGCGCGCAGCCCGAAGGCGGAGCCAAGAAGGAAGGCGATGTCGTCGACGCGGAGTTCGAAGTCGTGGACGAAGACAAGAAGCAGAAATAGTCCACCCTGACGGATGATTTCAATGCGGCCGGCCTTACAAAGGCCGGCCGCAACATCCGAAAACCCCAGAACAGAAAACCACGAATTACACGAATTGACACGAATGCGAACCGGTCTTCAGGGCCTGTGTTTCTGCTGCGTGTATTCGTGAAACTTCGTGTAATTTGCCTCAACTCGAAGCCATCAATCAGTTCGGCTATCTCGCTGCGCTTCGATTGTGGTCCCCAAAATCGGTTTTAGACTTACCAATGAAACGCCGCCTCACCCTCGCCTTTGGCTGTCTTGCCGTTGCGTTACCCGTGATGGCGGCCACAAACAATTTATCGGCCCTAAGCTGCGCCCGCGGCTCGGGTTCGTTAAAAACCCACAAGCAAACCCAAAACAACACAAATACCTATATGGCTAAAGTGAACGTTCGTCCCCTCGGGGATCGCGTCCTCGTGCAGGCGCTCGAGGAAGCAGAAGTGAAAAAGGGCGGAATTATCATTCCTGATACCGCCAAGGAAAAACCACAGGAAGGCAAAGTCGTGGCCCTCGGCACCGGCAAGCGTGACGAAGATGGCAAGCTCATCGACTTCACCGTGAAGGCCGGCGACAAAGTGCTCATCAGCAAGTACGGCGGAACCGAGATCAAGATCGAAGGCGAGAGCTACTTGATCATGCGCGAGGACGACATCCTCGGCATCATCGGCTAACCGGATTTCCGGCGCGGCTTTCGAGAAGAGCCCGCTCCTTTAACGCCAGAACCCTGGCAAAGGAAGCGGAGCATTCCGACAGCGCCGGAAACAACATCCAACATTCAACTCCCAACATTCAACACCCAAGAAAATGGCAGCTAAACAACTCCAATTCGACGAATCAGCCCGTCACGCTCTCCTGCGTGGCGTTGAGAAACTCGCGAAGGCCGTAAAGGCGACGCTCGGGCCTGCTGGCCGGAACGTCATCCTCGACAAAAAGTTCGGATCCCCGACCATCACCAAGGACGGTGTCACGGTCGCGAAGGAAATCGAACTCGAGGACGCATACGAAAACATGGGCGCCCAGCTCGTTCGCGAAGTCGCGAGCAAGACCAGCGACATCGCTGGTGACGGCACCACCACGGCGACCGTGCTCGCCGAGGCAATCTACAAGGAAGGTCTCCGCAACGTGACGGCCGGTGCAAACCCGACGTCGCTCCAGCGCGGCATCCAGAAGGCCGCTGAGGCCCTCGCAGGCGAGCTCGCCCGCATCTCGAAGAAGGTCAAGGACCGCACCGAGATCGCGCAGGTCGCGACCGTTTCCGCCAACTGGGACGTGGCGATCGGCAACATTATTGCCGACGCGATGGACAAGGTGGGCAAGGACGGCACGATCACGGTCGAAGAAGCCAAGAGCATCGAGACGACGCTCGACGTCGTCGAAGGCATGCAGTTCGACAAGGGCTACATCTCGCCTTACTTCGTCACCAACGCGGAGACGATGGAGACGATCCTCGATGGCGCCTACCTGCTCATCCACGAGAAGAAGATCAGCAGCCTGAAGGACATCCTGCCGCTGCTCGAGAAGGTCGCCAAGACCGGCAAGCCGCTCCTCATCATCGCGGAAGACGTGGAAGGTGAAGCCCTCGCCACGCTCGTGGTGAACAAGCTCCGCGGCACGTTGAACATCGCGGCCGTGAAGGCTCCTGGCTTCGGCGATCGCCGCAAGGCCATGATGGAAGACATCGCCATCCTCACGGGCGGCCGTTGCATCACCGAAGACCTCGGCATCAAGCTCGAGAACCTCACCCTCGACGATCTCGGCCGCGCCAAGCGCGTCTCGATCGACAAGGAAAACACCACGATCGTGGAAGGTTCGGGCAAGCAGTCCGACATCCAAGGCCGCGTGAATCAAATCCGCCGCCAGATCGAGGAGACCACGAGCGACTACGATCGCGAGAAGCTCCAGGAGCGCCTCGCGAAGCTCGCCGGTGGCGTTGCCGTCATCAATGTCGGCGCCGCAACCGAGACCGAGATGAAGGAAAAGAAGGCTCGCGTCGAAGACGCCCTTCATGCAACCCGCGCAGCTGTCGAGGAGGGAATCGTCCCCGGCGGCGGCATGGCCCTCATCCGCGCTCAGAAGGTCCTCGAGACCCTCGACCTCACGGGAGACGAGAAGATCGGTGCCGACATCGTGCGCCGCGCCATCGAAGCACCGCTCCGCCAGCTCGCCGACAACGCGGGCCTGGAAGGCGCGCTGATCGTGGCCGAAGCGAAGCGCCGCAAGGGCAACGAAGGTCTGAACATCGCCACCAACGAGTGGGTGGACCTCGTGAAGGCCGGTGTCGTTGACCCGACCAAGGTGACCCGCAGCGCGCTGCAGAATGCAGCGTCGATCTCGGGCCTCCTGCTCACGACCGAGGCTCTCATCACCGAGATCCCGGAGAAGAAGGCGCCCGCAGCTGGCGGTGGTGACCACCACGGTCACGGCGGCGGCGAGTTCTAAGCCTCTGCGCTAAGTAGCATTCATTCACAGCCGCCGGTCCTCGCAAGGGGGCCGGCGGTTTTGTTGTTTTGGGTGCTACGAAGAGCGAAGAGGGATGCAAGCACGGTCGGGGTCGAGTGAGGGGAGGCGCAAGGAGGGGCGAATTGATTTCGCCCAAGCCTCGATAGAGGCTTCCTGTGCGTTCCATCCGCCATGAAGGTGGAACGGCTCGTTGCCGCTATCGCGGCAGGGCGATAGAAAATCGCCCCTCCTTGCGGTTGTCGACGGGCGGGCGGTTTTTTGCTTTAAGACCATCCGTGCCCCCTGAGTTCCTCGATCCTCAGCTTCCGGTTCTAAAGACGCATTCGCGGCTGCCGCATTGGCAACAGGATGGCAAAACCTACTTTGTGACCTTCCGCCTCGCGGATGCGCTGCCTCTGTTTTTGCTGCGCGATTACCAAGCCGAGCGAAAACAATGGATGGCTGTGCATCCGGAGCCTTGGTCCGTCGAAGTTCAACGTGAGTGCCACGAGCGATTCTCTGTGCGCATGGATCGCTGGCTGGATGAAGGGCATGGCGAGTCTCTGCTGAAGAATCCGGATGCGGCGGAGATCGTGGCGGAGGCGCTTACCTATTTTGACGGCAGCCGGTGCACGCAGCATGCATGGGTCATCATGCCGAATCATGTCCATGCTGTGTTTTCGTTGCTGGAAGATTGGCCTTTGGACTCGCTGCTCAGAAGTTGGAAGAGAACATCGGCTCGGCGCCTCAATATGATCTTTGGACGGGAAGGGGCGTTTTGGCAGAAGGACTACTTTGATCGGATGATTCGGGATGCTGAGCACTTCGAGAATGTCATCGGCTACATCCGGCGGAATCCCATCAAAGCTCGCCTGCGAACTGGGGAGTTTTTGTTCTGGGAACGCGGAACGTGAGGAATCGCAAGGAGGGGCGAATTGATTTCGCCCAAGGTTCAGTAGAGGCTTCCTGTGCGCGCCACTTTCTAGGGAGGTGGAACGGTAAATTGCCGCTGACGCGGCAGGGCGATAGGAAATCGCCCTTCCTTGCGGTTGTCTACGTCCGGACAATAACCGCCAGCGTGCGACTTGAACATTTCACGCGGTATTTCGTCGAAGACATTAAGACGCGCGCCTCGCTTAGACGGGACCGGATGATAGCCCGGTGTGTGGTGCAACTCCACCCGCGCGGCCTTTCCCAAAACTTTCCCCTTTTTCGTTTCTCGCCCGGTAGCCTTCAACAC
>JADMIO011621186.1_pt1 | contig 11685 bp, 9 predicted proteins | sample 8958161 | NCBI WGS metagenome assembly JADMIO01 (sample SAMN16585339, study PRJNA669376) | soil metagenome | isolation source: Crop rotation soil | place: USA: Cullars Rotation, Alabama | collected 2011
CAACGATGTGCAAAACCTGACCGTCGTCCGTTATGGCGTGGCGCCAACCATCTCCAGTTTCAGCGTTCCATCCTCGGCCGTCGAACAGCGCGCATTCACCCTCAGCGCCAATGCCTACACACAGACCACCTCCAACGCCGTCGATGGTTACCAGTGGTTTATCACCGGCCCCGGTTTTTCGTATACCTCAACCGCGAAGAGTTTTCCGTTCACGCCGCCGCGGGAAGGCACGTACGACGTGCGGCTCAACGTCTACGATGCAGTCGGCGTTGGATCGAGCCGTCTGCAGACCATTACAGTTCTCGACAACGCGCCGACGATCACTGAGTTCACGGTGCCCACGCAGGCAGTTGTCACTCGGGAAGTGAGTTTCTCTGCTGCGGCCACAAACGCAGGCAGCGGCTCTCCCACGCAGACTTACCAGTGGTCGATCACCGGCCCAGGTGGCTTTGCCGAAACACGTTCGACCGCGGCGGCTACTTTCACTCCGCCGGCCATTGGAACCTACACGTTGACGCTGACCGCGACCGATTCGCTGGGGGGCTCGGTGACTCGTACGCAAACGGTCAACGTTCTCGACAAGGTCCCCAAGATTTCGCGGTTCATTGTTCCCGCGACGGCCAACGAAGGAGCGAACACGATACTCACGGCCACCGCTTTCGAAGCAGGAACCAGTACGCCCGTGTCGTCCTACTCCTGGAAGGTGACCGGAGAGTCGTTCGAGAAGACATTCAACACCGCGCGGGCCGTGGTGCGATTTCCGGACAATGGGACGTTCACCGCCGAACTCACCGTGACGGATCAATTCGGCGAGACGAGCATCCGTACCGCAACGATCGAAGTCGCCAACGTCGCACCCACGATCAAAACGATGGTCGTGCCTGCCAACGCACGACTAGTAACGGCCGTGAACTTGTCCGCGAGCGCTACGGACCCGGCGATTGTGGCAGGCAGCATTCGCGACACGCTGAAGTTCACCTGGGTCATCACCGGCCCGAGCAACTATCGCAAAGTGCTCACAGGAACTGCCCCGGCCTGGACGAGCCATTTTCTTTTGGGGAAATACACGGTGAAGCTCACCGTATCCGATGACGACGGCGGCGTTACGACGCTGACGAAACTGATCTCGCTGACGGCAGTCTGACAGTCGCTTTACTCGATCAACTCGCCCACCATCTCCTTCAGCGGCAGCGCTTGCTGCACGGCAGCGTGGATTTCGCGAAAATTCTTCTGGACGAGGCCTTCTTGTCGCTGCAAATCGCTTTCCACTTGCTTGGCGAGGTCCTTCTCGACGGCCGGCGGCAACGGACGGGCTAATACTCCGCTCGGGTTCGGTGGTTCCGGCCGCGGCGGATTGTCGGAACGAACCTGAGACGTGTCGTAGTACGTGAGTCCCTTTTTCGCCTTCAATTCTTCCTGCGATTGCTTCCGCAGGGCGTCGATGTCGGCGAGCATGAAGTCGCGAAGTTCTTCGGGCGTACCGTAAAAGGCCTTCAGCACGGTGGCGAATTCCGGCGAGGGAAGTTGAGCTTGAAAGCTGTAATCGTCCTGGCTTGTTCCGCTCGCCCGGGCGGTGACGTGGCGCATTCCGCCCAAAAACATCCCGTTCCCATACGGGCTCGACTCGAATCTTATTGCGTGGTCGAGTTCACCGATTTGGGAAGTCCAGCCATAGATCCGCCGCTGCAGCTTGCCGCTTTGATCGATTTCAAAATAGAATTCGAGCCGCGCTCCCCAGCCGAGTTGCGGCGCACTCGTGCCGGTCACTTTCAGCGTCGACAGCCGCTCGACACCGTTGACTTTTTTCCCTTGCATCGAAATGCCGATCCCGCGATAGGGAAGGCTCTTCTTTTGAATCGTCCCGCTTTGAGGCTTACCCGTGGTCCACGTTCCGACGAGAAAAGGTCCGCCGTTGCCGCTGCGGTGGTCTTTGTAAAATTCGACGAGCCAGTCTTTTTGCTTGGTCTTCTCGGCGAGGTCGTGGAAGCGCTTTGCATGCTGCTGCAGCTCGTCCGTTTCGAAGACGAGCGTGTCGAATGCGACCACCGCAGCCGGTGGAGGAGGCGCGTTAACCGGCGCGGGCATCGAGAAGAGAGCAACGTAGAGCAGGGCGGAGTGCATGGAAAATTCCTGGAGGAGTTTTGCCCATCATGGCCCGGCGGAAGGTTGGCCGGCAAGATGAGATTGGCTCATGGCATTCGATCGTATACCTGACTGGCGGCTTTTATTCACGGGGTGAGCGAAATTTTAGCAAAACGGTTCAGTCCGCATCGACGCTGATGGCTTGCGATACGATGTGGAAAGCCAAAACCAACAGGAGAATCGCATGACCGACGACGGTTTCGAGGACGAAGATTTCGACGAGGCGGACGAAGCCGGAGAATCGGACGAAGGGGCAAGCGGCGAAGGCATTGGCCTGTGCATGGTGCTGCTGCGAGAACGCACGGTTGATTGGGAAAAATTGAATGCTCACCTGCAGAGTGTGTTCGGCGGGGAAGTGGAAGCAATCAACAGTGATCCTCTTTCAGGTTGTCTGTGCGCGGACGGCACCCTGTTTCTATTGCACATGCCTGGCCCGGTGCCAAATCAAGAAGCTGAAGAGGCCGCGAACTACTACTATTTCTGGGAAGATGGAGCAGCCGAAGTCGCGCAGCATAAGTCACATGTGATAGTGACGGCGACTGGAGAAGGTGACGTAGTCGATCGCATTCTCCTCGCCACTCGAGGTGCACGGGCAGTTCTCCAGGCGGCCGAGTCCGTCGGCGTGTATTGGGGGAACGGCTCGATTGCGAACAGCACGGAGACATTCTTGCAAATGAGCGAAGAGGCCGACCGCGACTCGCTCCCCTTGTATCTGTGGGTTCGCTTTCAATTGATGCCCGGCGAAACGGAAGACCGAGTCGGTCTCTACACGCTGGGCCTGTCGCAGTTCGGCGAACAGGAAATCGAGGTGGTGAACACGAGTTGGAAAGTGGGGCCAATGATGGAGTTCCTCTACAACGTCGCCCACTACATCCTCACCTCGGGGAACACGATCGAAGACGGCAACACGATCGGAGGCGATGAGAATCAGAAGATCACGGTCAGCTACGAACCGAGCGTGCTGGATGCGGAACGGACGGTGTACCGGATCGATCTGCCATGAGGAAACGCAATGGGCCGCTGATCAGAATGCGCGATTTCGCACACTTGACCATTACTGGACATTAATATAAAATCGGCGGGGTGAATTGCGCGGCGAACACTGTCGCCGCGATTTCGCCTGGCAATTTGGGGAACCAGGGAGCGAGCCATGAGTACTGTTTCACAATCACCGAATGCGAACGTAAGGGAAAAGAAATCTCCGCTGATTGCGAACGTCTGTTCAGAGTGCGCAACTATTCAAACCCTATTCAAATCCCCCGGATGGGGACGTTCCACAGAATTCGGCACGTTCCGCCTTAACTCATTGGTGATGAACGCCTTAGGCTGCTTATGGGGATGTGATGTTCCAGGTTACAGAACCATCTGTTGTGGGGGTGTTCGCGCGGAGCAGGTTCCACCGGATCGATCCATAAGCGGAACGAGGACAGATTTCCCTTACGCTTGGCGGCTGTCGTTTTTCATGTTCCTCGCGGTGGCAGTCTGGGGAAGTTCAAGCTGGGGGCGCGCGGCACTCGCCGACCAGCCGCCCGAAAGCAAAGATCGCTATTTCACCGTCCAGTATCCGCCGTCGGAAAAGGAAGGTGAACTGCAACTGGGGGTGACGTACACGATTTGGATCCCAGCGGGCGTGAAGACGATCCGCGGCGTGATCGTTCATCAGCATGGCTGCGGCAAAGGGGCCTGCGAAGGCGGAGCAACTGCCGCGTACGATCTGCACTGGCAAGCGCTCGCGAGAAAATTTGATTGCGCCCTGCTCGGCCCGTCGTATCACCAGGACGACAAACAGAACTGTCGCCTGTGGTGCGATCCGCGGAATGGCTCCGCGGCAACGTTTCTCAAATCGCTCGAACATTTCGCGAAGGAAGCGGAGCATCCGGAGCTCGTGCATGCGCCGTGGTGCTTGTGGGGACATTCCGGCGGCGGGTTCTGGTCGAGCTTGATGCAGACGATGTATCCCGAACGAATCGTCGCGATCTGGCTGCGAAGTGGCACTGCCTTCGATCGCTGGGAAAGCGGCGAAATCGAGAAGCCAACGATTCGCGAGGCGGTTTACAAAATTCCCGTGATGTGCAACCCGGGGGCGAAAGAAAAAGGAGACATGCGCTTCAACGGCGCGTATGTCGGCTCGCGGGAGATGTGCCTGGCGTATCGCGCGAAAGGTGCGCCGATTGGTTTCGCGCCCGATCCGCGGACGTCACACGAATGCGGTGATTGCCGGTATCTGGCGATTCCCTTCTTCGCCGCGTGTTTGGAAATGCGTCTGCCGCACGTGCGCGACGCGGAACAAGAACTCAAGGACATCGACAAGTCGGCCGTGTATCTCGGCAAGTTGGAAGGGGACGTCATCATGCTCTTGAAGGATTTCAAAATCGTTCCCTCGGAATCCGTCTGGTTGCCGAATAAGGCGGTTGCGGAAGCTTGGAGTGAGTATGTGAAAACGGGCGCGGTCAGCGACAAGATTCCGCCGCCAAAACCGACTGCGTTTGTCGTCAATCGCGATGGGCAAGGGAATACGACGCTGAGTTGGTCCGCCGACGCCGATTTCGAAAGCGGCATTTCGCAATTCATCATCCTGCGCGACGGCAAAGAATTCGCACGCGTGCCGGAAAAGCCCGTCGGCAAATTCGGCCGGCCGCTGTTTCAATCGATGTCGTATCACGACACGCCCGAGAAGCCACTGCCGGAGATGAAGTGGATCGATCCGGAAGCCAAGCCCGGCGATGCGCACGATTACGACGTCGTGAGCGTGAACGGCGTGGGGTTGAAGTCGGAATGAAACGATTATTCCAATTACAACCGACGAATCAAAATGCCCCTTGGCAAAGAGTGGCAATGTTTTGCCAACTGTGCGATTTCGACCTAGATTTGAATAGCCATTGCAGACCCGCAACTGCGGACTGTGCGAGGCTTACTTTTCTGAGTGGGGGCAGTCATGTTTTACCGCAAGTTTTTGTTCGCCGAGGACGCCACAACGTCCGTCGAGTACGCGGTCATGCTGGCCCTGATCATTGTCGTGTGTCTAGGTGCGCTGCAGTTCTTCGGATCGACAGCGGGGGGGAGTTTTGTCAACTCGAACACGAGGATCAACGACGCGATCGGGTCATCGAGTTAGTTAGCCAGCAACTATCACAATTTGAAACACCCGCGAGGGAGCTCTGCGAAACGGCAACGTCTTGTGGAGCTCCCTCGCTGGCATTTGGCCCCGACGCATTGCGGCGTGTGAGCCATCTCAACCCGACGCGCGAGCGAGGGAACAGCGGAGTTGAGCATCCATCCCGCTGCTCCCTCGCTCGCGCGTCGGGTTGGGATAGTGCGAGCATTTTCCGCACCCTTTCCTGCGGCCTGTTCCCTTCTATAATCCAGCACTGGCTGGGGACTTTGCTCCGCCGGTGCACGATTTTCTTCGCTGAAATTCAAGGACGTTCGAATGCCAGAGCATGTTGTTATCGTCGGCAGTGGTCCCGCGGGTTGGGCGGCTGCGATTTATGCGGCCCGCGCGAATCTGCATCCGCTGGTCTTCGAAGGGGCGGTCACCGAGGAGAATCGCGTCTCGGGAACATTGCCGCTGGGGCAACTCAACCTGACGACCGAAGTGGAAAACTATCCGGGCTTTCCGCACGGGCGATTGAAGGAGTTTTTGGAAACGGCGATTCCGGAAAAGGTACGCGAAGACAGCCTGCCGCCGCTGACCGACGAAGACCATGCGGTGACGGGCCCAGAACTGATGAACTTGATGCGCCAGCAGGCGGTGAATTTCGGCACAAAAATCATCACCGACGATGTCGTCGAAGTGGATCTCAAGAATCGTCCCTTCAAATTGAAGACGCTCGAAGGGAAAGAGTACGAAACGCACACGATGATCATCGCGACCGGGGCGAAGGCGAACTACCTCGGCTTGGAATCGGAAGAGAAGTACAAGAACCGTGGCGTGAGCGCGTGCGCCGTGTGCGACGGCGCTTTGCCTCGTTTTCGCAACAAGCCGCTCGTGGTCGTCGGCGGCGGAGATACGGCCGTCGAAGAAGCGACGTATCTCACCAAGTACGCATCCGAAGTGCACATGTTCTTGCGGCGCGATCAATTTCGCGCCAGCAAGGTGATGGTCGACCGCGCGACGTCGAGTCCCAAGATCAAGATTCATCACTTCACCGAAGTCGACGAAGTTTTGGGAAGCGACAAGGGGGGCGTGACCGGCGTGCGAGCGCACAACAACAAGAGCGGCGAGAAGCACGAGATTCCCGCCTCGGGGTTGTTCCTCGCGATCGGGCACACGCCGAACACGTCGTTCCTCAAGGGACAGGTCGAATTGAACGAGCTGGGCTACATCAAGTACACGCAACTCTTCCGTACGTACACGAGCGTCGAGGGCGTGTATGCGGCCGGCGATGTGGCCGACGATTACTATCGCCAGGCGATTACCTCGGCCGGGACGGGCTGCATGGCAGCGCTCGATGCGGAGCGGTACCTGGCGAGCAAGGGAATTTAAGCAGGGGTCGGGAATCGGGGATCTGGGGTCGGAGAAGAGCAGCGAGTACAGCACCCAAATTGGTGCTAGTGCGTTTTGCCGCTTCTTCTCTCCGACCCCTGATCCCCGATTCCCGACCCCTATTTCTCGCGCTGCCCGATTTGCCCCGATCCCGTAAGATACGTAAACCGGCAGGATGTCGCCGCGAGCATTCCCCCATTTTGAGAATTGTCATGAATCAGAACCACTTCCTCCGCCTGTCGTTGATTTGCGTGCTGGCAGGGGGCGGACTCGTCGGCTGCAAGCAAGATTCGCCGGCAGGTCAATCCAAATTTCAAGTCGCCGAAGGATCAGGAGCAGCGACGCCTGACAAAGAGCCGAACCCCGAACTCACCGGCCCACTGCTGAATTCCCCGGACGTGAATCCGGCCGGTGATCCAGCCGTGGCCGCCAACAACGGAACGGGCGGAACGGCGGAAGAACCGCGGAAGATTGCTGAAGGCGAAAAGATGTCGGAGGCGGATTCCGCACGGATGATGCGCCGCCTGGATCAATTGCAAAACGCCCGCCCGCAGGGAACCACGCCGCGCGAACAGCAGGAATCGATCCTGAAAATCATCGAAGCCCAAATCGATACGGGCGCGCAGATCGTAGAATTCTCGCCTCGCGAAGAGGATCGCCTGGAGGCCATGGAAGTGGTCTTTACGGCCGCAATGGGTTTGCAGCAGATGGGGATGTCGGAGGGCCTGGAATTGATGGAGCAACTCTCCAAGCGCTGGGCGGAAGACAAAAACGAAGCCATCTCGCGGGCTGCCGAGAAGGTGCGGTTTCAACTGGCGACCATCGATCTCATTCGCGGCGGGGGCAAGCAAGTCGATACGTTCCTGAAGTTCGCGGACAAATACCTGAGCAAGGCGAAGGACGAAGAGTCGTTCGAAGTCGTCAACAACGCCTGCTTCATTTTTGTGAAGGTAAAAATGCCCGAGGTGGCCAAGGGCTTGCGCGACCGGCTGCACACGGCGTTTGCCGATAGCAAGGAGCCTTTGATCGTCGAATCGTTGAAGGAACTGGACGATACGATCTGGCTGGCCGACGCGGAGTTTTTGGAAACCTTTGAAGAAGTGCTGGGCAAACGGGACGGCGCCGACGAGAAGTTCCGGGAGTTGCTCGCCAAGATCAGTGCCAACGACAAACTCGGCCGGGGCGTGGTCAATGCGATGACGATGGCCCTGTTCGGCCTGGAAGCGAGTAAGCCGGACCTCGCCAAGGAAACGGCTGACGTCCTCATCACCGCCTTCGAAGATCATCCGGATTCGGCGGTCAAGGAAGCGGCTCAAAAAGGGGCGCTGGGTTCGCAAACGCGCCTGGCACTGATTGGGCAGCCTTTCGTCGTTGAAGGGAACACGGTTGACGGCAAGCCTTTTGATTGGAAGCCCTACGAAGGGAAGGTTGTGCTCGTCGACTTCTGGGCGACATGGTGCGGACCGTGCCTCGAAGAGATTCCGAACATTGCCCACAACTATGACGCGTTCCACGAACAAGGATTTGAAGTCGTCGGGATCAATCTCGACACGAAGCTGGCGGCGCGCGATGAATGGTTGGCGAAGTACCGGCTGCCATGGCAGACCGTGGTCTCGGCCGACCCGGAACACATGGGTTTGAAAACTCCGCTGGCAGTGAAGTGCGGTGTCGAAGCGATCCCGTTTGTGCTGCTGATCGGCACGGATGGGAAGGTCGATTCGATTCACACTCGTGGGCCGGCCTTACGCGACAAGTTGATTTCGCTCTTGGGCCCGCCGAAGGGTGAAAAAGAAACGCCGGAGATTCCTTCTCTGCCGATAGACCCGGCGGCTCCTGTGGAAGAACCCAAGGCACCCGCGAAGGTGCCCGCGGCCGTTGAAGAAGAGGCTGCACCGAAGGGTTGCGGAGCTGAAGAAGCTGCTGCAGAAGAAAAGCCCGCTGAAGAAGCTCCGGCCAATCCTTACCTTGCGAAGCCGGGCCTGCCGAATGATCAGCTCGTCGAGTATCTCCAGAAGATGGACGACAAGCCAAAGGTCATCCGCCGCCGTGAAGGTTTTGCGGATGCCGTATGCGAGGCGTGCGATCGAATCTTGGCCGCGAATCCCTCGGCCTCACACGCTCAACTCGCGACGGAGACGAAGGGCTTGATGCTGCATCAGCGGGCGTGCGAAGGAAATGCTGACGCCCAGAAGAATCTCGAACAATTCACGGCCGACTGGCACAACGATGTCCGGCCGCGAATCGCGCGCCTGGTGGAGCTATTCAGCCGCGAAGAGAAATCCCTGAAGGGGCTGGAAGGTTCGCCGGAAGAGATCAAAACGCAACTGCAGGCGCTGCAGGAATATTTTGCCACGGAGAAGCTCGACGTCCATCATTTGCGATTGGCTTCGAACACCGTCGCCTTGATCAACAAACTCGAAGACGATGCCGCGCGCGAAAAATACTACAAGGATTTCGGTAATCTCTACGCGAAGAGTCGCGATCGTGAGATGGCGAAGTACGGGAAGAAGTTGGCGAAGTCTCAGGCTGGCGGCGGCATGTCGGACCAGGTGGGCAAAACCTTTGAGTACACGGGGACGACCGTCGGTGGGGACACGCTCGACGTCACTGGCCTGCGCGGCAAGGTTGTCATCGTCGATTTCTGGGCGACGTGGTGCGGGCCCTGCTTGCGGGAGTTGCCGAACGTCCAGGCGACGTACGAGAAGCATCACGCGGCCGGTCTGGAGATCGTCGGCATCAGCTTGGATGAAGACGTCGATGCTTTGAAGGCCTTCCTGGAAGCGAACCAACTGCCCTGGACGACGACCGTGGGCGATGCGAATCAAGCCACGGCCGAGAAGTACGGCGTGCGCGGCATTCCGACCATGATGCTCGTCGATCGCGAAGGGAAGATTGTCGGCGTGGCGCACTCGATCGACAAGCTCGAGAAGAAGATGGAAGAGTTGCTGAAGTAGGCCGCGAAAGAGCCGAGCAATCGATTCGCCACCCCTCATAGAGTTGCCGAGGCGAAGTTCCGGCAGTGTTGGCACTATGATTGCAATCATGCCGGAAACTGCGTTCGTCGGCGACAACGGATTCCAAATGGCCAAACCCGCCTGTTCCTGGCTACTCCGCTGAAGTAGGTGGCAGGATGCGTCCACTCTTCCTTGTCCTTCTGGCTTGCACCGCGGGTTGCGGAACATTGCCCATCAAAACCTTGACTGGATCGCCTCCCACCATCCATGTGTCGGGCGCTCACAAACTGAAGGGACTGGAAGCAACTTTCGACGATCCTGTCGAAGTGGCGCGCATTCAGCGGTTGATCAACAGAATCTGCACACCCACGCCTCTGCAATGGACCGCTCAATACAACTTTGAAATCTCGGATTCAGAAGGTGTTGCAATTGAGATCGAGCGAGCCGGCCAAACGGCGGAATACTTTATGATGAATGGGTGTTTTCAAATCCCGAACCAGAATCATGCGGAATTCTACACCTCGCATGAAAAAGAACGGGCGGAGCTTTGGCAATTGTTGAAGGCAAAACTCGAAACCCAAGCAGTCCCTGAGAAGGAAGAGTAAGTCTACTCTGCCGGTTCCAACTCTTCCTTGTAATGCAGGATCGTCCCGGCGGGATCGAGATTCATGACGGCCTTGCCGTCGGTCGCCCAGGCATCGCCATCAAGCAAGAATACGGCAGTCGCTGCGCGAGGATTGGTGACGTTGGGGTTGTCTTCCATTCCACCCCCTTCAACGGCGGAGAAGTGAATGGTGACGGCCACCAGCGCTCGCAGTCTTCCCGTCTTGCGATCGCGGGCGAAGGCGACTTCATCCGCGAAAACAACTTCCGTCCAAATGAGTCCGCGGGGCTTGCCGCTCTTCGCGACGATCGAAAAGAAATTCGCTTCCAGCCATTCGCGGCGGAGGTGAAACAGCCGCTTCGCTTTGTCGAGCGACATCGGCTGGCGGCGCTTCGTGCGGCTCATCATCAGAGCAGCGCCGACGAGCGCGACAACGACTGCCAATGCTCCCCACAGCCAGCCGTTCTGCAATAACTGGGACATGTCGAATTCCTTTTGCGCTGAATTCCTTTTGGGCAGCGCTCCGCGAACCTGCTGAGCCTGGACGGGTCCCTTTCATTCTAGGAATTAACCGGTGCGAAAGGCAAATGATTCGTCACAGTGAAGTGGAGGTTTTATGGTAGGCCACGTCGTCTTGTTGGGCGATTCCATTTTCGACAACGCTTTCTACGTTCCTGGCGGGCCGTCGGTTTTAGATCACCTGCGGCGGATTCTGCCGAGCGGGTGGCAGGCGACGCTGGTGGCCGTCGATGGTGCAACCGCATCGTCCGTGCTGCGGCAGATCGAGCGGATTCCCGCGGACGCGACCCATCTGGTGCTCTCGGCCGGCGGAAACGATGCGCTCTGGGCGGCCGGAAACGTGTTTCAAATCGAGCCAAAATCGATCCGCGATGCGCTCGACAAGCTGGCTCAAATTCGTGATGAATTCGCTACGACCTATCGGGAAGTCGTGAGCCAACTTCGCCGACTGCAAAAGCCATTAACGGTTTGCACGGTCTACGACCACATTCCGGGCCTCGCTCCTGCGGAGACAGCCGGTCTGTGCCTCTTCAACGACATCATCACGCGGACGGCTTTTGCCGCCGGTGCGACGTTGATCGATCTTCGAAACGTCTGCCGCGAAGCGAGTGACTACGCGGCCGTTTCGCCGATCGAACCTTCGGCGGCCGGCGGCGGCAAGATCGCACGAGCGATTGTGGATGCGGTGCTGGGAGGAGATGTTGGCGGTCGAGTGATTGCGAGTTGAAATCGTCGAGTCATGACGAGGCCGATTGCAATTGCGCCTCGATAAATGCCCAGGCAGCATCCAGATCGCGAAAAACATAGCCAATCGATTCCAGTGGTTCCTTGCTGCTCTCGCCAAGAAGCAAAGTGCGGACGGCCTCCTCGCACGCCGGCCCAACTACGATCGCGGGCTGTTGGGCAGGCGGCGCTTGGCCAAATATCTTGCCGAGCAACTTCCCGGCCTCGTTTTGTGGCGGGCCGATGAATACGTTCTC
>JADMIO010690566.1_pt1 | contig 11684 bp, 10 predicted proteins | sample 8958161 | NCBI WGS metagenome assembly JADMIO01 (sample SAMN16585339, study PRJNA669376) | soil metagenome | isolation source: Crop rotation soil | place: USA: Cullars Rotation, Alabama | collected 2011
CGGCGGCCAGGCCGGCTCCGGAACGGACCAGCTCGCGCACCACGGAGTTGGGCACCACGTCCACCCGCCGCCAGCCCTGCCGGGGTGGCAGCGCGCTGAGCCAGTGTGCGTCCCGGCCGGCCGGCACCGGCCCGGACCGCTCCACCCAGTGCAGGAAGTCGGCGGCGGCGACGGTGACGTCGAAGCCGGCGGCCGGCTCGGCGGCCAGCGTCCGGCCGGCCAGCACGTCGTAGGGCAACCGGACGAAGCCGGCCACGGCTCGCTCGGTGGCCCGGAACCGGATCAGCGAGGCCTCGTCGATGGACAGCGCACGTTCGGCCAGCGGGACGAAGTCGGCCAGCTGGCCGGGCGGGACGAGCGTGCCGAGCATCTTCTCAGTCCTGCGACGCCGGGCCGGGGTGCGCCGTAGCGGCGCCGGCAGTTTCGCGGTCCGCGTCCTGGCCGTCCTGGCCGTTCTGATCGTCCGGTTCGTCGGTGTAGCCGGCCAGGATGGCTCTTTCGTCCTTGCTGAGCCGCCGGGGCCGGTTGGTGCTGAAGTCGAAGGTGACCAGGGTGGTGGCCGCCGTCGCGGCCAGCGTCTGCCCGTCGTAGACGTCGTAGCGGACGTCGAAGGAGGCCCCGCGGATCCGTTCCACCCACAGCTCCAGCCGCAGCGGTTCGGGGTGGTAGACCACCGGCTTGAGATAGGTGATCTCGTGGTGGGTGACCAGCGTGCCACCGGCGAACGTCGAGTCGTAGCGGTCGAAGAACATCGACACCCTGGCCTGCTCGAGGTAGGCCAGGTAGGCGGTGTTGTTGACATGGCCGTAGGCGTCCATGTCCGACCACCGCATCGCGCAGCGGGCGACGAAACGAGCCACCGGTAGCTCCGCGTCCTATCGTCGTGAGGTCATGGCCGGCTCAGTCGCGAGTCAGCTTGCGGTAGGTGACGGCATGCGGCCGCGCGGCGTCGGCGCCCAGCCGCTCGACCTTGTTCTTCTCGTAGGACTCGAAGTTGCCCTCGAACCAGTACCACTGGGCCGGGTTGGAGTCGTTGCCCTCCCAGGCCAGGATGTGGGTGGCGATCCGGTCCAGGAACCACCGGTCGTGGCTGATCACCACGGCACAGCCGGGGAACTCCAGCAGGGCGTTCTCCAACGAGCCCAGGGTCTCGACGTCGAGGTCGTTGGTGGGCTCGTCCAGCAGCAGCAGGTTGCCGCCCTCCTTCAGGGTCAGCGCCAGGTTCAGCCGGTTGCGCTCGCCGCCGGACAGCACGCCGGCCGGCTTCTGCTGGTCCGGGCCCTTGAACCCGAACGCCGAGACGTAGGCCCGGCTGGGCATCTCGACCTGGCCCACCCGGATGTGGTCGAGGCCGTCGGAGACCACCTGCCAGACGTTCTTGGCCGGGTCGATGCCGCCCCGGCCCTGGTCGACGTAGCTGATCTTGACCGTCTCGCCGACCCGCACCTCGCCGGAGTCCGGCTTCTCCATGCCGACGATGGTCTTGAACAGCGTGGTCTTGCCGACGCCGTTCGGGCCGATCACGCCCACGATGCCGCCGCGCGGCAGCGAGAACGACAGGTCCTTGACCAGCATCCGGCCGTCGAAGCCCTTGTCCAGGTGGCTGACCTCGACCACCACGTTGCCCAGCCGCGGACCCGGCGGGATCTGGATCTCTTCGAAGTCGAGCTTGCGGGTCTTCTCCGCCTCGGCCGCCATCTCTTCGTAGCGCTGCAGGCGCGCCTTGGACTTGGCCTGCCGGCCCCTGGCGTTCTGGCGCACCCACTCCAGTTCCTCGGTGAGCCGCTTGTGCAGCTTGGCGTCCTTGCGGCCCTCGACCTTGAGCCGTTCGGCCTTTTTCTCCAGGTAGGTGGAGTAGTTGCCCTCGTACGGGTGCGCCCGGCCGCGGTCGAGTTCCAGGATCCACTGGGCGACGTTGTCCAGGAAGTACCGGTCGTGGGTGACGGCCAGGATGGTGCCGGGGTACTTCGACAGGTGCTGTTCCAGCCACTGCACGCTCTCGGCGTCGAGGTGGTTGGTGGGCTCGTCGAGCAGCAGCAGGTCCGGCTGCTCCAGCAGCAGCTTGCACAGCGCCACCCGGCGGCGCTCACCGCCGGACAGGTGGGTGACCGGCTCGTCGCCGGGCGGGCAGCGCAGCGCGTCCATCGCCTGCTCGATCCGGGAGTCCAGCTCCCAGCCCTCGCCGTGCTCGATCTTCTCCATCAGCTCGCCCTGCTCGGCCAGCAGCGCGTCGAAGTCGGCGTCCGGCTCCCCCATGGCGGCCGACACCTCTTCGAAGCGGGCGAGCCAGCCGCGCATCTGGGCGACGGCGTCCTCGACGTTCTCGCGGACCGTCTTGCTCTCATCCAGCTGGGGTTCCTGCTGGAGCAACCCCACCGAACTGCCCGGCGCGAGGACGGCGTCGCCGTTGGAGGGCTGGTCCAGGCCGGCCATGATCTTGAGGACGCTCGACTTGCCGGCACCGTTCGGGCCGACCACGCCGATCTTGGCGCCGGGCAGGAAAGCAAGGGTGACGTCGTCGAGGATGACCTTGTCACCGTGCGCCTTGCGCACCTTGTGCATGGAGTAGATGTACTGAGCCACTGATAGTCCTTGCCGCTGTCGGGTCGAGCCGTTAACCGTCGAGCCCAGTGTCCCATCCCCCGAGCCGGCGGTTGCACCCTCCTGCCGCCGGGCCGCTGCCGGACCGCTCCGCCGGAGCGGCCCGGGTGAGCGGGGCGCGGGGCGGCCGGCGCTACCCGGTCCGGAGCGGTCAGATCGGCTGGCCGGTCAGCCGGCGCCGACCAGTTCCGCCTCATCCTCCTCGACCTCGTTCTCCTCGACCTCGGCCTCGTCGACCAGCTCGTAACCCAGGTCCTCGGCGCGGATCGGCATGCCGTCGGCGTCGAGTTCGACCGTGCCCGAGAAGCTGTTGCGGCGCTTGGTGAACTCGGCGGTGCCGCGGCTCAGGTCGTGCCCGATGGAGTCCGGCTCGATCTCGTAGGCGATGTGGTTGGCCTCGTCCTTGACGTACTGCCGGGAGAAGATCCGCCCGCACACCACCACCGGATCGCCTTTTCGCAGCGACGCGGCGACATTCTCGGCGAATTCCCGCCAGAACGTCACGCTCACGAAGAGCTTGTGGCCGTCCATCCACTTGCCGGTGTCGCGGTCCTTGCGGCGCTGGGTGCTGGCCACCCGGAAGGACACCCGGGACAGGCCCGAGGTGGTCGGCCGGTTGACGACCTCGTCGACCACGTTGCCGACGACGGTGATGGCGGTTGCGTTCACGATGAGCTCCCTGTCGATAGATCCGGGGCAATCCCGGGACCCGGTGCGGATCGGGTTCACTCAATCGCGGTCGGCGGCGTTCCAGGCATGGCCGGACCAATCTGTGGACAGCCAAGATGCCTGTGGACAACCGCTGTCAGGATGTCGGACCCCAGGGCCACCCTGTCCGCATGCGCATCGTGACAGTTCCCGCAACAGCCGCCGTCAGACCAGCGATCCGGTGGTGGAGAACGCCCGGCGATAGGCCGTCGGCGCCACCCCGGTGTGCCGTTGGAAGTGGTGGCGCAACAGGGCCGCGGTGCCGAACCCGGACTGCCGGGCGATCAGCTCGATCGGCTCCCGGCCGGCTTCGAGCTGCCGGCGGGCGAACAGCACCCGCTGGCGCAGCAGCCAGGCATGCGGGGTGGTGCCGGTGGCTTCGGCGAACCGCCGGGCGAAGGTGCGCGGACTCATGTTCACCCGGGCCGCCATCGAGGTGACGGTGTGCTCGGCGGGCAGCTCGGCCAGCAGCGCGTCCATCAACTCCGCCAGGCTGTCCGAGCCGCTCGGCGGCACCGGTGCCTCGATGTACTGGGCCTGCCCGCCGGAGCGGTGCGCCGGCATCACCATCCGCCGGGCCACCGCGTTGGCGACCCGGGCGCCGTGCTCGGTGCGCAGCACGTGCAGGCAGAGATCGAGGCCGGCAGCGGTACCCGCCGAGGTGTAGATCCGGTCCTCGCAGACGTAGAGCACGTTCGGGTCCACCTGTGCGGCGGGGAACCGGGCGGCCAGCGCCTCGGCATGCCGCCAGTGGGTGGTGCACCGCCGGCCGTCCAGCAGGCCGGCCTCGCCGAGCGCGTAGGCCCCGGTGCACAGCCCCATCACGGCGGCGCCCCGGGCGTAGGCGGCGGCCAGGGTGGCCGGCAACGCCGGCGACAACCCCGCGTCGGCGCCGGCCGACACGATCACCAGGTCGGCGTCCAGGGCGGCCTCGAAGCGGTGCGGGGTGGTCAGCGTGAAGCCGTTGGAGGTCGGCACCGGCTCGGCGGTCTCCGAGGCCACCACGAACTCGTAGACCGGCAATCCCGAGTCGGAACGGTCGATCCCGAATGCTTCGCATGCGATGCCGAACTCGAACGGCCGCATGCCCGGGTAGATCAGCACGACAATCTTTCGCAACGCCATGCGCCGATTCTGCGACCCGGACTGGCAGGATTCCAGCGTTCGGCGCTATTTCTGCCAAAGATGGCAGGATTCCGTCCGTCAGGCAGCTGCCAGGAGGGAGACAGCAGGAGATCGGAAAGTCGACCCGCACCGCCCTGGGCAGCCGAGCAAAACCGCGCCGAACCGGCAGCAGCGAGGGTTGAAGGGGCTTGCAGCGAGGTGCCGCTCGCTAGCATTGCCGCAGGCCCTCGTAGCTCAGCGGATAGAGCTCCCGCCTTCTAAGCGGTAGGTCGCAGGTTCGAACCCTGCCGAGGGCGCCTCGGCGCGGTCGGCTCCTGCCCGGCCGGCTGTTGCGTTGCGTGCCGGGCAGGGCTAGACAGGCGGCATGCCCGAGCCGCTCACCACCAGCCACGCACTTCCGCAGATCGCCGATCGGCAGACCTGGCAGGCCGAACTCGACCAGCTCCGCGTCCAGGAGAAGGCCCATACCCGCGCCGGCGACGCGCTGGCCGCGCAACGGCGCCGGTTGCCCATGGTCGAGGTCGATGCCAGCACGGAACTGACCGGCGCCGACGGCCCGGTGCCGTTGCTCGACGTCTTCGACGGCCGGTCCCAGCTGATCGCCTACTTCCAGATGTGGCACACCGGCAAGCCCGCCGCCGAGCAGTGCGTGGGCTGCACCTTCTCCACCAGCCACATCAGCGAGCTGTCCTACCTGCACTCGCGCGACGTCAGCTACGCGACCTTCTGCCAGGGACCGTACGAGGAGAGCTCGCGCTACCGCGAGTTCATGGACTGGCCGGTTCCCTGGTACGCGGTGCCGCCGGACTCCGAGGACGAGCTGATCGCCGGCCGGCACTTCGGCATCCTGGTCAGCTACCTCCGGCACGGCGACCGGGTCTTCGAGACCTACTGGACCACCGGCCGCGGCAACGAGATCATGGCGCCCTCCTACGGGCTGCTGGACCTGACCGCCTACGGCCGGCAGGAACTCTGGGAGGACTCCCCCGACGGCTGGCCGCAGCGGTGGGACACCCTGGGCAGCCAGTTCCGGCTGGACGGCCGCCCGACCGCCCAGTGGTCCCGGATCAGGGCCGGCCGCGACGACGACCTCGACCCGGGCGCCACCGGACGGCCTGCGCCGCAAGGTCGGTGATCGCTCAACTCTGCTATCGGAAAAGCCCGGTCTCCCGATAGCAGATAGCGTTGCGGCTGCCCGTCGGGCCCGCTGAGCGGTGGTGAGAGACCGGTAGCATCTGCAGGTCCTGGGCCGCTGCACTCGTGTCCGCCGGTGGTGGCTGACCGATCTTGGAGGGCGTATGGAGGATCCGACGTCGTGGCTGTCGAGCCTGCGCGAGCGGGACCTCCTTCCCGACGATGTTGTCGGGGTGTATCTCGTCGGCTCACTGGCGCGTGGCTGGGCCAATCCGCAAAGTGACGTCGACATCGCCGTCTTCGCTGCCAGCGAGTGGGAGTCCGACACCAGCACGCCGCTGCCGATTCCGCTCAATCCCAGCCGGGTGACGGCTGAGAGCTTCTACGCCGGTGACCGGCGGTGGGAGGTGGTGTACTGGCTGACCGGGCAGGTCGATCAGATCCTGGCGAAGGTCTCCTGGGAACAGTTCGAGCGGAACGCCGTGGTGGACAACCTGCTCGCCCCGCGTGAGGAGATCCTGATCTCTCGCCTCGACCACTGCATCGCGCTGCAGGGCGAGGAATGGCTTGCCGAGACCCGCAAGGCCATGCGCGCGTCGGCCTTCCAGACCTTCATGATCACCCGGTCCCTGTCGGCCTCCGACGATGCGCTCGAGGACGCGGTCGGTCAGCTCGAGGGCGGTGACCTCGAGAGCGCGGTCCTGTCGGCCCGCCGAGCCCTCGGTCACTCCGTCGATGCCCTGCTGGAGTCGCACGGCGAGTACCTGAGCCTGATCCCGAAGTGGCGGCCGCAGCGCTTCCGAGCGGCCGCCCCGGCGATCCTTTCCTTCGAACGCTATTGGCAGCTGGAATCGATGCAGACCTACGACGCTGCCGATCCGGCCAGCTGGGTGACCGAGGTCCTCAGCGTGTGCCAGGAGATCGCGCTGCGGGTGGACCTGCAGCCATGACCGCCCTGGACGCGCAGGCACGACCCCGGCGCCGACTGGGCATCTGGCTTCGCCGTCGACAGGGCCTGGTCCAGGTCGGATACCGCGACATTGCCGTGGAGTTGACCGACACGGCGCAGCTCCTGTTCGAGAACGCCGACGGCAGCCGGACGCTCCGGCAGCTCGCCGACCTGCTCGTCGCCGAGTACGGGATCTCGTCGGAGGAGGCCTTGGCCGACACCGCGGAGTTCGTCGGCTCCATGATCGAGCGCCAGTTCATGGTGATCGCCACGGACGATGCTTCGCCTACGCCTTGACGGCAGGACCGCGCCCGAGGTCGAGATCGGCGGCTGCGCGGTCTGGGACACCATCGCCAGCCTTGCCGTGCTGGCCCGGTTCCGGGTCCGCGGCGGCGGGGCCTACACCCCGTGGGCCCAGTACGCCCAGCAGAAGGTAGCGCCGGAACTGGTCCGGCAGCTGTGGCAGCAGACCTCGACGCTCTCCCCACCACCCCCGGGCGACACCTCGGCACCGGACTTCTCCCAGGTTTTCGATGCCGAAACGGCCCCGCTGCTCCAGGCCTACTGGCAGGCAGCGCTCGGGCCGTACTGGGACACGATGGAACCCACCCTGCGGATGGAGGCCCGGCGCCGGAGCGAGACGCTGGCGTCGAAGGGTTGGGCCGCGATGCTGGGCAGCATCGACCCCCGCCTGCAGTGGCGCCCGCCCCAGCTTGCCTCGCCGCACCAGGAGGAGATCGACTACGCCGGCGACGTGCGGCGGCTTCGCCTCGTCCCCCTGATGTTCGGCGGCGCGTGGACGCTGTTCACGGCGATCCCGATCGGCACGACGTCCCTGTCCTACGCACTGCCGGCCGGCCATGCCCTGCGGAGCCTGCAGGGGGTTCGGGCGCAGACCGCCGAGCAGCATGACCCCCTTGCCATCCTGCTGGGGGCACGCCGGGCGAGCATCCTGCGCTACCTGCAGCACCCGGCCACCACGACGATGCTGTCGGCGGCGCTGGGCATCGCGCCGAGCACGATGTCGGAGCACCTGCGCGCGCTGCTGGCCACCGGAGCGGTCCGGCGGGTCCGCAGAAGGAATGAGGTGTTCTACGAACTCGATCGAAAGGGCTTCATCCTCATGGGAGAGTTCAGTTGATTCGGCCGGTTCAGGCGATTCGGCTGTTTCGGCTGAGGCCGAATGTGCTAGGTGGCCGTCGCGGCCCGCTATAGGGTCGAGCAGTCATCCATCAGCCCGACGTAAGAAGGGGGTGAACCGCGTGACGAAGTACTCCAAGCCTGCCACCTGTGAGGTGAGCAAGTCGGTCATGGCGACCGTCCGCATCTGACATGCGGTACTGTGCCACGCTCCGCCTCGCGCGGAGCGTGGCACGTCACTTTGCGGACGTCGATCAGGTCGTGTCTCGGTCCGCGTGAGCCAGGGAGGCATAGATCATGTGCGGCATTGGCGCGATAGCAGGGCTGCGCCGGACCATGCCCGAACACGAAGTGCGCCCGCGCATCGATGCGATGCTCGCTCAACTGCACCACCGCGGTCCGGACGAGAGTTCGACCCGGATCGACCCTGAGATCGGCTTCGCGTTCGCGAGGCTCTCGCTGGTCGGGATCGAGAACGGCAGCCAGCCACTGTCGACCCCGGAGGACGACGTGGTACTGGTCGTCAACGGCGAGGTCTACAACCACCGTGCCCTCGAGTCGAAGCTGGGCGTCGGCGGCCAGTTGCGCACCCGGTCCGACTGCGAAGTCCTGCTCCACCAGTACCGCCGGCACGGCACGGCGCGGTTCCTGGACGACGTCCGCGGCATGTTCGCGTTGATTCTCTGGGACCGGCGGAACCAGAAGCTGATCCTGGCGCGCGACCGGTTCGGGATCAAACCGCTGTACTTCCACCGCAACGCCGCGCGCGTCGTCGCCAGCTCCGAGATCAAGGCGCTGATGGTCGATCCGGCCACGCCGCGGGAGCTGGATTGGTCCGGTGCGCTCGGGGTGCAGGACCTCACCGGCGTCGCCGAGTTCGCCAAGACCCCGATCTGCACGTGGTTCCAGGGGATCGAGATGGTTCCCGCCGCCACCATCCTGGAGTTCGACCTCGCCGCAGGATCGATGACCTCGCACCAGTACTGGTCGCTTCCCGAGCCGAACGAGGACTGGAGCGAAGCTCGCTTCGTCGAGGAGTACCGGGAAGCGCTGAGCATTTCGGTCCGCGAATGCGCCACGGCCGACGCGGAACTCGGCCTATTCCTGTCCGGCGGGATCGACTCGGCAGCCGTCCTGGCCCTGGCCGGTTCCGCCGACATCCACACGTTCAGCGCCGTGACGGCAGGTTCGCTGCTGAACGGTGACGTCGGTGCTTCGGCCTGGATAGCAGGCAAGTTCGGCAATCCGCATCACCAGGTCGTGTTCGGAGACGACCACACACCCTCGCCGGACCAGTGGATGCGCCTGCTGTGGCTCACCGAGACCCCGCTCTGCGGTCCGGAGATCTACTACAAGTACGAGCTTCACCGCTATGCCCGGCAGGCCCGGCCGGAACTGCGCGGAATGCTGTTGGGTGCGGCCAGCGACGAGTTCAACGGCGGGTACACCGTCCTGACCGCCGGCGACCAGGGGTGGGCCGGCTTCCGTCGCAAGCTGGCGTTCATCGCGGACAAGACCGATCTGGCGCGCGTCCCGGCGGCCAGCTGGCAGACCGACTACCCGCTGCCGCTGCTCCGGGAGGACGTGATCCGGGCGGCCGCCGGCTCCCGGCAGGACTACTACCTCCGCTATCTCGGCTCGCAGTACCGCCAGGTCCAGCAGTACAACCTCTGGCACGACGACCGGACGGCCGCGGGCAGCGGAACCGAGGCACGGGTGCCGTTCCTCGATCATCGGGTGGTGGAGATCTCGGCCAGCGTTCCGGAGCGCCTGCGTCCGTCCCTGCTCTGGGACAAGGCCATCCTGCGCCGCGCGATGGAGGGCATCCTGCCCGACCGGTCCCGCGAGCGGGCCAAGGTGCCGTTCTTCTACGGCGTCGGCGCGGGGCACACTTACCGGATGGTCATGCGGATGCTGGGCGCCGAGGACGGCCGGCTGGTCGAACAGGCCCTCGCCGCACCGGGCGCTGCCGAGCATCTGGACGGGGACAACATCCGGGCGGTGCTCGCTGCCGTGGACACCACGAGGGCCTCGGCGATCAACGCCGAACTGCTGCTGCGGCTGGTCAACCTCGGCCTGTTGTCCGAACTCTGCGGCAGCTTGCCGCGGGTGAGCGAGATGCCGGCGGGCGCGGTGCCGGACCGGGCCGGCGCCGATGCCACCGACAGCCAACTGGCGGCCCGGGTGGCCGTTGTCGACAGCGCCGACCACCTGCCGGCCGGCGAGTACCGGCTCCAGGACGGCGTGGGCCTGCACCGCGACGCGCTGGACTCGACCGGTTATCTCGCGCGGGACGGCGAGGTGGTCTATGAGTTCCTGCCCGACTCGGAGACCTTCGAAGCCCTGTGCCGGCTGGCGAGCGGGGAATCCCTGGCGGCCGTGCAACGGCAGAAATCAGCCGATGCCATCGACCGGATCCGAGCCGACCTCCTGCAGTTGCACGTCGAGGGCCTGATCCTGGCAGCGGCGGCCGGCCCGGCTTCGAGCGAATAGACCCCGACGCCAGGAGTTCGGGTGTACCGCGACAGGGCTCTGCAGCACCTTCCGCTGGAAGGGCGGACCAGCGACCGCCAGTTCCGCTCGACCGCGTTCCGGCTCTGGGAGGATCGCGCGAGCGTGCGGCGCAAACCGCAGCGCCGGCTCGGCAAACCGCACGACGGTCCCTACTTCAGCCCGGAGTTGTACCCGGTCGCCGGCCACCCGCTCGTCCTTGAGCGCGGAGCCCAGGACTTCCTGCTGATCCGCCGACTGTACGACTACCTGCACTTCACCACCGAGCTCGAGACCCAGGCGGTCATCCCGGTCGCCTCGATGATCAGCCGTGGCCGGTCGGGGCTGCCGGTGTCGAAGGGGATGCGGGCCGACGCCTACAAGATCGTCACCGACGAGTCGTGGCACGCGCATTTCTCCTACGACCTCGCCGAGGACGTCCAGAACGCGACCGGCGTCCCCCAACCGGACCGCTGCGATGCGCCGGCCTTCCTGCACCGGCTGGACGGCATCCGCGCCCGGGTGCCGACGCAGCTGCTCGGCCTGGAGGCGCTGCTGTTCTCGATCGTGAGCGAGACGCTGATCTCCGGGGTGCTGAGCGAAATTCCGCGCGACGACCGGTTGCCCAAGCCGGTGCGGGACCTGATCCGCGACCACGCCGAGGACGAGGGCCGCCACCACGCCTACTTCCGGACGGTCCTGCGCGCGCTCTGGCAGGTGCTCACCCCTGACGAACGGCTGGACGTCACGCTGCTGGTGCCGGCCGTCATCTTCGCTTTCCTCGAACCGGACTATCAGGAGACGGCTGCCGCATTGACGACGATCGGGCTCTCGACGGACCAGGTGCAGCAGGTGATCGGCGAGAGCTGGCCGGGCGAGGTGGTGGCTCGCGACGTGGCGGCGGGCGCAGCGCCGGTGCTGCGGTACCTGGAGGACCTCGGCGCGTTCTCCAGCCGGCGCGCCGTCGAAGCCTTCGCGTCGGCCGGGCTGCGGGCCGCCCGGTGAGGACGGATCGCTCCGCGTTCTGGCTCTACTGGGGTTCGATGGCGACGAGCAGCTTCGGAACCGCCGTCACGCTGGTGGCTTTTCCCCTGCTCGCCCTGCAGAAACTCGACACCAGCGCCTTCGAGGTCAGCCTGCTGACCGGCGCCGGCGATCTCGGCTGGCTGCTGTTGGGGTTGCCGGCCGGGGTGATCGTGCAGCGTGTCGAAATCCGGTTCATCCAGGTCGGCATGGACCTGCTGCGGGCGATTGCGCTGGTCAGCGTGCCGATCGCATGGTGGCTGGGCATCCTGACGTACTGGCAGCTCCTGCTCGTCGCGACGGTGATCGGCCTGGCCTCGGTCCTGTTCGAGGTGGCCAACCTCACGTACCTGCCGAAGATCGTCGACCGCAAGACGCTGGTGGCCAAGAACAGCTGGATCTCCGGGACGTTCGGTGCCTCCTCGACCGGCGGCCCGGCCATCGGCGGTGCCATCGTGCAGACGCTCGGCGCGGTGGTGGCCATCCTGTTCGACGTCATCACCTACCTGGTGTC
>JADMIO011130927.1_pt1 | contig 11684 bp, 8 predicted proteins | sample 8958161 | NCBI WGS metagenome assembly JADMIO01 (sample SAMN16585339, study PRJNA669376) | soil metagenome | isolation source: Crop rotation soil | place: USA: Cullars Rotation, Alabama | collected 2011
ACCCTGGCAGATATAAGGCAGGCGGGTTGCACCGGCATCGTAACCGCTCTTCATCATATTCCTAACGGAGAAATATGGACGAAAGATGAAATCCTGAAACGAAAAAACGAAATTGAAGCAGCAGGATTATTATGGAGTGTAGTAGAAAGTGTTCCTGTGCATGAATCAATCAAAACGCAAACTGCAGGATTTAAACAATGTATTGAAAACTATAAGCAATCCATTCGGAATCTTTCGGAACTCGGAATAAAAATAATTACCTATAATTTTATGCCGGTTCTTGACTGGACAAGAACTGATCTCGCTTATACCGTTGAGGATGGAAGCAAAGCCCTTCGTTTTGAGAAAGCTGCATTTGTTGCGTTTGATGTTTTTATACTGAAGCGGAAAAGTGCAGGCAATGACTATTCAGCAGAAGAACTGTCAAGAGGCCGTGAACGGTTCGATGCTATGGTGGATGAAGATAAAGCGCAGTTACAGAGAAATATAGTTGCAGGCTTACCAGGTAGCAACGAAAAATTTACCCTCGAACAGTTTCAACAGGCGCTTGACGCATACGAAGGAATTGATGCAGAAAAGTTGCGCAGTAACCTGATTTATTTCCTGAAAGAAGTAGTTCCCGTGGCAGATGAGGCTGCTGTTAAACTGGTGATTCACCCCGACGATCCTCCATATCCTATTCTTGGTTTACCTCGTGTGGTAAGTACTGCAGAAGATGTTTCGGCCTTATTCAAAGCTGTGCCGTCGTTATCAAACGGTTTGTGTTTTTGTACGGGTTCATTTGGCGTAAGAGCTGATAACGACTTACCGGCAATGGTTACGCAATTTGGTGACCGCATTAACTTTATTCATCTTCGGAGTACCAGGAGAAATGAGTTCGGCGATTTTTATGAAGATAACCACCTAGAAGGTGATGTAGATATGTACTCAGTGGTGAAGGAAATATATGCGGTGATGCAGAAGAGAAATGTTCCAATTCCAATGCGTCCAGATCATGGCCACCAGATGCTGGATGACCTAAAGAAAAAAACAAATCCCGGTTACTCAGGTATTGGCCGCCTTCGAGGGTTGGCTGAACTAAGAGGGCTTGAACTGGGGATTTCAAGATCATAATAATTAGGGTTAATTGAACATTGAAAATAGAACGTTGAATATTGAATATTTTTTTAATTGAGAAAATATTCAATATTCAATATTCAACGTTCAATACTAAACCTTCAAAGTGGAGTCTCTCACTAACAGCGTCGAGGGAAGCACTATATTTTCCAATTCAAGTCTGAAACTTTTTTTCTCAAACGATTTAAACAGAACTGTTGCAGCAGCTTTTCCAATTTCAAAAGCGGGTTGGGTAATAGTGGTTAGTGAAGGATTGAGTATTGTAGCAGGTTCCAGGTTGGAAAAACTAATCACTTTCACATCCCGGGGTATGGAAAGATTTAAATCGCGACAGGCAAGGTAGATAGGCGTCGTGAATTTCTCTACGCAGGCAATAATTCCATCTGGCCTCATATTATTGTTCAAAAGGTTTTTTATGGCTTTGTAATTGTCGTTGTAGTCATTATCACAATCAACAATATTTCTATCTTCAAAAGGAATTTTGAATTCCAATAACGCCTTTTTATAGCCCTTCATTCGGTTATTGCTTATGGCGAGGCTGGAAGAAATTGACAGATAGGCGATGTTCCGGCACCCTTTTTCAGCAAGGTGTTTCGTAGCAAGATAACCGCATTCAAAATCGTTGGTGGTAATCCTCGCAGTTTGAACATCTTCACAAATCCTATCAAAGAAAACCATGGGAATTTCTTTGGCAATCACAGCTTTTATATGATCGCTATATATTGTTTCGCGGGAAACTGACATCAGGATGCCATCAACTCTTCCACTTTGAAAATCTTTCAATATTGCCTGTTCTTTTTGAAAACTTTCATGTGTGAGGTATATAAGTACATGGTAACCTTTGTCTTGTGCAATGGCTTCAATGCCGTTGATGGCCAATGAAAAGAAGCTGTCAGCTACTTCTGGTATTACAACGGCAATGGTCTTAGTTTTCCTTCCCCTTAAACTGCTTGCATAAGGATTAGGCGTGTAGTTCATTTTTTCAGCCGTTTCAAGCACCCTTTTCTTGGTTTCTTCACTTATTTCATGGCTTTTGTTAAACACTTTCGAAACGGTTGAAACTGAGAGCCCCAGTTCTTTAGCCAGTTGTCTGATATTCATGTTTTTCATCTCTACAATGATATTCTTGCGAAACCGGTTTCGCAAATAAAGCTACATTAATACGCAAAAGTCCTGAGAAAAAAAAGGAATTTGTATATTAGTATTGTTAACGACTAAATTGCCAGCATTGCTAAACTCCGCATATATATCGAACAAAATTACCTGCCTGTTCTTAAAATTTATCTCAAATCTATAATAGTAATCTTATGAGTAATACTACTGGAACCAACGGGCACAATCCGCTTTTAAGTCTTGATGAATGGGAAGACGATGTGCTGCAGCGCTATCCTGATCCGGAAACCATCGCGAAAAATAAAACAGTAGATGAATTCAGGAACTACGAAGCTGAATCAAGAGATACAGTGAAGGAATTCTATCGTCTTAATCATACTTTTCAGACTTATGATTTCGTGCAGGAGAAAAGGGCTGATTATCTGAAATTCGATAAAAAGGAAATGCCGGTATGGGATGCTTTTAATTTCCTAAATGAGTTGGTAGATGATTCTGATCCTGATACTGAGATGGATCAGTTTCAACATTTACTGCAAACATCTGAAGCAATAAGAAGAGATGGTCATCCCGATTGGATGGTGCTGGTAGGACTTATGCATGATATGGGAAAAACACTTTGCCTTTTTGGCGAACCTCAATGGGCAGTAGTAGGAGATACATTTCCTGTTGGTTGCGCTTATTCAGATAAGGTAGTTTACCCCGAATTTTTTAAGAACAATCCAGATTTCGATAACGAACAATACAATACTAAACTGGGTGTATATAGTCAAAATTGCGGTCTTCGTAACGTCGATATGTCCTGGGGACACGACGAATATATTTACCAGATGATGAAAGATTATTTACCGGAATCAGGTTTATATATGTTGCGTTATCACTCATTTTATGCCTGGCATCGCGAATCAGCCTATGATCATTTACTCGACGATCACGATAGGGAAATGCTTAAATGGGTAAATCTTTTTAATCCTTATGATTTGTATTCAAAGAACCCTACGCCACCCAATTGGAAGGAACTAAAGCCCTATTACGAAGACCTGGTAGCGAAATACCTTCCGTCTACTTTAAAGTTTTAAGTACACATCTTACGATCCAAAGCGCTGATATTAATTAATTCAAAACACAGTCATACTGTGTTTTTTTATTTCATAGAACTTAACTAATAAGGCCAATACAATAACCAGTTTAACAATTTTACATTAGAAATATTTATATCTTCTATTACAATAAGTTTTAGCAACTTTACTAAACTTAAAAATAGCTATGGTAAAAGTTGGTGAATACAATGTATTGAAAGTAATTCGTGAAGTGGAATTCGGGGTTTATCTCGACGATGAAAAAGAAGGCATTCTTTTACCCATTCGATTTGTACCTCCCGGTACTAAAATCGGTGATGAATTAAAGGTTTTCCTATATCACGATTCGGAAAGCCGCATCATAGCCACTACACTTAAGCCAAAAGGCCTGGTAGGGGAAATTGTAAAATTAAGAGCGGTCACCGTAACACCCCAGGGTGCATTCCTGGATTGGGGGTTGATGAAGGATCTTTTTGTGCCAAAATCCAAGCAATTAATGGGTATGCATCCGGGTAGAGATTACCTGGTAAAAATTTATCTCGACGAACAGACGGGAAGAGTAGCCGCAACCGAAAAAATAGAACCCTTTTTAACTAATGACGACTTAACGGTAAAAGAACTGGATCAGGTGATCCTTACCGTTTATCGGCGAACGGATATAGGCTATGTGGTTATTATCAACCATCTGCACACTGGTTTGTTACATTTTAATGAAATCTACAGGGATATTCAGATAGGTGATACTTTTCCAGGTTTCATAAAAAAAATACGGCCTGAGAATAAAATAGATGTTGCCGCCGGTAAGCCAGGGTATCAACGGGTAGAAGATGAAGCGGAAAAACTAATTCGCCTGTTGAATGAAAATAATGGTTATCTGCCTTACAATGATAAGTCGGATCCCGATGAAATTTATTCTTTTTTCGGGATGAGTAAGAAAACCTTCAAAATGACTACTGGAAATTTATATAAACAAAGGAAAATAGAGTTTACACAAACCGGTATTAAATTAATGGAAGAGTAGATAATTTAAATTAATGGACGAATAATAATTGTCGTTCAATTTCTTAATAATCTGTGTACGTCATGAATAGAGTTATTGCAACTATCGCAGTCATTACTTTCGTATCCTGTAACAATAATCCGGATAAGGTAGCGGCAGTTACAGAAACGCCTGTTGCCGAACAGAAATTAGCAGAAGCTATTTCTTGCACCAAAATGGGAATTCCGGTAGCAGACAGCGCATTGTATATGGATGGTGGTGGTAAGGAGTTTGTAACTACAGTAGTGAATAAGATTGAACCAGCCGGTCCTAAACCGGAAGGTATGGTTTTCATTCCCGGTGGTGAGTTCAGTATGGGAGGTGTTAACCCGATAGGTATGATGGACGGGGGGAAAGAAAATATGAATGATGCGCGACCCGTTCATCGGGTGTATGTGGACGGTTTTTATATGGATGAAACAGAAGTAACCAATGCCCAGTTCGAGAAATTTGTGGCAGCAACCGGTTATGTTACCGTTGCAGAAAAAAAACCTACCAGGGAAGAGTTTCCGACTGCGGATGAAGAAAACCTGGTGGCGGGCTCTGTAATTTTCAGTCCCCCGGCACAAAAAGTATCACTCGATAACTATTTGAATTGGTGGGCTTACAAAAAGGGGGCAGATTGGAAACATCCCCTTGGTCCAGAAAGCGATATAAATGGGAAAGCCGATTTTCCGGTTGTGCATGTATGTTGGGAAGATGCTGTGGCTTATGCAAAATGGGCCGGAAAGAGATTACCTACCGAGGCAGAATGGGAATTTGCATCAAGATCCGGTGAAACTGGTAACCTTTATACCTGGGGGAACCTTCTTAAACCGGAAGGCAAATGGATGGCGAATATTTTTGAAGGACAGTTTCCTTACAACGATGTGGCCAGTGATGGATTTAAAGGTGCTGCACCTGTGAAAAAATTTCCACCTAACGGTTATGGACTATACGATATTGCCGGGAATGTTTGGGAATGGTGCAGTGATTGGTATAGACCCGATTATTATAAAACACTTTCAGATCAGGGGCTGGCCAAAAATCCCCGGGGACCAAAAGAATCTTATGATCCGGCCGAACCAGGGCAACCCAAGAAAATTCAGCGTGGCGGCTCCTATCTATGTACTGATCAATATTGCACCCGCTATATGGTAGGAACAAGAGGAAAGGGGGAATGGAGATCGGCAACTAATCATTTAGGTTTTCGCTGTGTAAAGGACCTGCCAAAGGGAACGAAGGTTATTGCTTCCAAATAGTTTCCCTGTTTTAATTTGACTGACAGAATATTGAAAGGGTTGATTGAATTAGCATGACTTATTACATTTGTGTTATTAAACATAACGTTATGATAGATTCAAAAAGCAAGAAATTTTGTAGCTTTTTTATCATGCTTGCAATATGGTTGGTTAGTGTAAATGCGCAGGAGTCAAAGGCTGATAAGAAAGCGGCTGAAGCTGCGCTTATCACAAAAATAGTTACTGAACAGAATTTTATGTTCACGGCCCAATCAGTAACGCCAATGGGCGGCCGTTTCAGGCAATTAACAACAGACTACAATGTAAAAGTGTCTAAAGATACAGTAAGCAGCGATCTGCCCTATTTTGGAAGATCTTATTCGGCGGATATTGGTAGTAGTGAGGGTGGTATAAATTTTACATCAACCGATTTTGAGTACCAGGTTTCGGATCGTAAAAAGGGTGGTTGGGATATTACCATAAAACCCAGGGATGTTAAGGACGTTCAACAATTCAATCTTTCAGTTTTTGAAAGTGGAAGTGCTTCTTTACAGGTTAACAGTACGAACAGGCAACCAATTTCTTTCAATGGCTATGTTTCTGAGAAAAAGAGTAAGAAGAGTAAATAGTGACGATTATTTGTTGATTGAAATTGGGTTGATTGTAATGAAACATTTAGATCTGGCAGTTTATTGAGGAAGACGGGTTTACTTTTTTTGATTGTATTATTAATATGAAATTGAACAAAAGATATCTTTTTCTTTCCTTGCTATTTATAGCGATGCAATCATTTGCTCAAGATTCCTGTGAAATTCAACAGCGAATCAGCCCTGATGGAACTAAATATTATGCTATCCGGGACCGAAGATTTTATTGGACCGAAGAGAAGCAACTCAAAGGTGGTGTTGTAACGGATGGAGAAAATTTTTTTCTTTCGCTGAGACCCAGTCCATTTCCAAAAAAGCCTGCAGGATCAAAATTAAAAGACAATCTGCGTGTAGTTTTATCAAACCAGCAGGAATATGTTTTGGAACAGTATGATACACGATACATGGAAGCAGATACTGTATTGTTGATGAGTTTTCAGATTGGTAAGAAACAACTGGAAGATTTTTTAAAATTTGATATTGAGCAGGTAGCAATTGTGATGGTCAAAAATGCGGAACCAATTATCTACAATTTTATATTGCACAAATCAGCTGTACGTGAGCAATTGGGTTGTTTTATAGATCAGCGAAAAAGAATGCTGATAAATTAAATATTACTGCCCTTACATACAATTTCCTCGGCTGACGAAGAAATATTATTTATCAACCCGGTGATCTTCGCTGTTTTTTGAAAGCTTTTTCTTGAGATTATTGAAGAGGTTGTTGAAGGAGATATTTAACTGCAATGCGTTTATTATTTCATTGCCATTTGGGCGGGGTAAATATTCATTTACGTATGTTAATTCAACCTGCACATCATCTGTTAGAGAATAGCCAGTGCCGAGTGTTAACCGGTTTCGATCAAAAAATTGACTTCCAGTTACATTACTAGGCGTTTTGAAAAAAAGCTCGTCTGAACCAATTCCATATATCGTGTTTTTCCGTATAAACTTGCTGTTGAAGGGATACAATAACTTAATTTGTTGCCTGAATCTATAAACTCCTTCATTATAACCTTCAGAATTTTCGATATGCCTGTCTTCGAATCGAAAACGGGTCGAAAGCGTGTACCTGACTTTTTTTATATAATAGATTCCCTGTAAGGCAACCCTCGACTCGGTATGTTCACGCTGATCGATTTCCGGAACATAATGATTAAAATAATAAGCAAAAAAGATTGACAGTTTCCATCGGGCGGATGCATGATAATGAGCCCAGATCCTGGGATAAACTTGCGCATTCCTGCTAAAAATATTACTGTTTTCGCCTGTACTTGTATACGATTGTCCGAGGTTCAATTCTAATGCCCATTTGCCCTTTAAAGGTTTAGTGAATATAAATTCATTCCAGAATTGATTATAAGTAGTGGTTTGGCCCCTGGCATTCGATGTAAAAGCAATTAATAAAAAGGCAATGAACCAACCAGGTTTCTTCATCTCAATATGAATTAAGAAATTGTAGTAAACTAAGGGTGCCAACTACAATGAGCTTAAAAATACACAACTTTAATTATTATTCTCTCCGGTAAGGGGGTAAACTATAAATATAATTTAGGCGGGTAGAATTAATTCGTGCCAAAAGTCGTGGTGAGTAATTTACTTTATTGGCAAACTTCAGGGAAGCATTTTTAATATTAACGGGTTCGATTGTAGAAATATTTAGTTGTTTTTGGATATCGATGGTTGTTTTACATTGGCTATTTTTGCATGTCTTCAGAAACACCTGATTGAAAAACGGAAGATTAATTTAGAAGCGTTTTACAAGCCGGAATTTATGAGAATAATAAAAATTATCAGCATTTTTTTCGGTAGTATCTTACTTATAATGTTTCTGTTGCCCTTCCTTTTTCCTGACCAGGTAACCTCAAAAATAAAAGAATGGGCAGGGAGTAGTATTACCGGAGAATTGAATTTTTCAAAAGCACGATTATCTTTTTTTAAGCATTTTCCTTCACTAACCTTAACGCTTTACGACATTACATTGAAGGGGTCTAAACCTTTTCAACAGGATATATTGGTTGCCGGTGATGAGGTGGCGCTTGGAGTAAACCTTAGTAGTGTTTTTTCAAGGACTATTTACATTGATAAAATTATTTTGACAAATGGATATGTAAACATCCAGGTTGACAGTAGTGGAAATTCAAATTATAACGTCTATAAATCTTCAACTGATACAATACGGAAACAATCCGCTTCAGATAGTAGTAGCGCTTCATTAAAACTCGATAAGATAGTTATTGAGAATAGCAAACTGATCTATAACGACAGGTCCATTCCCATGGCAATAAACGCGAAAGGGTTTAATTATACAGGAAAGGGTGATCTGGATAAAGCGGTGTTTGATCTCTATAGCACAGTTAGTATTGATTCACTTGATTTTAATTATGGAGCCCAGGATTATGTTCAATCAAAAAAAATTCAGGCAGATCTGGTTACAAAAATAAATACCAGGTCACTCGCGCTGGTATTCGAAAAAAACAACCTGAAGATTAATCGCCTTCCTATTACATTTAGCGGTAAACTTGAATTTTTACCGAATGGGTATGATATTGATGTTAACCTTAAATCGATTGAAACGGATCTGCACGATATGTTAACCGCACTTCCCTCTGTAGTAAACAGGTGGCTGGAACATACAGAAGTAAAAGGTTTTGGCGATATTAATGCGGAACTAAAAGGTAAATACATTGTTGCAACTAACGAAATGCCCGACCTGAAAGTAGATGTTAAAGTTCGGGATGGATTTATTGCCAATAATAAAACCGCATCGCCCATAAAAAATCTTTACATGGATCTTCAATCAAGGCTTCCCGGTTTTAACACAGATAGTTTATACTTAAATATTGATTCTGTATTTTTCAATTTAGATAAAGATTATGTTAGTTCCATAACACAATTGCGGGGATTGAACCAACCTTATATAAAAACGAAAACGAATGCTGATATAGATCTTGAGAAACTGGATAAGGCTTTTGGATTCTCTTCCTTTGATGTTAAAGGCAGGTACAATTTTCATCTTCAGGCGGAAGGCAATTATTCAACCTCAATCGTAAAAAGCGGACTTCGGAAAGTGGATACAATAATTTCAAGTATCCCTTCATTTAAACTTTCTTCTTCAATAGTAAACGGCTATCTTAAATACACATCATTACCCCAGGCAGTAAACGATATAAGCTTTACGTTAAATGCTTCGTGCCCTGACAATAATTTCCGTAACACTTCATTTTCTATCGAAAATCTGAATGCAAGGGTGATAAACAATTTTATCAAAGGGTTTGTAAAGATTGGGGGAGGGGCAGATTTCCCTATTAATTCGAGACTACAGGCAGTTTTGCATCTTGAAGACGTAAAGAAATTCTATCCGGTTGATAGTTTAGAAGTTGCGGGAGATCTTGATGTTGATATTACTTCACAAGGCAATTATAATCAGGAAAAAATGATTTTTCCTGTTACCAAATCTTCGTTGAAACTTTCAAATGGATCTGTTCAAACAAAGTATTACCCCCATCCGGTCAACGATATACAGGTGAGTGCAAACGTAATGAATACCAGTGGTTCTTATTCAGATTTGAAAATTTTTCTCTCGCCGATGTCGTTTAAATTTGAAGGACAACCTTTCTTATTGAAAGCAGGACTCGAGAATTTCGGTAATCTCAAATATGATATTATATCAAAGGGCACATTGGATATTGGTAAAATTTACAAAGTTTTTGCAATCAAAGGATATACAGTTGAAGGATTGATTCAAACAGACCTGGCATTAAGAGGCAAACAACGTGATGCATTAGTGGGAAGATTTGAAATGCTTCGGAATTCGGGTACAATGAAGTTGCAGGATGTTTCAGTTAGTTCGGATCTTTTTCCAAAACCACTTAAGATAAGCTCAGGAGATTTCAGGTTCGAGCAGGATAAAATGTGGTTTGATTCTTTTAGAGCAAGCTATGGTAAAAGTAATTTTACATTAAAGGGTTATTTGTTGGGGTTAATCAATTATTTAGCCAATCAAAGTAAATCTTTACAGGGAAAATTTGAATTGTCGAGTGAATATGTTCTGGTAGATGAACTCATGGCTTTTAATGTGGGGGTCACAGCTCCTAAAGATAGCATCGCAGATTCTTCAGAAAAAGGAGTAGTGATTGTTCCGGTCGATCTTAATTTTTCCTTGAATGCCACTGTCAAAAAAGTGGAATATATTGGATTAGATGTACGCGATTTTAAAGGTGAAGTTATAATTGACAGCGGAAAGTTGAAACTGAATAATACAGGGTTCGTCCTTATTGGTGCACCGGTTGTAATGAATGCAGTTTATCAAAGCATTTCTCCACGCCGCGCGTCTTTTAATTACCAGATTGATGCAAAAGATTTTGATGTTAAACGGGCTTACCAGGAAATAAAGCTATTTCGGGATATGGCTTCAGCGGCGGAAAATGCTGAAGGGATTGTTTCATTAAAATACCAGTTGAATGGTAAGTTAAATGAAAATATGGAGCCTGTTTATCCCTCGCTTAAAGGTGGTGGAACGCTTTCGGTGAAACAGGTTAAAGTAAAGGGATTAAAGTTGTTCAATGCAGTGAGCAAGGAAACTGGAAAAGATATCAGTGATCCTGATCTTTCCAAAGTTGATATTAAATCTTCTATCAATAATAATATTATTACTATCGAAAAAACAAAAATGCGTATTGCTGGTTTCCGCCCGCGTTTTGAGGGCCAGGTAGGATTTGATGGAAAATTAAATCTCCGATTTCGATTGGGATTACCACCATTAGGTATAGTTGGTATTCCCTTATCGGTAACGGGCACCCAGCAAAATCCGATTGTAAAAGTTAGAAAAGGGAATGACAAAGATGAGTTGGAAGAAAAAGAGGATGTAGATGAGCAATAACGATTTACATAGGAATCGAATTTTCCGTTTATCCATACATTAATTGTAACCTCCTGGATTATTATTCCAACTAAAATATTGCCTGCAACATAGTATCATAAGCTACAAAAGCTATTTCAATCTATTTTCACAAACCCTTTGCATTTTTTCAGTTTTGATTTCTCCTACCTCAGTTTCTTTTTTTCCCACTTCAGTTTTTAACGTTCTTTCTGTTGCCCCAATTCAGATAATTTGTTTGTCTGCAAATAGATGATACCTGCTTATCACATTATTCCTGCGAGAATCGGATGTGGGGCTATCGTCTTGATAAAAACTAAAACTAATTTGTATGAGAAAGTTTATTCTTATCATTCCCCTGTTGCTTACTTTTTTGGCAGCAGCATTTTCCCAGGACCGAACAATTAAGGGAAAAGTAACAGACAAAACAAAATCAACTCCTTTACAGGGAGTATCAGTTACCGTTAGAGGTAGCCAGGGTGGTGTTCAAACAGATGCCGATGGCAAATATTCAATCGCTGTGCCGTCATCTGCACGAACTTTATTGTTTTCTTTTATTGGTTTTGCCGACGAAGAAGTTGCAATTGGAAATAAA
>JADMIO012713286.1_pt1 | contig 11684 bp, 14 predicted proteins | sample 8958161 | NCBI WGS metagenome assembly JADMIO01 (sample SAMN16585339, study PRJNA669376) | soil metagenome | isolation source: Crop rotation soil | place: USA: Cullars Rotation, Alabama | collected 2011
CTTTCCCGCCAACGGCGCAGGCGGCGCCACCGGCGACGGCGGCGCATCCGCCAACGGCAGCGGCGACGCCTCTGCGAACGGGAACGGCGGCGCCGCAGCCGACGGCGCCACCGACGGCGGCGACTCCGGGTGCAGCTGCCGCACCGCCGGAACCTCGTCGAACGGCTTCGGCGCCATCACGGTCATCGGCCTCGCCATGGCGGCCATGCGACGTCGTCGGCGCTAGGACCGAAGAGAACGCAGAGGCGCAGAGGCGCAGAGGAGGGCGCAGAGATTTGATTTGAGGTCGCGCTGACGCGCAGCCGTTCCAGGGAATGGAGCTGGCCGCCCCAAGACGAATTCAAATTCCCCTTCTGCGCCCTCCTCTTCCCTCTGCGTCTCTGCGTTCTCTCCGCCGCTCCGTCTGTCGCCCGCTCAATCCTGAAGCGGCCCGAACGGAGGCGCGGGTTCCGCCACGCCTGCACCGAGGCGATCCAGGCGCGTGGCGCGCGCGTCGAGCTCGGCGTCGTAGAAGGGGCTGAAGGTCCGGTCGAGCGAGGTCTGCACGAACTCGGCGTGCTCGGTGTGGCACGTGGGGCAGCCGACGATCTCGATGTTGCGCGCGAGGTTCGGGTACGCGGCGAGGATCTCCGGATCGAGGCCGCCGAGGTCGAGGCGCTCGGCGGGTGCGCTCGGCGGCGCTTGCATCGAGGGAATGGTGAACGACTCGGGGATGGACGCCTCGCGCGTGTCGAACGTCTCGGGGCTCGCCGCGACCATCTCCAGGAACGCGTCGCGCAGAGGTCCCGGCGCGTTGAGCAGCGGCGTCGCGACGGTCTGGAAGAGAGGCGGGTTGTCGAGCGTGTCGACGTCGACGCGCCGCCACTGGCGCCACTCCCAGGGCGAGACCGTCAGCTCGACGGACTCGGCGAGCGCGAAGCTCGCGTGCACGACCCTCTCGTCGAACGTCGCGCGCGCGGCCTCGACGAACGCGTCGCCGTCGAGCGCGGACAGGCGCGCCCAGCGTCGCGCGGTGCCGAGGCAGTGCTTGCGGCCCGCGAAGTCGACGTCGTCGTCCCCGGCGGTCTGCCGGAACAAGAACAGCACGTGGAGCGGCGACACCACCGGATCGGTCGAGCCGAACGAGACGCGGATCTCGCCGCAGTCGCCGTTCTTGTCGGCGAGATCGATCCGATTGTGGACGGCGGTCACGCGCAGCGGCAGCGCGTCGAGATCCCACGCGGACGGGTCGTCTCCCTGTTCACCGGCGATCTGATCCATGAGCGTCGCGGGCGCGGCGCGCTCGGAGTGGGCGGTCGTCGCGAAGCGCCGGAACCAGCGATCGATCATCACGCCGCCGTGTCCGTCGTCGCTCGCCGCGGCGAGGACGCGCGCGAGGCCGACGAAGGTCGGATCGTCGACGATGGCGCCGTCCGTCCACACCAGGCTCCGCTCCCGACGCACCTTCGGCACGGGCGCGCCTCGCGCGAACGCGCGGACGGTGACCTCGCCGGCACCCACCAGGTGCAGCGTGGATGCGCCGGACCCCACGGGACGTGGGCGGAGCCAGTGGCCGCTCCCGACAGCCTCGAGGTCCGCCGGCGGCGTGCCCACGTCGATGGCGGTCGTCGACGCGGCGCCCTCGAACGTGGCCTCGATCCCGGGTCCGTGCGTCACGGCGAGCTCGAGGATCCCCTCTGCGGGTCCCACGTCGACGATCACGTCGCGCGCACCGTCGACGGTGAAGGTGGCCTCGACCGATCCCTCGCCGTCGTCGTCGGTCGCCGTCTCGAGGTCGAGCGCGACGGACGCATCGTCGCCGCCGTCGCCCCCCGCCCGACCGCCGTGTCCGCTCGACGTGGCGCCGGACGTGCTCGCACCGCCCCCGCTCCCCGACGCGGCGGCGGACGCAGTCGACGCCGAAACGCCGTCGTCACCGCAAGCGGCGAGAACGGCGAACGACAGGGCGAGCCCGGCGTGGCGCACCGAGCGAGTCTATCGCTCCGCGCGCCACGCCGGCGTCACCGGTGCTTCAGGGGTGCGAGTCGAACGAGCGACGCGGAGGCGGCGGAGGCGGGACCTTCTCGTTGGCCTTCTGCCGCGCCTGGCCCTTCAGCTTCGTGGCTTCGCCTTCGAGCTCGATCTGCTCGTCGTCGATGACGTCGCCCACGGCCGCCTTGGCCTTGCCGTAGAGCTCCTCCGCAGTGCCCTTCGCGCGCTCGACGCGCTTCGCGGACTCCTGCTTGTCGCGACCCGCGAGCTCTTCGGCGCGTCCTTGCGCCTCGAGGCGCTCGCTGCCGACGATCTCGCCGACGCCCTTCTTGACGAAGCCGACGACCTCTTCGACGGCACCCTCGGCACGCTTCATCATCTGACCCATGTTCGATCTCCTTGCGGGACCGAAGTGCAGGCGATGTGCCACCTCCTACCACTCGCGAGAACGCCGAATCCTGAGCTGGATCGCGATGCGCGAGCCACGCGCACCGCCCCGCTGTGGCGCATCGACACGCCCGTTCGCGGCGCGATCTAGAAGCTCACGCCGGTCGTCACGATCGTGCCATCGAGCGTGCAGAAGGTCTGATCCGACGGGTTCTGCAGCACGACGCCGATGAGCTCGAGATCGATGATCCCGGCCTGCTCCTGGTAGTCGTGGACGACGACCGTGCCCTCGATGGGATCGGGCTCCTGGCTCGAGATGTTCGTCCAGGTGGTCCCTTGCGTGAGGTTGATCACGTCGCCGCTCTGCACGCGCTGCTGTGTCGACAGCTCGATGCTGCCGGACGTCTGGTGCAGGTCGAACTGGATGCTGACGAATTCGCCGTCGACGCGCGTCACGGCCATGCTGTCGGCGTTCGATGCGACGACGAGATCGCCGCCGAAGTCGGGTGAGCACGAGCCGCCGAACACGATGTTCACGTCCGCTTCGTCGCCGCCGCCGCTCCCGGTCGAGGCCGCCGTGCTCGTCGTCGCTCCGGTGACGCTCGAGGTCGACGAGGACGACGTGCTCGAGGTGGAGCTGCCCGAAGCGCCTCCATCTCCGTCGCCGTCCCCGTCCCCGTCGCCATCTCCGTCCCCATCGCCGTCGCCGTCCCCGTCGCCATCGCCGTCGCCGTCGCCATCTCCATCGCCATCTCCGTCCCCATCGCCCGAGGTGGAGCTGGCGCCGCCCGCGCCCGAATCGTCACCGCAGGCGACGACGGCGAGCGAGGCACACAGGGCGAGGAGACCCGCGAGGAGAGTGCTGGGCGTGCGCATGGCGGGGCCGTCTACGCGGGTCGCCCGGGCGATCTACCTCCGACTACGTCGGCTCGAGCGCGACGCCCTTCGCGATGCCCCAGGCGAGCCATCCGCTCCAGATGAAGTGCCCCGCGGAGAACGCTGCGATCGCGGGCAGCGCCGCGTGACCGTAGCGCCCGCCGATCGCGCCTGCCGCGCCCACGGCGACGAGCGTCGCGCCGATCGCGATCAGGTTCTTCCTCACCCACTCGGGCCGCATCTTCCGCCCGCCCAGGACGCGCACGGCCGGGTAGTGACCGGCGAACGCGAGCACCGCGAGGAGCCGGAGCCGAGCAGGGTCGTCGCTCATGGGCGGCCGAGCCTACCGCACGGGCGCGCCGTCACGCGCCGAAGCGCACCGCGAGGACGAGGAGGAGGACCACCGCAGCCGCGATGCCGCCGACGAAGATCGGGTTCGACACGAAGAACGGGAAGACGCAGAGGATGACGCCCGCGAGCATGTGCGGGAGCCGGCTCTGTTTCTTGCCGTAGATGAACACGGCCGAGCCGACGAGCCCGACGAGCAGCGACGCCATCAGCGCTCCGGGATCCATGTCCATCGGGAGATGGTAGCAGGCGAGGCGGCGTGGCCATTCCCGGCCCTGTTCCGGCGTATGCTGGCCGCTCCCATGAGCGACCGACGCCGTCCCTCCAAGAAGGACGTCATGCTGGACCTGCTCGCGAAGAGCGGCGTCTTCGTCTACCTCGATCCGCGGCGCGAAGGCGTCGTCGTGCCGGCCGGCTTCAAGAAGCAGCCCGAGCTCATGCTCCAGATCGGCCTCAACATGGCGGTCGCGATCCGCGACCTCGAGGTCGACGACGACGGCATCACGTGCACGCTCAGCTTCAACCGGAGCCCTTTCTGGTGCCGCATGCCGTGGCACTCCGTCTTCGCGCTGGTGAGCGACGAGGATCGGCGCGGCGCCGTGTGGGCCGAGGACGCGCCGCGCGAGAGCAAGATGTCGAAAGCTCCGCAGATCGAGCCGCCCCGGCCGCGTCTTCGCGCCGTCGGCCCGGACGAGCGCGCCCCGGCGCCCGAGCCGGCAGCCGCCGAGCCGCGCACGCGCGAGGAGGTCGAGGGAGAAGGCACCTGCCGCGACTGCAAGACGAAGTGGGTGGAGGACCAGGACAGCTGCCCGCTCTGCGGCGCGAGCCGTGAAGAGGCGTTCGTCGCCGCCGGCGGAGGCCGTGCCGCCGCGACCCCCGGCGACGACGACGATGCCGAGGTGCAGACCGAGGTGTCGAAGATCCCGCTCGCGCTGCGGGCATTCGACGCCGTGGGCGAGGTCGACGACGTCGACGAGCAGCCCCCGATGTCGACCGAGATGCCGGAGCCACCGCCGGCCCTCCGCATCGTGTCTCCGGAGCCGGAGCCCGCGCCCGCCGACGCCGAAGCGCGACCGGAGGCGGATGCCCCGACCGAGTCCGGTGACGACGATGCCCCGACCGGTCCGAAGGGCAAGTCGAAGAAGCCGCTGCCGCCCTGGCTCCGCGTCGTGAAGTGATCGGGGACGGTCGGCGATGGGCACGAAACTGGAGCTCGCCATCGCGGTCCTCAACGGTGCCGTCGGCGATTTCCTCGCGCGCACCGACAACGGCCTCGCCACGCCGATGACCCTCGTCCACGAGGGCGCGCCGATCGCGGTGACGCGGGCCTCGCTCGCGCGCGCCGGCGCCACCGAGGCGAAGCGCGTCGCGATCCTCGTCCACGGGCTCATGTGCACCGAGAGCGTCTGGACGATGGCGGACGGGTCGGACTACGGCTCGCTGCTCCGCCGCGATCTCGGGATCGCGCCGCTCTACGTCCGGTACAACTCCGGCCTCCCGATCCCCGACAACGGCGCTTCGCTCGCGCAGCTGCTGCAGGAGATCGCCGACGCGCTGCCCGAAGCGGAGGAGATCATCCCCATCGGCTTCAGCATGGGCGGGCTCGTGATCCGCAGCGCCACGCACGTGGCCGCGCTCGAGCCGAACGAGGCGGGCGAGCGCGCGTGGCTCCGCCGGGTGCGGCGCGCGATCTACTGCGGGACGCCGCACCTCGGGGCGCCGCTCGAGCGCGTGGGTCGCATCGTGACGCGCCTCCTTTCGAAGGTCCCCGATCCCACGACGCAGCTCGTCGCGCAGATCGCGGACCTCCGCAGCGACGGCTTGAAGGACCTCGGCGACGCGGACCTGCGTCACGACGACCGCGCGCGCCGGGGCTCGAACCTCGGCCTCCGCGATCCGCGCCACCCGGTGCCGCTGCTCGCGGGGATCCGCCATCACCTCGCCGCCGGGTCGCTGTCGATCGATCCGCGCCTCGCGGGGATACTGGGCGACGCCGTCGTCCCCCTCTCGAGCGGCACGGACGGCGCCTGCATCGACGCCGCGACGATCGCGCTGCCGCCCGAGCACGTGAGGCTCTTTCCCGGCTTCATCCACATGGCGATGGCGAACCATCCCGACGTCTACGCGCGCGTGCGCGAGTGGTGCGACGACGCCCCCGCGACGGGAGCGGCGTGAAGCCGTCGCGGCTCAAGGGTCTCGTCGCGCTCGCCGCCGCCGCGGTCGAGCACGGCTCCGCCGCCATCGAGAAGGTGCAGCTCGAGACCGCGGGACGCACCTTCGGCATCCTCGAGAGCATCCCGCCGCTGACGGTGCCGACGAAGATCGTGCGCGCCGTGCACGACGTCTCGGTCAAGACCACCCACGGCTCCATCCGGCTCGTCACGGCGATCGTGAAGGGGGGCGTCGACGTCGCCATCGACACCCTCGAGGCGCGGTCCCCGCAACCCGACGACGCGGGAAACGACGAAGGCGGCGAGGCCGCTCCTCCGGGAGGAGAAGGACCCGCCGCCTCGTGAGGCGTCGATCGCGGCGGACTCAGGTCGCCGCGGCCGGACGACGAACACGGTCGGCGAGCCGTCCCATCACGACGAGCGCGGCGACGACGGCTGCACCGAGCGCCCATCCGGCGATGCCGTCCGGGCTCACGACGCCGGCGGTGAGGGTGATCGCGCCGAACGCGGCGAAGCCGAACGCGGCGACGACCGGGAGGATCCCGCGCTCGCTGGAGGCGACGGGCGGAACGAAGCCCTTCTGCGGGACGGCGCGCATCGGCGCGGGCCGTCCGAAGAGGGCGCGCGGCCAGCCGACGAGCTTCGCGTGCTGCGCGAGCTCACGCATCGGCAGCAGGTTCTGCGCGAGCGGATCGTGCGTCTCGACGGACGCGGTCGCGGTGAGCACGGGCTCCTCGTCCTCGACCTGGAACGTGCCGAACAGGCGATCCCAGACGGAGAAGAGGCCGCCGAAGTTCTTGTCGATGTAGTGCGCGTTCGTCCCGTGATGGACGCGGTGCTGCGACGGCGTGGCGAGGACCTTCTCGAGGATGCCGAGCTTTCCGACGAGCCGCGTGTGCACGAGCATCTTCCACGCGGTGTGACCCGCGTAGACGACGAACAGCACCGACGACGGCAGCCCGAGCGCGAGCAGCGGGATGGCGAACGGCGCGATCTGCAGCGCCGAGAGCCAGGGGCCGCGCACGCCGGCGGCGAAGTTGAACTGGTGCGACTGGTGGTGCACGGAGTGGAGCGCCCACAGCGCGCCGACGCGATGGCAGGCGACGTGCCCGACCCAGTAGGAGAGGTCGATCGCGAGGAGGGTCACCACCCACGTGAGCGGGCTCTTCGCGTCCCAGGTCAGGAGAGCGAAGCGACCCTCGAGGAGGCGATACGCGGCGAACAGGTTCAGGTGGAGGAGCGCGGTGAGCGTCAGCTCCCCGGTGAAGTGCGATGCGTCGACGAGCGTGCCGAGGAGCGTGGAGCGCTCCCGGCCGCGGCGGCGTTCCACGAGGGCCTCGACCGCGACGAGCGCGGCGGCAGCAGCGACGGCGAGCAGATAAAAACCGGAAGGGCTCATGCGGCCCCCAGGAGCAGTGGCCGTGCCGCGCGCGAAATCCGGCCCGCGGCGCACGTCCCGGCGACTTCGTGAGCAGATCGCTGCACAGGCGCCTCCGCGCCGATGCACACGCCATCTGGGAGGCCGGCCATCGCCGTGCGAGCCTTGGAGGATGAGCCTTCGCGTCCTCTCCACGGCCCTCGCATCCGTCCTGGCGCTCTTCCTGATCACCGGTTGCGGCGACTCGTCCGGCGACGGCACCGACGGGGCAGGCGGCGGCGACGGCGGCGACGGCGACGGCGATGGCGACGGCGACGGCGACGGCGATGGCGACGGCGATGGGGATGGCGACGGCGACGGCGACGGCGAGCCCGCGGGCATGGAGGGCATGACGGCCGCCCACAACGCCGCGCGCGCAGCGGTCGACCCCGCACCCGCGACGCCGATGCAAGCGCTGGCGTGGGACGCGGACATCGCCGCCACCGCGCAGGCCTACGCGGAGCAGTGCGTGTTCGAGCACTCCGGCGCCGATGGCCTGGGCGAGAACCTCTACGCGAGCGCCGGCATGACCGCGTCGCCCCAGCAGGTGGTCGACTCGTGGGTCTCCGAGGTGTCCGACTACGACTACGACTCGAACCAGTGCAACGGCGCGCAGTGCGGGCACTACACCCAGGTCGTGTGGGCCGACACCGCGCGCCTCGGCTGCGGCTACGCGCAGTGCGCCGTGAACTCGCCGTTCGACGGCTTCGACACCTGGGACAACTGGGTGTGCAACTACGATCCCGCCGGCAACTACGTCGGCGAAAAGCCGTACTGAGCACGGCGACCGGGCTACGGGCTGGGACCAAGGCTCCGGGCTCCGGGCTCCGGGCTCCCGGGTCCCAGAACAGGAAGCGTCACGCGTTCCAGGTGGCGATCTCGAGAGCTCGCGCGACCTCGTGGTTGGCGCGCATCGGGCGGGCTTCGCCGCGGAGGTAGCGGATGCCGTCCGCGTCGCGCTGGAACTCGGACAGCTCGGCAAAGGAGTAGTCCTTCCCTTTCGAGAAGACCTTCGCGAAGAAGAGGACGCGGGCGGTGCCCGTTTCGTCGAAGTCGGCGCGATCGAGGATCGCGAGATCGAGATATCGGAAGTCGCGCGACGTCTCGCGGATCGAGTCCGCGATCTGCGCGGCCGTGAGCGCCTTCCGATCTTCGTGCTCGGGATGCAGCGTGCGCACGAGGTACTCGACCTCCTTCTTCGCGAAGGCCGCGAACCGTGAACGCATCAGTGCCTCTGCCGTCGGCGCCTCGCGCTCTCGACGATGGTACGGACGACAGCACACGCCGTAGGCCGCGCCCGATGCACAAGGACACTTCTCCACCCCGCAGAGCTTAGTCCATGGCGCCGGGTCTCCGCTTCTCTCCGGCCGGAGCCCGGAGCCCGGAGCCCGGGGCAGCCGAGAACGCGAGCCCGAGCACCGTCACCGACTCACTCCACCACCAGGTCCATGCGTGCGCACGCCTCGCCGAGGTCGCGCGCGAGCGGTGCCTCGACGTCGGCGAGGACGCTGCCGTCCTCGTCGCGGACCACGATGCGCGACGCGTGGAGGGCGAGACGCGCGAGCCCGAAGCGCTCGCGGACGAAGCGGTCGTGCTCGCTCTTGCCGTAGTTGGTGTCGCCCACGATGGGATGGCCGAGGTGCTTCAGGTGGCGACGCACCTGGTGGAAGCGTCCGGTGCGCGGGACGGCGCGGACGAAGGCGTACCGCTTCTCGCGGAGCGGCGAGCCGTCGATCACGCACGTGGCGAGCGTCGACACGCGGGTCTGCGCCGGCACGCGTGGACCGCCCTCGTCCGAGGGGATCGGGTGATCGACCTCGACCTCGAGCGGCGGCGCGCCGCGGACGAGCGCGAGGTACGCCTTGTCGACGCGCGACGCCTGAAAGGCCCGACCGAAGCGCGCGGCGGCGGAGGGCGTGGTCGCGACGAGGAGCACGCCGCTCGTTCCCCGATCGAGCCGATGGAGGAGGTGCACCGGACCGCCGAGCGCGGCGCCGAGACGGGCCACGACCGTGTCGCGCTCGCGCGAGAGCCCCGGGTGCACGGGCAGCCCGCTCGGCTTGTCGATCGCGAAGAATGCCTCCTCGCTTCGGAGCACGACCAGGCCGCCGAGCGTTCCGGAGCCGCCCTGCACGCTCACGCCGGCTCAGCCGCGGGTGAAGCGGCCGGCGCGCTCGTCATCGGCACGACCGCCCGCCTCGACCTGGCCGAGCGCCTCGTGATCCTCGGTGAAGGCGCCGTGCTGCGGCGTCGACGCCGATCCCGCGTGGAGCTTCGGCGGCGCCATCGACGCCCCGACGCCGAGCGGGACGAGCACGATGGGCGTGTCCGACCGGGCCTCGAACACCAGCACGTCTTTCTGGTGGGCAGGGACCGCGCGCAGCACGTCCGCCGACGGGGCGCCGTGCTTGGCGCGACCGACCACCTCGACCAGATCGCCGTCACGGAGGACGAGCTGCCCGCTCGGCGCGCCGTCCTTCTCCATGGGGTCGAGCTCTTCGAGCGCGAACTCGCCCGCCGACGCGTCGACCACGGCGACGCCGCTCCAGTCGTCGATCGTGAAGCGGCCGCACCCGGTCGCGCTGCCCCGGATGCGGAACGCCGCGCAGAGCTCGCCCTCCGGCGTGCGGACGGGGCGCACGGCGCGCACGCGGCCGCGGACCCGCACCTCGTCACCCTTGGCGTCGGCGATGGGTCGGATGATCCCGGCGCGCTCGCGGCGACGCGCCGCCTCGGCCCGCCCGGCTCGCGCCGTGAGCCACGCCGAGAGGCCACCCGCGCGCATCATCGCGCGAACGACGATCACGACGATGATCGCGGAAGCGAGGAGAACGGCGATCCAGGAGGCGGACATGGGGCGAGCGATCTTCTTACCGCGTGTCGCGCCGTGCGTCTCGTGACGGCCTCGACGTGAGCGTTCTTACGCCGTGCCGGTGCGCCGCCGTGCCGCGAGGGTCCCCACGGGCGAGGCCACACGCCCCAGCCGCGAAAACGCGGGCATTCCTGCGCGAGGCACGTGCCTTGCTCGACGCGGCGCCAGACTCGCAAGGAATGGGAGATTCCCGGATGACAAGCGCGCGCTGGCTCGGCGTCGCGATGATCGCGTCTGCGATCACCGCGTGCGGCAAAGACGTACTGATCGAAGATGGCTCCGGCGGCGCCGGAGGCTCGGAGTCGACGGCGACGACGTCGGCGAGCGGGCCGAGCGTGTCGAGCACGATCACTTCGGCGGCCGCGACGAGCGGCGGCGACGGAGGCGACGACACGTCGGTGGTCGTCGTCGGACAAGGCGGAGCCGGGGCGGGAAGCGGTGAAGGCGGCCTCGGCGAAGGCGGCGCGATCGATCCCTACGTCCCGCCCGAAGGCGCGTACGAGGCGTGCGAGGGCTACTGGTCGCCGATGGTCGATCTGCTCCTCGAGTGCTGGGGCGCGACGGCCGAGTACTTCTATGGAGCTCCCGACACCGTCGAGCGATACGCGGACAACTGCGCGCAGCTCGCGTTCCGCGGCGGCCTGACCGTCGAAGCTCAGCAGGCCTGCAACGCCGACATCGAGGCGATCTCTTCCTGCGACGAGCTCTACGCGTATTTCAACCGCGGAACCGACGCGTGCACGGCGACGCTCTACGGCGATCTCGAGGTCGGCGAGCCCTGCATCACGCCGTACGAGTGCTCGACCAGCGCGTGCTACGTCGCGCCCGGAGCGACGTGCGGCACCTGTCGACCCGCGGCGGGCGAAGGCGAAGCGTGCGACGACGTCGAGACGCTCTGCGGTCCCTACCTCGACTGCGTCCACGGCGCGTGCGAGCACCGTCGTCCGCTCGGCGAGGAGTGCGACGACGACACGGAGCTCTGCGAGAGCGGGCTGGCTTGCGTCGGTGGCGAGTGCGGCGAGCCGATCGCCGAGGGCGATCCGTGCGACGCGAACGCGCTCACCTACGAGTGCGCGCAGGGGACGTACTGCGGCTTCGTGAGCGAGACGTGCGAGGCGATGACCGCAGAAGGTCTGGGCGGCGAGTGCGGGATCCTGGACGACGGGCGCCTCGGGCTCTGCGCCGACGGTCTGCGCTGCCACATCGACGATGCCCAGTACCACGGCACATGCATCGCGCCCGCGGCCGACGGTGACGCGTGCTCCCCGAACGCACCGATCTTGCTCACGAACGAGTGCGAATCACCGGCCACCTGCTTCGGGGGCGAGTGCGCGATGCGCGCGGACGCGCTCAGCTGCTTCTGAGGGCGCGTCCCGCCGACCGAATGGATCTTGTCGGCCCGACGTTCGTCAGACGCCACATGCCGACATCACCATCGCCCTCGCCCGCCCAACTTGACAAATCCAGCCTGGAGGAGGAGTGTCTCCGCCGCGCCAAGCCAGAGCAAAGGGCTTCGCGGAGGGGTTCGAAAGTGAATCTGCGGCGTAGCGTCTTCAGTGTCGTGGCAGTGGGCGTCATCGCGTCCTCCTTCTTTGGCTGTGGAGGCAACAAGGACGAGGACGATGGCGCGGCGCCGAAGTCG
>JADMIO011711206.1_pt1 | contig 11683 bp, 12 predicted proteins | sample 8958161 | NCBI WGS metagenome assembly JADMIO01 (sample SAMN16585339, study PRJNA669376) | soil metagenome | isolation source: Crop rotation soil | place: USA: Cullars Rotation, Alabama | collected 2011
GAACTCGTCGACGATGGTCAGGCGAATCGTATAGGTCCTGGCCACGGTGAACGTCGTCGACGCCTGGCGCGTTGACGCGGTCTGGCCATTACCGAAGTCCCACGCGTAGCTGGTAATCGCCGCGCCGTCGGGCGTCTTCGAGTCGGTCCCGTCGAAGATCACCACGTCGTTGACCTTGGCATCGGTCGGCGACTGCGTGATGATCGGCGTGATCGGCGCCGCGCCGGTCACGATCACCGTGCGGTTCGATGTGACCACTACCGGACCGGGCGCGGTCACGTTCAAGCGCACCGAGAAGGTCCCGGTGGTGGTGAACCGATGCGTGGCGAGCCGGCCGGTCCCCGCGGCGCCACCGTCGCCGAAGTCCCACGCGTAGGTGCAGGTGTCGAGGCAGCTCACGCCGTCGAGCGTGGTATTGGTCGCGTCGAACGTCACGAGATCGAATTGCGCCGGCGTCCCGGGCGTCCAGTTGAACGAGGCAAACGGAACGCTCGGGCCGGCGAGCGCGATCACGATCGTGCGCGTCCCCGAGCTGACCGTCCCAAGACCGCTGACCGGAACCGCGGTAATCGTCGCCGACGAGACGTTCACGTTCGCCGCCGGCGCGGTGAACAGCACCGATGCGGTGCCGGTCGAGTCGGTCGTGATGTCGGTTGCGCTCAACGTTCCGGTGGTCACGGCAAGCGTCAATCGCTGCCCGACGACGGCGTTGTCCTGGTAGTCGCGGGCGATCACGCGGACGAGCGACGTGGACTGACCGTCGCGTGGAATCGTGTCCGGCGATGCTGTCGTCGCCAGGGACATGCCGAACCCGGACGGCGCACTCACCGCGGGTTGGCTGGCCTTGTCGAGGGTGCAACCGGCCGCGAGCACGGCCAGCGCGAGCAAACAACCCGAACGACGAAATGTGATGGGCACGTTGACAGACATCGAGATGGCCTATGGCAGGAAGTCGCCGAAGTTGACGCCCAGGCTGCCGGAGGTGGTGATGTCGTTGCCGGCCTGATCGCGTCCGTAGAAGGTCACGTCCGCAATCATCGAGAGCACCTGACCACCGCCCAGCAGCTGACGCAACGGCGCCTCGCGCTTCGCGCTGTTGCGCACGAGCTCGAACGCGACGGCCGCGGAGCCTTCGGACGGGATCGTCGTCGTGACCGCGGAGTCGATCGGAAAGGGCACGTCCACGCCTGGCGTGTTGTGGCCGTCCGCGCGGCGATACTCCACGCGGTAGCGCGTCAGGGTGACGGCATTCAAGGCACTCGGCTTCAGCGCCGTGCCCGCCTGCCCCTGGTCCTTGAGCACCACCGCCATCGTCGCCTTGCCCAGGTCGTTGTAGACCGAATGACACGGCGACGTCGTGGTGCAGGGATCCGGTGACGTGACCACCGTCTCGACGTCGCTCGGCAGCGGGTTGCCGAACTCCTCGGGTTTGTTGCCCTGGGCGCCTTCGAGCGTCAGGATCACGACTTGCGAGGGCGACCGCCCCGAGTCCTGGACGAATTCGCCGCAGCTCACGCTGGACACCGCCAGCATTGCCACCGCGACGAACGAACTGAACGACTTCAGAGTCACGGGTCTCACTCCTAGAGGCGCTGAATCCGCGGGGTAATGAAGATCAGGAGTTCGCGGCTTTCGTCGCTGAGGGTGTCGCGTTTGAACAGCCACCCGAGCAGCGGCAGTCGATACAGCGCCGGCGTCCGGTCCTGCGCCGCCTGCTGGCGGCTGACATAGATCCCGCCGATGACCGTCGTCTCCCCGTCACTCACGAGCACCTGGGTGACGGCGCGCTGCGTGTCGATTGGCGGCGTGTCGTTGATCGCGCGGCTGAAATCGGGCGCGGAGTTCTCGACCGTGATCGCCATGATCACCGTGTTCGCTGCCGTGATCTGCGGGGTCACCTTCAGCGTCAGGGCGGCGTCCTTGAACGTGACGGTGACGGTGTTGTTGGCGACCGTCTGCAGGGGAATCTGGATGCCCTGGGTGATTTCGGCGGCGACGTTGTTCTGCGTGGACACCCGCGGCGTGGACAGGATCCGGCCCTGCCCCTGCCGTTCCAGCGCCGAGAGCGCGACGTCCAGGTTGACCGCGCCGTTGACCGATCCGAGCGCCAGGCCAACCGCGGTGGTCGCGCCGGTCACGCCGAGGTTGACCACATTGGCCGCGGCGTTGTCCGCGTCGCCAATGGCGCCTTGCAGGCCAGCGCCCGTCCGGCCCGTCACGCTCCCCTGGTTCGGGAACGTCAATGGCGTCGTGTTGCCAATCGCCGTGGTCGCGCGCGCGCCAATACCCCACTGCACGCCGAGGTTTCGCGCGAACTCGCGCGTCGTCTGGACGATGCGCGCTTCGATTTCCACCTGCGGCTGCGGCACGTCGAGCGTCGCCAGCAGATCGGCCGCGCGCGCCAGGCGATCGGGCAGGTCGTTGATGATGATCGTGTTGGTGCGCAGGTCCGTCTGCACGGTGCCACGCTGCGAGAGCACCGTCTGCTGCAACATCTGGCGCAGGTCCTCGGCGCGCGCGTAGCTGAGCGACTTCGTCAGCACGCGCAGGTCGCCGGCCAGCGCCTGCTCCTCGGACAGCTTGCGTCGCTGCGATTCCTCATCGGCGAGCACGCTCAACGGCGCGATCCGGACCACGGTCCCGTCGAGGGCGTATCCGAGCTTGTTCGCACGCAGGATGATTTCGAGCGCCTGGTCCCAGGGCACGTCGGTGAGCCTGAGATCCACCGTGCCCGTAATCGTCGGGTCGATGACCACGTTCAGGCCGCTGATCTCCGAGAACGTCCGTAGTACGGCGCGCAGATCGGAGCCGGCGAAATCGAGACTGACCGGGTGGCCGGTATAACGTGAGGGTGCGTCAGGCGCTCCAGCGGCCTGGCCCGGCACCGGAGGCGCTTGCGGCAACGGCGACTGCGCCTGGGCCTGCGCTTGCTGCCGCGGAGCGGTCGGAATCGCCGCCTGAGTCGTGGCCACGGCAGCGGGCGGCGCCGCAACAGCCGGGGTGGCACTCCGTGACGCGTCGAGAACAGCAACGGCGTCCGTCACCGGATCATCGAAGAGCACCGTCAGCGCCTGCCCATCGGCCGAGGGCTCCACGCGATACGCCGCGGGCCGCGACAGCTCCATGACGACCTGTGTCACCAGCGGGGTCTTCGGATCGAGGCCGATCTTCACCTGCTCCACCGGCCCCTGCCCGACGTTGGTCGTGTTGGCCAGCGCCGCCGCCACGTTCGCGAAACTGAGGATGAGACGACGCGGGTTGTCCTTCGCCAGCTCGACGCTCGAGGCTGCGAGCGGACCCGTTCCGAGCAGCGAGACGGCAGTCGCGCTCCCGCGGCGCGCCACGTTCAGATCCCGGATGATCGTGGATGGGCGGTTCACCGCGGCGCTTGCCGCCGCGGCATTCTCGAGTTCGGCTTCCACGTAGATGACGTTGCGCGAGCTGCGCACCCGCGGACGAATCGGCTGGGTGAGCGACATCCGGACCCGGGCGATGCTCGCGCCGTCCTCGGCGTGCGCACTCTCGACCCGGACGGAAGCGATCGGACTCCGCGGGTCGGCCTTGAAGCCGTCGGCGAACCCGGTGGCCACGATATCGCGCAGCTCGACGACGAAGCTGTGCGGATCCGGCTGCGTCGCCACGTAGGGGACGGGGTCGGACGCCTCGATCGTAATGACGCCGGCGCGGCCCTCCACTTTCGACCCGATCCGTTTCAGCGTGGCGTTGTCGACGCGGCCGGCGCGTGCCCCGACCGGCGTCATCACGCTCATGGTGATCGCTGCGCAGAGCCCGAGCAGCGCCAGGTATCGATACATGGTTACTTGCCCTCTTCCGTCTGTCGAAGCATCTTCCGCACGTCGCGCTGCTTCTGCGGCGAGAGCGGGTCGTTCACCTGCTGGACGATCACCAGCGAGTCAGGAGTAATCGCGCGAATCACCCCGTCGAGCAGCCGGTCTCCGGAGCGCACGATGTAGGTCTTCGTGTCGGCGCCCTGCACCATGGCCACGAAGCCGTCCTGGCCGCGCACGGTGCCTTTGAGGGTCACTTCATCGACGCCCAGGCCGGCGAGGCCCGGCGGACGGGCCCCAGTCACCGGGCGCTTCTCGTCGTTGCCCCTACGAAGCAGGCTGACGAAGGGGTCGCGGCGGCCGGCGCCGTTGTAGGTGTAGCCAGCCGGCTCCTCGATCTTCGCGGCCGGTGCTGTCGGAGCGGCTGCCGCGGGCGGCGTAGTGGTCGCTGCCGCCGGCGTCGCGGCGACGTTCTGCGCGGCGGCGGGCGCGGCGAGGCCCAGGACGATCGCAACGGTGAGGCGGAGTCGCATGGCTACCTCGCCGCCTTGGTCGCCGGCGGCGCCGTGGCGCCGGGCGCGGGAGTCTTCGCCGCTTCGATCATCACGAACGTCGTCGCGGTGCAATCGGCCGTGACGGTGGCGCCGGTCGGCGAGTTGTCAACGGCCTTGATCTTGATGTTGCCGACGTTGATGATCCGCGGGAACTTGCTGACGCGCTCGAGGAACGCGCCGATGTCGTGATAGCGGCCTTCGAGCCGCAGCCCGATCGGCCACTCCATGTGGAGCGCCTTCTTCGAGACCGTCTGCGGGGTGAAGCCGCGGATGGCCAGGTTCGATTCCGTCGCCATGCCCTGCACGCGCCGCAGCAGATCGGCGACGTCCTGCTCCTCGGGCAGCTGGCGCGCCAGTTCCGTCAACTGGCCTTCGAGCCCGGCGACGCGCTCGCGGAACTGCGGCAGCTCGCGCGCGGTGCGGCGGCCGCGCTCGATATCGGCGCGGAGCGACATCAGCGTGGCGCGGCGCGTCTCGATGTCAGCCTGCGCCGGTTGCGCGTAGTAATTCCAGAAGGCGCCGGCGCCGCCGAGCGCGATAGCCGCGATCGCGCCGACCTGGTAGTACCACGGCAGCTTGTTGAGACTGAGGTTGATCGCCATTGCCTCGTAGTTCCCTATCGGAATTGCAACAGCCCGCTTTAGCGCGGGGCCCCGGCAGCGGCGCCGGGACCGGCGTCGGCGAGCGTGGCCTTCACCGTGAACTTGATCACCTCGCCCGCACCCGGCGCCGCGTTGGTCGCGGCTTCAACCTGGCTGTTCACGATTTCGATCGGCTTCTTCAGCAGCGTGCTCGTCCCCAGGCTGCCAACGAAATCCGACAGCGCGATCAGCGTGGTACTCCGCCCTTCGATGGTCACGGCGTCGCCGGCCTCCTCGAGGCTCGTCAGCCACAGCGTGTCGGGCAGGCTCTGGCTCACGTGATCGAGCAGCTGCACCGGGACGCTCTGGCCGTGCCGCAACTGCTGGATCAGGCCGACGCGCTGCTGCAGCTGCTGCTGCCGCTGCTCGAACTGCTTCACTTCGCTGAGGATCGAGTTGATGCGGGCGACGTCCTGCCGCGCGGCGAGGATGTCCGCGTCAACCTGCTGCGATTCCTGCCGCAGTGACCAGAACCACCAGCCGATGCCGGCGACCGCCGCAACCAGGATCAGGCTGCACAGAACGATGATTTGCGCGCCGGGATCGAAGGCGAACGCCTTGCGCGCCTTCGGCCGTTCGACGCCGAGCAGGTTGATGCGAATCATCGGTCGGTCACCCGCCGCAGCGCGAGACCGACGGCAACCGCCGCCGTCGCGGAGACTTCAACCGGATCTCCACCCAGCTTCTTGGCGTCCCAGGTCACTGTCTTGAACGGGTCGAATTCCTCGACCTCGACGCTGAAGCGTTCCTGGAGCATGTCGCGGAAGCCGTCCACGCGCGACGCGCCGCCGCTGACGACGATGCGATCGATGTGATCGGAGGTCGCGCTCGCCTTGTAGAAATCGAAGGTCTTCTGGATCTCGAGCAGGACGGTCTCGGTCACGGCGCGCAGCACCGGCTGCGCTTCCTCGAAGGTCGCGCCGTCCACCGGGATGCCCTTCTTCAACTGCTCCGCCGCTTCGAACGGGAGACCGAGCTCCTTCTGAACGGCTTCCGTGTAGGCGTTGCCGCCAATCGAGATATCGCGGGCGAACAGCGACTGGTCGCCGCGCAGGATGTTCACGTTGATCGCGCTGGCGCCGGCGTTCAGCAGGACGGCCACCTGCGAGGGATTCAGGCCGTAGTTCACCTCGAAGGCGTTCTGGAGGGCGAACGCGTCGACATCGACGATCACCGGCGTGCGGCCGGCCTGCGCGATGACGCTGGTGTAGTCGCTGATCTTTTCCTTCTTCGCCGCAACCAGCAGGACGTCCATGCTGCCGCGCGAGTCGACACCGGTGCCCGGGTCGAGGATCTGGTAGTCCAGATTCACGTCCTGCACGTCGAACGGGATGTACTGCTCGGCCTCCCAGTAGATCGACTCGTTCAGCTCGGACTCGGTCATCACGGGCAAGGTGATCTTCTTGACGATCACCGCGTTGCCGGACAGCGAGGCGCACACGTCCTTGGTCTTGAACGCCTTGTGACCCTCGAACATCCGGCGGATCGCGTCGGACACGGCGCCGGCGTCGATGATGGTGCCGTCCACGATAGAGTCCGGGGGAACCGCTCCGGCGGCGTAGGCGGCGACGCGATAGCCCTTCCCCGACTGCTTTAACTCGACCGCCTTGACCGCGCTGGAACCGATATCCAGGCCGATGATGGTTTTGGCCTTCCCGAAGAGTGGCATCGATCCTGTGTATCGGCTGAACCTCAAGTGGCAACACCGGGCAAGAAATGCCAATCTGGCAGGGGGGACTGACAGCTCTGTCAGGTTGACAGTCCCCTCAACCGTCCGTATCATTGGGGTTTGCGGTTCTAGGTCAGGACGGGATAGATCCGGGTGCGACCCGATTAGCCCTGCCTCCTGATGGACTCCCAATCAGGAATGCCGGCACGGCGTTCCGGAAAATCTGGGGAACGCTGTGAAAAGCGTCCCGGTAACCTCAAGGAATGCCGAAGGCGTTCCGGTAGACAGTGAATGCCGCCGAAGGCATTCCGGTAGATAAGGTTCATGCGTACGTTCGTTCCAAGCGCGAAGAGCGTGGATAGCCGGTGGCACGTCATCGATGCGGGTGGCCAGGTCCTGGGCCGGGTGGCGACCCTCGCGGCACGCCTCCTCCAGGGGAAGAACAAGGCTGTGTACACCCCGTACATCGACACCGGGGACCACGTCGTCATCATCAACGCGGCGTCGGTCAAGCTGACGGGCCGTAAGGAAACCGACAAGTTGTACCGCCAGCACAGCGGCTACGAGGGCGGCCTGCGCGAAGAGCGCGCCGTGGACGTCCGCAAGCGCCGGCCGGTGAAGCTCGTGGAGCAAGCGGTGCGCGGCATGCTGCCGAAGACCAAGATGGGCGATGCGATGTATCGCAAGCTGAAGGTCTACTCCGGCGCCGATCACCCCCACTCCGCCCAGCAACCCAAATCCATCGAGGTCGCGTAAATCTTGGCTACTGAGTACTACGCAACGGGCCGCCGCAAGACATCGACCGCTCGCGTCTTCCTTCGCCCCGGCACCGGCACGATCACCGTCAACCACCGCGAATTCAACAACTACTTCCCCACCGAGACGCTCCGGATGAACGTCCGGCGGCCGTTGACGCTGACCGAGCACCTCGACAAGTTCGACGTGCTGGCGACGGTGGACGGCGGGGGCGTGAACAGCCAGTCGGGCGCGGTGCGTCTCGGCATCGCCCGGGCGCTGGTGGAATTCAACGCCGAACTGCGCAAGGCCCTCAAGAAGGACGGCCTGCTGACCTCGGATTCACGAGTCAAGGAACGCAAGAAGTACGGCCTGGCTGGCGCGCGCAAGCGATTCCAGTTCAGCAAACGTTAACGAGAAGCTCTTTAACAAGAGAAAGGCGCGAATTTGTCCGGGATTGCGATGAAGGATCTGCTGGAGGCTGGAGTTCACTTCGGCCACCAGACGAAGCGGTGGAACCCGAAGATGAAGGAATTCATCTTTGGTGAACGGAACGGGATCTACATTCTCGATCTGAACAAGACCGTGAAGAAGTTCCGGGAGGCCGAAGACTACGTGACCAACCTGGCGGCAGAGGGCAAGACGATCCTCTTCGTCGGCACGAAGCGGCAGGCCCAGGACGTGATCTCCGAAGAGGCGCAGCGCTGCGGGATGTTCTACATCAACCAGCGGTGGCTCGGCGGCCTCCTCACCAACTTCACCACCATCCAGCGCAGTCTCGCCCGCCTTCGCGACATCGAGGCGATGGCCGAGGACGGCCGCTACGCGACGCTGTCGAAGAAGGAGATCGCCGGGCTCGAGAAGGAGAAGAAGAAGCTCCTCAAGAACCTCGAAGGCATCCGCCACATGTCGCGGCTGCCGGACGCGATCTTCGTCGTCGACACGCGCAAGGAGAAGATCGCGGTCGACGAGGCCCGCAAGCTGAAGATTCCCGTCATCGGCATCGTGGACACCAACTGCGATCCCGACGAAGTGGACTTCGTGATCCCGGGCAACGACGACGCGCTGCGCGCCATTCGCCTGTTCGCGTCGAAGGTCGCCGAGGCGATCTCGAGCGGCCGCGGCATGCGCGAGGCGAAGATGGCGGAAGAAGACGCCGCGCGCGCCGAAGAGGCCGCGCAGGCAGATGCCGCCGCCCGGCTGACCCGCAGCACGCGGCCGCAGCGACGGGAAACGGCACCCACACCGGCCGGGGCGTAAGCGTCCCGAGCGAAGAATACGCGCCGGCTTCGCAGCCGGCGCTTTTTGTGTACGGCTCTAGGCTCTGGGCTTTCGGCTCTGGGCGACCAAGCCTAGAGTCCACAGCCCAAAGCCAAGAGCCACATCGAACGTAGTTATGGCAACAGTAGCAATCACGGCAGATCTGGTGAAGCAGCTCCGCGACAAGACGGGCGCGGGCATGATGGAGTGCAAGAAGGCGCTCACCGAGGCGAACGGCGACATGGACGCCGCGGTGACGATCCTCCGCAAGGCGGGGCTCGCCCAGGCCGCGAAGCGCGCCGGCCGCGCCACCGCGCAGGGGATGATCGGCAGCTACATCCACCTCGGGGGCAGGATCGGCGTGCTGGTCGAAGTGAACTGCGAGTCCGACTTCGTCGCGCGGACCGACGACTTCAACAACCTCGTCAAGGAAGTGGCGATGCACATCGCCGCCGCGGACCCGAAGTGGGTGCGGCGTGAAGATGTCCCTGCCGAGGCGGTTGAGAAGGAGAAGGCCATCTACCGCGCGCAGATGGAGAAGGAGAACAAGCCGGCCCACGTGATCGACAAGATCATCGAGGGCAAGCTCGGTAGCTTCTACTCGCAGTTCGTGCTCGTGGAGCAGCCGTCGATCCGCGACACCGCCGTCACCATCGGCCAGCTCGTCGCCGAGGCCAGCGCCAAGACCGGCGAGAACATCCAGATCTCCCGGTTCGTCCGGATGCGGGTGGGCGAAGGGGCCGAATAGCCCTAATCGTTCGAAAACGTTCGAGTCGTTCGAACCGTTCGCAAGGTTCGGTGGCACGACTCGAACGCTTCGAACGACTCGAACGATTCGAACGACTATAATTCCTGTTCGAATGTCTTCCGCTGAGCCGGCCCCGTCTGGTCTTCCCGTCTACAAACGCGTCCTCCTGAAGCTCTCGGGCGAAGCCCTGATGGGCGACCAGCCGTTCGGGGTCGACCCCCTCGTGGCGTCGCGCATCGCGCGGGACGTCAGCGACATCCAGGCGCTCGGCGTCGAGACCGCCATCGTCATCGGCGGCGGCAACATCTTCCGGGGGCTGGCCGCCAGCGCCCGCGGGATGGACCGGGCGACCGCGGACTACATGGGGATGCTCGCGACCGTCATCAACGCCCTGGCGCTGCAGGATGCGCTCGAGCAGGTCGGCGTGCCGACGCGGGTCGTCACCGCCATCGAGATGCGCGCCGTGGCCGAGCCGTTCATCCGCCGCCGCGCCATCCGCCACCTCGAAAAACGGCGCGTCGTCATCTTCGCCGGCGGCACCGGGAACCCGTACTTCACCACCGACACCGCCGCGGCGCTGCGCGCGATGGAAATCAAGGCGGAAGTGATCCTCAAGGGCACGAAGGTGGACGGGATCTACACGGCGGATCCGATGCTGGACCCCACGGCCACCAAGTACCCCTCGATCTCGTACCTGCAGGTGCTCGAGCGCCAGTTGAAAGTAATGGACGCCACGGCCATCTCGCTCTGTATGGACAACAAGCTGCCGATCGTCGTCTTCAACCTGCGTCAGGCCGGCAACATCCGGAAGGCCGTCCAGGGCGACCCGATCGGCACGACAGTGTCGGTCTAGCTGTCAGTTGGTAGTTGGTAGTTGGTAGTTGGCAGATGGTAGTTCGCAGTTGACGGCGGCCTCTCGTACGAACTACTAACTACCATCTACCAACTACCAACTCGGAAAGACTATGGATTTCAACGACCTGAAAGGCATGTTCACGGAAGTGAAGACGCGGATGGACGGCGCCATCGAGCGCGTCCGCCGCGACATGGCGAACGTCCGCACCGGCCGCGCCAACGTCGGCCTCCTCGACAACATCCAGGTCGAGGCCTACGGCTCGAAAGTGCCGGTCAACCAGGTCGCGTCGCTCTCCATCCCCGAGCCGTCGATGATCGTCGCGCAGCCGTTCGATCCGTCACTCATCGGCGCGATCGAAAAGGCCATTCGCAGCTCGGATCTCGGCCTCAACCCCGCCAGCGACGGCAAGGTCGTGCGCATTCCGATTCCGGCGCTGACCGATGACCGCCGCAAGGAACTGTCGCGGCACGTCCACAAGCAGGCCGAGGAAGGCCGGAACGGCGTCCGCCAGGTCCGGCGCGACGCCAACGATCGGCTGAAGAAGCTCCTCAAGGATCACAAGATCTCAGAAGACGACGAGCGGAAGGGCCTGGAGCAGGTTCAGAAGACCACCGACGATCACGTCAAGCTGATCGACGAGCTGCAGGCGAAGAAGGACGCGGAGCTGCTAGGAAAATAGCGAATTCGCGATTCACGATTCGCCATTTACGATTAGTCGCCGAAAGAGATCCCCATCCGCCGTGCGGTCTGGATCAGGTCGTAGCTGAGCGGCACGGTCTTCGTGCGGCCGACCACTTCCCCGAGCGGAATCGGCACCAGGTCCGGCGGATGGTTCGCCACCATCTTCCCGAACTGCCCTTCAATCAACAGCTCCACCGCCTTGCCGCCGAACCGCGTGGCCAGCGTGCGATCGAACGCCGTGGGCATGCCGCCGCGCTGCAGGTGGCCGAGCACCACGTGGCGCGTTTCCTTCCCGGTCATCTCGCCGAGCTGCTGCGCGCAGGCCATGCCGATGCCGCCGAGCCGCTCGACATAGCCGCCGTGCGCCGCTTCGAGCACGCTGCGGCTGCCGTGCGCCGGCTTGGCGCCTTCCGCCACCACCACGATGCTGAAGCGGGCGCCGCGTGAATCGCGATGACGAATCGACTCGGCGACCTTCGCCAGGTCGTAGTCGATTTCGGGAATCAGGATGACGTCTGCTCCACCGGCCACGCCGGCGTGCAGTGCGATCCAGCCGGCGTAACGCCCCATCACTTCGACCACCATGATCCGGCGGTGCGCCTCGGCAGTCGTGTGCAGCCGATCGATCGCGTCGGTGGCGAAGCTGACCGCGGTGTCGAAGCCGAAGCAGCTCGTCGTCCCGTAGATGTCGTTGTCGATCGTCTTCGGCACGCCGACCAGCGGGATGCCCTTCTTGTAGAACTCGTAGGAG
>JADMIO011827305.1_pt1 | contig 11683 bp, 9 predicted proteins | sample 8958161 | NCBI WGS metagenome assembly JADMIO01 (sample SAMN16585339, study PRJNA669376) | soil metagenome | isolation source: Crop rotation soil | place: USA: Cullars Rotation, Alabama | collected 2011
GGCCGCGACTTCAAGTCACGTGAATTCCAAGCTTCGGATCCCACTGTGCTGGAAAGCGCCCAGGGCCGGTCCTTGATGAAGCGCTGGATGAACTGCGCCGCGGTGACGCTGCCGCCGTAGCGGCCGCCCGTGTTCTTCATGTCGGCCGCGTCGGAGTTGATGATCTTGTCGTAAGCGTCGGCCAGCGGCATGCGCCACAGCAGCTCGCCCGAGGCCTTGCCGGCGGCAAGCAGCCGGTCGGCGAGCTCGTCGTTGTTGCTGTAGAGGCCGGCATGGACAGTGCCGAGCGCGACGATGATCGCGCCGGTCAGCGTCGCCAGATCGATCACCAGGCGCGGCTGGAAGCGCTCCTGCGTGTACCAGAGGGCGTCGCCCAGGACGAGCCGGCCCTCGGCGTCGGTGTTGATGACCTCCACGGTCTGCCCCGACATGGTCTTGACGATGTCCCCGGGGCGCTGCGCCTCGCCCGAGGGCATGTTCTCGACCAGGCCGATGATGCCGACGGCGTTGACCTTGGCCTTGCGCCCGGCGAGCGCCTCCATGAGGCCGATGACGGCGGCCGAGCCCGCCATGTCCCACTTCATGTCTTCCATCCCGGCGGCCGGCTTGATCGAGATGCCGCCGGTGTCGAAGGTCACGCCCTTGCCGACGAAGGCGATCGGCGCCTGCTTCTCCGCCCCCTCGCCCTGCGCCTCGCCGAGGCCGTGCCACTGCATGACGACGAGCTGGGATTCCCGCGCGCTGCCCTGGCCGACCGCGAGCAGCGCGTTCATCCCGAGCTTCTTCATCTGCTTCTCGCCGAGCACCTCGACCTCGACGCCGAGCTCGGTGAGCTTCTGCGCCTCCTTGGCCAGGGTCTCGGGATAGATGACGTTCGCCGGCTCTGAGACCAGGTCGCGGGCATGCAGCATCGCGCTGCCGACCTTCTCGAGCGGCGCCCAGGCCGCCTCGGCCTTGGCCGCATCCTTGAGCATCAGCGTCAGGGTCTTCATCGTCGGCTTCTGCTCCGGCTTCTCCTTGGTCCGGTAGCGGTCGAAGCGATAGCTGCGCATGCGCGCGCCGTGGGCGATATGCGCGGCGAGCTCGGCCGAGGACAGCTTGCCGCCCTCCACGGCGTCGATCTGCACCGCCGCCGCGGTCTCGCCGACCGCGTTGAGGTGGGTGATGATCCGTCCGCCGAGCGCCTGGGCGGCCAGGACGTCGACCGCCTCGGGCTTGCCGAGGCCGACCAGCAGGATGCGCGCGGCATCGACGCCGCTCGGCGCCAGCAGCGCCAGGAGATCGTCCGGCTTGCCCTTGAAGCGGCTGGCGCCCATCGCCTTGGTCAGCGATCCCCCGCTCTGCTGGTCGAGCGCGGCAGCCCCGGGGGTCAGCTTGCGGTCCTCGAGGGCGAAGACGACGGCGGCCCCGGAGGCGACCGCCGCGGGGCGGGCAAACGCGATCTTCATGCTGTTCCTTCTCGGCACGGCGGGATGGCTCGGCTGGCTTTGCGAGGCGGCAGCGCGGGTAGGCAAGCTCTAGCACAGGCCCGCGCGGGACTTCAAAGCGCCTCCCGCCGCAGGGCCCGCCCCGCGAGGATGCCGCAATCGGCGGCGGCCTTTGCGGCTTCACCTTTGCGGCCCTGCCCGCCTAGAATATCGCCCATGCGTACCAATGGCTTGCTTCCCACGGCAGCGCTGCAGGGCGCCTCGCTCGGCCCGGCGACCCCGCTGCCCGTGGAGGCGGCCGTGCAGCCCGCCTGGCCCTATCGCCGTGCGCTGCGCCTGCTGGCGGCCGCCTTCCTGGCTCTCGCCATCCTGTTCATCGCGGTGCCGCAGATCGATCTCGGGGTCTCGGCGCTGTTCTTCCATGCCGGCAGCTTCTGGCTGGCCGGCGACGAGATGCGGCTGTTCCTACCGAAGGGCCTGCGCCTGGTCGCCTGGGCGCTCGTCGGGCTGCTCATCCTCGGCGCCCTGGTGACGCTGCTGCGCGGCCGGCCGGTTGGCCGGCTCGGCCTGCGCGAGTTCCTGTTCCTCATCCTCTGCTTCGCCCTGGCGCCGGGCGTGATCGTCAACGGCCTGCTCAAGGAGCATTGGGGCCGGGCCCGCCCCGAGGCCGTCATGCAGTTCGGCGGCGCGGCGCACTATTCGCCGCCGCTGGTCATCAGCAACCAGTGCGAGAGCAACTGCTCCTTCGCCTCGGGCGACGCCTCCTTCGCCATGACCTTCCTCGCTCTCGCCGTGCTGTGGCCGGCGCGGCGCTGGCCGGTGGTCGCGACGGTGGCCGCGACCGCGGTGGTGGGCGCGGTGCGCATCATGCAGGGCGCCCACTTCCTGAGCGACGTCGTCCTCGGGGCGATCCTCATGGCGGCGACGGTGCTGCTGCTCCATCAGCTCATCCTCGGGCGGGATCCCGGGCGCCGGCCGCGCGCCTGAGACGCGCGGCAGAGCGGCAGCCCCAAGCTCCTCCCCATGGCCACCTTGCCGCCCTTGCCAGCACGACGCTCATGCAGCTGAGCACGCGCTATCTCGCCCGCCGCGTGCTCGTTGCAAGCCTGCTGGTGGCGGCGGTGCTGACGCTGGCGGTCTGGCTGACCCAGATCCTGATGTTCGCCCAGGTGGTGATCAACCGCGCCATCCCCTTCACCGATTCGGCAACCTTCCTCCTGCTGCTCCTGCCCGGCCTGCTCGCCATCGTCCTGCCCGGGGCGCTGCTGGTCGCGATCTGCTTCGTCTATCACCGGCTGCTCAACGACAGCGAGCTGGTGATCCTGCGTGCCGCGGGCGCGAGCAACCTCAGCATCGCCTGGCCGGCGCTCCTCGTCGGCATCGTCGTCACCGCCTTCGCCTACTGGCTCAGCCTGTCGGGCGTGCCCGCCTCGCTGCGCGCCTTCCGCTCGCTCCAGCACGAGATCGGGACGACGCACCGCCAGGCGATGCTCGAGGCCGGCGTCTTCACCGAGGTGACCCCGGGCGTGACCATCTTCGCCCGCGAGCGCGATCCCGAGGGTCGCCTGCTCGGGGTGCTGGTCAACGATGTGCGCGAGCCGCGCAAGGCGGTCACCTACATCGCCGCGCGGGGCATCCTGTCGAGCGGCGAGGAGATGGTCGGCATCGCGCTCGAGGACGGCACGGCCCAGCAGACCAACCGCGCCATCCCCGAGACCCGCGTCACCTATTTCGACCGCATGACGGTGGCCCTGCAGGACGAGCCGGAGACGGCCGACGAGCGCAACATCGTCCCGCAGGAACGGCCCCTCGGCGAGCTTCTCGACCCGGCGCCGGGCACCTCCAACACGCAGCGCAATGCCTTCCGCGCCGAGGCCAACCAGCGCCTGGTCGCGCCGCTCTATTGCCTGGCCTTCTCCGCCCTCAGCCTCGCCCTGCTGCTGTGCGGCACCTTCCAGCGGCGCAGCCACTGGATGCGCATCGGCATGGCGACGGCCGCCGGCGTCGGGCTCCAGCTCTGCGCCACCGGCCTGCAGAACCTGGCGGTGCGCGTACCGGGGCTGGTGCCGCTGATGTACGCCTTGCCGTTGCTCGTGCTCGCCGTCGCGCTCGGGGCGCTCCTCCGCCAGCAGCTGCGCGGCGCGCGGCCACGCCTTCCCACGGTGCATGGGCTGCTGCCGCGGTCTTTCGCGCCCACGGCACGGGGGCGGGCATGAGGGCCTCGCTGTCGCCGACGCTGTCGCTCTACATCGCGCGCCACTACCTCCTCTGGTTCGCGCTGGTGGTCGTGGCGATGACGGGCATCATCTACTTCGCCGAGGCGGTCGAGCTGCTGCGCCGCAGCGCCTCGCGCGACGTTCCGGTCAGCGACGTCCTGGAGATGGCGGCGATCAAGGTGCCCTCGACCCTCCAGGAGGCCTTCCCCTTCGCCGTGCTGGTGAGCGGCATCAGCGCCTATTGGCACCTCGCCCGGTTCCACGAAGCGGTCGTCGCCCGCGCCTCGGGCATCTCGGTCTGGCAGCTGCTGGTGCCCACGGTCGCCGTCGTCCTGGTGATCGGCGTGCTCCGCCTGATCGCGCTCGATCCCGTGGCGACCGCCCTGCTCGCCCGGTTCCAGGACTGGCAGGCGCTGCACATCACCCACACCAGCCTCAAGTCCCAGGCCTCCAACGGGCTATGGGTGCGCCAGGCCGACGGCGAGGGTGAGACGATCATCCATGCCGAACGGGTGGCGCCGCTGCAACGCAGGCTCGAGCGCGTCTGGTTCGTCGACACGATCGGCGGCAGCGAGTTCGCCGGACGCATCGACGCCGATTCCGCCGAGCTCAGCGACGATAGCTGGAACCTGCGCGGCGCCTGGATCTCGCGCCCGCACCAGAACACCGAATATGCCGGCCAGCTCAGCCTGCCGACCACGCTCAGCTTCGACCAGATCATCAACAGCTTCGCCGACCCCAAGACGGTCTCGCTGTGGCGGCTGCCCGGCTATATCGACCTCATGGAGGCGATGGGCTTTTCGGCGCGCAACCACCGCCTCCAGCTCCAGCGCCTGCTCGCCACGCCCCTCCAGCTCGTCGCCATGCTGCTGCTCGGCACGGCCTTCGCTCTGCGTCCGCATCGCTTCGCCGGTTCCGCCGCCCTGGTCGGGCTCGGCCTGCTCACCGGTCTCGTCCTGTTCCTGTTCAGCAACATCCTGTTCAGCCTGGCGCGCAGCCTGACGATTCCGATTGAGCTTGCGGCCTGGACCCCGGCCATGGCGAGTACCCTGCTCGGCGTCACCCTCCTGCTTCACCTCGAGGACGGTTAAGTCAGTGCCACGCGTTTCACGATGGCTGTGCGCCACGGCGATGCTGCTCGTCCTGGGGCTGGGGGCGGCCGCCGAGGAGGCGCCGGACCGCAGCCCGGTCCTGCTCACCGCCGACGACGTCACCTATGACGAGGATCTCGGCATCGTCGTCGCGCGCGGCCATGTCGAGGTCTCGCAGCACGGACGCGTCGTCCTGGCCGACAGCCTCACCTACAACCAGCGCGCTAAGACGGTGACGGCCACCGGCAATGTCAGCCTGCTCCAGCCCGGCGGCGAGGTGCTGTTCTCCGACTATGTCGAGCTCACCGACGACCTCAAGGAAGGCGTCATCACCAATGTCCGGCTGCTCATGGCAGAGGGATCGAAGGCCGCGGCCGCCTCGGGGCGGCTGACCAGCGGCAACCGCACCGAGCTCAGCCACGCCGTCTATTCGCCCTGCAAGCTCTGCCAGGACGATCCGACGCGCGCGCCGCTCTGGCAGATCAAGGCGGTCAAGGTGGTGCACGACCGCGACAAGAAGACCATCACCTATCACGATGCCTGGATGGAGGTCTTCGGCGTGCCGGTGGTCTACACGCCGTACCTTTCCCATCCCGACCCGACGCTGAAGCGCAAGAGCGGCTTCCTCCAGCCCACCATCGGCTATTCCGACGAGCTCGGTTCGCTGGTGCACATCCCCTATTACTGGGTGATCAGCCCCGACAAGGACGCGACCTTCGAGCCGATCTTCACCGAGGGCATCCCCATCCTGGCGGGCGAGTATCGCCAGCTCATGCCGAACGGCCGGCTCGAGCTGCGCGGCGCCGCCACCATCGCCGACCGCAAGGAGGAAGAGAACGGCGTCGAGGTCACCCACGAGGACAAGTTCCGCGGCTATATCGACGGCACGGGCCGCTTCGACATCGACAAGCATTGGCGCTGGGGCTTCGACGCCCAGCGTTCCACCGACGAGAGCTTCATGCGGCTCTACGATTTCGGCGATCGGCGCACCCTTACCAGCCGCCTGTTCGGCGAGGGCTTCTATGGCCGCAGCTACTTCCTCGGCGAGGCGATGGCCTTCCAGGGACAGCGCTTCGGCGACCATGACGACGAGAACCCGCTGGTTGCCCCCAACCTGGCCTTCGACCTGGTCGGCGAGCCGGAGAAGAACGGGAGCTATCTCAGCCTCGAGGGCGATCTGCGCTCGCTCATCCGCCTCGACGGCCGCGACAGCCGGCGCGCCTCGCTGCGCGGCGCCTGGACCCTGCCCTATGTCTCACCGATCGGCGAGGTCATCACCCTCGAGGCCTCGCTGCGCGGGGACGGCTATTGGGTCAGCGGGGTCGACCCGGACAACGACGATGTCGATCCGGAGGGCGACACGTTCAGCGGCTTCGCCGGCCGGATCTTCCCCCAGGCGCGCGTCGAATGGCGCATGCCCTTCGTGCGCCCGCACAAGACCACGCAGGAAGTGTTCGAGCCGATCTTCTCGCTGATCGTCGCGCCGCGCGGCGGCAACCCCGGCAAGATCCCGAACGACGACAGCCAGGCCGTCGAGTTCGACGAGACCCATCTGTTCGACCCGGACCGCTATCCCGGGTTCGACCGGATCGATTCGGGCTCGCGCGTCGACTACGGGGTCAAGTGGACCCTGTTCGGCGCGGAATCCACGAGCAGCGTGTTCCTCGGCCAGAGCTACTCCTTCGAGGACAACGATTTCCAGGACGGCTCGGGGCTCGAGGACCAGCTCTCCGACCTGGTCGGCGCCGTCCGGATCAATCCCGCGCCCTGGCTCGACCTGCTCTACCGGGTCCGCATCGACGCGACCAAGGGCACCATCGAGCGCAACGAGGCGGTGATCTCGGCGGGCGTCCCCGAGCTCCGCCTCAACCTGTCCTACGCCCAGATCGATTCCGCCGCCGGCAGCGCCGCCGAACTCGGCAGCCGCGAGCAGGTCACCGCCAACCTCAGCGCCGCGCTCGACGAGAACTGGTCGCTCTCGCTCAACGGCGCCCGCGACATCGCCGAGAGCCGCAACCTCTATTTCGGCGGCGCGCTCAGCTACCAGGACGAATGCTTCACCATCACCGCCAGCGCCCAGCGCCGCTTCTTCGACGACGAGGAGATCGATCCGGAAATGACCTTCGCCGTCACCGTCGGCTTCAAGAATCTCGGCGACCTCAGGGTTCCGCTCGGCTCCTTCATGAACAACCTGTAGCCAGCCCGGCCGCGACCAAACCGCGCGCCTGTTGCCGGAGAAACGAGATTGACTAAACTCGCGCGGCGGGGGCTCGCCGGATCGGCGAATGATCATGAAGGTCGCCTGAGGATGATCGCGCGCCTCTGCCTGCTCTCGCTCCTTGCCCTGCTCTGGCTCGCCGGCCCGCCGGCCGGCGCCCAGGAGGCGCTGCGCATCGCCGCCCTGGTCAACGGCGACGTCATCTCGGCGCTCGACGTCGAGATGCGGGTGCGGATGGCGATCATGTCCTCCTCGCTCCAGGATACGCCCGAGGTGCGCGAGCGCCTGCGCTCCCAGGTGCTGCGCGGCCTGATCGACGATCGCCTCAAGCTGCAGGAGGCGACGCGGCTGGGCGTCAAGGTCAACGACAAGGAGATCGCCGACGCCATCGGCGACCTCGCCCAGCAGAACAACATGACGGTCGACCAGCTGAAGGACGCGCTGCGCAGCGGCGGCGTCCTGGTCGAGGCGGTGGAGGACCAGATCCGCGCCGAGAGCGCCTGGGGCAAGATCGCCCGCATGCAGCTGCGGCCGAACGTCCAGATCAGCGACGCCGAGATCGACGAGGAGCTGGCGCGCATCCGCGCCAACCAGGGCAAGCCGGAATATCTGGTCGCCGAGATCTTCCTGCCGGTGAACGCCACCGCCGAGGAGGAGCAGGTGCGCCAGTCGGCCGAGCGCCTCGCCGAGGCGATCCGCAACGGCGCCGACTTCCGCGGCGTCGCCCAGCAGTTCTCCGAATCCGCCACCGCCGCCGGGGGCGGCGTGCTCGGCTGGGTGCGGCCCGGCCAGCTCGATCCCAAGCTCGACCAGGCGCTGCGCGCGCTCGCCGTCGGCGAGGTCTCGCCGATCCTGCGCACCGCCGGCGGCTTCTACATCCTCCAGCTCCGCGACCAGCGGCAGACCGGGACGGGCAGTGCGCAGTCGGGTCGAGTGACCATGCGCCAGGTCCTCTTCCCGCTGCCCGCCAACCCCACCGCTGCCGAGATCGACAAGGCCGAGGGGCAGGCGCGCGACGTTGCCGGCCAGCTGACGAGCTGCGCGCAGATGGAGCAGGCCGCGGCCAAGCTGCCGGGCCAGCCGCCGCAGAAGATCGACAATGTCGACCTCGACAAGCTGCCCGGCCCGCTGCGGCAGATCGCGCTCAACCTCGACCTCAACCAGGCGAGCCCGCCGGTGCGCTCGCGCGCCGGCTTCGCCGTCTTCATGGTCTGCGCCCGGGGGTCGGACGCCGAGGGCGGAATGCCGTCGCGGGTGGATATCGCCAACCAGCTCGCCCGCACCCGGCTCGAGCTGCTGGCCCGCGCCTATCTGCGCGATCTCAGGCGCGCTGCCTGGATCGAGCTGCGCAACTGAGCAAGGCGCCGCCCGCGGCCGGCGGCGACCCGGCACGCGACCTGCCGCCCCTGCGCGAGGTGATCGCCCGCTCCGGGCTCGGCGCCCGCCGCTCCCTCGGCCAGCACATCCTCCTCGACCTCAATCTCACCGGCCGGGTCGCCCGCGCGGCCGGCGCGCTCGACCGGGGCACCATCATCGAGATCGGCCCGGGCCCCGGCGGCCTGACCCGCGCGCTCCTGGCGGCCGGGGCCGCGCACCTGATCGTCATCGAGCGCGACGAGCGCTTCGCCGCCGCGCTCGCCGAGATTGGCGCTGCGTCGTCGGGTAAGGTCGAGCAGGTCTGGGCCGACGCGCTCGAGGTCGCGGTCTGGGCGCTGGGCGCGCCGCCGCGCAAGGTCGTGGCCAACCTGCCCTACAACATCTCGACAGCGCTGCTGCTCGCCTGGCTGCCCCACCTTGCCGCCTTCGAGAGCCTGACGCTCATGTTCCAGAAGGAGGTGGCGGAGCGGCTGCTGGCCGCGCCCGGCAGCAAGGAGTATGGGCGGCTGAGCGTCGCCGTGCAGTGGCGCGCCGAGGTGCGGCGCCTGTTCGATATCGGCCCGCGCGCCTTCGTGCCGCCCCCGAAGGTGGTGTCCACGGTGGTTGCGATCGTGCCCCGGCCGGGGCCGCTGCTTCCCGCAGATCCTGCCTGCCTGGAGCGCGTCACGGCCGCGGCCTTCGGGCAGCGCCGCAAGATGCTGCGCCAGAGCCTGCGCGCGGCTACCCCCGACCCCACGGGCCTGCTCGCCGCCGCCGGCATCCTTCCGACCGCGCGCGCCGAAGAGCTTTCGGTCGCCGACTTCTGCGCCCTCGCGCGCGCGCTCGCCGCCCAGGGATAGCAGCGGCTCGGCGCGTGGCCGGCGTCCGCTGCTAGAGCTCCTCGCGCAACGCCTTCACGAAATCGTGCAGGCCGACCTGGCGCTCGCGGCGCAGGCGCTCGGCCATCAGGATCGACTGCACCTGGCGCACGCTGGCATCGATGTCGCGGTTGACCAGGATGTAGTCGTACTCCGCCCAGTGGCTCATCTCGTCGCCGGCCTTGGCCATGCGGCGGGCAACCTCCTCCGAGCTGTCCTGGGCGCGGGCGCGCAGCCGCTGCTCGAGGTCGCGGGTCGAGGGCGGCAGGATGAAGACGCTGACCAGGTCCTCGCGCGCCCGCTCCTGGAGCTGCTGGGTGCCCTGCCAGTCGATGTCGAACAGCACGTCGCGACCGGCCTCCAGCGTCTCGATCACCGGCTTGCGCGGCGTGGCGTAGTAGTTGTCGAAGACCTTGGCGTATTCCAGGAACTCCTGCGCGGCGCGCCGGCGGGTGAACTCCTTGGGATCGATGAAGTGGTAGTCGACCCCTTCCTTCTCGCCGGGACGGCGCGGCCGGGTGGTCACCGAGACCGACATGCGCAGGCGCGGATCGCGCTGCAGCAGCGCGCGCGAGATGGTCGTCTTGCCCGCGCCCGAGGGCGAGGACAGCACGAACATGAGGCCGCGCCGGCGGATCTCGGCCTGTGCAGGTGCCGCTTCCGCGGGCGGGGTGACTGAGGACGCGCGTGTCGCCATGCCTGTCCGCTACTCGATGTTCTGGACCTGCTCGCGCAGCTGCTCGACCGTGGACTTCAGCGCCAGCCCGAGGCGGGTCAGGGCGATGTCGGTCGATTTGCTGCACAGCGTGTTGGTCTCGCGGTTGAACTCCTGGCACAGGAAATCGAGCTTGCGGCCGATCGCGGCATCCTCGGCGAGCAAGGCCCGGGCCGCCTCGACATGCGCGGCGAGCCGGTCGAGCTCCTCGCGGACATCGCCCTTGGCGACCAGCACCGCGCATTCCTGCGCCAGCCGCTCCTCGGGAAGCATCGGCACAGCCTCGAGCAGCTCGGCGAGCTGCGCTCGCAGCCGCTCGCGCAGGAGCGCAGGCTGCGCCGCCGCGGTCTCGCCGGCGAGGCTGCGCAGGCGCTCGACCTCGCCGAGATGGGTGTCGACCTGGGCCGCGAGCTGGGCGCCCTCGGCCCGGCGCATGCCGCGCAGCCCCTCCAGCGCCTCGCCGAGACCGCGCAGCAGTGCCGGCTCGAGCGCGGCGCCGTCGAGCGGCGCGGTCGATTCTTCGCCGCTCTCGATCACCCCGCGCACCGCCAGCAAGCCGTCGAGGCGCGCCGTCTTCATGCCGTAGCGCTCCTTCAGCTCGGCTGCCGCGGCGACCAGCTCTTCGAGCAGCGGGCGGTTGAGGCGCAGGCGGCCGGCGGCGCCGTTGCGCGTGCTCGAGAGGGAGACCGAGACATTGCCGCGGCGGCAGAAATCGGGCACCGCCTTGCGCACCGCGGGATCGAGCCCCTCGAGCCCGGCGGGCAGGCGGCAGCGGATCTCGAGCGAACGGCCGTTGACGCTGCGCAGCTCCCAGGTCCAGCGCTGGTCGCCGACCGCGACCTCGCTGCGCGCATATCCCGTCATGCTGACGACCGCCACCGATGCTCCTTCGTGCGCCCTGGCCGCCCCGCTGCCGGCCCGGGACAGCGCGGACTATAAACAGCGGCGCGCGCGGCCAACAAGGCGAGGCTGCCGGAGCCGCGCCCGACTCGCCAACGGAGGGAGCCCGACGATGCAGGACCCGCGATCGATCCTCGTCACGGGCGCCAGCAGCGGCATCGGCGCCGCCCTCGCCACGCTCTATGCCGCGCCGGGCGTCACCCTCGCCCTCGCGGGACGCGATCGGAGTCGCCTCCACACGGTGGTCGCCGCCTGCGCAGCGCGCGGCGCGCGCGCCGAAGGCAGCGTCCTCGACGTGACCGACCGTGCAGCGACCGCCGCCTGGGTGGGGCGGAGCGAGGCGCAGGCGCCGCTCGATCTCGTCATCGCCAATGCCGGCATCTCGGCGGGCGCCGCGAGCGGCGGCGAGGCGCCTCAGGCGGCGCGCGAGATCTTCGCGGTGAATCTCGACGGCGTCGTCAACACGGTGCTGCCGGCGCTTGAGGCGATGCGGCGGCGGCGGCGCGGCCAGGTCGCGCTGGTGAGCTCGCTCGCCTCGTTCCGCGGCCTGCCGGTGTCGCCCGCCTACTCCGCCAGCAAGGCCGCGGTGCGCATCTGGGGCGAAGGGCTGCGCGAGGCGCTGCGCCGGGAGGGCATCGAGGTCTCGGTGATCTGTCCCGGCTTCGTCGTCAGCCGGATGACCGCGCGCAACGATTTCCCGATGCCTTTCCTGATGGATGCGGACAAGGCCGCCCGCCTGATCCGGCGCGGCCTCGCCCGCAACCGCGGGCGCATCGCCTTTCCGTTCCCGACCTATCTCGCCGCCTGGCTGCTCGGCGTGCTGCCGCCGGGCGCCACGGATCCCGCGCTGCGCCGCCTGCCGATCCGCTAGGGCGGGGAAAG
>JADMIO011298136.1_pt1 | contig 11681 bp, 6 predicted proteins | sample 8958161 | NCBI WGS metagenome assembly JADMIO01 (sample SAMN16585339, study PRJNA669376) | soil metagenome | isolation source: Crop rotation soil | place: USA: Cullars Rotation, Alabama | collected 2011
GGGTGGCGGTGGTCGCGGCACCAACATCGTCGCCGGCGCCGACTGGGCGAAGTGGAGCGCACTCGGCAGCTTCGGTCCGGCCATCAACGCCCCGGGTTCGGGGCTGTTCGGACCGCCGTTCGTCCAGCCGATCCCGATCCCCGGAGCCGGTGGCCTTACCGCCGGATCCGGAAGCTCCACCATCGACCAGAGCGTCGGCGGTCGGGCGACCTACGTGGGCAAGAAGTTCCAGGTGGGCATCACGGGCCTGACGGCCGCGGCATCCACCGCGGAAACGGACCCCGCTAACGGGGGCGGCCTGGGAGCAGCGGACTTCTTCCGGCAGCTCTCCGTTTACGGCGCGGACGTGAATATCCAGCCGGTGAGGAACATCGGAATCTCCGCCGCGTTCACGGAAAGCGCCTGGCGGTCGCGCTTCGGCGGCGACCCGCAGTGGCAGCAGGGTGGTAGCCTCGGTCATCCAATCACCGAGAGCGACCGCCAGGCGATCGACCTTCGGATCAAGTTCCCGATCCGCAAGGCTCAGCTCGCCGGCTTCTACAAGCGGATCGGCGACGGGTTCGATGCCCCGGGTTACTGGGGACGGATGGGCAACTGGATCAACCCGCGAGGGATCGAAGGCTTCGGCGGAACGCTGGAGGTGCCGGTATGGCGCCGCCTGGTGTTCGAAGCCGAAGGAGCTGACTACAACTACACCGACCTGTATCGGGCTGGTGCGGGAAGCAGCGACCTCCTCTACCTCCGCGGCGGCCTCCGGTTCCCGCTCGCCGCTCGCAACTCAGTCGACCTGGGTTACGAGCAGGTCCAGTACAGCCGCAATAACGCGGGCGGCCTGGATCGGAATGAACACTACTACAACCTCGGGTTCACCCATCAGTTCAACCCGCAGATGAGCTGGCGCTTGCTGTACCAGTTCATGGACGTGTCGAACACCTCCGTGGGTCCCGTGGCGTTCCCCGGCTACCAGGCGAGCATCATCGCCACCCAGTTCATGGTTCGGTTCTAGCCACAAGATCGAATCGGAACCTGGAATAGACTGGCCCCCGGGCGACCGGGGGCCAATTTCTATATTAGGAGCCTCAGTTCTCAGAGTCTCTCGTGGAGTCTACACGTGCGGCCAATTAACATCTCCTCCCGCCCCATCCTCTCCTTCCTTGTCTCGCTGTCCGCCGCATCTGCAATCTCTGCATCGGCGCAATCGCCTGGGGACACCGCTCCCACGCCCGGCCCCACGTCTTCGGAGGCTCCAGTCGCGGCACCCACTCCGGCCACAAAGCCCGCCCCGGCGCCGGCTCCCCCGGATGGATCGGCTAACCCGCCCTCTTCTTCACGCCCAACAGAGTCCATGACCTTAGGCGGAACCGTCGTCTCGGCAGAAGAAATTGGGCAGCCGGATAGCGAGACGGGCATCATCATCGCCCGGGGCCATCCGGTGGCTACCCGCGGCCAGGATGAGCTGCGCGGGGACGTGATGACCTACGACCCGGCGACCCGCCAATTCACCGCTGAGGGGCACGTGGTCATTCACCGAATGGTTCAGGTGCTCAACGCAACCCGCGCTACCTACAACTTTCAAACGCGCGAAGGGGTAGCGGAGAATGCCGACGGGGTTTTTCGCAATTACTACTTGAAAGCGGACAAGATCAACCTGTTCGAGGGCCCGGTATACCAGGCGTTGCATGCCACGTGGACGACGTGCGACCGTCCCAGTCCGCACTACCAGGTACTTGCTCGCACCATGGACATCGTGCCCAACGATTACTGGGTAGCCCACCACGTAGGGATCGATCTCCTTGGGGTGCGCTTAGCAACTGTTCCGAGGCTGCGCCGGGATCTTAGCAAGGATTCGGACCAGGAGTCCCTCTACCCGTCGTTTGGGTACGAAAACCACTACGGCCTGTTTGCCGCCAAGACATTTACCCTCAGGGACGCCGCGCCCGTTTGGCTGAAAGCGCACCTCCGGGTCAATACGTCCCACGATCCTTCCGCTGGATTGCTCGCGGCCACCGCGGGCAGGCTTCAATGGGTAGGCGCGCTCTACTATCGCGACCGCGCCGAAAACCAGCGCATCAGGCAGTTGGAGGTGAGCCGGCTGCCCGAAATCGGGCTGTTGTGGACTCCCAATGAACAGGCACAGCCCGGTAGATTTCTTCCAGGGCAGATCGCGAACGTCGGTGTCCCTCGTTATTACGACCTGAGCCGAAAGTGGCTATTCTCGGGAGAGATTACCGGCGGGTACTTCAGGCAGTACCAGGGGTCTGACACCAACCTTCCCAACTCCCGGAGCAAAGATGGCGCCCGGCTGCGTATGGAGGGCGTAGGAGTACTCCCTACCGTCAAGCTCGGCCCCATCGAGCTGAACAATCTCAAGCTCATGGCCCGGGGAAGCACGTACGATACGGGAGAGGTGTTCGGCGCGTTTGGCACCGGAATCGGGAAGCGGTTTCGGTTGGGTCACTGGCTCTTCGAGATCAATCGGTTCGACCAGTTCCGCGCCGGCGAGACCCCGTTTCTCTTCGACTCCGTGGAGTTAACGCAGGAGTGGCGGCCTCGACTTCAATACACCAGTCGCGGGTTCAATTTCACGTACTACACCCGCATTCGCGGGCGGAGCGGCTCCGTCTATGACCACGTAGTGTCCGTGTCCAAGCTGTTACACTGCCTCGAGCCCCGCATCACGTACCAATTCCGCCGTCAGGCTGTCCTGTTCGAACTCCGCATCCCCGGGATCTCGGGCTTCGGGCGAAATCCCGCCAGTGAATCACAGACCATCGAGACGAACGAGTTTCGGGACGATACTCTGCCCGATCCGTCGCTCCCCTGACGTGTAGACTCCCAGCGGCTAACCTCCGAGCTGACCGCGCCTGGCCGGAAGCGCACCCGCGTCGCCGCCAGCATGCGCGGCGACACGCGCTCCAACGCTTGGGCCAGTCCCATGCGAACGCCGCATCCCCTCTCCGAAGCTCGGCAAAAGATTTTGCCCCTCTATCTCAAACCTTCCGTCCTCTGAGGAAAAACCTCTACAGTGGCCTCGGCGGGAAATCAGAGAGCGTGGCGCGCCGGCTTATGATCGGACGGCGATTGTCCCGAACTTTGATGCAGTGCGCAGGGGGACCGGGGGGGACACGTTCACAACGCGAGCCGAGACAAACGGATTCGGTAACGGTCCGGACGAAATCTCGAGCTCACTGTCGGAAGCTACCGATCAACAATGCCGGACGGTCCGGCGACTACCTAGGGAGAGATGAGGAATGATGTCCAATTTTGTCCGAAATGCCCGCCGCGGCTTCACGCTCGTGGAAATCATGATCGTGGTGCTGATCATTGGCATCCTGCTGGCGATCGCCGTTCCGAACTTCGTCCGCGCCCGGGATACGTCCCGCACCAATAGCTGTGTGGCCAACCTGAAGGCGGTGGACGCGGCCAAGGAGCAGTGGGCCATGGACAACAAGAAGAGCACGGGTGACGCCGTGACCATGGCCGACATTGCCGCCTCCGGCCAGTATCTGAAGTCGACGCCCACCTGCCCGAGCGGCGGCACCTACACTGTGGCCAACGTGGGGACCAACCCCTCCTGCAGCACGGGCGGTACCCACGTCCTTCCGTAGGGGTAAGTATTATCTGGAACACCAAAGGGGCGCGGTCCATCCGCGCCCCTTTGCATTGTACAGATCGAGTGGTAAAGAAGGGAAATTCGGGTTGGGCGACTGACGAGAAGCGCAGCGGGGCCGGGGCCGCACCGTGGGTCCCGACGCGCTTTCAAAATGTCGCTTCCCGATCTCCTCAGTGAAGACCTCGACCTGGTGTTTGTCGGCCTCAACCCGGGCCTAAAATCCGCACAGTTGGGGCACTACTATGCCGGTCCCGGCAACCTCTTCTGGAAGTGCCTCTCCGAGAGCCGCCTCACCCCTCGCTTGCTAAACCATACCGAAGATCGAGAGCTATTGCGCTTCGGCATCGGAATCACCGACTGCGTGAAGCGGCCGTCTCGGAGCGCCTCGGAAGTTTCGGCAGCCGAATTCCGTGCCGCCGCGCCCGCTCTCCGTGAAAAGCTAAGGTCGATTCGGCCGCGGGTGATCTGCTTCAATGGGATCTCCGGCTACCGCGCGGCGTTCGATCCACTCGCATCACTCGGGCTTCAACCCGAACGATGGGAGGGCGCCCTGGTGTTCGTCGTACCTTCCACCAGCGCCGCCAACGCCGGCTTCACTCGAGCCGAGCGGATCGAGTGGTTTCGGCGACTCAAGGAGCTTGTAGACCGGGTGCGGTCTTTGGACGCAAGCTGACAACGATCGGACGAAGCGCCCCTGGGGAACCAACCCAACGCACGCCGTAACGGGCGGATATACTTACGGAGTGCGGCCATGCCTGCCTGCCGGAGCGCCCCGCGGCGCTGCCTTCCGGACAGCGGGCGGCCTTGCAGAGGTCGACGGGATGGCGCAATCCGTACTCGCAATCAGTCCGGCGGAGCGGGTCCAGGCCCAGCTCGAACAGGTAGAAGCAGCACTCCAGGAGACCTGCGTATCCGAGGTGGAGGTGCTTCAGGAAGCCGCTCGCCATATCGTCAGCGCTGGCGGCAAGCGGGTGCGGCCGCAACTGGTGCTTCTGGCCACCCAACTGCTCGATGGACCGCTATGCCGCGCGGTGCCGCTGGCCGCCGCCTGTGAGTTGGTCCACACCGCCACGCTCGTTCACGACGACATTGTTGATGAGAGCGACAGCCGCCGCGGTCGGATGGCCGTTCAGTTTTACTTCGGTAATTCCGCTTCCGTGCTGATGGGCGATTACCTCGTGGTTCGCGCGTTTGGATTGGTGGCCGGGGAAACGGATCGTCAGCTCTGGCAGATTCTCGTGGACACGATCGCCCGGATGTGCGAAGGCGAAGTGCTTCAAATTTGCGTGAAAGGTGACACCTCAATCGGTACCGACGTCTACGAGACGATCATCGAGTGTAAGACCGCCCTGCTGATGTCGACCTGCACCCGCTTCGCCGCTCTCATCAGCGGAGCGTCTGCGACGGTGCAGCAGGCACTGACCGAGTTTGGTTACAACGTCGGAATGGCTTTTCAGATCCAGGACGACATTCTCGACTTTATCGGCGACGAAGAATCCCTGGGCAAGCCCGTGGGCGGTGATCTCCGCGAGGGCAAGGTGACCCTGCCGGTGATTCTCGCCCGTGACGCGGCCGCTTCGGAGCGCCGTGACGCCTTGCTGGAGATCTACGACAAGGCGGGTCCCCTCACCGCGGAGGAGATCCGGCGCGCCACCGAGATCATCCGCGACGCCGGCGGCTTTGAGCGCGCCCGAGAACACGCCTGGGAGTACATCCTTCGCGCAAAGCGCAACCTCGACGTTCTCCCCGCGGGCGAATGCCAGGAAGCCTTGCGCATCCTGGCCGATCGTATAGTGGACCGGCAAAACTAGATCACCTATGCCCGAATCGCTTTCTCACGTCGACGAGCACGGCCGAGCGCGGATGGTCGATGTTTCCGGTAAGCCGGACACGCACCGCACCGCGGTGGCCGAAGGCCACATCCTGATGAAATCGGCGACCGCGGACCTGGTACGCGCAAACGCCATTTCCAAAGGCGATGTGCTGACGGTGGCCCAGGTGGCGGGGATCATGGCGGCCAAACAGACCGCCCTCCTGATCCCCATGTGCCACCCCCTGGCCCTGACGGACGTGCGCGTCGAGTTGGACCTGCGAGACGACGGCGTTTGGATCACGGCCAAAGTCGCGACCGTAGGGAAGACAGGGGCGGAGATGGAAGCCCTCTCAGCCGTTTCCCTGGCGGCACTTACGATCTACGACATGTGCAAGGCGGTTGACCGCGAGATGACGATAGAAGGGGTCCGCCTGCTGCGAAAGCAGGGGGGCAAGTCGGATTATTCTGCTGAGACGGGAGCGCCTCTCCGTGGCGAATGACCATCAGGTGCCGCTTCCGGCACTGGAGCGGCTTTCGACCTACATCCGCTGCCTGATGCAGCTCGAGCAGTTAGGTGTTAACTCCGTGTCTTCACAGGAGATGGAGTCTCACACCGGCGTTTCGGCGGCGCAGTTCCGCAAGGACCTTTCTTACTTCGGCGAATTCGGGAAGCGCGGCTTCGGCTATAACGTCAGGGACCTGCGGGAGCGCATCGCCCATCTTCTGCAGATCGACGAAGAGCAGAACGTGCTCCTGATCGGCGCCGGCAACCTCGGCTCCGCACTCATCGCCTACCCCGGCTGGCGCTCGTATCACTTCCGCATCGCCGCAGTGTTCGACAAGGATCCCGCAAAGGTGGGCGGTACCATCCGGCGGTTGACGGTCCACGCCATCGACGAGCTGACCGAGCTGAACCGCACCATCGGCGCCCGCATCGGCATCCTGGCCGTACCCGCCTGGGAGGCCCAAGAAGCGGCGGATCGCCTCATCGCCGCCGGTATCACCGGCCTCATCAACTTCGCCCCCGTGAAGCTCCAGACTCCGGCGCACGTTCGCGTGCGGGAGGTCTGCTTCATCTGCGAGTTGGCCGTCCTCTCCCACCTGATCCACCACCCCGACGAGCCAAAAGCCGAGGACCTCCCCAGTCCCGCCCATGATGGCCTGAACGGAGACCGTGGGATGCTGTTCGAGTCCGCACCGCCGACATAGCCCAGGCCCCACCGCTCCACGGGTAAGCGTTAGGCCAGCCTAAATACGCAATCAAAGCGGTGTCAGGCAGCCAGGGGTCACTTCTCTGCATTCCAAGGGTCCTGCTGACATTCCGGAGCCCGGAATCCGTCAGCCAACCTCTCGCACGCGCCAGCCCTTCGAGTGACCGTGGGATTACACACACAACTACAAAATATTTGCCAGTGACCGCGGGACAACCCTCATTTTTATCTGACACGCGTTTCGTACCCCGGATAAATGATAGATCAAGCGCCTATTCATTTACCAAACGTTCCCTAGCCAGCCGCCAAAACTGGACGGTTCGGCCGGGCCGATGGATACGGAGGCGCGACCCTCTGGCTTGCTTACGGCTCAATGGAGCTTCGAATGACACTTCGCACCCGCCTCCCGTTCTGCCTTCTCGCGGCGATCATTGTGGTTGCTGTTCTAATGGCGCATTCCGCGGCCACCGCCGGCGCTCCGGCGCCCGGGACCTTCGTCCCGCGGAATCCCCATGGAGCAGTCGCCCCTCCGCCCCGGGCGACTGGCGGGGTGCGCCAAACGCTTCTTGATGAAGTAGGGCGCCTGGGGCGTCCGCTCTCCGCGGCGACCATCCGGAGATGGAAGAGCGAGTTGCGCGCTTCCGCAGCTTTCGCGAATGCGAAGAATGAGGCAGGCACTTTGGGGCCTCGGCCGGATCTGGCCCGCGCCCAACTGCACGTCTGGCTCGGCGAATACGAACTGGCACAGCACGAGGAGCCAGAGCTGGCGCAGTGGCACTTCCAGCAAGCCCAGCGGCTCAGCAGAAGCAACGATTCCCTCCACGGACTTGCGCGGTATGACTCGGCCATTGCCTACTTCTACGAGGGCGCGTACAAGCAAGCGGTGGCAGGCTTTGATGCATTGCTGCGGGGTGGGTTGACCGGCTTCCCTCGCCGGGATGGTGCACTATGGCTGCGTCACGCGACGGCATGCGCGGGATACCATGACCAGCGCGCGAAGTTAGGAATTACCGAGCCGCGGCGCCTCGATCCCGAGTGCGGAATCGCCGGAATCGCCCTATGCCTTCGGGCGCTGGGGCGACCTCACGACAAGAAATTGCTCCGCTCCCTCTGCCGCGTAACCGGACTCGGCAGCACCGCCCAGGATCTCGTGACCGCTTGCGGCAAGCTCGGGCTGGCCGCACACACGGTTACTGCCGACGAAGATGGCCTGCGCCTCCTTCCCAAGCCACTCATCGCAAGCGTTGAACACGACCACTTCATCGCGGTGACCGGTGCGGATGCCGTCGGCGTCCGCTATCTCTGCTCGGACTGTGGCCTCTGGCCGGGTGGGGAGCGCCGGCTGACCTGGAAGCAGTGGCGAGCAATGGAAGCCACTTTTTTTCTCGCGGTGTGCAACAAGAACAGCGATATCGACCGGACCCTGTCCGGACTTCCCCGCGAGAAAGTCGCCCGAACTAAGAGCGATTCCATCCGCCTGGCTTCGAACGGCGGGCTGGGCGCCGTTCGACTTCCGCTTTCCGGCGCTCTAACCGAATTGGCAGCCGTGTTGCGCGCTCACGTCCTTCTCGTCAACACCCCTCCGGGATCCGGATGCGGGCCCAAGCCCACCGCACTGCGCTGTTTCCAGGCGAAATGCCCGATGGACAGGGGCGGCTGTGGCGCTACGGCAGGCGATCCCGTAAACCTGGCCTCCGGTGAAGAGGAGTATCGCCCCGCACCAGACCTTCCGGTGTACAACCCGACTGGGCCGTCCCCGGTGTGGGGGCGGATCTACGACAGTCTTCGGGGCTCCGCGGACTGGTATGAGTCAACGGATTTCGGCCCAGGTTGGAGTCATTCGTACAACGCCGTCATCTACGAACCGGCTGCGCAGATGAACATCCAGGCGGTTCAAGGAGTGACGACGACCCTGGGACCGACGAGCAATGACGCCCCGGGTGCGGGCCTCACGTGGGACGTGGTGATCAGCGGAGGCACTGCGGCGAGCAGTACTACCCCCAACGGGTGGACCGCTACCTGGGCATCGGGAAGCCTCACGTTTACTCCTCCAGTTACGGCTTCGAGCGCCATCAACTACGAACTGCGGTATCGGGTGAGTATGATCGAGACCCACTCGATCGGATTCGACGTGATCCCGGCGGCGACGTATCCGGCCGGCGTGTTTACGGGAATCGCGGTCACTGGAACAACCCTGCCCGGTACCGGCCTTTACTGGGACGTGCTCCGGAGCGGCACCACAATCGCCAGCTCGGACCACCCGAACGGCTGGGTCATGAACGGATACGACGCGCCTAGCAACACGCTATCCGTGGCGATGCCCATAAACACCGTGGCAGCTTCGACGTATACCATCCGAGTCAACACCGCCGGCGGGAAGTCCGCTGCCTTCACGGTGATCGCCCACCGATACCAGGCGAACACTAACACGAAGTACCTGGTACTGCCGAACGGGGCGCGGGTGGCCGCGACTCCACCCACCACGGGCGTCCGGATCCCGACCTTGGCCAACCCTACGGTGGTATGCACGGTGGACGCCGGAAGCCCGCTCCAAGTGCAATGGAATTACGACAGTATTGACCGCCTGGGTCACTATACAGTCGTTTTCACTGACGGATCCCAGTGGGTTCTCAAGACTCCCCAAAAGTCGACCACCGCTTCCGGATCGGCCATGACCAGAGGCGTCCAGACTGCCTCGGCATGCTACCCTCTCTCCAAGATCTTCGACCGGGTGGGAAACGGGATCCAAGTCAACTATGGCGGCACTTCGCCGGTAGGTTTCCCGCTCCTCAGTACCCTCACACAGATTGGCAGCGGCGCGACGCTGCTGACCATCGCGCGCCCGGCAAACGGAAACGGAAACATCCTTTCCGTTTCCGACGCCTATGGGCGCAGTGTTTATTACCACACCGGCAACTATACGGATGCGAAGAGCGTGGCGTATCCGGAAGTCGACCAGGTCTCCCAGGTCGTCACCACGGGCACCGTCAGCCCGCCGAACCGCTACACCTACACCTATTCCGGCAACAGTGACCTGATTGAGCCTTTCCTCCGCACCATCACGGTACCCTCGCCTACGGGCACGGGTAACAGCACCGCCACCCTCAATTACGACCTGTACGGCTTCGTATCGAGCATTGTAGACGGGAACGGCTACAGCCGAGTTTACACCGCGCCCGATGGGATAACCGGCAGCCGCACCAAGGTGGAGATGAAGGACGCCGGTGGGACCACCGTTCTCTCCTACATCGTGACCTACGACAGCGCGATGAATGAGACCGCGCGCACGGACGGCAGCAATTCCACCATCGTGGCAAGCGCCGCTTACTCCGATGCCGACGACCCCTACCGTCCCTCTTCCGTTACCGATGGAATTGGGAAGACCACCTATTTCGATTGGGATGCGTTCGGCAACCTCCAAAGCACCACCTCGCCGCGCTCAACTACCACCACGCTTACCTGGAGCTATTCCGCCTTCCCGCTGGGCCGGCTTATGAGCGTGCAGGAAGGAACCAAGGCGGCCACCAGCTTCACCTACTACGAGCCCAGCGGGCTGGTGAATACCGTTACCGGACCCAGCCCCACCGGCGCCGGGACGGTAAGCAGCACTCTTACCTATACGAGCCTCGGCAACGTGGCCACGATTGTCTCGCCCGGCAACAATGCCGTCTCCACGATGACGGCCACGTTCGGCTACACGACGGACGGCATGTACTCCCAGTCCGAGGCGCTGGGTCAGCCCATCACGGTAACGGACAACCTGAGCAAGATCAGCCACTTCCGATACACCAGCCGCGGCCAGGTATCATCCGCCATCGATCCCCTGGCGAACGAAACGGACTACACCTACAACCTGGCGGACCAGACGCTGACGGCAACGTACCCCGCCACGGGGCAAACAGGCGTGGGTCACGGTCAAACCGTGGCCACCTACGTCTACGTAGGCGGGCCAATGACAGCGACGACGGCCTACGACGAGTCGGGTGCGCTTTCCCGCCAGGTGTCGCAGAGCTTCGGCGCTGAAGGCGAGAGACTTTCGCAGTCCGGCGGCACCGAACCGGTGACCCTGACCTATGACGCCGCCTACCGGCTGAAGACGCTAACGGACGGCAACAGCCACACCACCACGTACGCCTACAATACGGCTGGATATCTGAGCCGGATCACCTACCCCGGCGCCGCCTTCGTTCAGTTCACCTCCTACGACAACGCCGGCAATCTGCTCCAGAGGCTTGACACCCGCAACACCACCACCAACTACCTCTACAGCGACACCGCCGGCGCCCTGAGCGACATCCAATACCCGGCCAACGTAGCCATCAACGTTCACCTCACGTACGACGCGTATGGCCGCCCGGTTACCATGTCCGACGGCACGGGCAGCCACAGCTACGGGTACGACGACCGGGACGTGCTGACGAGCGACCAGACCACCTACACCGGCCTCGCCGCGAAAACGGTCTCCTACACCTATTACGGGGACGGCAGCCGCGCCTCAATGGTCACCCCTGCCGGCACCTTCAGCTACAGCTACAATGGCCGGGGGGAGCTCACCGGCCTCACCAATCCGTATTCCGAATCCTCCGCCTGGAGCTACCTGGACAACGGCTGGCTACACAGCCAGACCCTGGCCAACGGAGCGGTTTCCACCTACACCTACGACGCCTGGGGCGCCCCAACGGACCTCACCACCACCTTGGGCATGACCACCCTCTCCCAGTACGGCAGCGTGGCCTACGACGGGGTGGGCAACACCACCTCCGTTACTGGCGCCGTCTCGGGAGTCAGCTCTTACAGCGGCACCACCAGCTACACCTACGACAGTAAGAACCAGCTCACCCAGGAAGCTTCCACGCGGCTGGGAGGGTACACGAACAACCACGCGTACGACTCCGCCGGTAACCCCACCACGTTCAAAGGCGTTACGCACACCTTCAACCTCAAGAACCAGGACAACGGCAACTCCTACGACCCCGAAGGCAACCCCACGACCTACGGCGGCGTCACCTCCACCTTCGACGCGGAAGACCGAATGAAGACGTTC
>JADMIO011280125.1_pt1 | contig 11680 bp, 9 predicted proteins | sample 8958161 | NCBI WGS metagenome assembly JADMIO01 (sample SAMN16585339, study PRJNA669376) | soil metagenome | isolation source: Crop rotation soil | place: USA: Cullars Rotation, Alabama | collected 2011
CCGGCGAAGGCCGGTCCCCGCCACAGCGCCAGCGCGGCCCTGCAGGCGTCCCTTGCCGACGGCCCGGTCAGAGCATCAGCCAGCCGGACGCTTTCCTCGAACTCATAGGCGTCCATGTCACAGACGAGCTGGTACCCGCGGCCGACGCGGCGGATCGCCTCGGAACCCAGCGCGCGTCGCAGCCCGTGGACCAGCACCCGCAGCCCGACCGGACTGGGTACCTCTGCCTGCTGACCCCACACCGCCTGGACCAGAGCAGCATCGTCAACCCGGCGACCACCGGCCGCGGCCAGAACCGCCAGGACCATCTGGTGCTGCCGGCCACCGACCGCGATCGCCGATCCGTCTGCAGCCGTGACACCAACTGGGCCCAGGACGTCGACGCGTACCGTGCGATGTCCGTGCGCGTGCGGCTTGGCGGCAGCAGCCTCGGCAGCGTTGGCGTAGAACGTGGCCCGGTCACGGTCGTCAACCTTCAGCGCCTCGATGACCAGCCGGACAGTCGAAGGTCGCGGCCGGGTCCTGTCGGCCTCGAGGTTGCCGATGGTCTTGACATCCACACCTGCCCGCAGCGCGAGGTCCTCCTGCGACCAGCCCAGTCGTGTCCGGCGCGCGCGCACCGTCCGGCCAAACATGCTCGAGCCTCCCCGATGCCCGGTCAGGTCATCGACATATAGCCCTGGATGTAGAGCTTCGGTTGATCGTTGCCGCAATGAAATCAAGATACGCGACAGCTCGACCCCCGGCATATTGCCGATCAATTCCCTGGTCGCGGAAACCGCGCGGCTGGATGCTGGACCACGCATCAAATCGGCTGCCCTCAAGGCGTTTCGCCGTTTGGCTCGCGGCCGCGGCCCACTCGGCGTCCACAGCGGACGGTGGCCCACCGAGAACAGGAGGACCAAGAGTGAACCCACGCAAAAGAGTGGGACGACGACGCTCGATCGCGGCGCTGGCGGCGATCGTCACGCTGATCGCCACACCGGCCGCGGCGACCGCGGCTACGGCAGCCGGCGATCAAGCACCGATCGCCGGGCTCGCGGAACTGGCAGGACCGGAAGATCTGCGGGGATTCGCCGACGACCTCGTCGCCGGTATCGACCCCAGCGTCCACGGGGGCGTCGCGGTAGACATCGCAAATCGCACGGTGACGTTGATGGTCGTACGCGGGCGCAGCGAGGCGGCCCTCAATGCGCGAGCCTCGGTGATAAAAAGTCCAATCGGCGCAACGGTGCGCACCAAACTCGTCGACCGCGACACCGTCCAGCTCGAACAGTTGCGCGACACGGGCGTCTGGTCAAAGCTGTCCGCCGAACTCGCGGACCACGTCACCTATACGCAGATCGACGTGGAACGCAACCAGGTCGTGGTAGGACTGGACGAGGTCACCCCCGGCGCACGCCGGCAGCTCAAGAAGCTGTTCGGCGACGCGGTCGCCGTCCGGCACGGCCAACGAATGACCGCCATGAATCGGTACAACGACGGCGCGCCGTTCTACGCCGGAGACCGGCTCATGTTCAGCAACAACAGCTTCTCGCCGCCCTACAGATGGGGCTGCACGGGAGGCTTCCCCGCCACCTATCAAGGCCGCGAAGTCATGGTGACAGCCGGGCACTGCGCACCGTATGGCAGCGCCACGACACCCACCTATGTCGCGGTCGGCGGGAGGGAGGGCGAGAACGGCTGCATGCTCGATGACGGATGCTGGGCCGAGAACTTCGGTCGCGTCTGGCAGACCCGCCTTCGCGCCTACCCGTCCAAACCCGAGGCCCTGGCGAACCCGCCCACCGTGGACCTGGCGCTGATCACGACAACCACCCTGCCGTTCACCTGGCAGGCGGGCAGCAACACCCAGACCATCTCTCTTGTCAGCTACCCCGGCGCAGATCGGACCCCCACCGGCGTGGTATGTACCAGCGGCGCGACATCGTTGGGCTACTGCGGCTTCACAGTAGAAGCCGGCATCAAGACCCTGGGACCCGTCCCCGTCGGTGGTGGTGGCTGGGCGATGATGCAAGCATGGCACGCCCGTGGCACGGCACAGACAAGGGTCTGCCCAGGCGACTCTGGCGGCACGGTCTACAGCCGCTTCGGAGCCGGTGCGTCGGTCATCGGAGTCGTCACAGGCAGCACCAGCCTTCCAGGAGAATGCGGCAACGACCTCTACTTCACCCACTGGGGCCAGGGTCGTCCCTATTTCCCGAACTATGTACCGCTCATCCTTGCCTGATCCGGCAAATCGGGGCGGCCACCGTTGCTGTGGCCGCCCGCGATCACGTCAATGTCCACAATGGAACCCGCGCCGATCCGATCCGTGCGCGCCGTTGACGCTGATCCACAAGGAGGGTAGGACCGCTCGCTGTCCCCCGGGTCCCCTACGGACGGACGCGGATGATCGTCTTGCCGGTGATCCGTTCGGTCGGATTGAGAGCGGCGACGGCGTCGTCGAGAGTCGCGACGTTGCCGATGTTCGTGCGCAGGCGTCCGTCCCGCACCCGCCCGACGATCTCACCCAGTTGGCCGCGATCGGACACGACGACGAAATCGACCGCCAGGCCATCCGAGGGCCGTTGCTCGGGCGGCCCGACGACGGACACCAGCGTTCCTCCGGCTCGAATCAGCCCGGCGGACCGCTTGCCGATGTCACCGCCGATGACGTCGAAAACCAGATCGACTCCACCGACGTCTTCCAGGACGTCGTTGCCGAGGTCGACGAACTCCTGCGCGCCGAACTCGAACGCCTTCTGCCGGTCGCCAGCGCGTCCGGTACCGATGACGTAGCCGCCGAACTCACGTGCCAGCTGTGTCACCATCGAACCGACTGCGCCGGCCGCGCCGTGCACCAACACGCTGTGCCCCGCCTGAAGCCGGCCGTGCTCGAACAGCCCCTGCCACGCCGTCAGGCCCGAGATCGGCAGGCTCGCGCCCACCGTGAACTCGACATCGCCGGGCAGCGGCGCGAGGTTACGCGCCTCGACGGCCACATACTGCGCCAGGCTGCCGTCGCGATACCAGTCCGTCAGACCAAAGACCCGCTGTCCCACCGACAGTCCCGTCGTGCCATAGCCAACAGCGCTGATCACCCCGGCCAACTCGTGCCCAGGAACCGACGGCGTACGGTCACGGCCCAGACGATCGGTCCAGGTCGAGGGCCACGCCATCTCCGTCGGGACGAACCCCGACGCACAAACCTCAACCACAACGTCGTTGATCGCCGGTTGCGGCTCAGGCCGCTGCACCAGCCTCATCCCAGCCGTTCCCGCAGCCTCGTCCGTCACCACAATCGCCTTCACCTGATACCTCCTTTGTGTCCAGTCCCCGTTGACACGGCCACGAGGAGCAAATCTCTTTACACCAGCATCAGCGGCGCCAGGCCTCAGCGTCCTAACCTCGGCGGCGTCTTCCCATGCCACGCTGATCGGTAGCGGTTGCGGCGCGAAGAACCACGCGATACAGCGAAGTCGTCGGGTAGGACGGCGCCGGATCGCGGCATCGCCGTCGAATCCCGGCACAACGTTTCGAGAGTCTGCTGCCGCCGGTCACTCGGCTCGACCCGTCCGGCAGCCCCGACTTTGTCTGACAGCAGGAACGGTACCGCGTTCGCGATATCCTCCGGGCCGCCGACACACCCCAGCGGTGTCTTCACGACCGCGTTGAACCGGAGGCTATGCGACGCCGACTCGATCGGTTTTTGGATCTGCCGACGACGACGCGTTCTTGCCAAGAACTGTTCTTGATCCAGAACCTGTCAGTGGCCACCCATGATCAGCTATATCGACTACATCGCGTAAGTGTAATTATAGAGACAAGCGCGACCTGGGACGCCTCAAATAAGATCACACACCTCGGGCGAATATGGTCACCAGCCGTCGTGGCGATACGCGGGTTCGCGCACTCCCACCTCAAGTGGGCCCAGCGCACCAGAATGCGAAAACGATCACGGTGGTCGGCCATCCGCTGCCGCTCGCCACGGCACGCCCGATGCGTGCCGAGCGGCGACACGCTGAGTAACCGCGCGACCCTCGTCCGCAGGCGGCCGTACACGAAATCGCAGGTGTGTCCTGGTCGGTTCACTCACGCTCGATAGTCATTCGCGAGCTGTTGGTACGGAGAGTTATCCTAAGCGACACAGTAAATAGGAAGGCCGTCGGACGCACCACACGAAAGACTCTTACGTTTCCGGGGTCGCCTAATGTCCAAGGAGGACCGTTGAAGCTGCCTGCGCCATATATCAGGGACTACCGACCGACCAGGACTCGACGTTGTTCAATGTCGAGCCAGGCAAGACGGCCCTGGTAGGTTGGTATGCCACGAAAGGTCACCCCAGCCCAGTACAACCGCATGGTCGATGACTACAACCGCAAGCTGAAGCAGGCCGTCGACAAGCGCAACCGTGAGATCACGGCGCACAACCAGAAGGTGAAGCGCGCCATCGACGACTACAACCGCGACGTGCGTGCACATAATGCACGCGTGCGTTCCAATCGACAGCGGCTCAACGCCGAGATCGCGCGATTCAACCGCCAACGCTCGACGACCCGCTACCTCACGGTGCAGACCTCCACCATTGCACTGCACACCGCGTACTCCCACGTCGACGAGCAGTCCGAGCTGTGGAACGAGCGCGGTCAAGAGCTGGCCGACCTGGCAGAAGCCGAAACGGCCAACAGCGCGCAGGTCGCCAACACTCTCCTGGGCGAGACAGCCGCCGACGCGGAGGAGACCGAGGAAACGTCGCTCACCGACGAGCTGTCCTCCTTGTCACTAGACCTGCACAACCGCTGGGAGGGCGCACGCTTTGCGATCAATCCGCGAAACCCCGACGCGGCGCGACACTTCTGCACCAGCGCCCGCGAGGTCATCGTGGAACTGATCAACATGAAGGCTCCCGACGCCGCAGTGCTGCGGGCAAAGCCGAACTGCGAGCGAGGACCGGACGGCGTGGCAGTCGCGCGGCGGGAGAAGATCGGTTACCTGCTCGATCTGAACGGCGCCGACTACCAAGCCCTGGGCGACTTCGTAGACACCAACGTCAACGACGTGATGAACCTGTTCTCCCAGTTCAACAAGGGCACACACGGTACGGCAGGACGCTTCGATATCCCTACCCTTCGCGTGATTAAGCACCGTGTCGAGGACTCGATTCGATTCCTGTCCACACTGGTCCGAGGCTCCAGTTGCTGACCAAGCTGCTAACGGCAACGGCAACGTAGTAAAAGAGGTTGTCACGGGCACCATCTGGCACGGGTCTGGTGCACAGCAAGATCTGGAGGGTTGAAGCGCAAACACCCTCGGTCATGGGAATCGATCCCGCCGGGGCGTCTGCCTTGCTCACAAGATCAAAGTGGGCCCGATGCGCCAGAATGCGAAAACAATCATCACTGTCGAAGGTGGTCCACTTCTCGTGCACCTAGCGAGATCATCTCGCATGTGACCGGCGCACCGCGACCATCAGGCGACTACCCAGAACCCTCGCTCTCGACCGGCGGTTTCATCACAGACTCGAGCAATAACCACATACCGGACGACGGATTATTATTGGGGAGCCGGGTTAGGTCTCCTTCGTGCTTTTTGTCAAGAAGCGCCGCTCGCCTGATAGCAGCTGGTCGCTTATCCATGTACAGCTTCCCATTTACGCCCTTATCCTTGCTGCCGTCGCACTCGGCGCGGAGCTTCTCTGCGGCCGAATTCAGAAGGAAGGCAGTTTGGTCCCGGTAATGAAGAATTAGCCACAGCTCAAACGAAGGGTTGGATACGGCGACATAAACGTCGTTGGTTGATGCGGTCTGGATAGCCTCCTTCAGCTTTGGATGATGCTTCCGCCCACCCGCCCACTCCACATCAAAGACGCACCACACCTCGTCTATCTCGGCACGCTCCTCGTTAGCTCTCTGCCTCAAGCCAACGGCATGACGAACCAGGGTTAGCGGTGCGAATCCGGCAACGTTACTTTCAAGAAGGATGTTTACGGCCGCTATTTCCCGCACATCGGGCTCGAGACTAAGCGCCTTAATATACTCTGGCTCACTTCGCTTTCCTTCACAAAGCACAAGGACAGTCTTCCGAGGTGTACGAAAGCCCGTACTGCGCTGCAATGAATCCTTCGTTTGCATTAGCGGACTGTCGCGCCGGCTCTTCGGTGATCTCTCTCCGCCGCGCTTGTTTGTCATCGTGCTGCCGCCATCATTCCCAATGCACGTCGCAACATGAGCTGATCCGCTTCCGGCACGCCACCAAATCGCCCCTGTAAATAAGCTCGTTCCAGGTTCAATGATCTTCGAACTTTGTCGCCACCATATTCAGCCAGCGCCATGAGTCGCGTAGCGCCATCTGCGTCCTTCTCTGTCAGCCAAACTTCGTCTCTATTTAGGTGGTTCAGAAGACTTGTATCGTGAGTTGTAAATATCAGTTGAGCGTTGTGTGGGTTGCTCTCCGGATCTTGGAACAGTTCCAACAGAACTGCCGATAACCTTGGATGCAAGCTTGCGTCGATTTCATCGACTATGGCGATCTGGCCACGTTGAATCGCATGCAGTACGGGCCCAATCAAACGAAACCATGTTTGCGTTCCTTCAGACTCGTTGAAGATGTCCAAAGGAACACTACGGTCGCCGACACGATGCAGGAGGCGAATACTTCGCCGCGGCCCACGTGTATCTGTAGCCGGACCGGTCTCATCCACGACCTCGACTCCGCTGATACCAAGATCGGCATGTTTTAGAAGACTAAGTGCTGCGCGATATATTCTCTTGCGCGGATCCTCAAATTCGTCACCCAGCGCATCAAATAGCGTAGGTTGGTCTTCCAGACCGCGAGCCTCTACAAAGAGCTGCTCGGTCAGGCGGATTGATGGCCGCCTCATCAAATTCGACCATAGCCGCTGCTCGCGGCGAGTGGGCCGCACGCCGAGTGAACTGAGATTGGCGAGCGTACGTGCAAAAGGCTCGATCTCTTCGATTCCGAGTCGCATGGCCACCGACAATGCAAGCGTCGTATCGGTCATAATCTCTCGGATCGCAGATGCACCATTGATTCCGCGTCTCAGCTCCACTTTCAGACCATCGCGCTCAAGAATCATTCGAGGTTTTTTCTCGGGATAGCCGATAAGTCGCTCCCCGATTACTCGCTCATCATCCAGCTCTACCGAATACGCATAACGCACACCCGACACCATCATTTCGACTACATATGCAGATGGCGCAGACAGATCCTCGCTGAACCTGAAAGGGTCCCTAGGTATGTACTGGTCCCATACGCGCAATGAGCTATCGACTGCTGAGGCCAACCACAGCAACGAGTCCAAGACGTTTGACTTTCCCGACGCATTTGCGCCATAGATACCTGCAACCGACAACACTCCTTCATTGAGGTTGTCGAACCGCGCCACCGATGCTCGATCTAGATCCACAGCGATCATCGACAACTCGATCGGATCCCAGATCGACCTGTGGTTTGAGGCCGCGAAGCGAAGCAGCATGACGCGTCCTTCCCGAACTCGTACACGTATCAGCCAGTCTACGTCATGATCGCACGAAATTTGGCCCTAGATTGCAGAAACTATACAAACATGCAGCGTGTCCCCTCGGGCATGACACCGAAGTCTCGCAAGGGGAGGCGTTTCACCCCGCCCAGCCCTCACGCAGGGCCTCCATTACTCAGCCGGTAGCCGCCCTGCAGTCAATGCTGCGGCTGCCATCAGTTCAGTCGCCCGATGCTCGTACGCAGCCGATCGCGGAATTCTGCTACGCGCGGCACGTCATCGTACGGTTTGGAGGCTGCCACCAGCTCGCGCAGCCGGACTTGGATTCTAGCTGATGTCGTGTGCTCAGCCAGTTGGAGCGCCTGATTCCCGTCGTCGCACGCCTGTTCCGCCTCACCGGCAAGGAACCGTATGCGGGCGAGGCGAATGAGCCCGAACGTCTTGCTGCGTCCCTGACCGGTGGGCACCTTGGCCACCTGGGCAAGCGTGTGCTTCTCGGCTTCGCTGATCAGGCTGGGATCGTCCTCTGCCATCACCAGATAGGAGACAGCCGCGGATACCGATAGCTCTGCTTCGGAGACGTCGAGCGCGCGGTGCCACATGGCGCTTGCGGTTGCCTTCTCCTCTTCGCTGGCCTGCCCATAGAGGTCGAACGACTCGCTCAACGCGCTGAGTACCTCCGGCAGACGCGAAGGGCCAAGATGGCACAACCCATTTTCGGCCCGCCCCGCAGTCATGTCCGCGCGCAAGATGTCGAACCGGCGGCCAAAGGGAAGCCGCTCCAAAGCGAGATCGTGCAGGCGAAGCGCAGTATCGGGGCGGCCGAACCAGCGAGCGTGTTCTCCCATGTCGGCCAAGATGCTGACCACCAGCATCGTCGCTCGCGGGTCGGTCGATTCGCGCGCTGCTTCAAGGCCGTACCGGAAGTACCGTTGGGCCGGGCCTGGCATCCCCGAGTCATGGCAGAGGTATCCCACCAAACCCGACAGTTCGGCGATGACGGCCAGCAGCCGATTGCCGGTGGCATCGCTGTAACTGGCGTACCGGGCCAGGTCGACGGCGTACTTCAGCTGTCCTACGGCCGCCTCACGACTCAGTGCGCCGCCGACCTCAGCATCAGTGGAGGCGAAGAAGCGCGTCGACCGCTCGATGGCCTCCACATCGCTCATGCCGATGCGTTGCGTTCCTTGGCTACGAGCTTCCAGCCCTTCGGCTTGACCACTGAGCCAGCCGGCGAGGGAGCCGAGCAGCGCCGGGCCTGAGGCGGCCTTGACGGCCTGGGTGAGGGTTTCGCGTCTGGTTAGCATGTCACCCCTCAAGAAGATGCTGAGTTCTTTGAGCGTACGCTCGGCTGCCAGCTGCTGCGGATCAGAAGACGGCGCGAGAACTTCCTGAGGCGTCGGGTTGCCCCAAGCCTCGGCGAACAGAGCGGCCATCACCTCGCGGTGTTCGACCTCGGGGGCGTCAGGTTCGCCGAGCAGTCCCGCGAGCTGATCGACGGAGATCTTGAGCGCCATGGCTAGGTTGGGCCGTTGCCACGGTTGAGGCAGCCGTTGCCCGTACTCCCACCTACGGATACTGGAAACATCGACGCCGAGCTGCTCGGCGAGCGCTTCTTGGCTCAGGCCAACAGTTTTGCGCCGCTGCACCAGTCGTGTTCGTTTCATCCGCCTCTCCCCCTGTACGGATCGAACGGTGCCTGAAACCATTGATGCATAACGGAATCCGATACGCAATACGGTGCCAGGTTTCTGCGCGGTCGTAGCCAAATCTATGTTGGACGTCGAACGGCAACGTAGATGTGACAGTGGAACAACATGGGCTTCGAACCGGACCTTTGGCGATCGGCTCCATGACCTCACGCGTTCCGTTGTCACACGGCGAGACCATCGGCGGCGGCCCCTATAACGGTGTGCCAGGCTGCCGACCGATGGTCTCGCTCCCCGCCACGCCCGGGTTATGGGCGATGGAAGGTCCTTCCCGCTGGTGCTTCAGATCCGTGCCGGAGTCCTCGACGCCCGGTGGAGTTACCTGACAGCGTCTGACAACGGTCTGGCAAAACCTCTCAGACCTGACAGCGCTGGTGAAGGCCTTGATCATGTGATGCATTTGCCTTGACCGCTTCATGTTTGGACGCCTAGCCTGAATGTCTCGGTCCGAAATGTGGCTGGCCGTCTCGACCGCTGGAGTGCGGTATCCGGGGCGGTGAACCTGACCGCTGCGAGTGGCGGCGGTCGGAAGTGGAGGTCCTCCAACACTCCCGCGTGATGTTGCCCGCGGACGTAATGGCTCTCGTGATGGCGAGGAGGCCGTGTTGGAGGACAGATCTATTCAACGGCGATCCAGTTCTGCCTTCGACATTTCCTTCCTCGTGCTTCGCGGGGTGACTGAGGGTCTGTTTCCATGTGCTTGCCGGGGTCCGCGGGTGGGTGCTGCTTGAGAAGGACCCCCTCAAGGACCCGGTGCGGACCTGACAGCCCAGGTCAGTGGCCATTTCACACAGCACATGGCGATGCAGAAGACCCTGAAGGGTTTCTCCCCGTAGGGATACGCAGGTATCTAACAGCTAATACTGGAGTCGCTTATGGCAGCAAGAACGACAGCAGATCAGGTGCTGCGGGTGCAGCACCACCTCACCGGCCGGGACTGGCGCCTGCTGGGCTGGCTGTACGACCACGACGTGTTGACCAGCTTCCAGATCGCCCACGCCTTGTTCCCGAGCCTCAACTATGCCCAGCGCCGTCTGACCGAGCTGACCGGCCTCGGTCTGGTGGAACGGTTTCGGCCGTTGCGAATGCAGGGAGGCAGCTACCCCTACCACTACGCCCTGGCCCACCTCGGCACCGAAGTCGTTGCCGCATCGAGGAAAGAGGAACCGCCACGGCGGGCGGTGAGCAAGACGAGGTTGCATCGCATTGCGACCAGCCGCAACCTCGACCATCGTCTTGGCATCAACCAGTTCTTCACCGACCTGGCCGGACACGAACGCCAACACGGCGGGAGGTTGCTGCTGTGGTTGCCGGACAAGAAACTTCGCGGGTTCAGCCCGCCCGGGGTGAACGCCTACCTCATCGTGCTCGCCGACGCCCTCGGCATCTGGCAGGAGAACGATCGGGCTGTCGCGTTCTATCTGGAGCACGACACCGGTACCGAGGCACTCACCGTGTTGGTGGACAAGCTCGACGGCTACGACGGGTGGGAACTGCGGGGCGGACCGGCGTGGCCGGCGCTGTTCTGGCTGCACTCGACCGTCCGCGAAGCCCATCTCCATCAACGCCTGACCAAGGCCAGACCCAAAGTCCCGGTCGCGACCGCGGCGCGGGACCGCATCGAGGGCCAAAGTCCCGCAGACGCGGTCTGGCACCTGCACGGAAGCACGGGGCCGCTGCTGCGGCTGGCGGAACTGCCCATGCCCGACCCCGTGGACCTCGACGCCTTCGACACCACGATCCGGTCAGCGGTCCCGCTGTGACCGGTCCCGGTCAACGGCGGACAAGTCCCGGACGCCACGAGTACCCGACACCCGCGATGAAGCAGAACCGACGAACATCCGCCCATGAAACCTGTTCTGCCACAACGATTTTTGTGGCTATAGCGGGTTGACATTCCGCCGGGATGGAGCGGGAATAGACCTATACCAACATGCCGACATGGTTGATAAATCGACCAGTAGGTGATCCTGTCCTGACGAACCGTTGAAAGGAGTCCCCATGCATGGAAACCGCGCCCACCGACGCGGGTGCCGGACTCTAGGAGGCCAATGCCAGCAAGCGATCCAGCCGACAAGGCTGACTTCCGCGAACCCGAGCCGAGCGGGACCAGGGAATCCAACGGGACGGGACGCCGTCCCGGACGGGACCGGGACCGGCACGGCCGCCGGACACGGACGTCCCGGTCGAAGCGGGCCGGTCCCCGGTACACCGTCGGACTGCCGAGGACGGTCCCGATGACCGGCGACGAGTACACCCAAGCCGTGCACGCCTGGGCGGTCCTGATCGCCGCCTGGTGGACCGATCACCCACCAGACCACCACTCACCAGAAGAAGACCCGACTTTCCAGCACATTGGGATCCTAAGCTTAGAATTCCACGTGGACAAGTTGTCGCGGCCGCTTCTATAGTGTCACCTAAATACTAGTGACTCCAGCGTAACTGGACTGGCCACAGTTAGGCCGCAAATGTAATCACACTGGCTCACCTT
>JADMIO011285697.1_pt1 | contig 11680 bp, 6 predicted proteins | sample 8958161 | NCBI WGS metagenome assembly JADMIO01 (sample SAMN16585339, study PRJNA669376) | soil metagenome | isolation source: Crop rotation soil | place: USA: Cullars Rotation, Alabama | collected 2011
CCCGCCTCAAATGCCTGCCGGTGAGGTGCGGTTGCGATGACGATGATTGGTTGTCCCGCCTTCACACCCGCGGCAAGAAAACTCACCACCGACCGGACGAGATGCGCATCAGTCCGGTAGAACTGCACATCATGTCCCGGGGTCCCGGCCGGCGTCGGCTCGCACGGGAGGGCAAATGCTTCAATCGCTGTCTGAAAGGGCAGATCTGCAGGATGGCTCATGTTAAGTGATGGACGTTGCAAGTCTTACACCGCCTTCGTTCGCGGGGCAAACGCCTGAAAAACGGCAACCGCGCTCGACGCTTGAAAATGGCGGAGTTTGTCCAGTATTCTGTTGTTCATCACCCGATTGCGATAGTGGAGGACAGTATTTCGCCGCGCGTCATCCACCAACTGGGGCTCGCCTCCGAAACCAAGAGTCCCGCCTGGGCCCGGTTCGAGCTGCTGGTCGACCGGCTCACCGACGGCGTCACCGTGCAGGATGCGTCTGGCTCGGTGGTGTACGCCAATGAAGTCGGTGCGCGCATGAGCGGGTATTCCTCGCCGGCTGAACTGTTGAGGGCGCCGACTGGCGACTACGCGCGCAACTTCGAGGTCATGGACGCGGCCGGACAGCCGGTGGTCCTCAGTGAGCTGCCAGGGCGCAAAGCGCTGGTCGCGGGACACGCCGAGACCGTACTTCGTGTGCGCGAGAGGGCGACCGGGATAGAGCGTTGGACCGAGGTGCGCTCGTTCGCGGTCTCCAACGAAGCCGGCACGCCCGAGTTTGTCGTCAACGTCATTCGCGACGTCACCGCGTCTGTAACTGCGCTGCGCGCCGAGGAAGCTGCTCGCCGGCGAGAGGAAGATCGACGGAAGCGCGCGGAGTACTTGTCCCGGGCCACCGCGCTGCTTGGAGAGTCACTGTCATATGAAGTGACCCTCGAACGGGTGGCCTCTCTGATCGTTCCCCACCTCGCCGACTGGTGCGCCGTCGACCTGGTGGATGGAGAGACCGGCGATCTCCGTCGGCTTGCCGTGGCACATGTCGATCCGGATAAGGTGGGCTGGGCGTGGGAGCTGTACCGGCGGTTCCCGCCCAACAAGGCTTCTCAGCAGGGTGCTTACCACGTGCTGCGGACCGGGATGCCCGAGCTGTATCCGTCGATCACGAATGAAATAGTCGCCCAGGCGGCGCGCAGTGCCGAAGAGCTCGAGCTGCTGCTGCAGCTTGGTTTGAAGTCGGTGATGCTGGTACCGCTCTGCATCGGCGAACGCACCGTGGGGGTCATCAGCTTCGTGGCCACCGATTCGGCTCGGCAATACACGCCGGAGGATCTCGAATTCGCGACCGAGCTGGCGCATCGCGCCGGCCACGCCATCGAGCGCGCGGAGTTTCACCGAGAAGCCGAGCGCTCGATCGCCGCGGCCACCGAACATGCCGAATGGCTTGCCCGGATTCAGCGCCTCACGGTCGGCCTCTCGCGATGCATTCGTCTCGAGGACGTCATCGACATGACCATCACCTTTGGTCGCGATGTGTTCGAGGCAGATACCGCGGGCCTCTGGTTGGTGGGCTCGGATCGGGCGGAGCTTCATCTCGCGGGCGAGCAGGGGCTCCCCGTCGAAACGGTCGCGCGAATGCAGACCCTTCCTCTCGGAGCTCCGTACCCCATCGCCGAAGCGGTACGACTCGGCGAGCCCGTGCTGATCGAAAACCGAGGGTCGCTATTCCGTCGATATCCGGAGATTGCCGATTTGATCGAGGCGAGCGGCGCCTCGGCGCTCGCCTGCGCGCCCGTCAAAGTCGCCGGCGAGATCATCGGCGCACTGAGCCTTCGCTATAACGCGGCCCACGACTTCAGCGACGATTACGTCACCGCCCTGCGAACATTTGGGAAGGAGCTGGGGCAGGCAATCGACCGCACGCGCAGCCACGCGCAGCTCGAGGAAGCGCGCCGGGCAGCCGATCTGGCGAGCGACGCAAAGTCCTCGTTCCTCGCGACCATGAGCCACGAGCTACGCACTCCGATCAACGCGATCCTCGGCTTTACGGATCTGCTCGACATGGGAATCGCCGATGGGCAGAAGGCCAGCGCGAGCGAGTTTGTTTCCCGGATTCGCGACAACACACGGCATCTCCTGGATCTCATCAACGACATTCTCGATTGGTCGAAAGTCGAGGCGGGGCATCTCTCGGTCGACGCGACCGAAGAACTGTCGCAGGATGTGATCAACGAAGCGCTCAACATCGTACGAGAACAGGCGCTGGCGCGTGACCTCACACTGAGGTCGCAATGCGCTGACGGGGCGCGGTATGTAGGCGATCCTCTGCGCGTACGGCAGATTCTCCTCAATCTGCTTTCCAATGCGATCAAGTTTACGCCTGCCGGCGGCCAGGTGACCTTGACGTGCGCGGAGGCAGCCTCGGTGACGACGTTCACCGTCGCGGATACGGGCATCGGCATTGAGCCGCGCGATTTCGAAACCATCTTCGAGCCGTTCGTTCAATCCAAAAAAGGGTACACGCGCCAATACGGCGGAACGGGTCTCGGCTTGTCGATCAGTCGACGACTGGCGCAATTGATGAACGGAACTCTCGTTGTCGATAGCGTCCCCGGACAGGGAGCGCGGTTCACGCTTTCGCTGCCAGCGCGCGAACGGACACCGCCAACGGATCCCGCCAGCTCCGGCGGCTGAGACACCCATCAGCGCGCTCGGTGGCATGAGCTCGCGGAGTGCGAGTGTCCGATACTGAACACGGGGTGGCGAATCCGAACGCTGTCCGGAAACGGCATTCCACACATCCCGTTGTCGTTCAATGCAATGCGCCGCGCGCCATGGGGCATGGACCTTCCAAAGGAGCGCGCCATCCGACCTCGCGTGAGGCACGATGGACACGCTCCGGCAGGACCTCTCGTTCGCGCTTCGCTCCCTGCGACGCACGCCCGGCTTCACCGTCGCGGCGCTCGCCACCCTCGCGATAGGCATCGGCGCGCTGACGGCGATGTTCAGTGTCGTTCGCTCGGTGCTCCTCGAGCCTCTGCCCTATGCGGACCCCGGTCGCATCGTGCAGATCTGGTCCGGTACGGGCAACCGCGCGCACGGACCCACCTCGTCGGCCAACTACATCGATCTGCGCGACCAGTCAAAAGCCTTCCGGTCCATCGCCGCCGAGGATTTCGCGTGGTTCAATCTCACGGGCGACGGTGCGCCTGCCGACCGCCGCTACGGCGCGGTCGTCGCGCCGGCGTTTTTCGCGGCGATCGGCGTCCAGCCCACGGTCGGCCGCTCGTTCACCGCCGACGACCAGCGCGCGGATCCTCACGTCGCCGTCATCAGCCACGGTCTCTGGCAGGAGCGCTTCGGCGGCGAGCAGCGCGCCGTTGGAAGCATCGTTCGCATGAATGGCGACGCCTATCGCGTCATCGGCGTCATGCCCGCCGGATTCGACTTTCCGTCGGCGCTCATCGGCGAGCACGTCGATCTCTGGACGCCTCTCGTCTGGACGCCAGCCGAAGTGCAGCGCGGTCTTCGCCGACTCGGCATCACCGCCCGTCTCGAGCCCGGTGTCAGCATCGAGCAGGCGCAGCGCGACGCGAGCGCCATCGCCGCACGACTCGCCGCCGCGTTTCCGGCCGAGAACAAGAACGTCGCCTTTCGCGTGGTGCCGCTTCAGGAGGAGATCGTGGGCTCGAGCCAGCATCTCCTGCTCGTCCTCTTCGGCGCCGTGGCGATGGTTCTGCTCATCGCCTGCGCCAACGTCGCCAATCTCACGCTGGCGCGCGCTCAGAACCGCCAGAAGGAGATTCATCTCCGCGCCGCGCTCGGCGCGGGTCGCACGCGCATCGTTCGGCAGCTCTTTACCGAGAGCATCGTGCTGGCGGCAGGCGGCGGGGTCGTAGGAGTATTGGTCGCGGTCTGGCTCACCGCCGCGATCGTGGCGCTCGGACCAGAAGGCTTGCCGCGCGTCGGCGAGATCTCGGTCGACACGCCCGTCCTCATCTTCGCGCTCGGTGCGTCGACGTTTGCCGCTGTTCTGTTCGGCCTCATTCCCGCGATCAGGATGGCGCGCGGTCGTCCCGCTGAAATGCTCTCTGCGTCCGGTCGGTCGACGCCTCATCGCGAGCAGCGCCGCGCACGGAGCTTCATCATCGTCGTCGAGATGGCCCTCGCGCTCGTGCTGCTCGCCGGCGCGGGACTGCTTCTCCGCAGCTTCGCGCGCCTCGTCTCCGTCAATCCCGGCTTCGATCCGCGGTCGGTCGTGACGGCCAACGTCGCCCTGTCGCCGACGAGTTACGCAACGCCGGAGCAGCGCCGCCAGTTCATCGACGGAACGATTGCCCGGCTCGCCGCGCTGCCCGGCGCCGACGGCGCGGGCGCGGTGAACTACCTGCCGTTCTCGCGCAGCGACGCCTTTCTCGCCATCTCGCTCGAGGGGCGCTCGCCAACCACCGGCGGCGACGGTCCCGCCGCGCACATTCGCGTCGCATCGCCGGACTATTTCTCCACGATGAGAATTCCGGTATCGGCCGGCCGCCCATTCGCCGCCGCCGATCGCGATGGCGCGCCGCTCGTGGCCATCGTCAACGAAGCCCTGGTCAAGCAGTACTGGCCGGGTGAGAATCCGATCGGCCGCCGCATTCGCGTTGGGAACGCGTCGAGCGCGCCCGAGTGGCGCACGATCATCGGGGTCGTCGGCAATGTGAAGCACTGGGCGCTCAGCGATGCCGCCGAGCCGGAGCTGTATCTCGCGCTCGAGCAGTGGCCGCAGCGAACGCTCAACTTCGTCGTGCGCGCGCCGAACGCGCCGGCAATCGCCGCGAGCGTGCGTCAGGCCTTCACCGCGGTGGACAAGGACCAACCGGTGACGATTCGCCTGCTCGATGACCTCGTCACCCAGTCGGTCGGCGATCCGCGCTTCCGCAGCCTGTTGCTTGGTGGTTTCGCGGCGGTCGCGCTTCTCCTCGCCATCGTCGGGATCTACGGCGTCATCTCCTACGGCGTCTCGCAGCGCACCCGCGAGATCGGCGTCCGCCTCGCGCTCGGCGCCGAGAATGCGGAGATCGTGCGTCTCGTCGTGGGCGAAGGGATCGTGCTCACGCTCACCGGCCTCGCGTTGGGCCTCGTCGGCTCGTTCTGGATGACGCGCGCCATCAAAGGCATGCTCTTTCAGATCGCGCCAACCGACGCGCTGACCTTCGCCGCCACGTCGCTGCTGCTCGTGCTCACGGCGACCGTCGCGAGCTATCTCCCCGCGCGCCGCGCCGCCCGCGTGGATCCGCTCATCGCCATGCGCGCCGAGTAGCCGGCCCGGGCGGATCCATAGCGGTAGGCGCCGGACCCGAGTTCAAACCCTTCCGGCTGGGGGATTGTCGCACCCTCAGCATTCCCTTGTCAGTCCGACAGGAAGGGTGAACCATGGTCCCTTGTCATTTCGACAGGAGCAGGCGATGAGCACGGCCGCGGACGTCCTCAAAGGGACGCTGGATCTCCTCGTCCTCAAGGCGCTGTCGCTCGCGCCCCTGCACGGCTGGGGCATCAGCCAGCGCATCCAGCAGTTGTCGCGCGGCGCGTTCCAGGTGGGACAGGGATCGCTCTATCCCGCGCTCTACCGCCTCGAGAGCAAGGGACTCGTCAAAGGCGAGTGGCGCACCACCGAGAACAACCGGGAGGCGAAGTACTACCGGCTCACGCCGGCCGGCGCACGGATGCTCGCCGCGGAGACCGCCGACTGGCGCCGCTTCGCCGATGCGCTCGACCTCGTGCTACTCACGGAGGGATGACCGCCCATGTGGCTCACGCGAATCTGGAGCTGGATGCGCGCGCTGGTGTTCCGCGCCCGCATCGAATCGGAGATGGAAAAGGAAATGCGCATCCATCTCGAGATGGAAGCGGAGGCCAACGTGCGCGCCGGGATGACGCCGGACGACGCGCGCCGCAAGGCGCTCCTCGCCTTCAGCGGCGTGGACCGGGCCAGGGAGGAGTATCGCGACGCCCTCGGCACACGTCTCGTCGACGAGACGTGGCGCGACATCAAGTACTCGGTGAGACTGGCCCGACGGTCACCGGGCTTCACCGTCACGGCACTCACGCTGCTCGCGCTCGCGGTCGGCACGGCGAGCGCGATCTTCTCGGTCACATATGCGGTGCTGGTGCGGCCGCTCCCTTATCCGAATCCCGAGCGACTCGTCTTCGTCAGCGAGGGCGGGGCAGGCGTCTCGTGGCCAAACTTTCTCGACTGGCGCGCGCGGCAGAGCGTCTTCAGCAGCCTCGGCGGATCGCTCGCCAGCTCCGTCGTCGTGACCGGCCATGACACTCCACTCCGCTTCGAGGCGCGCTTCGTCACCGCCAACTTCTTCAGTGTGCTCGGCATCACCGCCGCGCGCGGCCGAGTGTTCGGTGAGGGCGACGCCGATCCCGCCGCGCCGCCCACGGCGGTGATCAGCCACGAGCTCTGGATGCGCGAGATGAACGGAGATCCATCGGCGATCGGCAAGACGCTCTCGCTCACGCGCGGCCCATTCACGGTGATCGGCGTTCTGCCGCCGGGGTTTCGCTACCTCACGGCGGCCGACGTCTATCTCGTGCTCGAGCCGCTCGTGGCGCGCACCGACATCAACGGCATGCAGGCCCGCTACAACCACACGGCGTTCTATGCGGTGGCGCGGTTGAAGCCCGGCGTCAGCGTGCCCGCCGCGGAAGCACAGATGCACTCCATCGCGCTGGCTCTCGAGGCCGAGTATCCGCTCGTCAACAAGAGCGCCGACGTGCCGGTGATCCCGCTCATGAAACGCATCGTCGGCGACACCACGCCAACGCTGATGGTCCTCGCCGGCGCCGTGCTGCTGCTGCTGCTCATTGGCTGCATCAACATCGCCAGCCTGCTTCTCAACCGCACCGCGTCGCGCGCTCACGAGTTCACCGTTCGCGCGGCGATTGGCGGCAGCCGGCCGCGGCTGCTGCGACAACTGCTGGTGGAGCAGACGCTCTTCTGTGTCACCGGCGGGGCCCTCGGCGCGGCGGCCGGTGCCGCGCTCCTCAGTGTGCTCGTGAAGTTCGCGCCGAGCGACCTGCCGCGCCTCGACGAGATTCATTTGAACGCGGGGATTCTGGCGCTCACCACGTTCTTCGGCTGCGCGTGCGCGCTCGTATTTGGCATCGGTCCGGCGCTCGAGGCCGCGGGTGTCACGCGCGCGGCGCTGGTCCTGCGCTCCGGACAGCGGTCCACCGCGTCCACGTCGGCGGCGCGCCGTGTGTTGATGGTGGCGGAGATCGCGGTGGCGACGGTGCTGCTGTTCGGAGCCGGCCTGATGGTGCACACGATGCTTCGATTGTCGCGCGTCGATCCCGGGTTCGATCCGCATGGACTGCGATCGTTCGCGGTGGCGTTCGCCGGCAGCGGCTGGTCGGGGCCGGCGGGAGAGGCGCGAAGACAGAATTTCTACAATGCGGCGGTCGAGCGCCTTCGCGCCGTACCGGGCGTGGAGAACGCGGCGCTCGCCTATTCACTGCCCATCCAGGGATCGAACTGGTGGAGTCAGTTCATCATTGCGGGACGGCCGCCGCTCGCGCCGGGGGACTTCGGGCCCAACGCCGGAATGGTGCCGGTGACCGCCGGCTACTTCGAGACGCTCAGAATCCCGTTGATCAAAGGACGCTATTTCGATCGCTCGGACACGCCGGACTCGCCGCCCGTCGCGATCATCAACAACGCCGTGGCGCGGAAGTTCTGGCCCCACGAGGATCCCATCGGGAAACAGTTCAGAGGCGGCTCGCCCGGCAACGAGTACGGGCCCGTGCGCACGGTCGTGGGCGTCGTCGGCGACATCAAGTACCACGGCGTGGATCAGGAAGCGCCACAACAGATATTCATGCCCATCGTGCAGGAGCCGCGCACGCCGGTGTTCGTGATTGCCCGCGCACGGTCCACCGTTTCCAGCGCAGCGCTCGAGCAGGTGATTCACGATCTCGACCGTTCACTTCCCGTGTTCAGCGACCGTACCCTCGACCAGGTGTTGCGCACGGCATCGAGCCGGCGGCGGTTCGCGATGATCGTGCTCTCGGTGTTCGGCGGGGTGGCCGTGTTCCTCGCGGCGATCGGTCTCTACGGCGTGATCGCCCAGAGCGTGCGTGAGCGACGGAACGAGATCGGCATTCGCATGTCGCTCGGCGCGACGCAGGGTCAGGTGGTGGGGATGTTCGTTCAGCGCGGCATGGTCGCCGCCGGCATTGGCCTCACGCTCGGCGTGATCGCGGCGCTGGAGGCTTCGCGCGCGCTGAAGAGCATGGTGTTCGGACTCTCGACGGCGGATGCGGCGACGCTTACCGTTGTCGTCGCGCTGCTCGTCACCGTGGCCGCGATCGCGTGCTATCTGCCGGCGCGCGTCGCGGCGCGGGTGGATCCGGCGCGGGCGCTGAGGGCCGAATAGCGCAAGATTGCACTGCTGGCGATTCGAGGCTGTGATCAGGGAGTGCACATGACGACGCATACCGAGCTGCACCTGCGCACGACCGACGGAGTCTGCGATACGCACGTCTTCGCGCCGGCGGGGTCCGTTTCCCGCCGTGTTGATGTACATGGACGGCATCGGAATGCGGCCGGCATTGTGGGAGGTTGCCGACCGCATTGCGGGGCAGGGGTATTTCGTCGTACTGCCCGACCTGTTCTATCGCGTCGGCTACAAGGCGGAGTATGGCGTGACCGTGTTCTCCGATCCCGAGAAGCGCAAGGACCTCATGACGCGAATCATGCCGTCGGCCAGCGCCGCCAACGTCATGCGGGACACCGACGCGCTGTTCGAGTTCATTGATCAACAGCCGAACGTGCGCGCACAGACGATTGGCGTCACGGGATACTGCATGGGCGGCAGGCTCGCGATGTACGCGGCCGGTCATTACGGCGATCGCATCGCGGCGGCAGCGGCATATCATCCTGGAGGGCTGGCGACCGACGCACCCGACAGCCCGCATCGACTCGCGCCGACCATGCGCGCCCGCGTGTACGTCGGCGCGGCGATGGAGGACCAGAGCTTCGACGATGCGCAGAAAGCACGCTTCGACGCCGCCCTCAGCGACGCCGGCGTAAGCCACACCATCGAGACATACCAGGCGCGGCATGGCTTCGTGCCGCCGGACACGCCAGATCGGAAGAGCCGTCGTACGATCCGGCGGCGGCGCGGCGGCACGACGAGACGCTCTTTACTCTTCTCCAGGATACGCTACACGGCTAGCACGCACCGACCGGCGCTACGGGCTATTCGAGGGCGACCGACGCACGCGCGAGCTCGAGCGAAAAGACCGACCCTTCGTTGATCACGCTCCTGACTGTCAGAGTGCCCTGCATTGCCTCGGCCAGATCTCTGCTGATCGACAAGCCAAGACCCGTTCCGGTCTGGGCACCGGCATGTGTGCGCTGAAGCTGAATGAAAGGCTCGAAGACGGCTTCCAGCTTGTCGGACGGAATCCCCATCCCGGTGTCGTGAACCTCGATGCGGACGGTCGCATCGCCGGCGACGCATTGAATTCGGATCCGGCCGCCGCGTGGCGTGAACTTCACCGCGTTCGTCACGAGGTTGAGCAGAATCTGACGAATGCGCTCCTGGTCACCTTGCACGCCAAGATCGGCCGCGCACGGCGCGATCTCGAGATCGAGCCCTGCCTCACGGACCTGCGGAAGCATGAGCGCCGCCATCTCCTCCAGCAGGGGCCGCACGGCGACAGGCACGAGGGTGAGCTCGATCCGCCCCGCCTCGAGCTTCGCGAAGCTCAGCACGTCCTGGATGAGCGAGAGCAGATATCGTCCACTCCGATCGATGCGACGGACGAAGTCCAACTGCTCCTCCGTGAGCGCGCCCTTCACCCCGAGCTGCAGCAATGACGTGTAGCCGCCGATGGCGTTGAGCGGCGTTCGCAGCTCGTGGGACATGGTGGCCAGGAAATCCATCTTGACGCGGTTGGCATCCTCGGCCTGGGTCCGGGCCGCGATCGCGGCCTCATGAAGCCGGGCGTTTTCCATCGCGATCGCCGCGCGATGCGCCAATTCATTCACCAGCTGCACGTCGCCGTCGGTATAGCGACGCTGCGATTCGGCGGCAACGAGCGTGATCACGCCAAAGATACGGTCCGCCGTCTTGATCGGCGCGAGAATGACCGACCGAATTCCCAGCTCGCGCGTCAATTGCAGGTGCTCGGCGTCGATGGCTCCGGCGACGAGCATCTCGTCGGTCACATCGGCGAACAATTCGGCCGTGCCGGTGCGCAGAACGTGATAGACGCCGGTCGCGCCATCGCGCGGCGGGGGATACCGCCGACTCAGCTCGATGCCCCAGCGCACGTTATCCGGGTTGACGTGGGCAACCGCGAGCTGCTGCAGGTTGCCCCGCTCGTCGGCGATATCGACCCCGCACCAATCCGCCAGGCGCGGCACCATGAGATGCGCGAGCTCATTGAGCGTTTTGCGATAGTCGAGCGAGCGGCTCAGAATATCGGTCGCGCGCGCGAGATAGTGGGCCGCTTCCTCGGCGCGCTTGTGGTCGGTGATGTCCCGCCATTGTACGGCGATGCCGCCGCGGGGTAACGGATAGCATTGGAGAGCGGTCCACTCGCCTCGGCGGGGATAATATGCCTCGAATCGAGTCGGCTCCCGGTCAGCCGCGGTCCGGCGCATCGGCGCCTCGAAGTCGGAGCCCGTGAGATCGGGATACAGCTCCCACATGTTCTTGCCGATCAGCCCACCCGGCGGCACGCCGCGCGAGCCCTCCATCATGCGGGCCGCAGGGTCGTTCACGAACTGGTATCGCCATTCCGAGTCGAGCACGACGAACGGGTCCGTCATGCTTTCGAGGATCGATCGCGTGAACTGTTCGGCGGCGGACGCACTCTCGCGCGCCTCCTCCACCTCCGCGACGGTCGCCTGCAGCTCTTCATTCGACTGCTCGAGCTCCTCGGCCAGAGCCTGCGCTTCCTCTCGCTGCTGCTCGAGCGCCGTGCTCTGTTCCCGAAGTTGCCGGTTGATCTCCTCGAGCTCTTCGTTCTTCGAGGCGGTGACGGCGTGCACCGCTTCCTCGGCCGCCAACTGACGCGACCGCTCCTCCAACGATCGTCGTTCGGTGAGATCGCGCGTGATCTTCGCGAACGCGGTGAGCGCTCCGCTCTCGTCGTGGATGGCGGTGATGACGACATTCGCCCAGAAGCGCGTGCCATCTTTTCGGACACGCCATCCTTCGTCTTCGGCTCGGCCGACTCTGGCTGCCGTGGCGAGCAGGCGAGAGGGCAAGCCAGCTTCGACCGCCTCGCTCGGATAGAAGACGGAGAAATCACGGCCGATGATCTCGGCCGGTGCGTAGCCCTTGAAGCGTTCGGCGCCGGGATTCCATGTCAGCACGCGACCCTGAGGGTCGAGCGCGAAGATGGCGTAATCCCGTACCTGTTCAACGAGGAGCCTGTACAGCTCACTCGACGTTACCGTCATGCGATGGACGCTGTGACCCGCGGCAGTCGCAACGTGAACGTCGAGCCGGCGCCAAGCTGGCTGACGACGGTGAGATCACCATTCATTCCGCGCGCAAGGTCACGGCTGATCGCGAGGCCGAGGCCCACGCCGTCGCGCTTGCGCGTGTAATTGGGATCGACTTGCACGAACGGGTCGAAGATGAGCTCGAGCTTCTCCGGGGGAATTCCCACGCCGGAATCTCGCACGT
>JADMIO011403928.1_pt1 | contig 11680 bp, 6 predicted proteins | sample 8958161 | NCBI WGS metagenome assembly JADMIO01 (sample SAMN16585339, study PRJNA669376) | soil metagenome | isolation source: Crop rotation soil | place: USA: Cullars Rotation, Alabama | collected 2011
ATCGGCACCAGCCCGAGCCGCTCGAACAGCCGCTGGTCGTGGGCGACGTCGGGGTTGCCGGTGGTCAGCAGCTTCTCGCCGTGGAAGATCGAATTCGCGCCGGCGAGGAAGCACAGCGCCTGCAGCTCGTCGCTCATCGACTCGCGGCCGGCCGACAGCCGGACCATCGCGCGCGGCATCAGGATCCGCGCGACCGCGATCGTGCGCACGAACTCGAACGGGTCGAGCTCGACGGTGTCGGCGAGCGGCGTGCCGGCGACGCGCACGAGGCGGTTGATCGGCACCGAGTCCGGGTGCGCCGGCAGGCTCGCGAGCGCGTGCAGCAGGCCGGCGCGCTCGTCGCGCGATTCGCCCATGCCGACGATGCCGCCGCAGCAGGTCTTGAGCCCGGCGTCGCGCACGTGGCCGAGGGTGTCGAGCCGGTCCTGGTACTCGCGGGTGTGGATGATGTTCCCGTAGAACTCCGGCGCGGTGTCGAGGTTGTGGTTGTAGTAGTCCAGGCCGGCGCCCTTGAGCGTGCCGGCCTGCTCGCCGGTGAGCATGCCGAGCGTCGCGCAGGTCTCCAGCCCGAGCGCCTTCACCGCGGCGACCATCTCGGCGACCCTGGCGACGTCGCGGTCCTTCGGCGAACGCCAGGCCGCGCCCATGCAGAACCGGGTCGCGCCGGCGTCCTTGGCCGCCTGCGCCCTGGCGACGACCGCGTCGGTCGTCATCAGCTTGTGGGCCTTCACGCCGGTCGCGTAGCGAGCCGCCTGCGGGCAGTAGGCGCAGTCCTCGGGGCAGCCGCCGGTCTTGACCGACAGCAGGGTCGAGACCTGCACCTGGGTCGGGTCGAAATGGCGGCGGTGGACCTCGGCGGCGCGGAACACGAGCTCGCCGAACGGCAGGTCGAACAGCGCGCGCACGGCCTCGCGGGAGGGCGCGGCGGGGAACGGGGAATCGGCTGGCATGGCGGGCACGCGGCTGGCAGAGTGCAGGAAGTCTGGGAACCCGCCCCATGCCTGTCAACCAGGAATCCGCGACGGAAGTTGACGGCTGGTTCTCGCGCCTCGGCCGCGTGCTGCTGCCGCCGCGCTGCCTGGTCTGCGGCGAACCCGGCAGCGGCGGCCGCGACCTGTGCGAAGCCTGCCAGCGCGCCCTGCCCTGGAACCGGTGCGCCTGCATGCACTGCGGGCTGCCGCTGTTCGCGCCCGAGGCTTCGCCAGGGGCTACAGAAGGCGGGACTGCCCCGGAGCCGCTGGTCTGCGGCCGCTGCCTGCGACGGCCGCCCCCGCTCGAACGCGTGCACGCCGCGTTCCGCTACGGCTTCCCGGTCGACCGCCTGCTGCCGCGCTTCAAGTTCCACCGCGATCTCGCGGCCGGACGCGAACTTGCGCACGCGCTGCGAAGATCGCTCGAGGAAGCGGCAGGACGCGAACGCCCGGACGCGCTGGTGCCGGTGCCGTTGCATCCGGCGCGCCTGCGCGAGCGTGGCTACAACCAGGCGCTCGAACTCGCGCGGCCGCTGGCGCGCGCGTTCGCGATCCCGCTCGCGCCCGAGGCCCTGGAGCGCGTGCGCGACACCGCCCCGCAGTCGGGCCTGGGCGCGCTCGCGCGTCGGCGCAACCCGCGCGGCGCGTTCGAAGCCGGCGCCGCGCCACCCGCGCACGTCGTGCTCGTCGACGACGTAATGACCACCGGCGCGACCTTGTCCGAATGCGCGAAGGTGCTGCGCCGCGCCGGAGCGCGCCGGGTCGATGCCTGGGTCGTGGCGCGTGTGCCGTCGCGGTGAGGTCGCCGACGCAACCGTTCGGGTGGTCGGGACCTGCCGCGGATTTCATCCGGGCCACGGGGGCGCCGCTATAGCCCGGATGGAATCCGGGGTCGGACGTCGGAACCTCAGGGCGTCGGCGCGTCCGGCTCGTCGAGCGGCTCGATCGTGCGTCCGCCGATGGTCTGCTTCCAGTCCTTGGGCGGGACCAGCGCGAAGCCGCCGATCGTCAACTCGTAGTTGATGACCTGCATCTCGCTGTCGGTCGACTCGATCATCGCCTGGTGGTTCTGGCGCAGCGACGGGTGGTCCCACTGCGGCAGCAGCTGGGCGTATTGCTCGGCCTGCCAGGTGATGGTGCGGATGCGCCCGGCATCGTCTTCGCTGCCCGCGTGCGAGGCACGCACGATCGCCACGCCCATCAGCCGGCCATCGAGCGTCTGCGAACGCGACATCATCAGCCGGCCGGCCGCGGCGCAGTCGCGGAAGCGCGACGCCGGTGCCGAGAGGTTGAGGTTCTTGCGGCAGGCATCGAGCAGCGCGTTGACCGGCGGCACGGCGGTCGTGGTCGCCTCGTACATCGCGAGCGCGACGGTGTCGTCGGAGGCCGAATGGCCCGGGCCGGCGAGCTGGCCGTCGGGCCCCGGGTAGCGCCGGAACACGTCGCGCCACGCGCCGAGCGCCTGCCCGAGGTGCTCGTTGTAGCGCCGCGTCTGCGCGAGGGCGTGGATCGCGGCGTCGAGCCCGCGCGCGTCCTTGCGGCGCCAGGCCTGGTCGACCGCCGGCACCCAGGCCGCGCCGTTTTCCGGCTCGACGCGCACGAGCGCGCGTGCGCGGTCGCCGCAGCCCGCGCAGCGGACGTCGGCGCCGGGCGTGCTGGCCCAGATCGCGAGGACGATGCGGTCGTCGGGCGCGGCGCGCAGCGCCTTTTCGAGCAGCGCGGAGCGTTCGTGCGCATGGGCGCGCGTCGGCGGCACGGTTTCCAGCAGTTGCGCGGCGAGCGCCCAGTCGCGCGGCTGGTCGCTGTGCTGCAGAGCCTGCGACAGGCCTTCGCGGAAAGGCTGCAACGCGGCGATGCGGTCGTCGGCCGCCATCGCGCAGGACGCGGATGCGAAGCCGACGCAGGCCGATGACAGGATCGGAAGCCACGCCCGGGCGCGGCCGCTGGCGGAACGGTGTCGCATGCTATGTCCCCTGGATGCCGGACGGGTGCCGGATCCATCCTGCCCCTGGAGCCGACAGGTTAGCGCATGCCGGCGATAGCGGCACCCCGCCGGGCGGGGGTCGCTGCTTCCCGTGCCTGACCGGATCGTCGGCGCCGCGGCCCGTCAGGGACCGGCGTCCGCGGGGTCCTCCAGCGGCTCGACCGGACGCCCGTTCACGGTCTGCCGCCAGTCCTCCGGCGGCGTCAGCGGCACGCCGGCGATGCGCAATTCGTACTGGACGACCTCGATCTCGCTGTCGGTCGCCTGCAGCAGCCGCAGGTGGTTGCGCCGGGCGACGCCGCTGCCTCCGATCGCGGGCGCGAGGGCGCGGTAGCGCTCGTCCTGCCAGGTCACCGTGCGCACCATGGCGACGTCGGCGGGGGTGCCCGCGTGCAGCCGCCGCAGCAGGGCGACGCCGGCGGTACGGCCGGCGAGGGTCTGGGCGTGGCGCATCAGCAGGCGCGCGACCTGCGCGCAGTCGCTGGCCCGCGCGGCGCCCGCGTCCGGGTCGCCGGGCGCGCAGGCGTGGAACAGCGCGGCGAGCGGCATGGTCGCGGTCGCGAGCGCCTCCTCGAGCACGAGGTCGTCCTCGTCGGCGGGCGCGGCGCCCTCGGGCGAGCCCGCGCGCGGGACATGCTTCGGCAGCGGGGAAGGATGCCGCCGCAGCAGGTCCTGCCAGGCCGCGACGGCCACGCCGAGGTGTTCGTTGTAACGGTCGGTCGCGGCCATGCGTGCGAGCGCCGTGTCGGCCACGCGCGCTTCGCCGTCCTGCCAGGCCTGCCCGACGACCGCGAGCCACGCGGCGCCGTTCTGCGGATCGGCATCGGCCCACGCCGCCGCGTGCGCGATGCAGGCGGTGCGCGCCGGGCACGGCGGGTCGGGCGCGGGCAGGTTCGACCACAGCGCCTGCACGAGCAGGTCGCCCGGCGCGGCGCGCGCGGCGCGCTGCAGGATCGCGGCGCGTTCGGGCAGCGCCGAGCCGGTCGCGGGGCGGGTTTCCAGCAGCTGCGAACCCAGCGCCCAGTCGCGCGGCGACGGGCCGTCCTGCAGGCTGCGCGCCAGCGCGAGGCGCCAGGTCTGCAGGTCGAGCGCACCGGTGTCCTGCGCGGTCGCGCGCGCCGTGCACAGCAGCGCCATCGAGACGGCCAGCGCGAAGCGCCGCGTCCGCGCGCCGCGACCACGCTGCGCGGTCCGGCGCGCGCTCATCGCATTAGCACCCCGAGCGCGAAACCCGCGAACACCACCGCGCCGACCGGGTTGTTGAACAGGAAGGCGCGGAAGCAGCCCGCGCGGTCGCGGTCGCGCGCGAGCCGGAACTGCCAGGCGATCAACAGCCCGGACAGCACGAGTGCGACGTAGTAGCCCGGCGCGAGCCGCGCCTGCAGACCGACCAGCGCGAGCGCGCCGAGGAACAGCGTGTACAGCACGCCCTGCGCGAACAGGTCCATCGAACCGAACAGGATCGCGGTCGATTTCGCGCCGGCGCGCAGGTCGTCGTCGCGGTCGACCATCGCGTACCAGGTGTCGTAGGCGGTCGCCCAGACGACGTTGGCGAGGAACAGCAGCCACGCGACCTGCGGCACCTCGTCCTGGGTCGCGGCGAACGCCATCGGGATGCCCCAGCCGAAAGCCAGACCGAGGTACACCTGCGGCAGGTAGGTGTAGCGCTTCAGGTACGGATAGCTCGCCGCCAGGCAGGCGCCGACCACGCTCAGGTACACGGTGAAGCGGTTGGTCAGCAGCACCAGCGCGAACGCGGCGAGCATCAGCACCGCGAACACCGCGAGCGCCTCGCGGCCGCTGGCTTCGCCGGTGGCGAGCGGCCGGTCCTTCGTGCGCTCGACCTGCGGGTCGAGCCAGCGGTCGGCGTAGTCGTTGATCACGCAGCCCGCCGAGCGCGTGAGCCAGACCCCGAGCGTGAACACCAGGAACAGCCGCCGGTTCGGCCACCCGTCCGCCGCGAGCCACAGCGCCCACCAGGTCGGCCACATCAGCAACAACGTGCCGATGGGCTTGTGGCCCCGGATCAGCTTCCAGTACACCGCCAGCCGAGCGGGCCTGGCCGGTGCCGTCCCCGCCGGATCGTTGGCAGGCACCCGCCCGCCGATGCCCGCTTCCGGCTCCGGCATGGCGCTGAGCGTCGGCTGTTTCAGGGGCGAGGAGGCCATCGCGACAGCGTATCAGGATGCCGCGAAGGCGCCTTTCTCCCGGGCGGTGCGTGAGGGGCTCGCATCCTGTTCGCCTCCATGCGCACGCGCCGTCACGATTTCCTGCAAGAGCCTGAACGCGAGAGTTGTTCAGCCGAACCTCATTGGTTGGGGACCATGGTGCGGGCATGCCAGGCAGGGAGGCCATGGTCATGACATCGGGCACGCACCACTGGGAATTCTTCAAGCATCCGGACCACTCGTTCGGGTTGTTCTATCCGCGCCACTACATCCTGATCGGCCTGGACAACGAGGGACGCGCGAGGGAGGTCGAAAAGGCTTTCCTCGATGAGGGCTTCGCGCCCGAGGACGTGGCGTTCGCGAGCGGCAGCTTCGTGACCGAGAAACTGGAGTCGGTCAAGGATGCCGGGCTGATCGAGCGCATCAAGATCGGCATCGCGCACATCGCCGGCACCGAACAGGGCTACCTCGACGACGACCTCAAGCTCGCGCGCCGCGGCGGCGCGTTCGTGTTCGTCTACGCGCCCGACGACGACACCGCCACGCGCGCGGCGAAACTCATCAAGCGGCTGCACCCGATGTACGCGCGGCGCTACCAGGAACTGGCGATCGACCGCATCGTCTACCCGCCGCAGTCGACCCTGTGAACCGGGCGCCGGCGAACGCGCCGGTATCGCCCCGCGAGACCCGCACCGGTTAGCCTTGCCCCCTTGCAAGGCGGAACCGGCGCGTGCCCCAGGCGTACGAAATCCCCGATCGCGGACTGTGGCTGCTGCGCGCGAGCCGGCTCGAAGCCCTGCTCGACCCGCTACTGACCCTGCTCGACGCCTGTCCGCCGCGCGACACGCTCGCGCCGCAGGCGGTGGTCGCCGCGCACCCGGGCATGCGGCAATGGCTGCTCGCCGCGCTCGCGCGCCGTCGCGGTCCGGGCGGGATCGTCGCCAACCTCGACGTCGTGCTGCCGGGTGCCTGGCTCGACGGCCTCGTGTGCGACGTCCTCGACGCGCCCGCGGACGCCGCCCGTGCCTGGCGCCGTGACTTGCTGCGCTGGCGCGTCCACGACGCGCTCGCGCGCCTGGACGACCCGCGGCTCGACGCCGGCCTGCACGGCCCGGACGCCGCGCGCCGGCGCTTCGGCCTCGCCGACCGCCTCGCGCGCATCCTCGTGCAATACCTGGTGTACCGGCCCGACTGGCTGGCCGCGTGGCGCGACGGCCGCCGCGTGCGCGAACTCGACGGCGCCGACGCCTTGCTCGCACCGCTGTGGCGCGCGGTCCGCGCAGCCATCGACAGCCCGCACCGCGGCGAGCAGCTCGAACGCCTGCTCGCGCGGCTCGCGCGCGGACGGCCCGGCGGCGACGACACCCCGCTGCACCTGTTCGGCCTCACCCACCTGCCGCCGGCCGACCTGGAGGTCCTGCGCGCGCTCGCGCACCACCGGCTGGTGGTGCTCTACGTGCCCGACCCTTGCGCCAGCGAGCACTGGGCCGGCATGCCCTCGGAACGCGCGGCGCTGCGCGCGCTCGCGCAGGCCGACGCCGGCGCGCAGTCGACCGAAACGGCCTTCCTGCAAGCCAGCCACCCCCTGCTCGGCAGCTTCGGCAGGATCGGCCAGCATTTCCTGCTGCTGCTCGAGGACGGCGACGTCGCGGTGGACGAACGCCATGGCCGGGACCTGCCGGAGGCACAAGCCGCACCGCGCGACCTGCTGGGCTGGCTGCAGGAGGGCATCCGTCGCGCCGAGCCCGCCCTTGCACGGCCCGCGCCCGGCCCCGGGGGCGCGCGCGCGGACCGCTCGCTGCGCGTGCACGCCTGCCACACCCGCCTTCGCGAGCTGGAGGTGCTGCGCGATGCCCTGCTGATGGAACTGCGCGAACGGCCCGACCTCACGCCCGCCGACATCGTGGTGATGGCGCCCGACATCGGCGCCTACGCGCCCCTGCTCCCGGCCGTGTTCGGCGCGCCCGGCCGTCGCCACGGCCCGCTGCCCTGGCACCTCGCCGACCGCCCCACCGCGAGCGGCCACCCGCTGCGCGTCGCCTTCGAGCGCCTGCTCGGCATTCCCGGTTCGCGCCTGACCGCGCCCGAAGTCGCGGACCTGCTCGCACTGCCGCCGATCGCCGGCCGGCTCGGCCTCTCCACGGGCGACATCGACACCCTGGTCCGATGGCTGCGCGAGGCGCGCGCCGCCTGGGGCCTGGACGCCGCGTTCCGCGAGCGCTTCGGCGTGCCGACGGTCGCCGCGCAGACGTTCGGCTGGGCCATGGATCGCGTGCTCGCCGGTTACGCGATCGGCTGCGACGACGAGGCGCCGGTCGTGGCGCTGTGCGACGGCGCCGCGATCGCGCCGCTGCCCGGCATCGCCGGCGCGCAGGCCGCGCTCGCGGGCGCGCTCGATGCGCTGCTCGTCGAACTGGCGACCTGGTGCGAGGCCGCGCAGGCCGTGCGCCAGGCGAGCGCATGGGCCGACTGGCTCGACCTGCGCTGCGACGCGCTGCTGCGCCCCGATCCCGACGACCCCGGCGCGCGCGATGCCGAACGCGCGCTGCGCCAGGCGATCCGCCGCGTCGCCGACGAGCCGGCCGCCTGCGGCCTGGACCCGCCGCTCGCGTTCGCGGTCGTGCGCGACCTGCTGCGCGCCGCGCTCGCCGAGGTGCCCGAACGCCAACCCTTCCTGACCGGCGCGATCACCGCCTGCGGCATGGTCGCGCAGCGCGCGGTGCCGTTCCGCGTGGTCGCCGTGCTCGGCCTCGACGACGGCGCCCTGCCGCGCGCGATCGACGACGCCGGGCTCGACCCGGTGCGCAACCACCGCCGGATCGGCGACCGCGACGTGCGCAACGACGACCGCTGGCTGTTCCTGCAGACGTTGATGTCCGCGCGCGATGCCTTGCACCTGAGCTTCGTCGGCGAAGGCGTGCGCGACGGCCGGCCGCGCAACCCGGCCGCGCCGCTCGCCGAACTGTTCGCCCTGCTCGATCCGGACCCCGCGCCGATGCCCGACCCCGCCGGCGACGACCCGGCGCGGCACGCGCAGGCGATCGCGCGGCGGCCGTGGTTCGTGCGGCACCCGCTGCAACCCTTCGACGTGCGCTACTTCGACGGCGCCGATCCGGCGCTGTTCTCGTTCCGGCCGGAGTTCGCGGCGCTCGACCTGCGTGCGGCGCCGGTCGCGGCGGCGCCGGCCACGCCACCGCGCGCGGGCCCCGCAGCGACCTCCGGCGAAGCACCGCTGCGCGAGGTGCTCGCGTGGTTCCGCGATCCGGCGAAGCACTACCTCGAGCGGCAGGTGCGGCTGCGGCTGGACGCGCTCGCCGAGGACCGGCTGCGCGACAGCGAACCCCTCGGCGACCGCTTCGACGCGCTCGACGGCGTCGCGCGGCGACTGTTCCTGGACGCGCTGGCGACGCCCGACCGCGCGCTGCCGGTCGAACCGCCGGCGTGGCTTGCGGCGACCGGCGTGCTCGCGCCGGGACGGCCCGGGATGCAGGCCTGGCGCAAGGCCGTCGAACAAGTCGAGGTCCTGCTCGCAGCGCATGCCGCGCACCCGCTGTTCGCCGCCGGCCGCCCGCCCCGCACCCGCATCGCGATCGACCTCGCGGTCGGCGCGTGGCGCGTGCGCGGCGAAGCGGTGCGCGTGCACCTCGCCGGGGGCGCGCGCTGGGTGTTCGACGCCTGGCCCGGCAAGAGCGAGGACGAACTCGATTTCGGCAAGCGCACCGCCTTGTTCCTGGAATGGGCACTGCTGCGGCTGACCGACCCGGACGCGTCACAGGGCGCGCGGCTGCTGGCCGCCTGCACGAAGGGCCAGGCCTGGCAGGAAGCGATCAACGCCTGGGACGAGGCCTATGTGCGCGATGCGGGCGCGCGCGGGGCGCGGCGCGAGGACCTCGCGCGACGCGTGCAGGCACTGCTCGCGCGCTGGGCCGATGCGCAGGAGCGGCCGCCGGCGTACTACCCGCGGACGAGCTGGGCGGCCACGCGCGATGCCGCGAAGATCGACGCAGCGTGGTGGCCGGGACATGGCATCGGCGAACGCGACCACGCGCCAGGCTATGCGCGCTTGCTCGCGGGCGAGGCGCCTTTCGGCTCCGGCGATCGCGAGGCCCTGATCGCGTTCGCGCGCGACTTGCAGCAACTCGTCGACCTGCGCGGGCCCGCAGCCGGAGCCACGCCGTGAACGCGGCTTCGCTCGACTGGCGCACGCTGCCGCTGGCCGGCGACGGCCGCGTCCTGATCGAGGCAAGCGCAGGCACCGGCAAGACCTGGACGATCGCCGCGCTGTACCTGCGCCTGGTGGTCGAACACGGCCTGCTGCCGCCGGAGATCGTGGTCACCACGTTCACGCGGGCGGCCGCGCAGGAACTGCGCGACCGGCTGCGCGCGGGGCTGGTCGCCGCGGCGGCCCTGGCCGAACGCGGCATGGCGGACCTCGCCGCCGTGCCGGCCCCAGCCGACGCCTCGGTCGAGGCCTGGCTGCAAGCGCGCTGGCGCGGCGATCCGGATGCGCTCGCCGGCGACCGCGTCCGCCTGCGCCTCGCGCTGGTCGAACTCGACCTCGCGCCGGTCGGCACCCTGCACGGCCTGTGCGGCCTGCTGTTGTCCGAGCACGCGCTCGACACCGGCGCGGCGTTCACGCCCGCGGCGGCGACCAGCGGCCAGTCGCTCGATGCCGAAGTGCGCGCCGATCTCTGGCGCCGCATCGTGCAGGCGCGCGACGACGACGTCGATGCGGGCGACCGCGCCTGGGCGGAGGCCGGGCGCGATGCCTTCGAGAAGGCGCTCGCGCGCGTGTCGGCACCGGGCATCGGCGTGCGCCACGTCGACCTCGCGCCACTGCGTGCGCTGATGACCCCGGACAACGCGCGCGCGCTGCGCGACTGGGCCACGACCGTGCGCGTGCAGCCGCGCAAGAGCAAGCTCCGCAACCGCCTGGTCGAACTCGCCGACTGGCTGGCGGCGGGCGATGCCGCGGCGCCGGTGCCGGCGCTGCGGGTCGAGAAGTGCGGGCTGGAAGCGCTGCTGGAGGAACAGCTTCCGGCCGGGGACCTCGCGGCCGCACGCACGCATCCCGCGGTCGCGCTTGCGCGTGCAGCGTTCATGGCGATGCCGCGCGATGCGCAAGCCGCCGCGAAAGCCGAGGCCCTCGCGCGCCACCGCGCGACGTTGCTGCGCGAACGCGAGCGGCGCCTGCGCGAGCGCGACCAGGTCAGCCACGACGCGCTGATCGCGCGCGCGCGCGCCGCGCTCGAAGGGCCGCGCGGCCATGACCTCGCGACGCGCGTTCGCGGTAACTGGAAGGTCGTGCTGGTCGACGAATTCCAGGACACCGACAAGCAGCAGTACGCGATCCTCGACCGCATCGCCCGCGACGCCGACGGCGCGCCGCGCGGGCGGCTGGTCGTGATCGGCGATCCCAAGCAGGCGATCTACGCGTTCCGCGGCGGCGACGTCGCGGCCTACCTCGACGCGCGCCGCGACGCGCAGGACACGATGCGGCTGTCGGTGAACCGGCGCTCGGCGCCGGCCTACGTCGCCGCCTGCAACGAAGTGTTCGCGCTGGCGGGCCACGCGCTGGGCGCCGACGAGCGCGGCCCGATCCGCTACGAACCGGCGCTGCCCGGCGCGGGTCCGTCGCGCGGCGCGCTGACCTGCGACGGCGTTCCGTGCGCGCGCCCGCTGGCTTTCCACCTGCGCCCACCCGATCCGGGCGCCGCGGCGCCGAAGTCACCCGAACGGCGCGAGGCCGCCCTCGCCGCCTGTGCCAACCACATCGCCGGCATGCTGCAGCAACGCCGCCACCGCATCGGCGCCACCCTGCTCGCGCCCGGCGACCTCGCCGTGCTGCTGCCGACGAACGCCGACGTCGCGCGCCTGCGCGAGCTGCTCGCCGCGCGCGGCGTCCCCTGCGTCGGCGCGGGCTCGCAGGCGGTGTTCGCGACCGACACCGCGCGCGCGCTGCAGGTGCTGCTGCACGGCATCGCGCACGCGCACGAGCCCACCGCCGTGCGGGCCGCCCTGGCGACGCGCTTCTTCCTCGACCGCGACTTCGACGCCCTGCGCGCGCTCGGCGAGGACGCCGCCGCGTGGCGACGCACGCAGGAGCGCTTCGCCGCGTGGCGCCGCCGCTGGGAGGACGAGGGCGTGCAGGCCGCGATCGGCGCGGTCGTCGCCGCATCGGCCGACCGCTTTGCCGGACGCGCGGACGCCGAGCGCGTGCTCACCGACCTGCGCCACCTCGGCGAACTGCTGCAGGCGCGCGCCGCGCTCGGCGACGGCCCGCTCGCGCTGCTCGCGTGGTTCGCCGACCAGCGCGCGGGCGAGGAAGCGGCCGACGAGGACGCCGGCGAGGAGCGCGAGCTGCGCATCGAATCCGACGCGCGCCGCGTGCGCCTGGCCACGCTGCACGCGAGCAAGGGCCTGGAATTCCCGGTGGTCTTCCTGCCGCTGCTCTGGGCGCACGGCGGCAAGGCGGTGAAGTGGCCGCTCGTGCGCGACCCGGCGACCGGCGAGCGTCTGCTCGACCTCGGCGGGCCGGACGTCGAGGCGGCCTGCAG
>JADMIO011529917.1_pt1 | contig 11680 bp, 9 predicted proteins | sample 8958161 | NCBI WGS metagenome assembly JADMIO01 (sample SAMN16585339, study PRJNA669376) | soil metagenome | isolation source: Crop rotation soil | place: USA: Cullars Rotation, Alabama | collected 2011
CACCCCTCCGCGGCCGGCGGAAGAAGGACGGTAAACCGGGATGGCGCAGTCGTGGCCGACATAATTTCACCTTCAGCCGGGCAGGCAGGTAGCAGGATTTGTGCCGGGCGGGGAACTTGTTGGTTGTTAGTCGTTAGTGGTTGGTGGATAAAGGGTTATAACTGTTCTATTTCTGGTCGTTTTCAGGACTGAGGCTGCCAAATGGCGGTAAGCGCGGTTGGAAGTGCTGCCGGATTGGCAGAAAATAGTGAAGCGCGTAGCACCGAAACCGTTAAACCCCTCCACGCGGAACTCCGGGGCGCGCAACTACGAATTGGGCTTTTCCATCACATGCATCTCTTCCTTGATCCGCATCTCCAGTGTCCGCAGCTTGCTCGCCCGCTCATCGCCCATGCTTCGCAGCAGCGACCACGCTCCCAGAATAACGGCCGCGATAAGGATGAAATCCATAGCGCTCCTATCGGCCATCGCTACCAGCCAAGCCAGTGCATTTGGGTTCATTTCTTCTGGAGGAAGGCCCAATAACCACCATCGTGCCAGGTGACGGGATTATCGGTGGCGGCGGGAAGCGTGAGGCGGTCTTGCTTGAAGGTCAGGTCTGGATGTCGTTCCAGCATGCGCTGGACTCTCGCCTGGTTTTCCTCCGGCCAGAGGGAGCAGGTGCTGTAGATGAGCCGGCCGCCGGGGAGAAGCGCGGGCAGGGTGTCGTCGATGATCTGATCCTGGAGGTGGATCAGGTCGCGGATGTGGGATTCTGATTGCGCGTAGCGGGCTTCGGGGCGGCGGGCGAGGACGCCGCTGTTGCTGCAGGGGGCGTCGATGAGGATGGTGTTGAAGGGCGGCACGGGCGGGACGAGAGTACTCTCGCCCGTGGTACGGGATTGCAGCCATTCGCCGACGATGACTTCGACATTAGCGATGCCGCGCTCACGCAACGTTTCGCGCAATCGGCCGCAGCGCGCGGGGGAGCGATCCATGGCCACAATCATCGCATCCGGGCCGGCGGCCTCGACAAGCTGGATGGTTTTGGTGCCCATGCCGCAGCAGCGATCGAGGATGCGCTGGCCGGGGTTTGCGCCAAGGGCTGAAACTACGGCGGCGGAAGTGGGGTCTTGGACTTGACCGATGCCTTCGCGTGCGAGTCTGGCCAGCAGCGGGCGGGTGGGGGATGGGAGGATGGCGAAGCCGGGTTGCTCATGTGGTGTTGCGGCGATTTCTTTGGGCAGGTCAGCAAGTGTGCGGCCGGGGAAGAGGCGGAGGATGGTGGGTGGCTCGGTGTTGTGGATGCGGCATTGGTTGAGCGCGGCTTTGGGGCCGAGGAGATCGGCGAGGCGGTGGAAGAGATCGGGGGGATGAGAAAGCTGTACCGCCGCCGTCTCGGCGGCTCGGGCTGGGGTGATATCGGCCGCACTGGGCGGGCCAATGGCCGACGAGGGCGTCGGCCCCACTTGTGTCGGCCCTGCCATTGCTGCTTTTCGCAATACGGCGTTCACAAACCCGGAGGCGTGTCGCCGGCCAAATCGCCGGGTTTGTTCCACGGCTTCATCCACGGCCGCGCGCGCGGGGATGCGATCCAGGAAACGCAATTGATACAACGCCACGGCCAGGATTTTGCGAACCAGCGGGTCGATGGATTTGAGCGGCCGGCCGGAGAATTGCTCCATCAGGAATTCCAGATGCAGCAGATTCTTGATGACGCCGATGGTGATCTGCTCGGCCAGGGCGCGGTCGCGCGGGTCATCGAGCTTCGGCAGGTTTTTCTGGCGGATCATGCCGGCGGGCCAGCCGGGCAAGGTGCGTTCATCGAGCGAGACTAGCGCATGATCGCGGGCAGATGGGCGAGAAACTTTGAAACTTCTGGGGGCTTTGGACATTTTGAATATTAGACGGGCTCCAGGCGCATGCCGGCTTCCCACGGATGGCCGTTGCGGAAGGCCGTTAGAGACATTGCTTTTTTGCCTTGGGGTTGGAGTTCGAGGATTTCCAGAGGCTGGTCGGCATGGGGGCCGCAGAGGATGTGGCCGGCGGCGGTGATCTGGCCGGAAGAAGTGGAGCCGACGCCCTCGTCGGCTCGTGGCGCGCTAATGGCCGACGAGGGCGTCGGCCCCACTTGTTCGGCTCGTGGCGCGCTAATGGCCGACGAGGGCGTCGGCCCCACTTTTACGGCTTGCGCGCGAATCAGCATCAGTCGCGCCATCTCTTTTCCAGATTGATCCAGCAGCTTCACATGGCATCCTGGCCAAGGCGCAAGCCCGCGAATCCAGCGAGCGACTTCCTCGGCAGGCTTGGACAAATCTAGCCGCGCCGTATCGCGCGTCAGCTTGCGGGCATGGGTGACCCGAGACTCATCCTGGGCCTGCTCGCGCGAAGTCCCAGATTCCAATTCACCCAGCACGCGCAGCAGCAAGTGCGCGCCATCGGCCGCCAAGCGGTCATGCAATTCACCGGCCGTCTCCAGCGGATCAATGGTCAGTTGCGATTGACCGAGAATCGCGCCGGCATCCATTCGGTCGGCCAGGCGGATGATCGAATTTCCAGTGATCGTATCGCCGCCAAGGATGGCCCAGTTGACAGGCGCAGCGCCGCGACAGCGCGGCAGGAGCGAGGCGTGCAGGTTGATGCTGCCGAGGCGCGGATGATTAACGATATGGGGCGCGATCTTCTGGCCAAAAGCAATCACGATAAGCAGATCGGCGGAGAGCAGAGTCTCCGCATTGAGATCGGGCGTGCGGGCGAGGGGCAATTGATGTTCTATGGCAAATTGTGAAACGGGCGTGGGCGTTAGATGCCGCCCGCGACCGGCGGGACGGTCGGGCTGGGAATAGATTTGCAGCAGGCGATGGCCGGATGCCAAGATGGCCTGCAAGCTGGGGAGGGCGAAATCACTGCTGGCGGCGAAGAGGAGGTTCATGGGGAATTGAAGATTGCAGATTGAAGATTGAAGATTTCAAATTTCAGATTTCAAATTTGAGAAATCAGCCACCTTCACTCAGCCCCAATTCCCAATTGCTTGACCACATCCGTCCGAAGCAACATGCTGGGAATTTCCGCATTGGCGGGCACCGTAAATATCAAGCCCACATCTGTCGGGGTATGTGCTCGGTCAGCGGGCGTCGGGGTATAGCTGAGGAATTTACGATCCGGGAAATAGACATGCGCAGGGTCGAATTGGACATAGAGCAGGTCATTGGCCGTCGCATTTTTCAATTTCACAATCAGGCCGGTGGCGGGATAGCGCGTGCCGGCTTTATCCACGACGCTAAAGTCGCCCAAGTCGCCAAGCCACGCCCAGCGCTCCTCGCCCGTCCCATGCGGGCGGCCCCAGACGACAAACGTCCGCTGCCCGGCCGGCGCGCCCAGCGCCCGCACCAATTGCAGGCCCATGCCCTGCTCGGCGGCCATGACGCGAATATCTATGGCGTTTGGCAAATTGATCTGGGTCAGCTTCTCATTGACAACAACGAAATCGCCCCCGAGCACGCCGCCTTTGGCATTGATGGGCGAGGGCAACTCCGTGGTATGCGCGAGGCCTTCCTCAAAATCCAAAGCGGCCTGAGCCGGAGCAGCGGGGATCGCCGGCGTGGCGGTAGGCACCGCCGGCGGCGGGGCCGCTGCGCCGCCGCCCATCCTCATGCCGCCCATGGAGCCGGGTTTGCGAATGACCCCTATATCGGTGTTGGCCTTGGTGGGCCCAGCGGCCACAACCCGGCCGGCCAGGTCATCACGGGCATTGCGCTTAAATTCTAAAAACGCATCCTCATACAGACGGATCTTCCCATCGGAGGCAATATCCAACGCGGATCTGGGCATCTCGAACACGAATTCGACAGGCTTGTCGGCCGTGGCAAACAGCACATCATCCGGCTCATTGACATAAAGCGTGCGGGCCTCGCCCAGCGTGCCGATGGGGTTGTAACTGAAGTGCGGCGGCACCGCCTCGGCGTTTTTTACGATCGTGCACAGGCGCACCGAGGCCGGCGTGAATGAGACCATGCCGGTTTTCTCATCAGCAGCCGCGCTGGAGATGGTGGCGCGAACAATGACGAAGATGCCATAATCGGTGGCCGCCCCGCTGGCCGAGCCCTGGCCGGGCTTGCCGCCGCGCAATTTTGGCGGCGCGGGCGTCATGGTGGGACTGCGCGTGCCTATCGGGGCTCCGCCTGAAGCAGCGCCTGGAGCAACCTCAGCCATGAACCGTTCCTGATCGCGCACGGCGAGTTCTGGCAGCGTATAAACCTCGGTAATGCTCAGCGCCCCCGGCGGCGCGGTGCGGCGGGAGCTGCCGGGAAGCGACAGCCGCTGGCCGAAAAGCTCCTTGAGATAGCTGGGATGCGCATCTTTGAACGGAGCGCCATTGGCCAGGGCGCCGTTGCTGTCGCTGGCGAGATTGGTCAGACCGATCATCCAATCATCCACCGCCAGCCACGGGGAATTGGCTTCATCGCGTTCAAATTTCTGGGCATCGAGCAGGTCGTACACAGTATCGTACTGCTGTCCGCGCGTGCCCCGGTTGATCATGATCGCCACCTTTTGATCGGTCGCCACATCGTAGCGCTGCCAGCCCAGTATCGACGAGCCAAAGGGCATGCTCTGGGCGGCGATGGCGGCCACCCCCGCCACGGCAATCCCGGCGATGGCGCCCATGACGCCGGCGCCGATCTTGTCGATCATCAAGGGGAACATGACGTTGCCCGAAATATATTTGTCAAAGATGATGCGCAGGATCGAATAGGCGATGGCAAAGACGCCGACCAGCACCACAGCACTCGCATTATCGCCTAACTTGCCGCCCAGGGCCTTGACGATGCCATCGTTGACGCCAATGGCGATGATGGCGCAGAAGATAGCTAAGATCGCCGAGAGCGTGGCGCTGAAGAGGCCGTAGGTGAAATGGAGATAGCCTACGAGGCCGACGATGATGAGAAGCAGTAACGAAAAGAGCATGGCGAAAACCTCAAGGGAAGCATTGTCGCAGAAGTGGAGGTTCTGGCAAGCTATCCCTGCGGCAATCCCTCGGCATTACCCACCAGATAAATCGAATTCTTCCCCGCTTTCTTGGCCCGGTGCATCAACTGGGCATCGGCGGCGGCGATGAGTTGCTCGGCATCGGCCGCATCGTAGGGGAAAACGGCAATGCCGCCGGAGATGGTCAGGACGCCTTTGCCCAGTGCGCCCAGGTTGGGCAGGTCCTGGGCGGCGAGTTGGCGGCGGAAGCGATTGAGCACCTCGACGGGCGTTTGCGGGGGCTTGAGCTGCGTGGTTGGGGGCTGGTGTGGAGCGCGGGCCGCATCCTGTTCCCAGAAGACGACCGCAAATTCATCGCCGCCGATGCGAGCGACGACATCATCCTCGCGGCAGGCGCGGCGCATGAGTTGGGCCGTCTGGCGGAGGATTTCATCGCCCATGCCGTGGCCGAAACGGTCGTTATATTGCTTGAAATTATCGATGTCGAAGATGAAGAGCGTGACGGGAAATCGGCGCTCGCGGGCGAGATCGAGAATTTTACTGAGCATGTGACGAAAGGAGCGGGCGTTGCGCAATCCCGTCAATTCATCAGTGATAGCCAGGCGTTGCAGGGCGGCTTGGCGCGATTGGATCTGGCGGACTTGCCCGAGCAGACCGGCGAGGCGCGACACGAGGTGGCGCGCGGAATTGGCATCGGAATTTAACGGGAGGGCGAGGTGGAGGTGGCCGATATCGCCGGACTGGGCTGATGCATTAGCAGCAGCCGCAGCGGGTGGCACCGGAGAAGTCCGCACAGCGTGAGACACGATGGTCCGGCCTTGGGGCGGGGCGGGGGCTGGCGCGCCGGCGGGCGTGAAGCTCAGTGCGGCATCGAGGCCAAGCTGGGCGGAGATGCGGGCGACGGCGGATTCGATGGCCGTGTGCGGGGCATCAATCAAGGCGGCCAGCACGGCATCGGCGATGACGATGGCGGATTGGGCGGTCTCCATGTCATCGGGGCGCGGGAGTTCGTCGATGGAACCGGCCGAGCCGTGATGCGAGACTGCTATGGACTTACCAGACGGATCGGACCTCTCGTCTTGCGCGATGCGCAACCGAGGCGCGCCCAGCACCTGGCTCACCTCGGCCGGGATGGCCGGGCTGATGATGTAATCATCGCAGCCGAATTTCATCATTTTGCGCGAGAGCGGTTCGAGTGTCGGATCGCCAAAGAGGATCAGCCGGGCATCGCCGGCCAGTTGTCGCAGCGTACGCACGGCCGATTCCGGGCGCCGTTCGATGGGCTCGGCCGAGGCGAGGATGGTGGTGATGCGCTGGGCGTGATGTCCCGATTGACGAGCAAGTTGTGGAAGCTGCGAGAGAAAGGCGATGGCGGAAAACCAGGAATCGGTGCGGCTGATGGTCACGCCGGGAAGCGCGGCCACGGCCGCGCGTTCCACTTCGCCGGTGGCATCGGCCACAATCAGCACGTGCTCGGTGGCCAGGCGCGACGTGGTGGATGCGGTTGAAATGGCCGTCGCCATCAGCGCCCCCTTTCGACCAGCGCGCCAGGCGCGAGCGAGGGAAGCTCTTGTAAAAGCGCCGCCAACTCCTCAGCACTCACAATGGGATCTGCGTAAGCGACATCGGCCGAGGCGCGGAAGTTTGCATCATTAGGATGATCGACATTTTCAGCTTCTTTAGCGTCGGCACGCTCGTTTTGCTCAGGGCGATAGCCGCCACGCAGGCCATCATCGGCGGGAGAAATCGCGGGCGCAGCGGCGGTGATTTGCATGCCGGCTGCGGATGGGGTGGATGATCCAGATGAACCAGATGAACCAGATGAACCAGATGAACCAGCCGGCGATGCCGGGGCGGCCAGACGGTGCAGGCCATCCTCGGACAAAATTCCATCGGCCCCCAGATACAGCGCCTCGGCCAGGGCGGCCGGGCGGCCGTCGGTCTGGCAGAGCCAGATATCCAGATGCGCAAACGCCCGCCGGGCGGCGGCGATCAATTGCAACTCTTCGCGGTAGACGCCTTGCAGGCTGATAATCAGCGCCTCGTAAGCGCAGCGGCCGGATGTCATGGAGGTCATATTCAACATTCCCGCCATTGCACTTATAGGCTTGCGGCAAAGTTCGGCCAAAGCCTCGTAGGGCGATTCGGTCTCAAATGCCCCCGAGCCTTCCGACAGCGCTTGCAGCGGCAATTGCCGGCAGGCCGGCGAGCCGACAATAACGGCCCGGCCAAGCGTGCGAGAGGATGGAAGGGTCATGGAAGACATAAGGCAAAAGACGTTCCTTTACGTTTATCATATTTATGACATTTGTCACGCCGGGGCCGTCCGGAATCGTCGTCTCATAATGTCGTCTGATAATAATGTCTCATAATAATCATGAGAGCCAGACTATTGATTATACCGGGTGCGCGGGGGCAAGAGCTGGGCTGAAGTTCATTTCTGAGCATAAAGACGGCCGGAAGCTGGCAAGGCGGGGAAGGTGAAGCGATTAAGGCTGGTACTGCCAGTGTCCTCACTGGCAGCACGCCTCCCCTGCCAGTGAGGACACTGGCAGTACTTGCAACGACGGACATGCACCTCCGTTTGCGTTTACCGTAGCGTGCGGACATTATTCATCCGAGTTCATCCGACTCACGACATGCTTGCCGTCATCAAACAGTGGATTCGTTCGCGGGCCGGCCGGCCTTATGTCCGGCCTTGGGGGCTGGCCGCGCCGATTGCGGTGCTGCTGGTCTGTCTCCCTCTGCTGCGGCCGCTGATTCATCCGGGGGATATTTCCGATAACGAACGCGAGCGTCTTGCCACTGTCGAATCCATCGTCGAGCGGCATACGCAAGCGCTGGCGGGAAACTCATTCGGCTTTGAGCCGCCGTCGCCGGGCGATCCGGCCGTACGCGCGGGGTATAGTCGCCAGCCGCCGGTGGCGGCGGCGCTGCTGGCCGGGCCTTACTGGGTGATGGTCAAGCTGGGGATTTCGTTTAAGAGCAATCCGTCACTGGCGCAATATCTGCTCACGCTGTTTGGCGCTGCGCTTCCGGCCGCGGCGGCGGCGGGCTTAATCTATCGGCTGGGGAGATTGTTCGAGCTTTCCCGCGCCTGGCGGGCCGGCTTAGCTGCGGCGGCCGTCTTTGGCGGCGGGCTGGTCAGCTATGGCACATCGCTCAACTCACATGCGCCGGCGGCCGCGTTTTTGCTGGCCGCCTGCACGGCGCTCTATCACGCGGGCGCGGCCCGGCGGCGCGAGCAGGCGCGCAGTTTATCCATGCTGGCGGGGCTGTTGGTCGGATTCGCGGGGGTGATCGACTTGGGCGCGATGTTCTTCCTGGCGCTGCTGCCGCTGGTGATTCTGGCCATGCACTGGCCTATTCGGTCTCGGCTGCATGCGGTGGGTTGGTACGCCTTGGGGATGCTCGCGCCGCTGCTGCTGCACGTCTGGCTCACGGTGCCGATCACGGGAGACATCAAGCCGCCGATGCTGCATGAACGGGCCTTTGCCGCGCCGGCGGAAGATGTGGATGACTCTGTTTCCCCAGCAGCGAGGGTGACACGAAGCCTGATCGACGGCCTGATCGGCGCGCATGGGATCCTGTCGCATTTTCCGGTGGTGATCCTGGGGCTGATCGGGCTGATGGGCGTCTTGCGCGGGCACTGGCCGGCGTCGACGAAAATGCTTGCGGGTGTGACGCTGATCGGTGCAGCCTTGATCATTATCACCTATGCATCACTGAATCCCGATTGGGGCCAGCCGATGTTTGGGGCGCGCTGGTTTATCTTTTTCTTGCCGCTGATCGTCTTTTGGAGCGGCGGATGGTTGCGCCGGCCGCATCGACCGGGCGTTTGGGCCACTGCCGGGGTTTTGCTGGGGCTGAGCGTGCTGATGAGTTTGCTGGGCGCTGCAGCGCCGTTTGCGCCCGTTGCACCAGGGCATCGCGGCGAGTATACGGTTAAGGCCGCGGCGCGCTGGCTTTTCAAGGGCGCGCCGGGGGCGGGGAGGTATTGAATAAGATTATTTCTCAAGGTGAACGATGAACAGAAGACACATAATTCTCAGCACATTAATCTCTTTCCTGACCGGGTTCCTGCTAACTCTGCCCGCATCTCCAGCCGCGCCAATTCCAGACAAACCCGTAAAACTCTCCTACGAAGAAGTCTCCTTCGGCAAGCCCCTCGGCGGCGCGCAGCAGGATAAGATCGTCTTCTCGGCCGATGGGATGCATGTCGCCTATCCCGTGGTTCGCGACAACATCTATCTCATCAGCCTCGATGGCAAACTGTCAGCGGAATATCCCTGGATCGCCACCAAATCCCTGACGCTAAGCCGCGAGGGCGGGCACATGGCGTTTTCGGTACAGGATAAGAATGACTTGTACATCGTGGCCGATGACAAGCCGCAGAAGAAATATCCCCAGGTCGGCCTGCCATCTTTCAACAAGGATGGCTCGCGCCTGGCGTATGTGGCCTGGGTGGACAAGGTCAAGCAGGCGGTGGTGATCGATGGCGCTGAGTCGGCCGCTTACGATCGTATCGCGCCGGCCAGCCTCACCTTCAGCCGCGATGGCAAACACTTCGCCTATAGCGCTGAGAAAGATGGCATGCCGTTTTGGGTCATCGATGGCAAGCAGGAAAAACCCTATGCGCATGTCTCCACGCTGGAATTTTCGCGCGATGGCTCGCGCTATGTCTATTCCGGCGAGCAGGATGGCAAATTCGTGTTGGTCGTCGATGGCAAGGAAGGCGTCAGCTATGACCGCATCGGCAGCTTTGAATTCAGCCCTGATGGCAAGCGCCTGGCGTTCATAGCCATGAAAAACAAGATGATTTTTGTCGTGATCGACGGCAAAGAAGAAGAGCCGCACGAGCGCGTCTCAGAGGTGCGATTCTCCGCGGATTCGGCCCACTTCACCTACATCTATCACGATGGCAAGCACGGGGCGGCCCAAGTCGATAAAACTCCGTTCCCGGCCTATGAGAGTGTCGCCGAGGCCGCGTTCGCCTCGGCCGGGTCGCAATTGATGTATCGTGTGCTGGATGATCGCAAGCAGCGCGTGGTGGTCGATGGCAAGGAAGGCAAGGCCTATGACCAGATCGGCACTATGGCCATCAGCCCCGATGGCGCACATGTGGCCTACGCGGCCAAGCTGAATGGCAAAGAGATGCTGGTCATCGACGGCAAAGAATTACCCGGCCCGGCCATGCTGACGATGAGCCCCGATGGCAAATATGTCGCGCATGCCATGGATCGCGATCGGACATCGGTGCTGATGATCAACGCCCAGGAGGGAAAAGAATACACCGGCTTCCCGAGGGGAAGCCGGTGGGTCTTCGACGGGCCGAACAAGATGTACATGATGGTGGTGCAGGGGTCGGAGTTGATTCGGGTGCTGGTGACGATTGAGTGAGAACTACTCTCCTTTAATCTCCGCCACCAACTTCGACGTCGCCGGCCCCTGGATCGCCCGAATCGCCGCCTTATCCTGCTCCGTCCAATCCGGCCCGGCCTGCTCGACACTATTCACAATGTTCTTGAGATGATCGCGTAAATCCCCGGCCGCACTGACAGCGCTATCGACTTCCTTCGCCCGCTTGAGCCGCTGATAAGCGCCCCAGCCCATCCCCGCCAGCAACCCGATCAGCCCCGCATATGGCCCGATTACCGGCACGCCACTTAGCAATCCACCCACGCTTGCGCCAAGGTTTGAAGCGTTGCCCGTACGAGCGGCCACGATGATCTGATCGAGGCTGTCGATCCGCGCCGCAAGCTGCGGCACCAGCGTCTGGGCCGTGGCCAGAGCGGCCAGGGCTCGGTCGCGGGCCGGACCGGGCGGCAGCGATTCGACTTCGCTTTGCAACTGAGGAATCTGCTGCGTGGTGGCGATAAGGTCGCGCTTGAGCGAATCGCGCGCCTTCTGCCACTGGAGCAGGGAATTATCCGAGCAGCCGGAAAAGAGCAGACCCGCAGAGAGAATGAGCACGATGAACAGGAGGATTTGATAGTACGGTTTCATGGGAAACTCCGAGGAGGGAAAATGGCAGATGGCAGATGGCAGATGGAAGATGGAAGATGGCAGATGGCAGATGGCAGATGGCAGATGGCAAAGGGCAGATGGAAGCTCGCGAATGACAAAGCGCAACCGGCGTGGGAGCGAGGAACATCCTCCATTTGCCATCTGCCATTTGCCATTTGCCATCTTTCTTCCTACACCCGCACCATCTCGATCACATTCAACTTCCGCGCAATATCCGCTTTGCCATCTGCGTTGGTATCAATCTCGACGCGCAGGCGCGACAGCGCCCGGCGATAGAGCCGCTCGTAATAATCAGCGCGATGGGAAAGATCGGCCGGCTCGGCCGAGGCGGCGGCCAGGGCGCTGTAGATGAGCTGAAATGTGCCCAGGACAGCGGCATTTCGTAACTGCGGCGAAATCAGCACCACGGCATTGGGGCAGCGCGTGCCCGCGCCCACACCGGCGGCGGCGCGAATCAGATCGCTGACAATCTCGCGCTGCGGCGCGAACGTCCGCACCACAAACGCGATGCCGCCGCCCGTGCCCACCGGCGAAGGCGCGGCCGGGTTATCCGTGAAAAGCGATTCGTGAAATGAGCTGATTGTGAGCACCGTTGCGCTTACTACCGCCATGATGGGATAGCAACCGGCCAAGTCGCCCGAAAGCGTCAGCACCCCCGCCGCCGCCGCGTGGTCATCGACAAATGACC
>JADMIO011201788.1_pt1 | contig 11679 bp, 10 predicted proteins | sample 8958161 | NCBI WGS metagenome assembly JADMIO01 (sample SAMN16585339, study PRJNA669376) | soil metagenome | isolation source: Crop rotation soil | place: USA: Cullars Rotation, Alabama | collected 2011
GCGGTCCCGCCGTGCCCATTGTGGCGCTCGTGTAAGTGCCGTTCATGGCCGCGCCGCCAGATCCGAGATTGGCTGCGACAGTGCCGCTCGACTCATTCAAACGGTAATAAAGCACCGGCAAAGTTGGCGCAACGGCCGCGCCGTAATCCGCCACGACCGCATTCGTCGCGCCGTAGCCGACGCCGTTAGTCCCGGCAATCCAGCTACTGTCGTCGAAGCCGAGATACAGCCAGTTTGTTCCGTCTGCATCACTCTCCGGAATCTGCACCCGCACCGGTGCGCTTGTGGCGATAACCGTGAAATTCGACGTGAGCGTGCCGAAGCCAAATGATACGTCCGGCGTTTGCGGCAATTCCGCCGCGAATTCAGTCGCCTTCGTCACGCCATCCGGCTTTACCAGCGCGAGATACTCACCCCCCGCCTCCAAATTAAAACTCGTGTGCAATGGCGCGCCCGGCGTCTTGCGGTCCTTGCCATCGGCAAAAATAACCATGAAAGCACCCGCGTTGATATTGGTGGCCGGGAAACGCCACTTGGTGAGATTACCGGCGTTGTCGGTGAGAGACCAATTGAAGAGGTTCACCGCGTTGGTGCCCGAGTTATAGATCTCGATCCAATCGGGGTACAGTCCGTTCTCGTCCTGCAAAGTGCTGGTGTTCGAGGCCATGAACTCGGTGATTGTGACCTGTTCCGCACCGTGAATCGAAATGCCTGCGGCGGTGAGCAGCGCCCACCAAAAAAAAGATTTACGCATAAGCTGCCTTGGGTGTGGCGTCATTTTACACGGTACGGCCTTCGGCGCGAGAAGTTTTCCGATCGTAACCTTTGGGCGAAGGTAGAAGGTTAGTTTAATCGTAGCGTCCAAATACCTCGCGCGGAATCCATTGTTGCGGCATCTTCGTCTCTGTTCGCGTGAGCAAGTGTTTCTTAAGTCTGGTGTTCCTCTCGGCCACGCTCCTTGGCGCCGCCGAGCCTCGCCACGATCTCTTCCGAGTGCGCCAGGCCGCTGACCTCGCCGGACAAGCCCATCGTCTCGGCGAAGCGCGCGGGACGCGAGCCGTCGTATTTGTTTTTCTCGGCCCCGAATGTCCGATCTCCCAGCGTTACGTGCCGGAACTCAATCGCATCGCAACCGAACAGGGTACGAACAGCGTGGAGTTTTTTGGCGTCATAGCCGGTCACTCCGTGGCCCGCACCCAGGCCGTCGCGTTTGCAAAGGAGTATGCGATCAAGTTTCCCGTTCTCTTCGACGATGGACTTTCCCTCGCCCGCTGGCTGCGGCCAACCCACATGCCCGAAGCCTTTGTTCTCAAACCAGATGGTGACGTGCTCTATCACGGGCGCATCGACGATTGGTATGAATCTCCCGGCAAATCCCGGGCTGCGGCGCAACATCATGAGTTGCGCGACGCCCTCGCCGCTATCCGCGCCGGAAAAAACCCCGCGAAAATGTTCGCCCCTCCCGTCGGATGCTATTTCGAAGATTGGCCTGCGAAAACCACGCCGTGAACGCGGGTCGCCCGGATTCGGCATAAGGCGTGTCGGAACGATGATTCGTGCGCAAGGATGGCGGCGCCATTGCCAAACATCCAACCACGCGTAACTTGGCGGCGAGGAGTTATGGGGCAAAGCCAACCATGGGACGCAATTGTCATCGGTGGAGGAATCGCCGGACTGTCCGCGGCGATTTATCTCGCGCGCGCCAAACGCCAAACGCTTGTCATCGACAATCGCAAGTCTCTCGCCAACTGGGCCACGGACGTGGAGAACTATCTCGGTTTCCCCCATGGCATCGCGGGAGAAGATCTGCTCGCGCGCGGGCGCAAACAGGCGGGGCACTATGGCGCGGAGTTCGCGGATGATTATATCGAAGAGCTTCGACGCGCGCCTTCGAACATTTTTCACGTCATCGGCCAGCATGAAGTGTATGAAGCACGGCGCGTGCTTTTGGCGACGGGAATTTATCACTTGCCGCCAGACATTCCCGGCCTGCCAGAGTGCCTCGGCCACAGCATGTTCTTTTGCAAGGATTGCGATGGTTTTCGTTGTGAAGGCAGGCGCATTGGTATTTTTGGCTGGAACAATGAAACGGTCGAGTACGCGCTCGCGATGTTGCTCTACTCACCATGCGTTTTCATTTTCCAAAACGGACACGAGTCTCGTTGGAGCGCGCAACACGAAGAATGGTTGCACGAGTATGAAATTCCGGTTTACCCGGAGAGGGTGGTGGATGTGCATCACAAACACGGCGACGTGCAATGGCTGGAGTTGGAAAGCGGCGTACACGTCGAACTTAATGCGCTCTTCACGACACGCGGCGACATTTATCATAACAAGCTGGCGCATCAGCTCGGCGCGAACACACACGATAGCGAAGTGCTGGTGAACGAATGCATGGAAACGACGGTGCGTGGCCTTTACGCGGCGGGGTGCGTGACGCCGGCCAATTGCCAGATGATTATTGCGGCGGGCGAAGGGGCGAAGGCGGGTCAGGCCATCAATCGCAGCCTGTTCGAAGAAAGTTTGCAGACGCATGCATTGCACCGGTTTCGCTCGAAACAGATCGAAAACTGCGAGACGGAGCCGCCAGTAGGGGCGGCGACGGCAAGATGAACAACTGAAGGCGGCGCTGTAAGGACACGCTTCCTCCCAATGTGAGCTCGCGCACGACAAGTCTATTGAAAGTGGACGGCAAAACGCTGGAGGTATCGAACCTCGACAAGGTGCTTTACCCCGCCGTGGGTTTCACGAAGGGACAGGTCATCGACTACTGCATCCGCGTCGCACCGGTGCTCCTGCCGCACCTGAAGGATCGGCCGCTGACGTTGAAACGCTATCCCAACGGGGTGAACGCACCATTCTTTTATGAGAAGCGATGTCCGTCGCACCGGCCGCCCTGGGTACGAACGGCTCACATTTGGAGCGAAGGCAACAACGAATATGTGGATTACTGCGTGGTGAATAATCTGCCCACACTGGTATGGGCGGCGAACCTGGCCGATCTGGAATTGCACACGTCGCTGTCAAAAAGCCGAAATCGCGAGCGGCCCACAGCGATGGTCTTCGATCTCGATCCCGGCCTCCCGGCGACGATTGTGGAATGCGCCTCCGTCGCGTTCTGGCTCAAGGAGATTCTTGATGCGTTCAAACTGGAAGCATTCGCCAAGACTTCAGGCTCGAAAGGATTACAGATCTACGTGCCGCTGAACACGCCGGTCACGTACGACAAGACAAAACCGTTCGCCCAGGCGCTCGCGCAACGACTGGAGCGCGAACATCCGCAAGAGGTCGTCTCAAAAATGCAGAAAAGCCTGCGTGGCGGCAAAGTGTTCATCGATTGGAGCCAAAATGATGCGCATAAAACGACCGTGTGCGTTTACTCATTACGTGCGAAAGACCGTCCCACCGTTTCGACGCCCGTGTCATGGGACGAGGTAGATGCCGTGCGCAAAAAGAAAAGGGCCGGGATGCTGGTTTTCGAGTGGGAAGATGTCCTGAAGCGAGTCGAGAAGCTGGGCGACCTTTTCGCTCCTGTGCTGACGTTGAAACAGAAATTGCCGAAGCTGCCGGACTGAGACCTCACTCGCCCGATTGATAAATTCCCGGCGGACGCGACAACAACCTTGTCATCAAGTTTGGATCGAGACGGGACACCGGGTGCGCGACTTCGATATTACGGGTCTCGCGAAAAGCATCCGCGTCCTCTTTGGTCGGAAAGGCAAGTGCCTCTCGTGGATTCGGCACCCACTGACCATCCTGCTGATAAAGCAGGCCGCTCTCGTCATGCTCAAGGAATGCTTTCATTCGTTAAAATGGAACGAGCGCATCATACTCCGCTTGCCGTCGATGCCTATCGGGGCATGGCTGAAATTTTCCCCGGAAAATATCCGTGGCCGAAACTGGTCGGCGACGCGAGAGAGACGAAGCTAGCGCAGGCTTGTGTGCCGTATGATTGCCGCGTATTGGAAAGCGGCGTTGACCATGATTATTCGCAGCATTGTTCAAAGGATTCTCTTACTCGCTGTCGCCTGCGTGTTCGCCGCAGCACCGTGTCAAGGTGCAGACGATGCTGGTGATAGCCTGGCCGTCCTCGTGGAGTTGCTCGGATCCAGTGATGATCCACAATTCCAACTCGACGTGCTGAAAGGCATGAGCGACGGGCTGAAAGGCCGGCGTGAAGTGAAAATGCCGGCGGGCTGGGAAACTGTTGCCACGAAGCTGACAAAGAGTCCAAACGCGCGCGTGCGGGAGTTGAGCCAGTCCCTTTCTGTCACATTCGGCAGCGCGTCTGCGCTCGCGGCCTTGCGCGAAACATTGTTGAACGGGAACGCTGGAGCAGCCGCACGCAGCAACGCGCTTGTCTCGCTGCTGCAGGCGAAAGACGCAAAGCTGCCAGCGGCGTTGCAATCACTACTTCACGATCCAGTAATGCGTGGGGCGGCATTGCGCGGGTTGGCGGCCTACGATGATGCGAAAACGCCGGCGGGGATTCTTGACGTGTATTCCATCTCCAGCACGGCGGAGAAGAAGGATGCTTTGAACACAATGACTTCACGCGCCCCTTACGCCAAAGCGTTGCTCGCCGCGGTCAGCGACAAAAGAATTCCCGCGAAGGATTTGACCGCCGACATTGTGCGCCAGCTTCGAAACTTCAAAGACCCACAAATCAACGAGCAGGTTGCGAAGACCTGGGGCGTGCTGCGCGAGACTGAAGCAGACAAGGTCGCCGAAATTGCTCGGTTCAAAAAGCTCATTGCGGACAAAGGGTACGGTGACACGCGGCGGGGCCGGGCCGTTTTCTCGCGCGTATGCCAGCAGTGTCACACGCTATTCGGAGAGGGCGGCAAAGTGGCACCCGACATTACCGGTTCGAATCGCGGCGACCTCGATTACATTTTGCACAATGCCGTTGATCCCAATGCTGTCATCCCAAACGACTACCGCACGTCGAACATTGAAACCAAAGACGACCGTTCGATCACCGGGATGATTACCAGGCAGGACGACAACGCCCTCACTGTCGTCACCGCGAATGATACGCTGATCATTCCGCGCAACGAATTGAAGTCCGTGACGCAAACAGAACTCTCGATGATGCCTGAAGGTTTGCTGCAAGCGATTAGCCAGGATGAAGTGCGTGATCTGCTCGCCTATCTCAGAAGTCCTGTGCAAGTGCCGTTGCCGGCGGAGCAGAAGTAATCAGTAATCAGAACAAAACCCAGATGAAACTGACATTTCGCCGCTACGACCTGCGGTTCAAACACAAGTGGATGATCGCCAGCAGCATGGCGGAGGGCGCGAAAGAGATTTATCCCGCAGCTTTCGTGGAATTGCACGATGGCGATGGGGTCGTTGGCTATGGAGAGTCAGCGCCTTCGACGCGCTACAAGGAAACGGTGGATACGTGTGTCGCCTTCTTCGAGCGGATTGACGCGGCGCGGCTTTCATTTGATGACGTGGGTGGGAGCATGAGCTACGTCGAGTCGCTCGCGCCGGGAAATTATTCGCCCAAAGGCGCAATCAACCTCGCCTTGCTTGACGGCGCGGCCAAAAAGGCGCGAAAACCGTTGCACGACTTTCTAGGTTTGCGATTCAACGAGGGAAAACACGTCACATGCTTCACGATTGGCATCGATACGCCGCAGAAGATTCGGCAAAAAGTTCAAGAGGCCGAGGAGTTTCCCATCCTGAAAATCAAAGTCGGCGCTCCCGGAGACGAAGCGAATCTCGCCGCCGTCCGGGAAGTTGCGCCGAAGAAAACCTTGCGCGTGGACGCTAACGAGGGCTGGAAAACGAAGGAGGATGCGTTGCGCCGCCTTGAGTGGCTCGCGGGGGATCGGCACATCGAGTTCGTGGAACAACCAATGCCCGCGACGAACCCGCCTGCCGATTTCATCTGGCTCAAGGAACGTTCTCCCCTACCGATTGTGGCCGATGAGTCGTATCTCCACGCTTCTGACGTAACGCTGTGCGCGGATTGTTTTCATGGCGTAAATGTGAAGTTGTGCAAGGCGGGCGGAGTGACACGCGGCTTCGAAGCATTGTCCGCCGCGCGCAAAGTCGGCTTGAAAACCATGCTGGGGTGCATGACCGAATCGAGCATTCTCACTGCCGCGGGCGCACACCTCGCGGAACTCACGGACTGGCTGGACCTCGACGGGAATGCACTAATCACAAACGACCCTTTCGCCGGCATAACGTCTGAACGGGGTGTGATGTCCTTCGCCACGGCAACGGAGCCGTTTGGTTTGCGCGTTCGTCCGCGCTGAAATTCAATCCTTCCTCTGCCCTGTCTTTGCCATTCAAATCGCGGAAATCAAAACCGAGCAGAGGAAAAACATTTAACCGTCCCAAAAATTTCATGAATCATTTGTCACGCGCTCAGTCTCTTGCTTAGAGTCGTTGCCACAGGATGAAGAAAGTTCTCGTCATTGATGACACTCCCGAGATCCGCATGATCATCGAGGAGACGCTGGACATGTTCGGTTTCAAAACCGTCCTCGCCGAAGATGGCGAGCATGGCATTGCGGCCGCGCGCGAGCATTTGCCGGATTTGATCATTTGCGACGTCAACATGCCCAAGCTTGACGGTTTTGGCACGCTCGCCAAACTCCGCGAGCACGAAAGCACAGCGACGATTCCGTTCATGTTTCTCAGCGGCGCGGTCGAGCGACCCAACGTGCGCCGTGGCATGGAGATGGGTGCGGATGACTATCTGACCAAGCCTTTCACGCCCTCCGAATTGCTCGCCGCCGTCAACGCGCGTCTCGAAAAAGTGGCGGAGATGGAGCGCAAATCAGAGAAAAAGCTCGATGAGTTGCGCGGCAAGATGACGCTGACACTGCCGCACGAATTGCGCACGCCGCTTAACGGGATCATGGGTCTCGCGTCGCTTCTTATTGACGGGCACAACACAATGAAGCCGGCGGACGTGCTCGAATCTGCCAAGTACATTCACCAGTCCGCGGAACGATTGCATCGTTTGATCGAAAACTTTCTCGCCTACGCACAAATCGAACTGATGGCCAAGGACGCCAAGTCGATTCTTAGCACGGCCAGCACGAGTTTTACGGCCACGGCGCCCATCATCACGGAAGCCGCGCAGACCGTCGCGAACCGTTGGAAGCGGCAACAAGATCTGCGGCTGGAATTGCGGCCCTGCACGGTGCCGGTCATCGCCGACAACCTGCAAAAGATTGTCGAGGAACTGGTGGACAACGGCTTTAAGTTTTCCGATGCAGGAACGCCGGTTCGAGTGTTGACGGGCGCGCTGGAACAAACGTTTTCGATGCACGTCATCAACACCGGACGCGGCATGACCCAGGAGCATATTGCGAAAATCGGACCGCACATGCAATTCGAGCGCGAAACCTACGAACAACAAGGCGCTGGCCTGGGATTGGTTATCGCGAAGCGTCTCACCGAGCTAAACGGCGGAACGTTCTCTATCACGAGCACACCGGGAAAAGAAACTCGCGCAACAGTGACGTTTCCTGCTCCCGCCTCCGCGCAGAAGCGCTGAGCCGTCACATCATTTCACGGACCGGCAAAGCACTCTTTCTTTGTTTGCTTTCGTGGTGGTAAATCAACTGCTGTTCGGGAGCGGATCATTACATGAGCAAAATTGTCGGCATTGATTTAGGAACCACCAACTCGCTGGTCGCCACTGTGGACGCCGGCATCCCGTTCGTGATCGCCGATACTGAAGGCCAGCGGCTCACGCCATCAGTCGTGCACGTTCCCGCCGCCGGCGCTGAACCAATCGTGGGCCACAAAGCCAATCGAGTGCGGGTGTTGAAACCGGCGGAAACGGTCTATTCCGTGAAGCGGTTCATGGGGCGGCGTGGCGCGGATATTCCACGCGAGGAAATGCTCGTGACGTATCCGGTCAAAGGCCAGGGCGCGGGACCGGTGACGATTGAGTTGCACGGACGCAGTTGGACGCCGGAAGAAATTTCTGCGCAGGTGTTGAAGAAGTTGAAGCGTGACGCGGAGAATTATTTCGGCGAGGCGGTCACGCGCGCCGTCATCACGGTGCCGGCTTACTTCAACGACGCGCAACGCAACGCCACCAAGAAAGCGGGCGAGTTGGCTGGCTTCACGGTCGAGCGCATCGTGAACGAGCCGACGGCGGCGGCGCTGGCTTACGGACTCGATAAGCTGAAAGAGAAATCGAAGATCGCGGTTTACGATTTGGGCGGCGGCACTTTCGATCTTTCGATTCTCGAACTGAACAACGGTGTGTTTCAAGTGCTGTCCACGAACGGGAACACGCGGCTTGGCGGGGATGATTTGGATAAACGCCTCGTCGATTTCCTCGTCGAGAAGATCAAATCAGCCAATGGTCCGGACGCAACGCGCGACAATGCGATGCTCTCGCGCATTCGCGAAGTGGCCGAGCAGACGAAAATCCGGCTCAGCACCGAGATGGAAGCCGAAGTGCAACTTCCGTTTCTCACGACTGAGTTCAGCTTCAGTTACAAACTGACACGTGCGGAATTGGAGAACCTGACGCGCGACATCGTTATGCGCACGCGCGCGCATTGCCTGCGCTCGATCTCGGACGCAAAACTGGAAGCGAAGGATTTGGACCAGGTGATTCTCGTCGGCGGGCAAACGCGAATGCCGCTGGTGCGCCAGCTGGTCAGCGAATGGTTCGGCTGCGCCGAGTTCGAAGAATCGCGCGGTGACGTTCGGCTCGGGGTTGACTTTCACAAAACGAAAGGCCCGCAGTTAAATACGTCGCAAAATCCCGACGAAGCGGTTGCGCTCGGCGCAGCCATTCAGGCGGAGATTCTTTCCGGTGGCTTCAAAAACCTTTTGTTACTCGATGTGACGCCGTTGTCGCTGGGCATCGAGACGTTCGGTGGATTGATGAATGTAATCATCCCGCGCAATACCACTATCCCGGTGAAGGCGGGCGAGATGTTCACGACGGCGGTGGACAATCAACGTTCGATGCTCATTCACGTGGTTCAGGGCGAACGCGAGCGTGTGAAAGATAACTGGAGCCTGGGCCGATTCGAAATTGAGTTCGAGCCTGCGCCCAAAGGCGTGCCACGCGTAGGTGTGCAGTTCGAGATTGACGCGAATGGAATTCTTCACGCACTCGCCCGCGACGTAAAAACCGGGCATCAGAAAACTGTGCAAATGCACAGCGCCGTGGATGTCGATGACGCGGACGTGCAGAAGATGGTGGAAGAATCGGTCGAACATGCCTTCGATGATTTGCGTGCGCGCCAGTGGATTGAGGCAAAGATCAAAGCGAGCACGGATTTGCCCGCGACACGAAAGGCAATTTCAGAGTACGCCGCAGAATTGGAAACTGAATATCGGGAACAACTCGAACAGGCAATCCACGCCGTCGAGGAGGCGCTTCAGACCGAGGATCCAAAAAACAAAACGGGCGATCCGAAGAAGTTGAAGGAAACGCTTGCGCAACTGGACGAAGTAACGAAGCCATTGGCTCAGCATCAAATGGACAAGGCGATGGAAGAGATGTTGCGCAAGCGCGGACTGATTTCATGATGGACTGTCGGTAGCCGAGCTTCAGAACGGAAACATCCATTTCGGGTTCGAACCTGCCGCAGCCGCTCCACACCCGCCATCTTGACTTGCGTTGCAGCAAAGCCGATATAGCTGCAAGCCACTGGTATTTATGTTGTGCTGTGTTTGCAAAGAAAAAGAAGCCACTGTTCATCTCACGCAGATCGCGGGAGAGAAAATGCAGAAGGTCGATCTCTGCGAAGAGTGCGCCAAGCAAAAGGGCGTGAACGATCCCGCGGGCTTTTCGCTCGCTGATCTGTTGCTCGGGCTCGGTGCGTCGCAGGAAATGGAACAGGCGACAGGCGGAAGCGACGTGAAGTGTCCGTCGTGCGGTTTCACGCAGGCGGATTTCAAAAAGGCCGGCCGGCTTGGTTGTGCCCAATGCTATCAGACTTTTGCCGAAGGCCTCGAGCAGCTTCTCAAGAGCATGCACAAGGGTACGCGGCACAAAGGCAAAGTGCCGGCAGCCTTGCGTGAGACACAGGACCTGGCAGAGAGATTAAAATCGTTGCAGAAGAAACTGGAGAAGGCGGTGAGCGACGAGGACTTCGAACAGGCAGCGCACTGCCGCGACGAAATCAAGACGACAAAGGAGCGGCTTTCGTCAATTTCCGCGCCATGAACATTCACGAATTTTTGGCACCTCCTTCTGAAACGGCCCGCCGCGATGGGCCGCACAGCAAAATCGTGATGTCGAGCCGCGTGCGTCTCGCGCGCAATCTCAAAGGAGTGGCGTTCCCGGGCTGGGCAAAAAAGGCCGAACGAATTCGTGCCCTGGAAATCGTCCGGCCCGCGGTGGAGACGCTGGCCACCATGCGCGGCGCGTTTTCCGAATCGATGGATAATCTCACGCCGCTGGACAAACAGATTCTGGTCGAGCGCCATCTCATCAGCCGCGAACACGCCGCCAAGAATGCGGGCAGCGGACTGGTGCTGAACAAGGAGGAATCGCTCTGCGTGATGATCAATGAAGAGGATCATTTGCGGATGCAGGCGTTGCGGCCGGGCTTGCAGTTGAAGCAGGCGTGGGCGGCCATCGACCAGTTCGATTCGCAGTTGGAAAAAAAGGTCGAGTACGCGTTCGATTCCAGTCTCGGATACCTGACCGCCTGCCCTACGAACCTGGGGACGGGGATTCGCGTAAGCGCCATGCTGCACTTGCCCGGACTTGTGCTTTCCGAGCAAATCAATCAAATCATCTCCGCAGTGAACAAACTGACGCTCGCGGTGCGTGGCCTTTATGGCGAAGGCACGGAGGCGTTGGGGAATGTTTTTCAGGTTTCGAACCAGATGACACTCGGCGAGACCGAGCCGGACATCATCGACCGTTTGAACAAGGTGATTGCGCAGATTATCGAGCACGAAGAAAACGCACGCGGCTCGTTGTTGGAGAAAAAGCCGAAGACGGTGATGAACCAGATTGGGCGCGCTTACGGCATCCTGGCGAATTCGCACAGTATTTCGTCGAAAGAGACGATGAACCTGCTGAGCTTCATGCGGCTGGGCGTGGATCTTGGATTGTTTCCCGACGTGGAACGCGGTCTGGTGGATGAGCTGTTCGTGGTGACACAGCCGGCGCACTTGCAAAGACAGTTTTCTGAAAAGCTGGGCGCGGACGAACGCGACCTGTTGCGGGCGGATATGTTGCGCGAGCGATTGCGCACCGTGAGCCGGCCGCTGCACGCGCCACCCGGCCATCCGAACGGGGGAAAGTTGGACAAAGCGAGCGAACAATAGAAAGATATAGCTATGAGCGATGAAGCCATGAACAATTTTACCCCTCGCGCTCAGCAGGTGCTGGCACTCGCGCGGAAAGAGGCGGACCGGTTCAACCATAATTTCGTCGGCACCGAGCATCTGCTGCTCGGCCTGATCAAGCTCGGCCAGGGCGTCGCCGTGAATGTTCTCCAGAAGATGGGCCTCGATCTTGAAACCGTGCGCATGGAAGTCGAGAAGCAGGTAGGCACCGGCCCCGATCAAAAGATGATCGGCAACATCCCTTACACGCCCCGCGTGAAAAAAGTTTTGGCGCTGGCGGCGAAGGAAGCAAAAGCACTCAACCACACTTACGTCGGAACCTTTCCAGCACATTGGGATCCTAAGCTTAGAATTCCACGTGGACAAGTTGTCGCG
>JADMIO011426306.1_pt1 | contig 11679 bp, 10 predicted proteins | sample 8958161 | NCBI WGS metagenome assembly JADMIO01 (sample SAMN16585339, study PRJNA669376) | soil metagenome | isolation source: Crop rotation soil | place: USA: Cullars Rotation, Alabama | collected 2011
GTTCTCCGCCTCCACGCCGGCGAGCCGCTCCTCGAGCGCGGCGGCGCGCGCACGCGCCGCGTCGACCTCGCTCCGGTAGCCATGCCCCGCCACGCCTGGCGATTTTACCCCTTCAGAGCGTCTCGAACACGGCCTCGTTCGCGATGTACGGCACGTAGCGGAAGTCGCGGATCGCGGCGACGCGATCACCCTCGAACTCCAGCAGGATGAAGTACGACGGCCGTTCGGCGCCGCGGACGTGCGCCGCGAGGGCCAAGCGGCCGTCGACGCGACCGACGCGGAGGGCGACGTCCTCTTTTTCGTAGCGGCCGAAGTACATCCCGACCTCCTTGCCGCGGCGGTGCGAGCGCGACACCAGGTCGAGGCGGCAGTCGTCGCCGACCATCGCGCGCACGCCGTCCCAGTCCTTCGCGTTGAAGAGCGCGGCGTACCGGTCGAGCGCGGCGCGCGCGGCGGCGTCGGGAGCGGCCGCTTCGGACGCGTCGCGCAGGCGCGCGCGACCGCGCACGAGCGCTGCTTTCACGGCCATGACGGTGGTCCCCATCGTCTCGGCCGTCTCGTCGAGCGAGTGGCCGAGGACGTCCTTCAGGATGACGGCGGAGCGCTGCGTGATCGGCAGCGCGACGAACTGGGCGAGGGCGGCGCGCACGACGAACGGGTCCGGCGCGTCGGCGTACGCGGGGACCTCGCCCACGTCGTCCAGCGGGTCGGTGAGCTTGCGATCGTGGCGCTTCAGCGCGTCGAGCGCGGCGTTGTGCGCGATCTTGAACAGCCACGGCCGGAGCGGCGGCGGCGACGCGGCGAGCCCGAGGGCGTAGAAGCCGCGCGCGAGCGCCTCCTGCACGACGTCCTCGCCGTCGATGACCGAGCCGGTGAGGCGCGCGCAGTACCGGTGGAGCTCGGGCCGGATCGACTCGACCAGGGCCATGAACTCTTCGCGCGCCTTCGCGACCGCCGCCTGCGTGGCCTCGCTCACGGCCGGAACAGCCCGACGCGCGTGTGCTCGACGGTGACCGGCGGCTCCTCGCAGCGGTCCTTGATGTCCTTCGTGAACGCTTTGAACGCGTCGAGCGCGGTGAGCGGGTTCCTCTCCGGATCGGTGATCGACGCGACGTGCGTGAAGCTCACGCCGTCCGCCGCGCGGAGCGACTCGTAGGAGAGCCCCGGCGGCGCCTCGCGCGAGAGCTGAGCGAACACGGCCTCGATGAGCCGCTGGTTCTCGTCGCCCGCTCCGGGCTTCACCTTGTAGCGAACGATGACGGTCCTCACTTCGCACCTCCCTCTGCCGCGCGCTTGAGATCGCGGGCGAACGCCTCGAACGCCGGGCCGAAGTCCGGCAGGCTGCCGCGGATCATCGGCAGCATCGCGCCGGAGAAGACCTCCGTCATCTCGAACTCGGTGGCGCCCGCCTCCTCGGTCAGGGTGAAGGTGCGGACGCCGCGGAACATGGGGGCGAAGCCGTCGCTCCACTCCATCTCCCGGTTCGGTTCGAGGCGGGTGACCTTCGGGGTGAACGTGCGCTTCGGGTCGAGCGGCACCTTGAGCGCGAGCTTGTTTCCCAGGGCGATTTCGCCGTCGAGCGAGGTGATCGTGGTGTTCCACGACGTGATCTTGGAGGCGTCCGTGAGGAGCGCCCACACGCGCGAGGCCGGCGCGGCGATGGCGCAGCGGACGCTGGTGTCCTGGCGGAAGGTGGCGACGTTCTTGGTGGCCTGGATGGTCATGCCTCGAGGACGACCGGCGGGGGCGAAAGGATGCGCGCGCGTGTCGATTTCATCGACCGCACCTGTAAACGAGGCATCCGAGGAAGGAGGCGAGCGCCAGGATCGCGAGGATCGCCCCCGGAGCGAGGCGACCGCGACGCGGCGCCACGACCCTCGGATACCGCTCGAAGAGGCGTCGCGCGTCGTGGAAGGCGCCGGCGAGGAGCGCCTGCCGGACCGCGACGAGCTCGGCGAGGCGCGGAGGCTCGCTCGAACCGAGGCGCGCGATCTCCTGGTCGACCTGCGCGAGGAGCGCCCTCTCCGGAGCCGGCAGCTGACGCGCCAGCATCCGTTGTGCGCTGGGCGAGACGGGCTGCCGACGTGGTGGATCGGGCGGGCTTCGGCGCGCCCGGGCTTCGAGCGATGCCACCCGCGCGCGGAGCGCATCGTTCTCCGCTGCCGCCTCGGCGAGCTGGTCCTGCAGGACCTCGGCCCGCGCGCGCGCCGCGTCCTCGTCGCTGCGATACCCGTCGCCCATCAGCCCGCCGTGATCAGCACCTTGCGCTGGCTCGGCACGGTCCGCGCCCCGATGCAGTTGTTGTTGTTCTGCGACGACGCCGCGCCGAGCCTCGTCGCGGGCTTGCCGCCGATGAGCACCGTCGTGCAGCCGACGGTGTGCCGCCGCGTCGCGCCGAAGCGGTTCGAGACCATGCCCCCGAGCGTGCCCGCCTGGTCGCCCATGGTCATCGGCGTCGTCGTGCCGAGGTTGTGCGCCGGCGCGCCGGAGACCAGCACGTTCATCACGGCCCCGGTCGCGGTCGCGCCCTGCCCCACGTTGGGAAACGGCGTCGGCACGGGCGGTCCGGGCGGAGCCGGGACCTTGCACACGTCGGGTTGCGCGTTGTCGGTCCCGCCGCCTTGGGTGTTCGCGAACATGGCTCTCCTCTCTTACTTCGGCTGCCACGCGTCGGCGCGCGACTCTTCGGGATCGTTCGGCTGCGTCATCGACCGGTTCGTGAAGATGGCCCCATCCTCGAGCGCGCTCTGCATCCGCGCGAGCGTCAGCGTCGCGTCCGTAAAATCGCTCTTGCGAAGGTCGGCGCGCGTGAAATCCGCGTACGAGAGCGCGGCGCGCAGGAAGCGCGCGTGCTCGAGCTTCGTCTCGCGGAAGAGCGCCCACTCCGCGAAGGCGTCGTCGAACGCCACGGCCGAGGCGTCCGCGTTCTCGAACAGCGCCTGGAACAGCCGCGTCTTCACGAAGCTCGCGCCGCGGAGCTTCGCCTTGCCGAACATCGTCCGCTCGCACGTCGCGCCATCGAAGCGCGCGCGCTCGAGGTTCGCGTCGAAGAAGCTCGCCTGCGTGCAATCGGCGCCCTCGAACGACGCGTTCGCGAGGTTCGCGCCCGTGAACTGGCTACCCCGGAGCGACAGGCCCGCGAAGTCCTGCCGCGCGAGGTCACATTTGACGAGCGTCGTCTGATCGAGCTTCGCGCCGGTGAAGAGCACCTCCTTCATGTCCGCCTCGAGGAACGTGGTCTTCTTGAGCTTCGCGCCGGCGAGCTCGATTCGGGCCTGCGACCCGCCGGTGATCGTCGCCTCCTCGAGCCCCGCGTTCGTGAACTTGGCGCCGGTGAGGTCACAATCCGTGAAGTTTGCCGAGAAGAGCATCGCCCCGGCGAAGCGCGCCATCGTCGCGTCGCACTTCGAATACGACGAGAGCGGCGCGTACGCGTCGTCGAGGTACGCGAGCGTCAAATCGCACGCGTGGAACATCGCGTGGTGGAGGTTCACCCGCGTCATCTCCGCGTTCGCGAAGACACAGTTCGAGAAGGTGCATTCCTTGAGCACCGCGTCGGAGAGGTTCGATCGCGAGAAGTCGACCTTTTCGAAGATGCCGCCGCCGATGTCGACGCCGGCGAGATCGAGGCCGGAGAAATCGGCGTCTTCGAAGATCTCGCCGTTCTTCACCAGGTCCTGAAGCTCGTCCTTGTTCATTTCTGCTCCCTGCACGACGGATCACCGCAACAGCAGCAGGAGGATGAAGGCGGCGACGATGGCCGCGTACACCGCCAAGCTGAGACCGATGGCGAGGCCGGCCATCGCGCGATCCGGCTTCGGAGGGTGGGGCGAAGCGCCCCGCGCCTCGACGGCGGGCGCGCGGGGCTCCACTTCGATCGTCGGGCGCCGGAGCCGCGCGTCCAGCTCCTCCACACGAGCCCTCAGCTCCTGGTTCTCCGCCGAGGCGGCGTCCAGTTGCTCGCGGAGGGCCTCGCGATCGTCGCGGAACGTCATCCGAGGCCGCTCCTCGACTTGAACGCGGCCTGCGCGAGCTCGGCGCCCTCGATGCGGGTCGCTCCGTCGACCATGGTGAAGAGCAGGCTGGCCGAGAAGAGATTGGCCGCCGTGAGGTCGGCGGACGAGAGATCCGCGCCGTCGAGCGTCGCCTCGCGCAGGTTCGCGCCCCGAAGCCGGGCGCCGCGCAGCTTCGTCTTTGCCAGGCGCGCGGCTTGGCCGGCCACGCGTTGAAGATCGGCGCCCTCGCAGCTCGACCGCGACAGGTCGGCGCCGCGCAGGTCGGCTCCCGCGAAGCGCGCGCGACGGAGGTCGAGGTCCCGAAGGTTCGCCTCGGAGAGGTTGGCGCCCGTGAAATCGGCCCCTTCGAAGGACGAGCGCGTCTTGATCCAAGCGAATCGCGCGTTGCTCAAGTTGGCGCCCTTGAAGTTCGCTCCTCCGCCGGTGCAATCGATGAACTCGGCCTTCTCCAAACAGGCGTCCGAGAAATCGAGGGTGGACAGGTCGAGCTCTTGGAACACCGCGCCACGGAGATCCGCGCCGCGAAACCTGACGAACTCCAGATCCGCGCCCATGAACAGCGCCTTCTGCGCGCTCGCGCCGGAGAGATCCGCACCGGAGGCCTGCACCTCCGAGAGCGCGGCGCCATCGAGGTTCGCGCCCCGCAGGTCACACTTCCTAAGATCGGCCCGAAGGAGAGTGGCGCGACGCAGATCGACGCCCGCAAGCACGGCGCCCCCCATCCGCGCCTCCGAGAGGTTCGCCCCGGCGAGGAGAATCCCGTCGGTTCGCGCGTCACCGAGGTCGGCGCGGGCGAGCACCGCGCGGCGGAAGTCCGTGCGGCGGAGGTCGGCGCCATGGAGATCCGCCCGTTCCAGCAACGCCGCGCGGAAATCGCGCTGGGCCAGATCCAGACGGCTGAGATCGATCGACGTCAGGTCCTCCGCGGCAAAGCTCTCCCCTGCGCGCAGCCGCGACACGACGCGCGCGCGTGCCTCGTAGCCCTCGTCTGCGTCGAGCGTCGCTGCAGGCGGCAAGAACTGGACGTGAGCGCGGTACACGTCGATCAACGCAGCCTTGGCCTCGCCGAGGCGATGACGCAGGCGAGGGTCGCGCGCACGCCGGAGCGGCTCGTTCTCGTCGTCGGGCACGCCCGCGTTGCGGAGCATCTCCCCCGTCTGCCCGAGCCTCTCGAGGGCGTCGAACGGATCGAACTTCGGGGGGCCGCCGGCGACGCGCGGCGTCTCGTCCGGATCGAACGCGAGCTCGACCCCGTGCGCCGCGACCTCGGCGCGAGCCCGATCGACCGCAGCGCGAATCTCCTGTCGAGCCCGCGCGCGGAGCAGCTCCCCTTGCGCCTTCGCGTCCACCTCGAGTGCCTCGAGCTCCTCCTCCGTGGCGTCGGTGCGGGGCGGCGGGATCTCGGCCGGGAGGAAGCTCGTGTCGAGACCGTGCGCGGTCAGCCTCGCGCGCGTGGCCTCGAGCTGATTCGTCGCGCGACGGCGCGCGTTGCTCGCCGAGAGGCCTTCCTTCGCCGCGAGGCTCCAGAGCCCTACGTCGAAGCCGTGCGACGTGCCGCGGCCCCACGACGGCAGCAGCTCCTCGTCCGACGCACGAGCCCCGACCTTGCGATCCATCCGCCTGACGAGCACGTCCGCGAGACGCTCGACGATCCGCATCTCGCGCGAGTCGTCCACGAGGCACATCATCGCCCGCAGCGCGTCGGCTTCGTCGTCGGAGGAGGCGAACTGGCCGCGAAACGTGAGCAACACCTGCTCCTGGTCGGGTTGCAGCACCAGCGTATCGAGCGCGAGCGCGACCTCCGTCACCGTCTCGACCCGCGCCTCGAGCGCGACCAAGCAGCGCGCCCGAAGACCTGGCAGTCGGCCTTCGCTCACGGCCTTGTCGCGATGCAAACCGACACAGCGAATCGCCTCGTCACCGCGCCAGTACGACTGGGCGGGGAGCCATTGGTCCTCCGAGGCGCAGTTGAAGTAGAGAGGATCGAAGTCGAGGGGCAGGCCCGGCCACTGCTCCTCGAGCCACCGCGAATCGTAGGTGCCGAGCCTCGCGACGCGAGCGGGGTGGCGCTCCGGCAGCGGCCCAAACCCGGCCGGACGCGGCCGATCCCCCCGCGCCCGGATGAGCTGCGTCGGCGATTCGATCTGCGGCAACGGAACGACTCCGTCGACGGCCTCCAACCCGATCCCCACGGGGTTCAGGGGAAAGTCTCGGCCTCCGAACGCCCGAGACCATCCGAGCTCCAGCCTGCCCACCGGCGCGGCCGCCGACGGCGACGTGGCACCCCACACGCGCTCTCCGAACACGGCGACGGTCTTCTCGAGAGCGCCCACCTGCACGGAGCAATCCACGCGGCTCAGGTCGCCATAGGCAGAGCCAAGGACCAGGAACTCTCCGCGGACCTTGGTTCCCGCGATCGCGTCGACGATGGCCCCGTCTACGGCGGGGGCAGCGACCTCCGCCGCGACAAGGCGACGAGCAGCATACGATACCCCCACCCGGATTCGCACCGTTCGGGCGGTGATAGCCACTTCCAACGGTCGCGGCGCGATGAGACGCATCATCCTACCCGGATGAAATTGCCGTTGACAGTCGCGCAGCCCGGCGCCGTGAGGTAGATGTTCGAGGCCGTAATCGACACGTCCCAACCGGCCGTCAGCGCAAATTTCCCGCAGTCGATCTTTTTCAGCGGGGCCTCATTCGCATCGATGGCGGTGTTGGTCTCGTGCTTGACGCCTGCGACATAGCTCAGGACGGCCGCGATGTTGAGATTCGACTCCGCGGACAGGGTGGTGGACGACTTCACTCCGGCGAACGCGCTGATGCTCGCGCCGACGGTGACGTCGATCGACACGGCGGCGTTCATGCTCAGCTTGCCGCCGATGAAATTCGAATTCTGAAGACCGATGAAGGTGTCGGACGTGAGGCCGTACGTGACGCCAACGTGAGCGTCCTGCTTGAAGGTCACAGGCCCCCACTTCACGTCGACGGGCCCCGCCACGTTGTGGGTGTACGCCGCCGCGACGTTGTGGGTGTACGTCGCGGCGGTGGTCTGCACGACCGGTCCGTTGTTCATGACGATCGTGGGCCCGTTGACGATCTTCGTCTCCGCACCCACCACGGTCCGCGTCGATCCCGCGTTGCACGTCTGAATGTACGCGCCCGTGTTCGTCTCGACGTGGCCCCCGTGGACGTTGAGGACACGTGATCCGACGTCCTTCTTCTGCGCCCCTGCCACGGCGGTCGTCTGGGTGGCGGAGTATGTCTCGTCGACCGGCCCCGTCACCTTCTCCGTCAACGCCGCGCCCACCACGATGTCGGAGTTGGCGTCGGTCTTGAGCAGCGAGTTCGCCGCGGTGTGCAGCGTCAGCTCGTGACCGCCGTCGGTCGCGCCCATTTTCAGGAAGGTGTCGGCCGTCGGCGTCGACACGCTGATCTTCTGGATTCCATCCTGATCCTCGAGCTCGATCCTGTTCCTGCCCCCGGTCTGGATCACGTTCCGGGAGTGATTGGTCGCCGTGACAGCGCTCGGCGTGGTCGCCGTGTTCACCACCCCGGCGATCACCGGCCGGTCCGGGTCCCCGCCCAGGAACGAGAGCACCACCTCGGTCCCCTTCCGGAGCGGGAAATGGAACCCCTCGACGTCACCCCCGTGCGGCTGCATCTGCCGCACCCACGTCGACGCCTTCCCGTCCGAGAGCGGGCTCTCGTCGAAGAAGAACTTCACCTTGTAGCGGCCCTGCGCGTCGATCTGCGCGTAGTCGCTCTCCGCCTCGCCGTCGATGAGCCCGTGCTCGAGCCCATAGATCCGCGGCGCGTGCGTCTCGCGCTTCGGCCGGAACTGCACGGTCGCCGGGATCGCCGTTACGTCGCAGTGGTAGGGCTGGTTGTAGGGGACCTCGAGCTTGCGCGCCAGATCGGGCGACTCCCCGACGAGGTTCCCGAAGTGCTCGCAGGCGATCGCGAGGTACTTCTGGTTCAGCGCGTCCATCATGTGCTCCTCCAGCGTGAACTGGTATCCCGCGCGCAGGTACGCGCTCCCGCCGCCGAAGTGTTCCACCTGACGCGAGGAGAGCTCCTCGGCGCGGATCTGCGCTGCCTTCTGGGCGTCGCCCGGGTTGAAGACGCGGCTGGCGTACACGCTGATCTCCCCGACGCCGTTCGACGCGACGGCCGCCGAGGCGGAGATGTCGAGCGTCGGCTTCGCGTAGTCGTAGTCCTTCAGCTTCACGGTCGCGGGCAGCGTCACGGCGCGTGCGCGGAAGGTCTCGAGCGCCGCCCGCGCGGAGCGGTCGACCAGGGTCGGCACGTAGCGCACGGGGGCGCTCGGGAGATCGGTCTGCGAGGCCTTGGAGTCCGTGATGACCAGCTTCTCCGCCGAGTCACCCTGTTCGAACCAGTAATAGATACCGAGGTGCTCCATCCAGCGGGAGATGAAGTCGAAATCGCTCTCGTGGTACTGACACACGTGCTCTTCTGGCGCGTACGAGCCGCTGAGTTGCAGCTCGTAGTCGACAGAGGCGAGGCCGTTCTCCTCGAGCACGACTCGGATGATGTCGGGGATGCTCTTGTCGGTGAACAGCCGGCTGTGCTCCGTCAAGCGCAGGCGCGCGAGGCGCGGGGCGATGACGGCGCGGAAGAGCGCGTATTCGCCCCACGCCTGCACGATCTCCACCTGCGTGAAGATGCCGCTGAACGCGAAAGGAGCGTGGAAGTCGGCGTGGGAGGACAGCGTGGCGGTCGCGCCCGCGGCCTTGGCGAGGTCGAACGTCTTCGCGTCCTCGGCCGGGACCTGGAGGTGGATCTCGAACGCGTAGAGGCGGCTCACCTCCTCCCGGCCGCGGAACGCCACGACGCGGGTGCCCTGAGGAAATGCGCCGGACCGAAGCGTGAAGACGTCTTCCATCGTCCCTCCCCCGCGTCATCGACGCGAACCCACGCCGAGTTGCGTAAAATCGTCAGCGGAGGCCAACCGGGCTCACGGAGCGCGCACCAGCGCGACGCGGCGCGAACACCCGGGACGAACGCAGTGTTAAGGGGGCTCGTGCCAGCGCGGAGGTGGACGCTCGTCCTGTTCGCGGCGTTGACCGCGCTCTCGATCGGGCCGATCTGGATCCCGCGCATCCTGCCGATGCAGGACTACCCGCAGATCCTGGTGCTGGCGCGCGCGTTCGGCGACTGCCGCGACCCGTCGACGCCCTTCTTCGGCACGTACACGACCGGATTCCTGCTGGCGCCGCTGCTCCTGCCGATCCTCGCGCTGCGCGCGCTGGCGCTGCCGTTCGGCCTCGAGACAGCGGGGCGCCTGCTGTGGACGCTCTACGCGATCGGTCTCCCAGCCTCGGCGGCGCACCTGCTCGGCGCGCTCGGCCACGACCGGCGCGGCGCGCTCCTCGTGTTCCCGATCGCGATCTCCGCGTGGGTCCTCGGCGGGTTCTTCGCGTTCGCGACCGCCGCGCCGCTGGTGCTCTTCGGCCTTGCGCTGGCGGTGCGGTGGCTCGAGGCGCCGACGGCTCGGCGGGGCGCGGGGCTCGCGGCGGTGTTCGTCGCGCTGCACTTGTGGCACGCGCTCGCGCTCGCGCAGCTCGCCCTCGATCTCGTGTTGCTGTGCCTCCTGCGGCGCGGCGGCCTCGCGCGGAAGGCGCGCGCGCTCGCGCCGATGCTGCCCGCCGCGGCGCTCTTCGTCGCCTGGTGCCGCGCGGCGATCCTCGTCCGGGAAGGCAGCGGCGGCCCCGTTTCATGGCCCGCGTTCGGGCCGAACGCGCTGTCGTTCCTCGACCACGTCGTGCCCGACGTCCCCGCGGCGCGCATCGTCACGCTGGTGCTCGCGCCCTTCGTGATCGCCGGCGCCGTGGTCGGCCTGCGCCGAAGCCGCGCGGCGGCCTTCGGCGTCGAGAGCCCCCTCGCGGTCCTCGGCTTCGTCGCCGCCGCGTGCTTCCTCGCCTTCCCCGCCGACGGCTTGGGAGTCCAGGGCCTCGGGAACCGACAGCCCTGGTTCGCGGCCCTGTTCCTCGCGCTCGGCGCGCGGCTGCCCGGGGCGCGCCTGCGCGCGGGTGTGCTGGCGCTCGCGAGCGCCGCGGCCGTCGTGACGCTCGGCGATCTGACCCGCCGATTCACGGCCTTCGACGTCGAGACGCGCGGCGCGTCGCGCCTCATCGATCGGCTGCGCGATCGCGAGACGCTCCTCGCGCCCATGCGCGGCGGCGCGTCGACGTCGATCCCGGGCAAGCCCCTGACGGCGCTCGAGCTCTATGCGTCGATCCGTCACGGCGGCCTTCCGAGCTCCTCGTTCGCCGGATATCCGATCAACCTGGTGCATTATGTCGACGCGAACCCGATGCCGGGCCTCGCGGTCGACTGGCTGGAGAGCCCGGAGCTGAAGCGGTACGACTACGTGCTCCTGCGCGGGGGCAAAGAGATCTCCGACGCGCGATTGCGACCGACCGCGACCGACGGCGCGTGGACGCTCTACGCCGTGACGCCGTGAGCGCGCCGGTCCCCTTCTCGCGCGCGGCGCCGCTGCTCCTGCTCGCGCTGCCGGGCGTGGTCCGGCTCGGCCGCGCGCTCGCCGCGGGGTGCACGAACGACCGCGCGACGCGTCCGGTCCTCGCGCTCGGGCTCGGGCTCTGCCTGTGGATCGCGGGCGTGCACGCCGCGTCGCTCGTCGCGGGCTCGCTCTCGGTCGGGCTGCCGGTCGCGACCCTCGGCCTCGGGGCGGCGGGGTTGTCGGTCGGTCGCGCCGCGTCGGGCCGCCTCCCAGGTCGGCTCGCGGTGGCGGCGGCGATCCTGATCGTCGCGCCGGCGTCGCTTCGATGGTGGTTTCACGACGAGCTTCCGTTCGTCGGCCACATGTCGACCGCCGCGGCGCTGCAAAATGGCGTCTACCCGCCGCGGCACCTCGGCATGCCGGACGTTCCGCTGCGCTACCATTACGGCTTCGATCTGGTCGCTGCGTGCCTGACCGCCATGTTGCGGCTCCAGGTCGACCGCGCCATCGACGTCGCGACGCTCGCGCTCTTCGGCCTCTCGTTCTGGCTCTTCCGCGCGCTCGGCGGCCGCGCGACGTGGCTCGCTCCCATGCTGGTCCTGTTCGGCGGGGGGCTGCCGATCGCGTGCGACGCGGCATCGCTCGCCGAGCGGGTGCTCACGGGGTGCAGCGTCCGCGGCGCCGTCGTCAACGCGCCGGTGACGTCATTCGTGTTCCAACACCCGTGGTCGCTCGGCCTGCCGGTCGCGGCGGTCGTGGCGCTCCTCGTCGCGGATGAGCGACCGCGTCGACCTGCGGCGCGGCTGTTCGCGCTCGGCCTCGCGCTCGCGGTGCTCTCGCTGTCGGAGATCGTCCTGTTCGCCGCGTTCGTCCCCGCGGTGGTCGTCGCCGAGGCGGCGCGTGGCGCGCGGCGAGGCGCGGCGGCGGCGCTCGCCGCGGGGCTCGCCCTCGGCGCGGCGCGCGTCGCCGGCGGGTTCTTCGCCGTCGGCCCGGCGATGGCGCCGCTGCGCTTCTCATGGCACGCCGGCTTCGGCGACACCGCGTGGGCGAGCCTGTCGTGGAACGCGCAGAGCTACGGGGCGCTGCTGCCGCTCGGGCTCGTCGGGGCGCTCGTCGCGCGGCGCGGTCGCGTCTTCTGGACCTCCCTCGCGGCCGGCGGCGTCGCGATCCCGAACC
>JADMIO010001457.1_pt1 | contig 11678 bp, 8 predicted proteins | sample 8958161 | NCBI WGS metagenome assembly JADMIO01 (sample SAMN16585339, study PRJNA669376) | soil metagenome | isolation source: Crop rotation soil | place: USA: Cullars Rotation, Alabama | collected 2011
CGTCCATGCTGATGCCAAGTCCGCGAGTTGCCAATCCGTTGAGGAACAGCGTTCCGGAGCGCAGTCCTGGTTCGGTTTTTAGTAACATTCGTTAACGCAACACAACGGCGTGGCACGGAAATTTCGGCTTCGGCGGTATGCGTAACTATGAAGGCTCCGAGTTAAGGCAGGCCAAAAAATCAGTCAAGCCGGATCCAGAAACTGCGGAACCATTTGTGCGCCGGGTCTTTGATTTTCTTGCAATCCTCGCCCGCAATCTTGCGCGTGCCGTCGTCACTCAGGATTTGAAACTCATTCGGCGGCGAGTCGGGATAAACGAGCAGCGCTTCGGGATTTGCGCCTTTGAATTTCGCTTCGGGAATTTTCTGCGCTGCATTCGTGCCGCCGTCCCACGAGTAGAGATGGAACTTGCCGCCGCCGTCGAATGAGCCGCCGATAATCCAATAACGTCCACCCGCCGCCGCCATATCGCGCACTCCGCGTCCGCCGAGATCGAGCAACGATGGGTTACCGAAACGCGCGGCTTTGCCTTCCAGCAACTCGGCCGGATTTTTCAAGGGCACAATCAGCGCGCGGCCTTCGGGAATCGGATTTCTGAAACCGATCAGCATTTCGCCTTCAGGTGTCGCGCACATGCCTTCGATGTTCAGACCGTTCGGATCTTTTGGCGCCTGCATCGCCGCCGCGCCGAGACGAAACTTCGCGAGCTTCGCGTCTTTGACCATGTCATCGAGCAACCGCGAATAAGGACGGCCCACAGCACGCAGTTCCACCTTGCCCTGCTCCGTCACCCCGAAGGTCGTGGCAAAGAATCGATGCCGGCTCTCACGCTCTTCGCCTTCGCGATTGCGTCCGTGCGACGTGATCCAATAAATGCGGTCACCCACGCGCGCCGCGCCTTCCAGATCGCTCTCCGGCTTGCGTGGATCAACATGAAGAAAGGGGCCGGTTTGAAATGCCTGCACGGCCGGACCTGAACGATCGCGGCGATAAACGCGCAGCAAATTGTCCTCATCGTTCGCGACGAGAAATAAGTTACTATTCACCGCGACACCGGCTGAGGCATCACAACAACCAATGTGCAAAACTGGCTCCCCCGGCAATGAGTGCTTTGGGTCGTCGTCGCCCTTTTCCGCGCCCAAAGTGGTGAGGCAAATGATCATCGCCACCCACCATTGGAGAATTCTATCCATGTCACACTGTAAGCCCGAGAGTGGGCCGCGACAATGGCCGGCTACTGTTTCTCCGCCAGATACCACCGAACGGTCTCGCGCAAGGCGGCATCGAACTGCGATTGCGGCGCCCATCCCAACTCATGTTCGAGCTTCGATGGATCGATGGCGTAGCGCCGGTCGTGTCCCGGACGATCCGTCACCTGCGAAATGAGTGCCCGCGAATTACCACCGAGTTCTGGTGCGAGTTCATCGATGATATCGCAAATGCGTTCGGCAATTTGCCGATTCGTCCGTTCGCAACGCGCGCCAACGTTGTAGGTCTCGCCGGTACGCCCGCGTGTGAGCACCTGCCAAAGTGCGGCGGCATGGTCGCGGACAAAAATCCAGTCGCGCACTTGCTGGCCATCGCCGTAAAGCGGAATCTGCCGCCGGTGCTTCACGCTGTTGATGATGACGGGAATCAATTTCTCCACATGTTGGTGTGGGCCGAAGTTGTTGCCGCAATTCGTGAGGACGATTGGAAATCCATAAGTGCGATGATACGCGCGCACCAGCATGTCTGCTCCAGCCTTGCTCGCGGAATACGGCGAACTTGGTGCGTATGGCGAAGTCTCGGTGAACGCGCCACTCGCCGCCGCGCCATAGACTTCGTCAGTTGAGACGTGATGAAACCGTTTCCCGTCGAGTGCTTGCGCCCAGGCCGAACGGCAGGATTCGAGCAAATGAAACGTGCCGAGCACATTCGTGTGAAGAAACATCGCCGGCTCAGCAATGGAACGATCGACATGACTCTCTGCGGCGAGATGCAGCACGTGGGTGATTTGATATTTCTTTACGACTTCGAACACCGCCGCCCAGTCGCGCAAATCGATTCGTTCAAAAACGTACTTCGAGTGCTCCGAAACCCACGCGACATTGGCGAGACTTCCCGCATAAGTGAGACAATCCAGATTCACCAAGCGCGCCACTTCCGGTCGATCGATCACGTGCTCAATGACATTCGAACCGATGAAGCCACAACCGCCGGTGACGAGAAGGTTCATTTCGGAAAGTCCACCACGGCTTCCTTCGCGCCCGCAGCAACGGGCGCTTCGGTGGTTTTGCCACCGGGCCAATGCACGATGACGTGCGTCGGTTGCGCTTTCATGCCGAGCACCGACACGGCGCTGTCCTGCGAAAGATAACCAGAGCCACCGTGAACTTCGTGCGCCGGGCCGGAGCCGTCCGTGTACTTCAATCGCACCACTGCGCCCAATCCATCTGGATTTCCCGTCGGCCCTTTCAAGCGAACGCGCAGGCCGGGCTTCGCACGCTCATTGTGAAACAGTTTCGTCTCCGCGCCATTTTGCGAGACCACGAGATCGATTCGCCCATCCTCGTCGAAATCGCCGACGGCGCAACCGCGTTGTTCTCCCCACCCCGTCACGCCGGATTCCTCGGCGCGCATTGGCCTGAGATTTCCCTTTCCGTCATTTTTTAACCACAGCCCACGACCGGCATCGAGACGCGGGATTTCTTTACGTGTCGCGAAGAAATTTTGCGCAAGGAAAATGTCTTCCGCGCCATCGCCGTCAGCGTCTGCAATACTGATGCCGAAGACTGGTGACCACTGCGCTTCAGCCGGCAATGGCACCACTTCAAAGTGATCGCCACGATTCAGAAACAACTTTGAAGTCAGTGCCGTTACCTCGAGCTGTTTGGCTGCACTCACCCGATTGGCCAACACATCATCGACTTTCGCAGTGCGAAACGAAGCGTGCGTCGAAAACCGCGCGCGCAAGAAAGGCATCGCCGGCGCCAGCATCGTGAGGTTCTCGCGCGGCAAAAACTTTTTCACCGACGGATCGAATTCGGCTTCAACCAACGGCATGCTGCCATCGCCCGCGAGATCGCCGTAATAAAGCCTCAACGGAATCTCCGGCGTAGCTTGATAGCCACTGTTCAAACCCCAGTTCCCCGCGATGATGTCGAGCCGTCCATCGCCGTCGAGGTCGCCGGTTGTCACGCTCGTCCACCAGCCGGTAAATTGGTTGAGGGTTGAGGGTTGAGAGTTGGGAGACGCTCCCGTCACACGAGGATTCCATGGCGCAAGCTTGCCGCGCTCATTGCGGAAGATTCGAACCGGCCCCCATTCGCAAGCGAGAATCAATTCGGGAAAACCGTCGCCATCGAGATCGCTCCACACTGCGCTGCTCACTATGCCAGTACTTTTGAACGGCTCCAAGATGGTGGGGGTGTTTGGCTTGCCACTCATCACAAGGGAAATTCCCGCCTCCGGATAGCGACCCGCCATGACCTGGCCACCCAGGAATACTTCGAGCGCCCCGTCACCATCCATATCCGCCACAGCCACTACTCCAGCCGGGCCGGACCGGATCATCGTTTGTGTGTGGCATACGAATCGGCCAGTCGCGACGGTCATACTTAGCACCGCTGCTGCACCGTTTGCTTCATAACCGCCGCGCGCCACCAGCAATGCCCTCTTTCCGTCACGATTCCACGCGCCAAGCCCAAGCAAATCATCACTCGCGGCGTTCGTGATTTCAGATTTCGAAAAGGTTGCCTTGCCACCGGAATTGAGAATCGTCAATGCCCCGCCCCTCCCACTGCCAACAATCAACTCATCATGCCCGTCGCCATCCAGATCGAACCACGCGACGCCGGGACCGAGCTGGCTCAGTTTCTTCGAAAGCAATGGCTGACGCGCGAAGTCCTCGAATGTTTCCTCGTGATGTTTGTGCGCCAGCAACGAACTCACATCTTTGAACAAAGGCGCTGGTTGATCTGCGAGTCGCCGTTCGATCACCGGCTGGGCGCTGACTTCGTTAATTTCGTAAATGCGATTCGGTGTCACATCTTTCACCGTGCTGCGTGTTCCATTTCGCCACGTGACTTCAATCGTCAGCTTGTTCGTGACCGAACCGGCAGCGAACGCACGCACTGGTTCATCCGCCGACAAATAACGTCCGCCGCAAAGCATCTGCTGCGATTGCTTCGGCACCGCGCCGCCTAGCACTTCAATCTTCGCCCCAATGCCATTTGCGTTTGGCGCTTTGCCTTTGAGCCGAACGGCGATGCGTGGTGCGGGAGAATCATTTCGATAAATGAGTGCGGGCGCGTTGAGCGAACTAAGAACCACGTCGAGGTCGCCGTCATTATCAAGGTCAGCACAGATCAATCCGTGACACACCTGCTTCGAGTTGAAGCCCCATTGCGTTCCGACTTCTTCAAACGTGAGGTCTCCGCGATTGCGGAACGCATATTTCGGCGTGTCGAGTTTTGGAAATTGCAGCAAGTGCTTTCGCGCGCCCTCTGGAGTTTTTTCCGGCGGGAGGCCAGTAACGTCCATGTCTTGCGTATCGAAAGCGTGGCCGTTGCTCACGAGTAAATCTTCATAGCCATCAAGGTCCACATCGAGAAACGCCGGCGTCCATGACCAGTCGGACGCATCCACGCCCGCGAAGTTTCCCAGTTCGGCATACGTCCCATCGCCGCGATTCCAGAACAGCGTGTTGCGGCGAATCTGCGGGCGGTTCTCGATATCGCCGGGCATTTGCGGCGTCAGGTTTGTTTCAATCATTTGCGTCATCCGCAGCGCGTGCAACCGGCTCAACATGTCCACGACAATGAAATCGTCGCGGCCATCGCGGTCGATGTCGGCGAAATCCACGCCCATGGAAAAATTGCTGGTTTGCCGCATCGCCAGCCGGGGCAGCGCACGGAAATGCGCGCGGCCATCGTTGATCCAGATGCGATCCGGTGTCTGGAAATCGTTGCAGACATAAATGTCCGGCGCGCCGTCGCCATTGATGTCGCGGGTTACGACAGAAAGGCTGAGGTCCATCGGCAGTTCTTTGAGCGGCTTGCCGTCTTCATCGAGAAACGTCCCGTCAGTCCAGGACAATGGCGTGAAGTGCGCCTGGCCATCGTTGAGATAAATCGCGCTCGGCTCGCCAAACTCGATGATTTTTCCATCGATGATTTTCCAGCGGCGCGCCTGCCGTCCACTCACGACCGGCTTCCCATTGACCATGCGCACGTTCAGTTCGCCGCCTGAACGCATGATCGTCGTCTCGCCATAGTTGGCGATGAACAGATCGAGCGTTCCGTTGCCATCCAGATCAGCAAGCGCGATGGATGTTGCGCCCAGTGGTTTGGTGATTAAACCCGACGCGGCGGTCACGTCCGTGAAATGACCGTTGCGCTCGTTGAGAAACAGACGAGCGCTGTTGTTGCCAGCTACGACCAGGTCCGGCGCGCCGTCGCCGTTCACGTCCGCGAAAGCCGACCCCGTGGAAAACATTCCAGGACAGGCGACGCCCGCTTTGTCCGTCACGTCTTCAAAACGAAAATTACCGAGGTTGCGATAGAGCGTGTTGCGCCCTTCGACATTGCAGAAGTAGAGGTCGCACCAGCCGTCGCCATCGAAGTCACCCGCCGTCACTCCCGCGCCCTGCATCAGATTGTGGTTCTTCGACGCCGCATCGACGGAAAGAAGGTTGGTGAATTGAATTCCCGTTTGTTGCGAGCCGAGCGAAGTGAAACCGGTCTTGCCCGGCAATACTGGTGAAACAGGCGCGCTGCGATAGCCGGATTGCGTTTCCCATTTCAATGCTTCAGCGCAGAAAGCCGGCGTGGCAGCCGCCAGCACAGCGCAAACAGTTCGCACGAACAGGAAATCCATTGGCAAAAAGCCTAGCGGAAGCTGGACGACCAATAACAGTCATAAAGGGGCAGTTCCTGGTTACGACCGCTTTTCCTGCTGAGAATTGGAACTTGTTCAGCGCGGCTTCAACTCCGACACCCACTTCGCGATTTCTTCCTCGCTCAGCGCGGCGGTTTCCTGTCGGAGCATTTCGGGCACGTGCATTTTCTTGTAAACGTACTTGAGATAGCTCGTCGTGAACTTGTCGCCCACGTTATGAAGCAGAACCGGATTGCCGGTGTTCATCGCAACCACGCCTTCGAAGCCGCCCAGCTTCCTGAGGCCAGGCGAAAAAATGTCGTGCCCTCCAAATGACGCCGCACCGTCTTCAACAGTTTGCGCACAATCCCGGAGTATTTGGACAAGTTGTCATTCCTTCCGCGTTTCGCCATGTCCCTGCACGATCATCTTTTGCCTCGCGCTTTGGCCGCCGCTTCAAGGGCCTGGATGAGGCCCTTGCCCCGGAAGTGCGGCAGATCCTCTTGCAGTTCGGCAACGGCCTCCTTCAGCGTGGTACTCCCACACTTCTTCAGTTCGCCAAGCACGCTGCCAGCTTTCTTCACAAACTCCTCGGAGATGACCTTGGGCCGTTTGCTCCGCGCCGTTCCCGCGAGTCCGGTCCCGGTGCGCAGCAATTCACGCGCGCGGGCCATAAGGTCATCGTCCTCAAAGAGAATCGATGCGATTTCGCCACCGTGTTGTTCGAGAAGGCTCACGTATCTGCGGCCGAGCGCAGTTTTTGCGACCGCCAGCGTCCGGAAAGCACGCATGGCATCCAGGTCTCTCGTCATGCTGGTGCCGCGGGCCGATTCAGTGGGCGCGCAGATGCAAGCCAGACAGAACTCGATGAGTCCGGCGGAAGCTTCATCCATTACTTGGAGCGCCTCCGAGTACGTCGGCTGAAACTCCCGCGCCGTTTCGATAGTGAACCCTCGCACCTTATTTTTCGAGGAGTCGGTCAGGTGCCGCGCATAAGCGTAATCATCGGACGTGGCTGTGGTCGGATACAACCCAATGCTTTGTTCGGCCGTATAGGTGCGCCCACGGACGGCCGCAATGGTGTCACGTACGCGGATCGCAGTCTTGGTAAACCAGTCCAGCTCACTGGACACCATATATTCGCGGTAAGCACTGTCTCCCGGTGTGCCACGCACGCCGTTGTAGGCCGCGTTCTGGAAGTTCATGGTGGGATTGGCGATCTGATTGTCATCGTCGCCCCAAGGATAAAGGACAAGTTCCGAATAAGAATGAACGTCCACGAAACAGTGAATATGAGGAAAGGAATCAAACATCGACCGGACATTGCGCGTCTCCGGTTCAGAGAAGGGAGCTGAACCCTTGTAAATGTCCGAACATGAACTCGCGCTCGTTCCGATCCCGCTCGACCACAGGAAGTCGAAATTCCGGTTGAGGTCCACGCCCCGACAGGGGAGTCCGGGATTCAAGCTGCGATTTTTTCGCCACCACGCGTCGCCGGTGGGAGATTGGACATAGGCACGGCCATCCGGATTGACCAGCGGCAAAAAGTAAAGATCCAGCGCATCGACAATGAGCTTAATGGTCGAAGCAGCGTACGATTTCCCGCCAAACGTAAGACCGGTGTTGGTGCTGTAGGCCTGGCAGATTTTGAGGGCCAGCGTCACGAGCAGGTCGGGGTTAATCAGTTCACGGGCATGGACGCCGCCAATGAAGAGGACGCCATGCCGATCAGAACCGCTCCCATTGCCGATTTTCAGCGAGCGAATCGTCCGGCCCTCCACGGACGTCTCCGGCAGGACCCGTGCTTGTGCCAGAGACGGATACGTCCCGGCGATGTAAAGAATGCAGGATTGGATCGCGCTTTCGGAAAGATATCCAGACATAATTCAGTTCTCCTTGGTGTTGTGTTTCAGCCATTCTTCAAAGGTCCCGATTTCCGTCTGTGCGCGTGCGCGTTTGGCTTCCGGTTCCTCGAGAAGCACACGATAGCCGTTCTCGACAAGTTGGACCGCCTGCTCCGCGGTCAACAAACCGCCCACAGAAACGTGTTTGTCCACGCGCCCCGCCCCAGGCTCATCAAAGAGATCAAAGTCGAAAGCGCGAAGCCGCCGCAAGGCCGGCTTGCCTTCGGCAAAAATGGTGACGAAAAAGCGGACCGGCCTTTTCTCGAGTCCTGGTGGTCGGTCCGGACAATTCGCCGGACAGTCCTGTTCAACCTGTTTGGATGATTTCATACGTTTCCTTTGTTAATGTTTTTTCCCCCCGCGTCCCAATGGCTTCCAATTCCGCACGCCGTTGTTGATCAACACGGGCGCACCCCTGCCATTGCGGTTCACGAGAACAGCGCGAGAAATCGCGAGGATTCGATTTCCGTTCATGCGAGTTGTTGCATTGCATTGGATCGGTTGAGCGCGACACATCACGCGGCTGATGCGAAAGATGAATCGCGCAGTGTAGGTAGTTGGCGGAACATCGCGAGCGATGACGGCACGGCGAATTGGGGCCTGCCTTTTCCCGCCCAGTCGCTCACTCCGCCGAGCTGCGACTGGCCACGCGTAACCTGAAGAGCGGGAACTGCCAGCGAGCTAGATACAATGAGGCAATATTGTCAATGCCATTTTCCTGACGTCGTGGCGGCTGACGCAGACTCACGCCGCCCATTCTGCGCACAAAGCGGCGTAGGTCATTCAACCCGTTGAGTAGCCGCGTTCGCTCGATCGTGGCTGTTTGCTTTTCCCGGAGCGGCGGCAACGACGGAGCTTCAGCGCGGTTTCAAGTCCGCCACCCACTTCGCGATTTCCTCCTCGTTCAGCGCAGCGCTTTCCTGTCGGTACAATTCCGGCACGTGCATTTTCTTGTAAACGTATTTGAGATAGCTCGTCGTGAATTTGTCGCCCACGTTGTGGAGCAAAACCGGATTGCCGGTGTTCATTGCAATCACACCTTCGAAGCCGCCCAGCTTCCTGAGGCCAGGCGAAAAAATGTCGCGCGCGAGGAAACTCTGATCGCTCGTGGAATCGAATTGTGCGCAGTCAGCGACCAAGGCGTCGCACGCGGGGGCAGCCAGCATGGCCCATAAGCCGGCGCGGCCGAAACCGCAGAGGACCACTTTGCGCCCCTTGCCGTGGGATTGCGCGAAAGCGCATGCGGTCACGAGGTCCTGGACGCGCTCCTGCACGTCGGTCCGGTTGTAGGTTGTGAAAAAGTTCTTCGCGTAATCACGTTTTGTTTCCGCGGTTGGATCTGCCGACTCGCCAGTCAGAAAAGGATCGATCAGCAACACGGCGAGATTCTTATCGAGGAGCTTGCGCGCCAATCCGCGCGGCGCGGCGCCGGCATCAAGATAAGCGGCGCGACCATCGGGATTCGCCAGCACGATCATGGTGCGAAGCGTATCGCGGCGTGGGGTGATGAGCGTGACTGGGATATTGTCGCTCCGTCCGGCCCGGCCAAGAGTCAGCTTCGTCGCCGTATAGTCTTCGGCCTTTGTGATTTTGCCCGGCTGCACCATCAGGCCACGCTCAATGAACTCAACTTGCAACGAACGCTTCCACGCCGGGATCATTTGCTTGCGATAGCGTTCCAAGAGCGGCGGATTGATCGGCGCGTACGTCCACAATTCGTTCGTCGCACTTTTGATGAGATACTCGGTCAATTGCTCTTCCGTCACTGCATCAGCGGGCAGCTTGCCGTCCGGAAAAACGCGCAGGTCGGCGTCGGGTTCTTTCGTGTAGGCCATTTCCTTGAGCGACGCCGGTTCGGGCGCATGCAACAGCCACTTGCCGAACCATTCATAAACAGCTTCGCGGCTCGTCTTATTGTAATTGTGGTCGAAGTCGAACCGCACGTAGCGCAGATGGTCGCGTTGATTGAACAGGCCGTAAATCTTTTCCATGGACGGGCCTTCAATGGTCAACGTCGCGCGCGTCCAATCACCAGTCGCGCCCACAATGATCTGCGGACGCGGTGCAGGCGTAGCGGCGATCTCCATGTTTGAATAATCCACACGCAAGCCGGCCACGTTTTCGCACGTGCAGCCGCCCTGCATGGAATGCGACACCATGACGATGGGCGCTTGAGCCGCGAGCCGATCTTCGACTGCACCCAGCATGAACGTCTGTGTTCCGCCGCCAGATTCTCCGGTGCAAGCGACCCGCTTGGCATCCACATCGGGCAACGATTCCAGAAAATCCAGCGCGCGAATGCTGTTCCATGTTTGCAATCCCATCTGGCTGATGTGCCAAAGCTGGTTCGTAAGATCGTTTCCAAAATGCCGGTGCGTTTTGTAACCGGGATCGCCCTCGGGATGGGCGAATTGCGTGTCGTTGTAACCGACCATATCCCATGAGAAAGCAACCATGCCCTGGCGCGCGAAATTGATGCAGCGCGCTGCGATGCTGCCCGCCGCTTCATCCGCCAGCCGACCGTTGGCCCAATGACCATGTGGATTCAAGACACCGGGGAACGGCCCGTTGCCTTTGCCGCGCGGCCGATAGAGATTTCCCGCCACGTAGAATCCGGGATAGCTCTGAAAATAGACCTTTTCAACGGTATAGCCGTCGCGCTCGATGCGTCCAAAAACTTTTGCGTTCAGTGGCGCCTTCTCCGGCATCGGCCACAAGCCACAACTCACCAGCGCCTGCTCGCGAATCGCCCGCGCGCGCTGTTCCCATTCCGTTTTGGATTTGATGTCGGAAAACGATCGCAACGTGTCCAACGTTTTTAAGGAAGCAGCGCGTTGATCTTTTTCCGGCAAGCCGATTTCTGCGGCAAAAGAAATGGCGGTGAAGGAGGCGGCCACCGACAAGAGAAGTCTCGCATTCGTCTTCATGGAATAAGCGCAGCCTAAGGGAAATGCGGACGGTGAAAAGCGGAAAGCGAATTGCCCGCCACTCACGCCGCCATAGGGACGCTGCCGATGGGCGTTTCGCAAATCTCCAGCCAGTAACTCGCGAGTGTTTTAAGGGTGTCGGGCAGCGCCGTGTTGTCCTGCACTTTTACAACAAAGGAATTTGCGCCCAGTTCGTAGGCGCGTTTTACGTCGTGTGGCAGATTTGACGAGGAAAATACCACGACCGGAATCAACTTTAACACCGGTTCGCGGCGCAGCCATGCGAGAAACTCGAACCCATCGATGCGCGGCATTTTCAAATCCATAAGGATCAGCGCGGGCAACGGGAACCGCGCACGGTTGGAGTAATCGTCCACTCCTCGCAGATAATCGATTGCTTCGGCGCCATCACCGACGGCCTGCATCAGGCATTTGGATTGCACGGCTGAGAAGGCCCGTTTGAGGAAAAATAAATCATTTGGATCATCTTCCACGACTAGAATGGTTGCTCGCTCATCCATCTCTGGGAAATTTCCTCTCGGCGACGGATAGTAGCGTCACTCCTTTCACGCGTCAAATCACGCCGAGCATTGCGTCCGTTAAGATTGGATGACGAAAAAAGAGATTCGTTCAATCATCGGGTCATGGCGACGGTGGAAAAGCTTGCGGCGGAGATTATTGCGCGAAGCAATCGCGAGCATTCAGCAGACGCGGTGCTGCGCGAGCATTTAAAAGCAGCCAAACTGCCGCGCGCCGAGAGTCGCGCCGTGGCGGAAGCGGTTTTCGCCTATTTCCGATGGCTTGGCTGGCTTGATACAGCGCTGCCGATTTCCCGGCAACTCGCCGCGGCGCGGGAACTGGACTTTCGATTCTCTACAGAGCCTCATTCTTTTTCGACCGAAGAGCTCACCCGCGCTGTCCCGGGCTGGATTAAGGATGAATTGACGATCACACGTGAGTGGTTGCTTGGCTTGCAAACGCCGCCCGT
>JADMIO010817243.1_pt1 | contig 11674 bp, 14 predicted proteins | sample 8958161 | NCBI WGS metagenome assembly JADMIO01 (sample SAMN16585339, study PRJNA669376) | soil metagenome | isolation source: Crop rotation soil | place: USA: Cullars Rotation, Alabama | collected 2011
CTTTCCCCCGGATACGATGTGTCGAGTAAGTATGTCGCGCGTATGTGACCATTGTTGCTCTGAATGGTTGCAATATAATACTGGGTGCCGACAGTGTGTACCACGTAAAGATGCTCCAAGTCTGCTGCTATGTTCGTGATGTGGACAAACTCGTTGGTGGTTGTGGGTTGCACTCTCCAATTGGTTCGCGTCCACATATCGGCGTTCACGTTGTACTGCAACTGAAACATCCGTTCTTTTTGGTCCTGAGGAACCAGGTATAAATGCCTGCTGCCGTCAGTTGCGACCATACGCACTGGACATCTTATCTTTTTGCGTTGAATCTGTCCAAAATAAGACGTGGATTTAGCCCACTGCAGTTCATCATGATGAGAGCATTCATCAGGACCCGTCGAGCATTCATCAGGAACCACCGAGCACGAGAATTCGTCAGAAACAGCGTTGTACCCAATAAGACCACGTCCAACGAAGACACCCATTGATACCCACATACGAGAAAGGGTGCCGGTTTCGGAAATGATGTACGTCGCAGCATCACCATGCGATCCAGCGACGATTCCTCTTTCTCCTGAGAATCCGCTGTGCAGTTCATTCCACATCCGAGGATTGTGACACCTTCTCACAATCTGTGGGTCCAGAAAGGGTCCTATGTATGCAGCGACTATATCGACGAGGACAGTGGGCAATAAATCATGCAGCACGCCCTGAAAGCTCTTTGTTGTTGACTGCGTTCCGCCCATCAATTGATTGAATGATTTGTTTCCTTTCCGAACAAATCTGATCCATTCTGAAAAGTTGTCAAAACCACCCCAAGGGATGCGTGACAATGCAGATGCTTGTTGATGGGTTGTTAACATCCATTATCATGATGGTCCAACGATATGTTCGCTGGACGACGTCTTCAGCACAGCCTCGCAAGAATCTGTGTGCCGGCCGCCGGTTTGAGCGTGTACGAGTCGATCTCGAATCCGAGCAGATATTCGTGTTTTACCGCAACGAAAAGTCTTGCTGCATTACTCTGAGCGAGTTGAATTCACAACAACTGCAAGCCAATGATGATGTTGCATTTTCGAGAGATTGATTTGTTGGCGAAAATGAATGAATGAGGACAAGGATGAGCGAATGGAAGATTGCATGGATGTCGGTGATTGTTGACGCATCATCGTACATTGTTTGGAATCTCCGTGTAAACCTATCCACCATTTTTTTGCAGCATCCACACCAGCAACACTCCATTTTACTTTGTGGCAAAACGACTGACGTCACATTTAGACAACGACGTGATTTGAATTAATACTCGTGGCACGAAACTTCACATTATCAAATAAAGGTTATCAATTCGTCTGTAATTGGCACAAACTCAACAATGATTGACACTAGCACAGACAGAAGCTTAGTTCTGTGCAAAATGACTGATGGTAATATTGATTCACGCATTTTCTTGAACATGTTTGTTCTGTACTGGGAAAGTAATGCTTGTTGAAACTGTGCACGACCAAGGACATGCACCCACTGCCCTTTCACCCATATAGAATCGTCTCGACTCCAGTAGAGATCGTGGAACATCTCCAAAGATAGTCGGAGTGTGAGTTGACGTTGTTTTTCTGCGGCCAAAACGCGACTTAGACAATGTAGTTCTGCGAGTCTTCCTTGGTCCTCGTGTAATTGCAATCCGTGACGACTTGTTAGCGCAAAATCTTTGCCCATTTCTTTGAATTCAACACCTCCGTCCAACATACACACATGATTTGTCGGTGCGAAGTCATCGATGCCGAACGCATTTCCATCAAGGTCTTTTACAATATGCGTCAGTCCAAGGGTTTTTTTAATTGTCAACCAACCACTTCGTAGTGTATCCATTCGAAGGCTTAGCCTTTTTTTCTGATGCCACTCAGGCATGCGATAGCTTTTGTGAATAAAGGAGAAATGTTGGACGCAATGCCCAACCTCAATGACTGGATAGCCAATTTACATCATTCATAGGTCTTCAAATGTACGGATCGTTGGTTATTGGGTATTGATTGATAATGTAGGACCTATACATTCACATAAAACAAAACTATAACGCCGCGCTATGACAGAGATTAAAGGGAAGAACAACAAACATCAACATCTCATGAGTGCTAATTGTGATTATGGTCCTCTCTTTGCACATCAGCGAGCTGTGCAATTGATTGTGAACCAATGGCCAACAAGTATTGGCGATGAGCTGGAGATGGAGTTGAACATAGCCATTATGAGCCATTATGCACCGTTGGTCATCAAAAGCACAAGTGTTTGGGAATTGAAACACGTGCTCAATCTCTTGGGCTTCTTGGCAGCAAGCATTTCCTTCAACGATGAAAAAGTTGGCCGGTCTCCATACCTTAAGAACTTATTCATGGCGCTTTACGAGGCAAACCCGGGCGACGTCACAGAAGCCAATGTCCGTGATGTGGCCAAGAGATTCAGCGAGAACCTGCACTGCTCATATTGGATTCCAAAGAGATATCAACAACCGTGGTGGTTTCAACAACCCATTGTGAACCTAAAAAAACGCAAACATGAAGATCAAGATCAAGAGCAAGAGCAAGGCCACAAGGCAGCCAAAATTGTCGATGTCAACCATGAAGACGAGAAGCAAGATGGCGGTAATCAAGAGAAAGCAGAAAGCTTCAACATCATCAGCATCAAAATGGCGCTTGTCGATGTCAAACATGAAGACGAGAAGCAAGATGGCGGTAATCAAGAGAAAGCAGAAAGCTTCTACATCATCATCATCAAAATGGCGCACAACGACGATGACGGCAGTGCCACCTTTATTCTTCCAGTGGATCAATTGCCATTGGACATGTTACCAGAACTGGAATACTTCAGAAATGGGACTGATGACCACCTCTCCTCCGATGAAGATGCCGATCGTTTTTGCACGCTTTGGCAGCGGTTGAAATCCTTACATTTTCTGGACACGTGAAAGCGTTGTTCGTGTTGCACAGCAAATTCGCTGTCTCCAAAACCAACGGTGACGGTTTAATTACAAATTGACACTTTTTGAAAGTTTCAACCACTTTCTGTAATAGAAGTGATCCCATCATGGAGAGGTTAGGTATTAGGTACCTAAAAAGTGCGTGCATGAACATTGTTATTTCGTTGACCAATCATCATTTTTGCGGTTCAAATTTCCAATCCACTCATGACATATGATGGTCTTTTGATTCACGAGATTGATTTAACACATCATCCACAATCACTCGAAAACGATTAATTTCCATCAAATTTTTTTGACATCTGATCCTGATGAGGCACACAGCAACATACAATGTTGTCGTGACAGACTTTCGACGAGTCTGTGCAACAACCCTCACTGGTGAACGCAAGTTCCCGTACAGCATGTCCCATCATCGCAGGCAGGCACCTCTGCCGTTGCACGACTCACCAAAACCCACAGCACTGATCACCACACACACCTCGGCATGAGCCGTCGGGTTTGAAAGCTTCATTTTGCGCGCAGCAGTACCCTTTAAATCCATTCACCAGACAATGCTCATTGAGACAGCAGCACGGAGACGGGCTTCCATAACAACACGTCGCAACTACAATTTGACCAACCGGATAGCAGCACTGATTTGTCGGCGGGTCAGCCGCGTTGAGACAAACAACGGCATTTGACATTGACTCCTGCCTTATGGTATTATTCCTATTTGGAAAGACGACGAAACTCGTTCCCCAGAAGATTGCCGCGGCATAAAGAGCCGCGGTAATACAAGGCGTTAATGGTGATTCCACGATGCAGGCGAACACTTTCCGTCCCCAGATCCCGACAGCAGCACCGGAACATATGACAAGCCACAACAACAACGACAAGTTGTGTGAGGATTGTGGTTGTTGTTGAATTGTCATCATCTCTTGTGGTAAAGTTACCGCTGCTTCAACAAACGAGTGAGAAGAAGAGGATTGAGACTCGGCACTGTCGCAGTTGGACTGACATGATGTTCCAGACGCCCAAAACCAACTGTCGGTGCAACTGGTGCGCACACTTTGGCATGTGTTGCTGATCGCCATGACAACAAAGACCACAAGCCAATAATGCTGCTGCATTTTCGAGAGATTGATTGATTTGTGGAGGACAAGGGTGGATACACGTATGAAGCGAATGGATAATTTGCAAAGATTATAAAGAGTCCCAGGAAAACTATGCGTTGTCAAAGCATCACTTTTCGACAAGATGATTGACAGCATGATGTCCGCTCGAATTATTTTGGGCAGCGTTGCGGTCAGCGGGCTCATGGTCTGGCGAACTATGAGAGACGACAAAGCATTTTGGTTTGTCATGGGAGGCGCATCAATTGGATTCCTGGTCACTTTCCTTCATTACTAAGTTCGCACTGGATCCTAAGTCAATTTGATTTTCGTGCTACTGCTTGCCACAACCGCACTACGAATCACTTCATTTGGACAATGTCATTGTTGTGACTGCGCCAATTCAGTAATTATTACAATAACAACATCAAAAATGTTGGCTATCCGTCTTGCTGTTTATCTTCCAAAAATCGAAAAAGAACACTGGCATAACATGGAATGGAAAGCGGAGGATCCGACAGAGATGGTTGCACGGAAGATCTTGAGCAGCTTTTTATTTGCGGATGCCGCGGGTATGGTGTTGGCCTATCTTGACTGGAAAAGGAAGTCGTGGCTTGGTGATACTGCTGTTGTGTTGTCAGAATCATTGGCCATTCACACCATCGTCACCGAGTATGCACAACGACTCGCGGACTGGCCAGAAGGACTCGTGTTGCTCGACATCTTGAAACATTATGCACACATTGGATTGCAGCGGGTTGGGATCCGTCGAGACGATAGACGCACAAATGGAACACTCGAAAGCACCTACATTGTGTTCGTGTGTCATCAAAATGGGATGGGACTTGTGGCTGATCACTGGGTTGCAAAAGTAAAAAGTGATCTTATGCACATGTCAAGACACGGCATCGTGTGTGGGAAAGTTACGTATTCTCCCACCGTCGTACGAATGTCACACAAGTTATGGATGACCAATGAAGTTTTACAACAACCGCCATGGATTGGACAGCACATTCATGCATGGGTTCAAGATTTGCACCTAATACTTCAATCCTGCTTCGCCCGCAGACACCCGAACAAAACGGTCTGGTTTTCAGTTTCTTCAAAGTTGATCAGTCATTGGAATCAAGACGATTTTGCTCGGAAACGGCTCATCTTCAATGCACGTACCAGCCCTTGTTTTACAAAGCATCAACACCTTCGGAAACCACCCTGCTCAATGAACACAGTCATCCGAGTCAAGTTCGACAATAATCATCCCATCATCGAACTTGTCGTATGATCCAATGATGATGCATTTGGTTGCAAAATGAAAATTTAATACAAAATTGAGAGTCTTGGTGTTGTTGGTCTGCAACCACAATCTTCCCAACTTTTTTGGTACCCAGAGACAGGAAGAGAGCATCAACAAAAAAACAAGACACTGACAGAATGATGTTGTCACCGAAGAAGCTTGAAGTGACACCCAAAATGCTGTTGGCCGACGCGCAACTACGACGAGAGTTCTTCGAGATCGTGTTCATTCCTGACACAGACATGCGAAAAATTATGCTTGCTTCATATGTGGACAAGACAAACGTGCCATTCGCACTTTCGGGTCAAGCACCTCCCAGATCTTTTCAGCAATGGTTTCATGGACCATTTTGCTTGAACGCGGAAAGCACATTGAGAGCTATGCAATTGTTACTCACTACTAATTATCATGCGTGGGCTGTGCAATTAGCGATGGCGGAGCTTACGCGCAGAATTGAAGCCAAGGCCGACCTCATGCGATATTTGCGCGCCGGAGTGCCAGTCCAAGATGCAACGGTGCTGAATCGCTTCGGGCACGCAATCACCGCCCTAACAGGCAACCCGAATGTTCTCTTGCTAAACAATGAGATTCGAATTCTCAATGGATCGTCAAAGATAAACTGGATCGGTTGGCAACCCGCGTTCTACAAGTTCACGCTGTCGTTTGTGAGCGCGTGTGGACGGTTCAGCATACCTGTCGCAAAACTCATACAGTGGTGTCGGACGGCATCAGCGGCTGTGGAACAAATCCTTCCGCCGCCGCTCACCAACATTGTCCTTGCGTTTGCAGTGCCGAAAGCTGATGGAGTCTCTCATGATTAACTTTTTATTGTTAAAAACGCAAACAATGACCTTTGCCAAGGGACATTATTGGTCACTTTCTTGACATCTTCGTTGTGCTTGAATAATTTTCTTATCCAAATTGATTCATGCAATTCAAAAAAACAACCCACAAATCAAATCAATCACACGAATGTCCAAGGTCGAATTTAAGTTTCATCCTGGGCATGGGCGGTTTTGTCCATCCGGTGATTGTCTTGAGGACAATGAGAACCCCAAAGGGGCCAGAGTGCACAACCAAGATGTCGTTGTCGCTAAAAGCACGTTGCTGCCAACAATAGCTTCTATTCCATGCTACATCGAGTTTGTTGGTCTCGCAGAGGAAGACTGCAAGACGGACGACGATTCATACGTTCCACAACATCATCGGATCTATTTGCTTCAAACCCTCACATTCGAAGAGCAGCAGCATGAGCCTGGGTGCTGGGCATGTGGCGGCTGCCTATTCGAGCAATACTTCGTTGATTGTGCTCACAAAACTCGGCATTTGTTGTGTGACAATGACGGTTGGACTCAACACAGGCGACCGGTACCAGCTTTGACAGCCATCGCAACAACGGCGTGGGAAGCCGGCGTGCGCCCACAACCGGACCAACTCGAAATCATCCGCATGGGCAAAACCAAATCACCACCCAAGAAGATAACAAAGAAGCGAAAGAGGGTCAAACTCGGCACGACACAAGTCTACAATTACGACCGAGCAACACACAGGCGATTGATTGCGATCCAAAAAGGTAAAAATCGGTCCCAACCTGCAGAACCAGAACCTGTGTGATCCAAAAGGCTTCTTTCAGACTTCGCTGCGTCTTGACATTCTTCTTCAATTATCCACTAAACAGAACAAATACTTGCAAGACTTATCCCACAGAATTCGTTAAAAATGAATGATGAAGTGAAATTCAGTCGTGGCCTGGTGGGCAGAGTGTGCAAGCACGAACCTTTCGAGGCGCACGTGGTTGTTGGCAATATGCGTGATTACGATTGGTACGATGCAGTGTTGGAAGCTCGTGATCATGGTGTGCCGATTGCCTTATTTGGGAACACGCGCGACAAGATTGTGATTACTCCACGTCATCTTGGTCACCATAAGTTTGCGTACACATGGGGCACTGGACAATGGACCTCTGAATCATGTTGGCCTGAGTGGGTGTCTGAGGAAAAGCGAATCGCAGTCAACCGACATTTGCTGCACATGGGTGAAGTACTGTCGAAATTCCATAATGTCTATCTCGTGCGTGTGAGTGGCAACGAAAAGGGCTATTTGTCGACAGGCTATATCAATGTCGCCACTCAAGAATCAAATGTGCGTCTTGCGGACACGGATGCTTTCTTGCATCACTTCAGTGATGACGATCTTGTCTTGTTTGTCTTCGTGAAACGCGATCCACAGTTGTGAAAATTAAACTCGCTTATTTATTCACTCATATTGCCATTAGCATTGCTCCACAACCTGGACAATGGTTGAATCGCTCGCGGTCGAGTTAATAGAAAAAAGACTTTCAGATTTTGTTCGATCCACCGAGCGAATGATGGCAGGTTCTGTTCACGTAGCAGAGAGCGACTATTTTCGAATCAGATCGCACCACAAGCAAATTTTAGTGTCCAGTTTTTTTGTTGGGACAATGGAGAAGGCGCACCGAACCATTTGTCATTGCATGACACGAAAAAAGAGTTGGATTTTTTGTTGCATTGAAACGGATCTTATGTTTTTTATTTCAACTTATATTCTAATATGAGGTCCACGAATTGGTTCGTAATTGAGTGCATGAACCGACGTGTGCACGCGCCGTAGCCATTCATGTTCTCATTCATTTCATGGTTGACAATAAACTCCATCAAAATCTCCAAGCCCACGAGAATGTTGTCTGAGCTGAGCAGCTCATCTGCATGAATAACACGGAGTCTTGAGAGAACGCGTTCTCGTGCTGCCTCTGCCGTCGGCTCGTCGTACATTGCATTGATGGCAACAACTCCAGGAAGACACATAGAGGTGGACTTTTTGAATGCTCTGAGCATGTTCTCCTTCATCATTGTGATGAATTCCGATTGAAGATCTGCTGGAATGTAGGAAGCCATGCGGGGTGGACAGCGAATGAATGTAATCTCTTTTGTCTTGGCCAATTGTCGCAGCACTGGTGCAAACAAATTGAAATAAAAAGCGTCCGTTGGACTCAGTGGAGTCGTCACAATAAGTTCTTCCTGCGGAGTTTTGAAAACACCAGGCGGTGCATATGCCATTGGCAGAAGCCATGCATTACAAGATTGTGCTCGTATCATGCTCCACTTCATGCCAAGTCTGGTCAACATCGGATAGTTCAAAAACGGACATGAGGAAATCAATCTTCCACCATCACCCACATTATGATGATGATGATGGCTCTGAATCAAGATGTTGGAAATCAGCCAACTTTCTTGCGCCAAGTTACCAAAGGCACGATCTTCTTCATCAAGCAAAGCCACAGCCCATTTTCGTGTCCCGGTGCAAACGACTTTCAACATCAACAGTGCAAACACGTCCAAAAACTCACATCCTCTCACTTCTTTGAAGACATCAAATAAACGTAACTCCTTGATGCGGTTTTGTTGCTTTGGTATCAGAGGAGTTTGACAACGACGACGCTTGCTGCTATTGTTCATCAACAACACAAATGATGAAGAATGAATGTTTGTTCATGCTTTGAACATGGATAAAATCATTCTGATATGTTGTTGCACAACAATGGCGCGCTTGCAGGATTGTACAGTGGCGGTGGCAGTGTGATGTCTTGAGCGAAATTTGTGGTGACGACGGTGAACTGTCTGACGTTGTTTCGAAGCGCGAGACGAAGCTCTGCAGTTGACCAAATTTCATAGGCACCAGCGATGGTCTCGTAGTGGACTCTCGTGTCGTCAAGATCTGCAGTCCATCCAACGAGTGCGAACAAACTCTCCAGACTGATGACGTCATACATACGGTTCGAAATTTGTTTGTAGAGAAAATGCTTCCCGTGTGATTGACACTCACAACAACCAAACACATAAGGCCCGCTATGCCATCGCGGCGGGGCACATGTACCGACGCCGTGTGCGACTGTTCTCACTCCCGCGTCGAAAGGAAGCCGCCGGCGCTTCGCACTGCCTTCTTCCTCCACGTGCACGATGCAGTTCGTGGTGTCAATGTCAAGCTGAAACTTCGCTGGTCTCGGCGGAGGAGGAGGAGAGCGTCCAAGTGCCAGCAGACACGACAAGACAGTGCCCATGATTTGTGACGTTGGGTCAGGGCAACATGACCAAAAATTAAAATCAGAAAGTTTTCCAGACATTAGTCTTAGTTTTTGCTCACAACGTCTATGACATTATGACAATGCATCATAAGTCATGAGTTTGACAGCATGATTCATAACCATCATCAACTGATGTTGCACAAGTCAGTTGACAATCGACATGGTCATGGTCTTTGCGTTGTGGTTCACAAGATTTTGAATTAATCGAATCCAACTCCACATTCACTGGATATAATGTTGAGTTCGAATCGTGACATGTCTCATGACACATGTTATGACTTTCGACATCATCATGTTTTCATCAACATCGGTCGAAGTTGAAAACAGTTGAACATGATTGAACATGACTTTTGACGTTCGACATGATCTTTGTGTTGCGGTTCATACGAACTTTGATTTGACCGACTCCAACTCTACATTTACTGGATAGGTTATAGAGTCGGTCAATGTCGAGTTCATCCTGACCATTCCAAGTTTTCAACTCGAGTTGGACATGACATGTTTCATGACACATGTTACGACTTCGACATCATCATGTTTCATCAACATCATTCGAAGTTGAAAACAGTTGAACATGACGTTTGACGTTCAACATGTGCTTTGTGTTGCTGTCGGTTCACAAAACTCCGAATTGACCGACTCCAACTCTGGATTCACTGGATATGATTACGCTCTGACAAATTTCTATTGATGACCTAACAGGCCCTGGCGGAAACTGAAATCAATAAACATTTTTGTTGGAGCATAGAGCATGATAAGACAAAACACACCAATTCAAATGTCAGCGTGCAATGTTCACAAAGGCTGCAAATTCACTTCACGCAGCCACAGCTCTCCGCGCGCGCCGAAAATTGTGCAACACACGTGGTGTTCTTGCTTCGTTCAAATGTACCAAGACCTGGCGCAGTTGAACAACAATTCAAGCTCTCGCAATCGTTAGTATTGTCTGCCGTCATTGGCGTGCGCAGCCAAACCACGACAGTTGTCAGTTGTAATATTTTGTGAATCACCAATAAAGATCTTACCCACCAAAGTGAACCGCGATGGGGACACAATCATCGAGTGAGAGGCAATCGCCAGAAAATGCTATGGGTGGATATGCACAGGCGCCTTTTCAACCAGACATGGAAGTCCGTGGTGGTGGATTTGAAGATGCAGCTTTTCGATCCTCAAACATCGGAACCCGCGGTGAAAAGGCTTTTGGTGCTGGTGCAGGATTTGCTGAGGCAGCTGCTCGATCTCGAAACATCGGATCCCGCGGTGGTGGTGGTGGTTTTGAAAAGGATTTTGGTGCTGGTGCAGGATTTGCCAAGGCAGCTTTGCGTCGGTTTCGAGATGTCACGCAATCACAATGTCATAAAATGGCCAAAACTAACGTTTTCATGGGTGTGATTGTATTGCCTTCCAATCAGATCCTTCTCAAACAATTGGTGCCTCCACTCTCAGCATATAGCAGTATTTGTGGGTATTATTTGCGAGCGCTTGTTGGTGAGGCTGAATATCAAGAAATGCGATCGCAGGTGTTTGAAGAAAGCAAAAGAGACAAACAATTTCGAATTTTCGAGGATAGGAATGATGGCGCATTGTTTCTTGTCGTTGATGCGCGTGACAGTCATCTGAACGTTGTGGAGCTTGAACGCCGTGCGAGATATCTCGACTTTACCCCGATTGAGCCCGCGCTGGAAAAGGATCTACGTCGTGCGCTCAACGAGTAAATGTACTGCAATAACAACTCGAGTTGGACATGACCAATAACTCATGCCGTCGACATCATGATTTACAAACATCATCAACATCGTTCGAAGTTCGAACTTGACTTATGTGAGTTGTGGCGATGTGATTGATGTTTAAAACGACATTAGACTTGAACTTCGCGGGTTAGTGAATGAATGTCAGCATCTCCAACTTCCGATGCCATCGAAGGCGTAATCCAGCTCTCTTCGATCCGAACGGTCAGCCACATCGATGTTCTCGCCGACCAACAGCATCAGAGTGTGTCCACCGCGACGCTCCAAGATGTGCCCGATCTGCTTCGTGAGTTGCTCCCTGCGACCTCCGAGATAACAGGCCCGATGCGCTCCCACAGTCGCGTTGCGACGGGACAGATCCTCCAGAATCTGGATCAAATCTGTGGTCGGCGTCTCATCTGTCAGTCCGGCCACGTTTCTGATGTTGTCGGGTTCGAGGTGCAACTTGCATAGCTTCTTGTGTTGGGGCCA
>JADMIO011565051.1_pt1 | contig 11674 bp, 11 predicted proteins | sample 8958161 | NCBI WGS metagenome assembly JADMIO01 (sample SAMN16585339, study PRJNA669376) | soil metagenome | isolation source: Crop rotation soil | place: USA: Cullars Rotation, Alabama | collected 2011
TTTTCGTGAGGCTCGCTAAAAATCCGGATTGAAGCTAGTTATGGGTATTGCTGTAAATCTCACTACGAGTCGAGCCGGACCCCGCCGTTCTTCAGCGTCGGCGATCCCTGGAGAAGCGGGGTCAAACCCCCCTGTTTGTTTATGGGCTGTAGTTCAATCGGCGGGACCGCCGGATCAATGGTGTTTTGTTTTACACTCGCTATGCTTTGCTTGCATCAAGATCAACATCAATATCAACAGACATCTACTGTGCTGTGCGACAGATAATATATGTGGGTTGTAAGCCTCTTTCATCCTTTAGTAGATACTCTCTCAGTACATCCAGGCATCAATTTCCATTCCATTCTACTTAATCAAAGATGTCTCCGCCATCAACAAACACAAACATCATCATCACAGGAGCCGGCGGATTCATAGGCCAAGCCCTCGCAGCAGCTCTCCTCACAGACCCATCATCATCCATAACCACATTAACACTAACCGACATTATCGAACCTCCATCTCCTGTCCTAACGCCCTCCACTCATACGACGACAACCAAAATCCGCTGTATAAAAGCAGATCTAACAGACAAGAAGACATGCGACGCCCTCTTCACATCAGACCTCACCACAGTCTACCTCCTCCACGGCCTCATGAGCGGCGCCGCAGAAGCTAATCTCGATCTCGGACTACGCGTCAACGTCGACTCAACACGAACTATTCTCGATATCCTGCGCAAGGTCAAGCCCGGTGGAATCCAAGTCATCTTCCCCTCCAGCCTCGCTGTTTTCGGTCCCTCAAGTGACCCCACCACCACCACCACCACTACCACCCACAACAACAACAACCAAATCATCACCGAATCCACCATACCACGCCCCAGCTCCTCCTACGGCGCCGAAAAACTCATCTGTGAGATCCTCCTGAGCGATTTCTCCAGAAGGGGCTTACTCGACGGCAGAATCGTGCGCTTACCCACCATCATCGTGCGTCCTGGCCTCCCATCCGGCGCAGCATCGTCGTTCTGCTCAGGGATCATCCGCGAGCCGTTGAGTGGCCAGAGGACGGAATTACCTGTCTCCAAGGATCTGGAATTGTGGGTATGTTCGACGAGAACGATTGTCGCGAATCTGATCCACGCGATGAGGTTCCCGCAGGAGATGTTCAAGGATGGGTCGGTGTCGAGAGTTATTAATTTGCCTGGGATCACGGTGACTGTGGGTGAGATGCTGCGAGCGCTGAAGGAAGTTGGGGGAGAAAGCGCCCTGGCGCTCGTGGAGGAGAAGCGGGATGTGGATGTTGAGAGGATAGTGGGTAGTTGGCCGGCGCGCTTCGATACCTCGAAAGCGAGGGATTTTGGGTTCTTGTCTGATGGTGATTTGAAGGAGACGATTAGGAACTATATCGAGGATTATGGGACGAGCTTGGTGGCTCCTCCGACATCCTAGATCAGCTGGCTGGGGACTGAAAGTCATTGCGGTGCAAAGTTCATCTGCATTTGCATGTCTGGAAAGTCGAAGCCGCCGAAATCTTGAAATACCATCTCCAATCCTGCGTCGCCATTCGGAGGAGGTACCATGGCATATCCATCCGGTATCTGCCCAAGATTCGCATGGGCGGCTGTATTTACGACGTCACCGCTTCGAGGCGGGTTCATTGCATGGCTAGAGCCAGGACCATATATTCCATTTGATGGCTGTCCTCCGCTTGCATCCGGCGGTACGCCATTATTCCACTGACTGACATTGATCTGTTGACTCTCTCCTGAAGATGTGGCTTGCGCGTTGTACCTATTGATCATAGCCTGGCATTCGAAATGTCTCCTCTGCAACGCGGCTGCCATCTTCTGAAGCGGGTGATGAGATATACAAGGCACGGATCTGAATATCTGTATAGCTTTCCCCAGGAGAGATAAATCGTTGTCAACGTCAATAGACATCTGTACTCTGTACTGGCTGCAAGATAGCAAAAAGTGACCCGCGAAACTTATCATTACGTGAAAGTAGAATGGAACTCCCACCAGTGCACTCGTGAGATCGCTGTCGTTAAGAATAAAGTCGAAGATTGAGATGGCTGCTCCGTGAGCCATGAGTGCGGCGGGGAGAAAGTACACTGGGATTGGATCTGAATGAAGACCTCGGAGCACGTGGTGGCCAAGATATAACTTTGCGAAGTGGTAGTGGAGAGTGAGGCCCTTGTATGGAAAGTCGCCAATTTTCTTGTGGACTTCTTCAGGCTGGATTAGTACGTATTTTATAGACAACACAAAGAGTGTATGGTAGGTAAGATAGAGAGACACATACTAAAGACGGTGGAGAATCTAGAAAACCACTGGTCGATTTGCCTGTTGAAATTATTGACCGAAGTCACCAGTGCTTTGTGAACCGGCTCAAGACTTTCAGGACCAAATGCACTTCTGATTTGGGACATGGTCTGCAGAAGTGACACTTGGGACGTAATCCTGATATCAGAGTCGTCGGTAAGACCCGATTCCAAGAAAGTTTCCCACCCCAGAATGATATCATGGTTCCCATGAACTATCGAATCACGGTTGTACAGGATGGAGAGATGCTGGTCGCATATATACAGTAAATACCACAATCTTACGCGATCGACCTTGGCGGCTGGAAGTAAGATCCCCCCAGGCTGTGCCACGGTGGAATCCGGGACCGTGACTTGGAAGAAATATTTCTGGAGTCGCACATCAGCTGCTCGACGGAGTGCATCGCCGTTGAGGATCCTGCTGGCATCGGACAGCCAATACGACCCGATGCACAGAGCTCTTAGGAATTCGACACCCCTTTCCTCGAACATGGATTTCGAGACGAGACTTAGGAACTCGTGACTGCAGGCCTCGTACAGCTTCATGTCTCTCTCATCGTGCAAGGCCGATATGGCGCAGACAGCCGCAAGAAGGACAGGAGATGCCTTCCGGAGACTTTTCATATCAGTGTATACCCCACCGATGCCGTACAGATAGTGATCAAGCCTCTCGAGATACCTGCTGACGAGCTTCTCCGACGTCGCAGATGTGATAATCCCTTTACCTATCAGATCGGGTTCAGGTGCATTCTTTCTCGACCCTACTGAGCCTCGAGGCGATTCGACTACAGCCGAGATTGGGGACTCGGCTACTTTAGATGCGGTCTCCAGGAAAGTATCGATAGGAGCTTGCATGTCTGATGGTGACATTGGTGGGGAGACATCTGCCCCCTCAGGGTCATCTTTATTGGCATCGGACTGTACATTATTACCGTCTTCATCTCTCTGAAGCCTACACGGCGTTGAGATTTGAAGTGGCGGTGGTGTGGCAATGTCGGTGGCCCGACAGACTTGGGTAAGAATTGCATGGAGGTTGATGACATCTCCTTGGAGTGCCTCTATCTGTCTTGTATCGTCGACAAGAGATTGCAGACTTTTGTTCAGCACGCACGACAAGCCTCTATGGACGCAGCGGGTGCATGGAGGTTCGTCATTGGCCATGATGCATTTGATCTTTTGTTTACTTTTATGATGGAAGTTAGCAGGTACCCTAACCCCCACTCTCGTTCTCTAAATACCTAGGTACCAAAGGCAGGCACTCTAGGTACATCAAGTAGGACTTACCGACACGCAGCGCAAGCGGTTACTCTTCTGGTAATTCCAGGATGAGCATCATGAGGAGCAGCCATCCTGCGGCCAGGTACGGTTACATCCTCGGATCCAGCAGCAAAGTGAGAGGAGCTTCGCTCATTCTGGCTGGCATCACCTGACTGAAGTCCTGATGTGGCCCCAAATGACAGGCTGCGATTCAATTGGGAACTCTGGCGATCTCCATCTCCACCCCGGTGATTAAACTGGTCGCGGTTGTTGTGCTGGCTGTTGTCAGAACCACCAAGTCCACCATTGTTCTGTGCGCGACTGCTCCCTGCCACAGACTCGGCCCAGGACCTCTTCATCTGGGGATTACTAATCGATCACCTTGATCGGCTCTCTCTCCGGAGCGGCTTTACTGGTGGATGGATGTATAGAATTGTTGGTATTCTCGGGGTCGGGTGTGTGGGTGTGGTATGGTGCGGTGCGTAGTATAGTGCAGCGTAGTGTGATCGATGCTGGCTGGGTAGTTGAGTAAGGAGGTATGGAAGGCGACCCTCCCTAGATATATCGGTCAGGTCTCCGACACTAATTACTATACATTTAATTCACAAACCATGAGCGCTATCGCATGGGTATGGGTATGGGCTTTGTTTTGCACTGCATTGCATTAGCGCAGCCCGGGGAGGATGGTGTGGAGGGGGCGGGGTACTCGAGTCAACACCCACTCTTTCACTCTTACTCCGCAGAGCACGAACCGTAACAAGCAGGCAGCTGATCCCATCCCACCTTCGACTGAATGATTGTAGAATTACTTCCCTATCTTACGAGGTCTAGCTACTTAGGTGCCTTAGGTAAGGTAAGTTACCTACGCCGTGTTCCCCGACTTCTTGACTTGATTGACCACCGCCACGGGACAATTCTTAGCGAGCTTCTACGACGACATACGCGCATGGGATGGCATGCCTACCAACTTATGAACCATCACAGTAAAGGAAATCACCCGATATTCAAGCTCCATATAATATCTTAGATTTTCAATCTCATTTATATCTTCATTTCATCAAGTCTTGGCGAGTCCCATTAAGTCTTACTGAGCCTCACATTCTTCACACTTCATTCTTCAGACTCGCCATAATGACTTCCAAAATATCCAACAAAGCATCCCCCCTACCCCGAGGCGTCTACTGTCCCGTTCTCTCCCTCTACGAGCCCACCCCAGAGCAAGAGCTCGACCTCGACGCCTCATACAAATACTTTTCGTACCTGATTCGCGGTGGTGTTGATGGTCTAGTCCTCGCAGGAACAACAGCAGAAGCTGTCCTTCTCTCCCCATCTGAACGCCAAAGCCTGACCAGGACAGCCAGAACAGCCGCTGTCGACCTTGGCTTTCACTCCTTTCCCCTTGTCGCGGGTATAAGTGGCCAGTCAACTCGAGAAAGCATCAAGCTTGCGAAGGAGGCGAAGGAGGCAGGCGCTGATTTCGGCCTCCTGTTACCTCCTTGCTTTTGGCCGAAAGCTGTCAATAAAGATGTTATCTTGGCTTTCTACAACGAAGTGGCTGACAGCAGTCCTATCCCAGTTGTCATATATAACGTGAGTGATCGATCACCTCGATCCTGTTAGGATTCGAACTTCCCTTTAAGCAGTCACTTTGCTGTATTGTAATTTACGGGTACTGACTTCACCCTAGTTCCCCGCGGTCTGCAACAACGTCGACTTGAATTCCGACATCCTAGCCTCACTCGCCCAACACCCCAACATCGTAGCCGTGAAGCTCACATGCGGCAACGCCGGCAAAGTCACCCGTCTCACACAAGAGTTCACCCACGAGCAATTCGGTGTCTACGGCGGCTCCTCAGACTGGCTAGTCCCGTGTCTGATCGGCGGAGGAGGCGGTTGCGTCACCGGAATCGGCAACGTATTTCCCAAGAGCGTATCGAAACTGTACGCCCTCTACCGAGAAGGGAAGATCTCAGAGGCGGTGAAGTTGCAAGGTCTGGTTGCGCAGGCTGAGAAAGCATGTAAAGAAGGAATTGCACCGACGAAGTTTGGAGCCTCGTATTTTGCTGGTCCGAAGGCGGGGATTGTGGGGAAAGAGCTGTTTTGGCCGAGAAAACCTTATGCTCCGTCAGAGAAGGTTATGCAGGATTGGGTCGTGGAAGTGATGAAGGATTTGGATGAGGTGGAGAAATCTTTACCTGATGCGGTGCCTGCTGTGGTTAATGGAAAGAAACATTAGATTAGATTTTCGACACGTTAATACCAATTACGGGATTTGCAATCAAACTTCGTCATCTCACTTCTGTCAAAGTTTCTTTCAATTGGGGTATAACGGAGACTTGGTTGATTCGATTATGCAAAATGAAACACTTGCTGAAGTTGCAGGCAGGGTCTCGCTAAATTTCAACATGTTAAAGCTTGACAAGCCTTGCCATATTTCCAAAGGAGGCCTTTGAAATCACTCTTGTGCCCTACTGTAGCCTTCGAAGAATTCTGTCCAAAGGAACTTGACACAACATCAAAATGACGAGGATGTGGAGTGAGCAGTACCTTGGGTTGTCTCGATGATGTGAAACATATACATTGACTTGCCCAGAGATTCAGATACCCATTCAGTTCCTAACTAACAGAATCACAGAAATCCTCCCCTAATCTTACATACTTGATAGTCTGCCTCCAGAAGGTAAACGCTGCATGTATCGTCCCGTTCCCATCCGCCACAATGGAAGGGTACGATAACTCGCGGTTCAATTTCTGCTCGCTGTTGTTCGTCATGCAGTAACCATCCCCATCTTCAACCAGCCTACTCTTCCACGTCGTCCCATCATCGTCCGAAACCGCGAGACACAACGGTGCTCTTGGAGCACCCCAAATCGCAACTCGACCCTCGTGTTTCGAGCCTTGATTCTTTCTCGTATCGTCTGCTGGTGTTATGTCATCATACAACCCTTCTCGCTTCTTCTTGATGCCCAGTCCAGAAGAGTGGTTATATAAGAGAACAACGCGACCAGAAGCCAAAACCGTCGCTCCAATCCCCGCATTAGGATTCGGCAGATCAGTAGGCTTAGGCTCAGTCCAATGAATCCCATCCTCCGACGTAGAAGTATAAACAAAATCCGCCCAGCGACTCCTAAACAACCCGAGATAAGTGCTATTCTTCAACGGTACCACAGCCATATGAACACAGCCGAAACTCTTCGGGACCTCAGTCTCAACCCACGTCGCACCCTGATCTCTCGACGCCCTGATGCATGAAATATCATCATTCCCGACCCACCTCTCCCCAGGCTGGGCTCTACATTTAAAAACAGGCAGAACCCAAGTTCCACCCTTAACCACCACGATAGGCTGCCGAATAAACGTCCCTGGGTCATCGAATGGCGTTTCGACTTCACTCCAGGTCTTGCCCCCATCTTGCGAAACCCGCTTCTTCACGATTGCCGATTCCTGATTCCCGCCGTCTTGGGACGTCCATAGTAACCATACCGGTCCGTCGGGGGACGGGGACTGGAACAAAACTGGGTTCTGCTCGCTTCGCGTGGCATCATGGCTCATCTTCTCGGCTGGCTGCCAGGTGTCGGACCCGGATTGGAGCCGGGAAATGTAGATGCTGATGTCTGGGATACCTTCTTGTTTTCCGCCGAACCAGGCGCAGAGGAGGTCGCCATTTGGTAGCAGGAGGAGGTTTGAGGCGTGGGATTGTGGAGTTGTGGTTGGGAGGTAGGATTCTTGTCTCGAGGGGGCGGAGGAGATTCGTTTGAGTGTTATTCCTAGAGGAGGAATAACTGATGGGGTGGATTCTGTTTTGCTTGGTGACATGATGATGTGTGTGCTGTTGAACTTGGGTTGGCTGAATCTTCTAACGGGTACTGCTCATTGTTGTTCTTAGAACCTGGCAGGCAATAAACCCCTTTCGTCCCGCTTTGATATAGAATCAAATCCCCAATGTTGAAAATGTCATCTTCGTTCTCAAGCATCAAGTCAGTCCAGCAGCTAAATTCCGGCGATGCGTTCCGGATCAAGACATGGGAATTCGCTAGGGTCAAAGGTGGGGTGGAGTCCAACAACTGTGCTACGGTCTTCTCTCCGACGAATTTGGCAGTAGTAAGTAGTGATAGCTACGTTGGTTGAATCTCTCTCCAAAACTTTTCTTGTATGCCCTGCATTGATGACGGCACGAAAAGGAAAGCTCTCAAAAAAACATCACAATCTCAATATCTCGTATACAGCTTTCTTCTTTTATGATGGCAGGGACAACGAGCCATTTTACACTCAATACCGGTGCAAAGATCCCCGCAGTAGGATTTGGTACGTGGAAAGCAGGTCCTGGAGGTAAGTTTATGTATATATATATGGATTTTTTCTGCTGTCATAGAGATTTTCTAACTAACGGAATTGGATCATGTAAGAGGCAGGCAGATCTGTTGAGTTGGCATTTGAGTCGGGTTACAGACACTTTGTGAGTATTCCAAAAACAGCCAACCTACGCTGTAACAGAACTAATAAATATCCTCAGGATTGCGCACCGCTCTGTAAGAATCAGTTGTCAAGCATATTGTATTATCACTACCGCTTGCGATCTGTTGAGCTGACTGTAATCAATCACAGATGGAAACGAAAAGGAGATTGGTGAAGTCTTTCGGGCCTCCAAAGTCCCCCGAGATCAATATTTCGTCACCACGAAACTATGGTCGTCCGATCACACACGTGTTGCAGCAGCCTTGGAGAAGTCTCTGAGTGATCTACAACTCTCATATGTCGACCTGTACCTGATGCACTGGCCGATATCACTTGATCCGAACACAGGCGCCGAGTACGGGAAGGAAGACAGGATCCACGGCCATCTCGCAGGTTGGGAATTCCGCGACACGTGGAAAGAGATGGAAAAATTGCTTGAGGGGAACAAGGTTAAGGCAATTGGGGTTGCCAATTTCTCATCGAGGAATCTCAATACTCTCTTGGAGACAGCGAAGGTCGTTCCCGCTGTTAATCAAACGGAACTTCACCCTTTCCTTCCCCAGGACGAGTTGCACAGACTGTGTAAGGAGAAGGGGATACATCAGACGGCATTTGGGCCCTTGGGAGGTAGCGGGTCCACGTTGCACGAAGAGCCGATTGTGACAAGTATAGCTGAGAAGAGGAATGTCACTCCTGCGAACGTGCTTCTGAGCTGGGGTATCCAAAAAGGCTGGAGCGTCATCCCGAAGAGCACAAATGCAGGCCGTATAAGGAACAATCTGGAAGGGGTTTTCAGTCTGTTTGATGAGGAGATGGACCAGCTGAACAGCTTGGCGAAAAGCAAAGGAAGGAGGTTCAATCGTCCGAACTGGGGCACTGTAGTATTTCATGACGACGAAGGTCTAAATCTGGAATAAATAATGGTCCCATATAAGATGAAATGTCTTCAATACATGTGAGAAAATACACGTTTAATATGCACAGTGACGAGGTAGGTAGCTCTCATGAAGCAAATTGCGTCATAGAAAACTGCTACACTGCGAATACTGAATCAGTCAAATTTTCCGCGCTGCTCTACTCTGCTCTACTCGATACAGATTGATACCCTGCGCGACAGACGACGATTCGTGAAAAAAATATGTTAGTCAAGTTTTGGACCGGCTTTCTCTCCGGAGCGATCCCAGGATGTCTCGCTTGAGCACTTCAACCCCGCACCCCACAGCCCCCGATGCAAACAAGCTTCCAGCTACGAGTCATAATACTGCCACACTCCCTGCTGGTGACCGGTGAGAAGTCCTGTTCTAAAATTCAAGATTGGATCGCATATCGGGCCGCCCCCATGTCTTGACCCCAGATTTCCCCGCGTGCCCCAGACTGAGACTCTCAGTTGCGTGAAGACCGTGAGGATATATGGGACAGTTTCCGTCATCGACATTAACATCAAGAACTATTCCCAGTTTTGCATTTGAGAATAGCAACACCAAAAAAATCCTTACGCACTCAGAACTATTTTGCCTCCACGTCATTTATTCCCAACTTCACTCTACTTGAAGAGCTACCTGGGTAACCTTCATCATGGGTGGATCCGCCTCGCTATGGGCAACGCCGGACTACAAGAGTGATCCTCGTGAGATCTTCAACAGGAAACTATGTTTCGTGGTCTTTGGTGCTATGCTAGCTGGATGCTTCTATGGTAAGACATTCACTCTAAGTAATCAGAGATCATCTGCTGACATACCGGGCAGGTTTTGATACGGGAAACATAGGTGGAGTCCTGACTTTGCCTGCTTTCAAACATGCTTTTGGATTCCAGCACTTGACTGCCGACGAAGCAGATGGTAGGAAAGGGGATATTGCAGCAATGCGTAAGCTCCTCAACTTCTTATGGAGTGAAGGTGATAATCTAAAACCTTTGGTACTGTAGTGGCTGCTGGCGGATCAGTTGGAGCACTTCTCGCCGCACCTGTTGCGGATTTCTTCGGGCGAAAAGTTGCTCTCTTGACTTACGGATTTGTCTTCCTCGCTGGGGCGGTGATGCAAGAATTCCCTAATCTTCCTCTCTTTCTTGCAGGCCGATTTATTGCCGGTCTTGCAGTCGGAGCAACATCGACCTTGACACCTACGTTTCTGAGTGAATGGGCACCGAAGTCCATCAGAGGATCCTGCACCGCTCTCTACAACACGGCGATCATCACTTGTTTGGCTCTGGCCTTCTGGATTAACTACGGTGTCTCGAGATGGCCGTACGATAAGGAGAAGCACTCGAATAAACAGTGGCAGTTCTCATTGGGTGTCCAGATGATCCCAGGGTTTTTGTTTGTTAGCATGATTGCTTTCGCGCCAGAAAGCGCTCGCTACCTCATCAGCCACAACAAACGCGAGACAGGAATGAAGAACCTCTGCGCAGTCCGAAAACTGAATCACGACCACCCGTACCTCGCAACAGAATACCAAGAGATCTGCGCTCAAGTCGATGCGGAGCAGGAGATCAAAGCCGGACATTCGTTCTTGCAGATCCTCAAGGATATCTTTCTCAACGCTAGTAACCGTCGCCGATTCACGTTGGCGGTTCTTCTCTTCCTCTTCCACAAACTTACTGGAACGGACTCGATCAATTACTTCGCTCCTGAGATCTTTCAGATGATCGGAGTAAAGGGGAACTCCACCAGCCTGCTTACAACTGGTGTCTATGGCCTTGTCAAGCTTGGCGCTACGCTCATCTACGTCGGTGTGATCATTGACAGGGTTGGCCGTCGGGTTCCACTTCTGATCGGTGCGACTATTCAAGCAACTGCCATGATGTACATTGGATTATACATTCGTTTTGACAACCCAGCCAGCCACGAGGGAAATGGTGTCGCGGCCGGTGGTATTGTTGGGATTGTCTGGGTGTACATGTATGCCGTTGGATGGTCAATTGGGCATTCAGTTGCTCCGTATGTGGTAGCCGCTGAGATATTCCCTTCGCGTATCAGATCCACATGTATCGGGTTCTGCTTGTTTGTCAACTGGTATGCTCGGTTCCGTTCTATTCTATTCCGTTTTGTACCCCCTCGAAGAAATTGACCTCAACTTACTGATGCTTGGCTTTGCAGGATTGTCGACTACGGAATAACAAAGGCGACACCGCAAATGATGACACACATGGGCTATGGCACATTTGTGTTCTTCGGAATCTGCACTTACGTCGGCGTTATCTGGATCTTCTTCTGTCTTCCTGAGTTGAAGGGTCGATCTATCGAGTCCATGGATGATCTGTTTGATAAATCACTGTGGACGATGTGGAAGCATGCCTACCCCACCGAAGAGGAGAAGACCAGACACGGCATTATAGAGCAGGTCAAGGGTGGGGATGTCGAGACTGGCGTTCAAGTTGATTCAAAGCATGGGAACACAGTTCATATCGAGAACCGATGAATTTGGGTAAATTTGGGAATGAAAAGCTGGAGGTACGGGATGTGATGGTGTTGGGATAAGAGATCGAACCTCATTTTCCACCAGTTTATTTTCATATCTGTTGTTCTAGTGCTTTAATAGAACATATATGCAACTGAGGTATGGAGCTAATTTACAGATTGTTGAGAATAAGAAAGATTTCTTAGCTCGGGAATACACTGATGCTTAAATTTCGCATCCTACATCCCATCACTCACCTCCC
>JADMIO010991106.1_pt1 | contig 11673 bp, 13 predicted proteins | sample 8958161 | NCBI WGS metagenome assembly JADMIO01 (sample SAMN16585339, study PRJNA669376) | soil metagenome | isolation source: Crop rotation soil | place: USA: Cullars Rotation, Alabama | collected 2011
CGACAACTTGTCCACGTGGAATTCTAAGCTTAGGATCCCAATGTGCTGGAAAGCTTCAACTGCGGGGCGCTGAACTGGCCGTGGCCGTAGCGGTTGGCCGTCACCTGGAGGGCGTACTCCGGCAGGGCGATCAGCCAGCTCAGGGCGATCGTCGCCACCAGGGGCGCGGCCTTGTACCTCAGGTGGCCGTACCACGCGATGGTCATGAACGTGTTCGATAACAAGAGCAGACCGACCGTTCGCATTTCGGACTCCCGCCCCGCGCAGCACCAAGCCCACGGGCGCCCGCCGCCCGTGGGCCGTGTTCGCGACCCCTTCCACGGTTACTTCGTCGGCGTGACGACAATCTTGGCCGCCGGCCGGAGTTGCCCGAGGAGGGACTCCCGCAGCTTCTGGCAGTGCATTTCGCGCACCTCTTCCTTCACCTCCTCGAACTTCGTCGCCTGCCCCGGCTTCCGGCCGGTGCAGAGGATGAGGTGGTAGCCGAACGGCGTCTGCACGGGGTCGCTGAGCTGGCCGGGCTTGAGGGCGAAGGCCGCCTGGGCGAACGGCTCGACCATGCTGCCGGCCCGCGGGAACCAGCTCAGGTCGCCGCCGTCCTTCTTCGACGGGCAGGCCGAGTACTTGGCCGCCGCCTCGCCGAACTTGTCCTCGAGCCGCTTGGTCCGGGCCATGTCGCGGGCCAGGGGGTCGGCCGCCGGGGGCAGCGCCGCCACCTCCTTCGCCACGTCCGCCTCCAGTTGCTGGCGGATCTGCGCCAGTTGGGCCTTCGCCTGGGCCGCGGCGGCCGGGTCCGTCGGGGCGGGCGTCAGGAGGATGTGCCGGGCGCGGACCATGCTGCCGTCGAACATCTCCGGCGACCGGTCGAACAAGTCCTTCAGGGCCTTGTCCGTCGCCTGGGCGACGCAGTACTTCTCCCACCGCAGGTCGGCCGCGATCTGCGAGCGCAACTCCTCCTCCGTCAGCGTCAGGTCGGCGAGCATCTTGGCGTAGTCCTGCCCGTGTTTCTTCACCTCGGCCTTGATGTCGTTCACCCGGCCCTCGACCTCCTTCGGATCGACGGGCATCTTCTGGGCGGCGAGGTACTGGTCGATGACGACGTTGTCGATGAGGTAGTTGAGGATCTCGGCCCGGGCCTTCGCGTGCTCGGCCGGCGGGACGCGCTTCAGGCCGCGCTGGACGGCCGTCTCGGTGATCGGCTGGCCGTTCACCGTGGCGGCGACCCCGGCCGGGGCCGCGGCGGCCGGCGGCTGCTGCGCCCGGCCGGCGCTCGGGGCGAACGACAAGCCGAGGGCCAGGGAAACGCCGAGGCGGCGTAGAGATGACATCGGAAACCTCCTGATCGACCGAGTGGGGAGGGGAGAAGCGGGGCCGGGCCGGCGGCCGACCCGGCCGCCGAAAGCCGGGCGATCATACCGACCGCCCCGGCCCGCGCCGAGACGAACTGCCGCTCCCGGCGCCGCGGAAAATGCTATCCTAGTTTGCCCCCGTCACCGGGTCGAGCCACCGGACCGGGTTGCAGAGGTGCCCCGATGACCCAGGCCGCCGCGGCCGAGTTCGTGAACGTGTCGAAGGACTACCCCCTCGGGCTGTTCGGCGCCCGCAAGCGGCGGGCCGTCGCGGACGTGACCCTGTCCATCGCCCCGGGGCAGGTGTACGGCCTGGTCGGCCCGAACCGGGCCGGCAAGACGACCCTCGTCAAGATCCTCCTGTCGTTGTGCCGAGCGACCGGCGGCTCGGCCCGCCGCCTCGGCGAACCGGTCGGGTGTCGGCGGACGCTGGCCCGCGTCGGGTACGTCCACGAGAACCACGCGTTCCCGCGCTACCTCACGCCGGCCGCCCTGCTGGAGTTCTACGGCGCGCTGTCGGCGGTGCCGTACGAGGTCGTGAAGCGGCGCGTCCCGGCGTTGTTGGAGCGCGTCGGCCTGGCCGACCGGGCGGGGGATGCCATCCGCACTTTCAGCAAGGGGATGACGCAGCGATTGGGCATCGCCCAGGCGCTCATCAACGACCCGGAGTTGTTGGTCCTCGACGAGCCGAACGAGGGGCTGGACCTCGCCGGCCGGCAGCTCATGGCCGGCATCATCCGCGAACAGCGGCAGAACGGGGCCACGGTCCTGTTGGTGTCGCACGTCTTGCCGGACGTCGAGCAGCTCTGCGACCGCGTGGCCGTCATCGTCGGCGGCCGACTGGCCTTCGAGGGGACGGTGGGCACGCTCGTGGGCCACGGCCCCGCCCCGCGGACGCTCGAACAGGCCCTCGCCGAACTGTACGGGAAGGCCGCGGCATGACACCCGGTGCGTTCGCCTGGCTGGTCCGCGACGTCTTCCGCCAGGCCCGGGCGTCCGGCTTGACGGCGACCCTTCTGACCGTGACGACCCTGGCCACGCTCACCTGCCTGAGCGCGGACTTCGTGCCGTCCGGGAGCGCGGAGACGGGCCAACTGGCACTCCTGTTCGGCCGCGTGCCGGTCATCGGCGACGTGACGGAGGATGTCGCCGTTCGCTTCCTGCAGTTCGTTCTCGGCGTCGGCGTCGCGGACACCCTCGGGGTGCTGGTGACGCTCGTTTGGACGGCCGGCTTTCTCCCGAGCTTCCTCGACCCGGGCGAGGTCTCCGTCCTGCTGTCCAAGCCGGCCGCGCGCGTCACCCTGTTCGCGGGTCGGTTCGTCGGCGTGGTCGCGTACGTCGCCCTGCAAGCCCAGGTGTTCGTCGGGGCGACGGCCGTCGCCCTCGGCGTGCGCACCGGTGAATGGGCCGCCGGGTATTGGCTCTGTGCCCCGCTGCTCGTCCTCCACTTCGCCGTCTTCTACAGCTTTTCCGCCCTCCTGGCCGTCATGACGCGGAGTACGGCCGCCTGCCTCGTCGGGACGCTCTTGTTCTGGGCGCTGTGCTGGGCGATGAACTACGGCCGGCACGCCCTCGCCGCCTGGGGGCTGAGCGAGGTTTCGGCCGAGGCCGTCCGCACGGCGGGGTTCGGCTACTGGCTGTTGCCCAAACCGGCCGACTTCGGCCTGATACTCGCCGACGCCTTGGATGCGAACCGCTTTTTCCCCCCGTGGACCGAGTTCCAGCGGGTCCGCGAGCGGGGACTGTTTCAGCCGACCCTGTCCGCCCTCAGTTCGGTCGCGTCGTCGGCGGTCATCCTCGGCGTCGCCGCCTACGAATTCGTCCACGACGACTATTGACCCCATCAGCCCTGGCGCGGACGCGGCCAGTACCGAGAATGGTTTCATGAACCCTCCGGACTGGGCGGCCGCCCGCGCCGCGATGCTACTTGACCCGACGGTGGCCAACCTCAACACCGGCTCGTTCGGCCCGACGCCGCGGGCCGTGTTCGACCGGGCCACGGCCCTCCGCCGGCGGCTGGCCGAGGCGCCGATGGCGTTCCTGCTCCGCGAGGCGCCTCCTCTCTTGTGGCAGGCCCGGGGGCGGCTGGCGGCGTTCCTCGGGACCGAGCCGCGGCGGCTCGTCTTCACCCAGAACGTCACGGCGGCCGTCAACATCGTCGCGGCGGCGCTGCGGCTGGCCGCGCCGGGCGAAATCCTGATGAGCGACCGCGAGTACGGGTCGATGCAGTGGTGCTGGGAGCGCGCCACCCGCCGCCAGGGGTTGTCGGTCCGCTTCTTCCGCCTGCCGCTCACGCCATCCGACCCGGGCGAGGTCGTGGACGCCGTCCGTGCCGCCCTGACGCCTCGGACCCGGTTGCTCCACTTCAGCCACGTGCTGTCCATGACGGGGCTTGTGCTGCCGGCGCGGGAGTTGTGCCAACTGGCCCGGAGTCGCGGCGTCCTCACGGTCGTGGACGGCGCCCACGCCCCGGCGATGATCCCCGTGGACGTCGATGCCCTCGGCTGCGACTTCTACGGCGGGAACTGCCACAAGTGGCTGTTGGCGCCGATCGGCTCCGGCTTCCTGGCCCTCGGCCGCGACGCGGCGGACCGCCTGCAGCCGCTCCAGGTGAGTTGGGGGTATCACTACGACCGCGCCCGGGCGGACGAGCCGGACGAGTTCGGCTCGACGCCGCGCCTGCGGGCGCTGGAGTTCGAAGGGACGCGCGACCCGTGCGCCTGGCTGGCCGTGCCCGACGCCATCGACTTCCAGGCCGGCCTCGGCTGGGAGGCCGTCCGCGGCCGGATGCGGGCGTTGGCGGCTCACACACGCCGACTCGGCGGAACGGCCGGGTTGCGGCAAGTCACACCGGACGCGGACTCTCTGCGCGGCGCGATGACGGCGTTCTGGTGGCCGCCGGGGCTGAACGCCGAGCGGCTGCGCCGCGGGCTGGAAGAGCGACGGATCGAGGCCCTGGTCGGCGAATGGCCGGACGGGCTAACCCTGCGCGTCTCCACGGCCTTTTTCACAACCGAAGCCGAGATCGACCGCCTGGCGGCCGCCGTTCCCTCGCTCGCCCGTGAGGCCGGCTAGGGATACGCGATTGTACTTGAGCCAAATCGGCCAAAGTGTGATCGCCCGAGATGGGTTGTCGCGCCGAATCGGTATGACCCGTCAAGCGGGACCACCTTAGCCGCCGATAAACGCATCGGTCTGTTCCGGTTTCGCGTCTGTTTGGGGTTGCCGCGGCCATGAACCGTCCCGGCGTGCGGCTGGTCCGACCTTCCTCGCCGTACGGACCGGCGCTCGCCCTCGGGCTGGCCATCCTGGCCGTCCCGACCTGTCTGCGGCCGACGGGCGATTGGGACCAGGTGTACGTCCCCGCGGCCGAGCGCCTCCGGTCGGGCGGCGAAGTGTTCGAAGCGGCCTACTTCTATCCGCCGTTCGCCGCTTGGGTCGCCATTCCGTTCACGTTCCTACCGCCCGGGGCGAGCGTCGTCGCGTGGTACGGGGCGGGTGCGGCGGCGCTGGTCGTCCTCCTCCGGGGTTCGTGGCGGCTGGCCGGCGGCGAAGCGTGGCCGGGCACGGCCGGCGGGTCGTGGCGCGAACACGTCATCGTTTGGGCGGGGCTGGCCGTCGGGCTGCGGTACGCCTTCGACTGCTTCGCGAACCGTCAGACCGACCTCGTTATCGCGGCACTCATGGTGGCCGGGTGCGAACGATTGACGGCCCGCCGCGACGCGGCGGCCGGTGTGCTGTTCGGGTTGGCGGCGGCGCTGAAGTGTACGCCGCTGCTGTGGGCGCCGTACCTCGCCGCGGCGCGGCGGTTCCGGGCGGCCGGCCTCGTCGTCCTGGTCGCGGTCGCGGTAAACCTGCTCCCCGACCTGACTCACCCCGCGCCCGCCGGCCCTCGCCTGATTCGATGGGCGCGAATGTTTGTGACCCCGATGCTGAACGACGACTACGACCCGGGCACCTGGGCCGCGGGCATCAACTTCAACCATTCCGTCGCCGGGGTGTGCAATCGGTGGCTGACGGTGGAACGGACCGCCGCCGGGGGCGTCCGTTGCTTGCCGGCCGCCGATCGTGTGTCCCCGGCGGCCTTGAAGGCCGTGGTTTACGGCATTGATGGCCTGTTCGTGGTCGCGGCCGTAGCCGCCGTGGTCGTGTCGCGGCGGGCGGGCCGGGGATGCGGCGCCGTGGAGTACAGCCTCGTCGTCCTGCTCATGCTGCTGCTGTCGCCCCAGTCGAGCAAGCCCCACTACTGCGCGCTCGTGCTCCCGGGGTTTTGCCTCGCCCGGTTGGCGACGGAGCGGCGGGACCGGGCCCTCGGCGGACTGCTGGCGATCACCCTCGGGGCGACATTGGTGTTGACCCGCGGACTGCTGGGCCAGCGCGCGTCCGGGACGGCCCTGTGGTGGGGCGGCGTCTTCTGGCCCACCGCCGCCTTGTTCGGCGGATGCGTCTACGCCTTGTGGGCAGGCCCGCGGTCCCGCGGCATGACGGTGTTTCGGATCGACGAACCGGCCAACGCGCCCCGCCCTCGGGTCGCGGCTTGATGAGGGGTTGGCTACGAACCGGAGGCCGGGGCGATCCGGCCGTCCCACGGGCTGGACGCACTCGCGTACAGCTTCCGCGGGATGCGGCCGGCCCGGTAGGCCAAGCGGCCGGCGTCGCAGGCGTAGCGCATCGCCCAGGCCATGCGGAGGGCGTCCGACGCCCCGGCGATCCCCGTGTTCAGGAGCACCCCGTCGCACCCGAGTTCCATTGCGATGGCGGCGTCGCTCGCCGTGCCGACGCCGGCATCGACGATCACCGGGTAGTCCGGGTCGCCCTCCTTCAGGTACTCCAGGCAGATGCGGATGTTGTTCGGATTCAGGATGCCCTGGCCGGACCCGATCGGGCTGCCGGCCGGCATCACGCTCGCCGCCCCCAAGTCTTTGAGCCGCTTCGCCAGCACGGGGTCGTCACTGGTGTAGACCAGCACGGTGAAGCCGTCCTTGACCAATTGCTCGGTCGCCTGGAGCGTGCCGACGGGGTCGGGGAGGAGCGTCCGCTTGTCCGCCAGGCATTCCAGCTTGACCCACTGCGCGCCCGGGTTGCCGAGGTTGGTGAGAAGTTCCCGGGCCAGGCGGGCGTGCCGGATCGCGTCGTCGGCGGTGAAGCAGCCGGCCGTGTTCGGCAGGATCGTGTACCGCGCCAGGTCGAGGTGGTCGAGGAGGTTGCGGCCCTGGGCGTCCACGAGTCGTTCCCGCCGCACGGCCACCGTCGTCACCTCGCACCCGCTGGCGGCGAGGCAGTCGCGCATCTGGCCGTAGTCGGCGTACTTGCCGGTGCCGGTGAACAGCCGGGATCGGAAGCGGAACGGGCCGATCACCAGCGGGTCGTCCGCCGGCGGGGCCGGGTCCGGTTGACCTCGACGGCCACCCGCCGCGGGTCGAGGCGGAGCCGGTCGAGAAGGTCGGAAACACTCGCCGCCTCGGGCAGTGTGTGCGGCTCCTGGTTGACGGTGATCTGCGGCATGGTCGGATCCCGGTCTGCGGCCCTACGAATCGCTCCCGCGTCCGTGCCATCATAGCAGTTCACGTAGCACCGGACCCACTTCGGATCAACATCCTCTTCCAGATCTCGGATGGGCGGGTCCAGGCACTCCTCGCTCGATCCGGGCGCCGTCGAGATGTGCGCTGTCTCGGAGGAAAATGACGGCCGTGCGCTAACAATCGGCTGGGAAAGGGCACTATAGGGGTGTAGGACGCGCCATGTCTGATGACCTCGATGCCCAGTTGGTCCGAATCCGGCAGACGCTGGTCGAAGTAGCCCACAGGTTTCTCCACGGGCAGCCCGGCCCGCCGCTGCCGCTCGACGCATCCGATTTTGTGCAGCAGGTGCTGCTGGAAGCGTGTCTGGAAAAGCTGGTGCGGGAATACGGCGAGGAGAAGGCGATCCGTAGCCTTATCAAGCACATCAAGTACGAGATTTCCCACGCCGTACGCCGCCAAGCCGCTGCCAAGCGGGACCGGGCGCGTGAGCGCCCGCTTGAAGCAGTCCCCGAGGAGGCGTTGAGCGACCGGCAGGCATCGCCGGTGGAGCGGGCCGAACGGAACGAGTTGTTGGCTCGGGTGGCGGCCGTCCTGCCCGATCTGCCCCCGGCCCAGCAGGAAGTCCTTCACGCCCATTTCTTCGAGGGGCTGTCGCTCGCCGAGATCGCGGCCCGGCGCGGTCGCTCGCGGGCGACGATTACGGTTCGATTCCAGCAAGGACTGGCGAGACTCAAGGAACGACTTCACTTGTCCGACGAGCCGTAACCGACCGGCAACGGACGCGGGTCCGCAGTGCGGGCGGCGCGAGGCGCGGTTCGTTGGGGCGACAGCAGTTCCGGTAGCGCTCGAAACAAGGCAACTGGGTGAAGGTCGGTAGACCGACGCCGGAGCGACACCCTCGCGGTGAGGGTGGCCGGTGGACCGGTCCGTCCGAATCATCAGGAGGTCTGTACAATGCGCAAGTGGACGATGACCCCGGCACTGAGCTTGGCCCTCTTGCTGGCCGTGTGCGGGGTGGCCCTGGCGGCGCTCGGCGACCAATTGACCTCGGAGTTTTTCGTCACGCTGGCGGACAATGAGGTGTCGAAGGCCGAGTGCTCGGCGCTTAAGAATGCCGCCAACAAGTGGATGATCTTCACCTGGTACACCAACAAGATCAGGGATCCTGGCAGGCCTGGCTTCCCTCACGTCCCGGCCGCCTTCAGTTGGGTGGCTCCCGGGTCGAACTTCAGCGAGCAGAATATCATGGTGGCTGCCAATTCCACTAGCCGGTCGTCATTTCGCAAGTCGCACGTTGTCATCAAGCAGTTCACTGGAAGCAGTTCACTGGCAACGTGTCCGTCGCCGGAACCGTGCACACGGCCAACGTATGGGCCGAGGACCCCTCCGTGGGTTACCAGGGGCAGATCGGGGATGACCTGATTGCGGGACTTGGGGACGTGAGCAATCCGGCCGTGTTGTTCTCCCACCGCTTGGAGTATTGTCCCGGGTCGCCCGAAGTGGTCAGCATCTGGACGTCGTGCGAGAATAACTCCGGCTTGCCTATCCGCGTCACCTTGCCGACGGGCCAGACGCTCGACTTGGATCACGGTGAAGGGTATTACCACGAATCCGACCCCGTGCCGTTCGACCCGTTCTACCAGACGGGCGGTTCCCTTACGATTGTCTTCTACCTCGATGACTATGAAGAATGGACGGAAGTGTACACGGCCAACTACTGGGCCCCGTGAGTCGCTGGATCGGTGGGCGGGCGGGCTCCGTGGCCCGCCCGCGGCTCTTGAGTACGGGAGGCACTGTGATGCTCGCTACGGTCGCATACGTCCTCTTACTCCTGGCACCGGCGGGGGGCGGCCAAGCGCCGCTGATTCCGCCGCCGGAGGGCTTGGTGCTGGACGCCGGAATTGGCGACGAAAACAATCCGGACATCGGGTTCGTCTCGGTGTGGGTGGACAAGGGCGGGAAGATCGGGGCGGTCATCACCGACACCATGACGAGCCGCCTCACGGACACGGGGCTGACGTACGCCCTTCGGCTAGGCGATAAGGGACTTCTTCCCAAAGCGGAAACGAAGGACGGCAAAGCGGTCCCGCAGTCGATGACCGCGGTGCGGACGACCCACCGCCCGGTGCGGCAAGTCACGGACATCATCGCTTACAGGGAAGCCAAGCGAGCAGAAGATTCCACGTTCACCGCCAACCGCTGGGGCGAGTCCGACCTGGGGATACGGAATGACGCCGGCCGCGGGGTGGACGCCAAGTTGATCGAGGGTGGTAAGAATGGCACCGTCCTGGTCCGCTGCGCCTGCGAGGTAACCGGCGACAAGGCAAAGGGGTACACCTACACCTACACGGTCGAGAACCTGACCGACAAGCCGGTCCGCTTCAAGTGGGCCGGGTTAGAGGGCGAGGTCGGGCCGAAGAAGACGTTCACCAGGGCCGAGCCGTCGAACGAGTTCACCTGGGAGGAGTCCGGGCTGGCGGAATTCGACTTCGGGGAAAAGCGGCAGTTCGCCATCCGGGCGAACGTGTGGGCGCGGCCGAAGTAAAGCGAGCCAAATTCGTCCCCAACCCCTGCCGGGTGGCCGGGTGGCCGGGGCGGAGTCTTCGACGCCCCGGGATTGACACCATCCCGGGGCGTCGAAGACTCCGCCCCGGCCACCCGGTCTTGTCAGAACGCTCGCCGTGGCGGTCCGCCCCATCGGCGATCTCGACCCACTTCGGCCGATCCATACATTACCCCTGAGACAACCACCCTCCCGGCAATTCGGCCATCGGGCCGCGTCCCGGCTCTCCCCACGTTTGCCCAGGGCAGACCGTGCCATGACCGCATCCCATTACGTCCCCAACACCCGCATCCCGACCCTCGTCTTCGACACCAGCCGCGCCGCCGTCCGGCACCTGGCCCTGCTCGTCGAGAGCCTGATCCGGCAGAACAACTCGGCCGGCCGGCCGACCGTCCTGGGGCTGCCGACAGGGTCCACCCCGGTCGGCCTGTACCGCGAGCTGATCCGCCTGCACAACGAGGACGAACTCGACTTCAGCCGGGTGGTCACGTTCAACCTCGACGAATACTACCCCATGCCGAAGGACGACCCGCACAGCTACAACCGCTGGATGTGGGAGACGTTCTTCGACCACGTCAACATCCAGCGGCACAACGTCCACATCCCCGACGGCACCATCCCGCCGGGACAGGTCGAGGACTACTGCGCGGCGTACGAGCAGAAGATCCGCCGGGCCGGGGGCATCGACCTGCAAATCCTGGGCATCGGCCGGACCGGGCACATCGGGTTCAACGAGCCGGGGTCCACGAGCACCAGCCGGACCCGGCTGGTGACCCTGGACCCGGTCACCCGCCGGGACGCCGCCAGCGGCTTCTTCGGCGAGGAGAACGTCCCGCAGCAGGCCCTGACCATGGGCGTCGGCACCATCCTGGAGGCCAAGAAGATCGTCACGCTGGCGTTCGGCGAGCACAAGGCCCTGATCGTCCAGAAGGCGGTCGAAGGCCCCGTCACTGACGCCGTCACCGCCAGCTTCCTCCAGCAGCACCCGGACAGCACGTTCCTCCTGGACGCGGCCGCCGCCGGCCACCTCGGGGCCGTCCGCCGGCCGTGGACGGTCGGGCCGGTGGAGTGGACGCCGGAGCGGACCCGCCAGGCCGTCATCTGGCTGAGCCTGAAGGTCGGGAAGGCCCTGCTGAAGCTCGACGAGAGCGACTTCCGCGAACACGCCCTCTACGAACTGCTCCGGGAGCACGGGCCGGCGGAGAAGCTCGGCCGGCGGGTGTTCGAGGACCGGAGTGACACCATCTGCGACGAACCGCTCGGCCCGGTCGAGCCGCCGGGGCAGCCGAAAACGGCCCTGATCTTCAGCCCGCATCCGGACGATGACGTGATCAGTATGGGCGGCACCTTAATCCGCATGGTCGAACAGGGCCATGCTGTTCACATTGCGTACATGACGTCGGGCAATATTGCGGTGTTTGATCACGACGCTTTACGCTTCGCAGATTATGTGACCGAGTTCAACCGGCTGTTCGAGATCGACCCCCAGCAGACCGAAGCCGTGACCAACCGCGTCCAGAACTTCCTGCGCACCAAAGCGAAAGGACAACCGGACTCCGACGACGTCCTCCGGGTCAAGGGGTTGATCCGGGAAACCGAAGCCCGGGCCGCGGCATTGGCATGTGGTGTGCCTTCCGATCAGTTGTCGTTCATGGACCTGCGGTTTTACCGGACCGGGACGATCGCGAAAGCCCCCATCCACCCGCAGGACATCGCCGACATCGTCGCCCTGCTGGAGCAGGTGCGGCCGGACCAGATCTACGTCGCCGGGGAGATGTCCGACCCCCACGGCACCCACCGGATGTGTGCCGAGGCCATCTTCCAGGCCGTCCGCGAGGTCGCCGGCCGCGGGCTGACGTTTGAGGTGTGGCTGTACCGCGGGGCGTGGGAGGAGTTCGAGCCGCACGAGTTGGAGCGGGTGGTGCCGCTCAGCCCGGCCCACCTGCTGCGGAAGCGCGAGGCCGTGTTCCGCCACCAGTCGCAAAAGGACCGGGCCATGTTCCCCGGCGGGGCCGACCGGCGCGAGTTTTGGCAGCGGGCGGAGGACCGGAACTTGCAAACGGCCAAGCTCTACGACGCCCTGGGGCTGCCGGAATTCTTCGCCCTGGAGGGCTTCGTCCAGTGGCGCGGGGAATGACACCGGCCGCAGCGGGGCGGCGGCCCGGGCGGCGGCCCCCGGGCGCGGTTTCGGTGGAGTGAGTCTCTCTTGATTCCCGACCTATGATGTGAGTGGCGGGGG
>JADMIO011283497.1_pt1 | contig 11673 bp, 6 predicted proteins | sample 8958161 | NCBI WGS metagenome assembly JADMIO01 (sample SAMN16585339, study PRJNA669376) | soil metagenome | isolation source: Crop rotation soil | place: USA: Cullars Rotation, Alabama | collected 2011
TGAAACCCACGTCGGGGCTGTCATTGAACGCGATGATCGAGCCGGCCAGGTCGCGGAAGTAACGCGTCTCCGGGATGGCCGGGTCGACCGGCGGCGCGTCGGGATCGGGCTCGAGCCGCAATTTTTCGAAACGGTTCTGTGGATTTTCAGCCGTCCCCCTTCCGCGAATCGACTGTGACACCTGCTGCATCAGGACGGAATGTACATCATGCAAGGATCTGTTTACATCGGAACGAGCGGTTGGTCGTACAAGCACTGGGGCGAGAAATTTTTCCCGCCCGGCATGAAGTCCGTCGAACAACTGGCCTTCTATGCCCGGCATTTCAACACCGTCGAGATCAACGCCTCTTTCTACCGGTTGCCCTTCAAGAACATGGTCAAGGGCTGGCATGACCGCGCGCCGGACGGATTTATTTTCGCGGCGAAGGGCCACCGTTTGATAACGCACTACAAAAAGCTGAAACACGTCGCCGCCAACACCGACACGTTTATCAACCGCATCAAGGGCTTGAAGGAGCACCTCGGCCCGCTGCTCTGGCAGTTGCCGCCGAATTTCACCGTGGATCCGCCCCGGCTCGACAAGTTCCTCGCGCGGCTGCCGCGAACCCTGCGCCATGCCGTCGAATTCCGCCATCCATCGTGGGTAACGCCGGAGGTGTTCGATATCCTCCGCAGGCACGACGTCGCGCACGTCAACCTGAGTTCCATGCGGATGCCGAGGGACCTGACCGTCACGACGGATTTCATCTACATCCGTTTCCACGGCCTGGCCGACGGCGGCCGGCACGACTACACGCGCGACGAACTCGCGCCGTGGCGCGACCACATCGCCGGCAACGTCCGGCATGGCCGCGCGGCCTACGCGTATTTCAACAACGACGGCAATGTCCGCGCGCCGAAGAATGCGGAGGAACTTCGCCGTATGGTCGAGCAAGCCACCGCCCATGCGCGCGCGGCCTAATTTTGGAGTGCGGTACGTAAGTACCGCTTTGGGAGGCGGACGTAAGTCCGCCAAGGGCTCTCGCCGCGCGCGGCACTCACGGGCCGCGCGAGAAAGCGGCGCTTTCGCGCCGCACTCCAAAATGCCTCTAAGCCAGCGCCGCACAGGCGGCCACATCGCCAGCAACGTCCGGCATGACCGCACGGCCTACGCGCATTTCAACCATGCGCGCGCGGCCTAGCCATCCTGATTTTGGAGTGCGGTACGTAAGTACCGCTTTGGGAGGCGGACGTAAGTCCGCCACGGACTCCGCGCGCGGCACTCACGGGCCGCGCGAGAAAGCGGCGCTAACGCGCCGCACTCCAAATTGCCTCTAAGCCAGCGCCGCACAGGCGACCACATCGCCAGCAACGTCCGGCATAGCCGCGCGGCCTACGGGTATTTCAACCATGCGCGCGCGGCCTAGCCATCCTAATTTTGGAGTGCGGTACGTAAGTACCGCTTTGGGAGGCGGACGTAAGTCCGCCACGGGCTCCGCGCGCGGCCCTCACGGGCCGCACCGCACTCCAAAATGCCTCTAAGCCAGCGCCGCATAGTCGGTCGCGTACGCGTTCGCGAGACGGTCCGCGTCGATCGCCATTTTGAGCGAGACGATGCCGTTCTCGTCCGACACGCGGCGCAGGTGCGACGGATTCCTTGTGGCTTCAACCTGGTCCTGCATCAGGCTGCGGAGGACCTCGCCGTACACTTCCATCTTCTCCAGGCCCGCGTTGCCCCGCAGGCAATAGCGGCCGTCGACTTCGTACGCCTTGTGCCGGCTCTGCACGCGGCGCTGGTCGCCCGTGTAACGCGCGACCTCTTCCACGTCCACGTTCGGGATGATTTCGCGAAGCCGGTTGAGTTGCGGGAAACCCAGGATCGCATCGATGCGGATCGACGTCGGCAGCCATTCGTACAACCGAATGTCGCCGCGCTCGCACAGGATCGTGAATTCCTGGCGGTCCATCCGCGCCGCCTGGTGGAACCCATGGTAGAAATTGACGACGACGTCCTCGCCATAGATGGCGGAGCAGTTCACCTGCTCGACGATTTCCGTGTTCGGGCGCAGCGTCCGCTGCCCCGAGACGACACGGCCTTCGCCGAACCACATCCGGTACAAATCGAAGAAGTGCACGCCGTGCTCGATAAAAATTCCGCCGCTGACCGGCGCCTTCCAGAACCAATGCCCCGGCCCGAGCGCCTCATCGGTCGCGTAGTTCTCGAAAATCGCGTGCAAGGGACGGCCGAGCAGGTTCTCCGTCAGGATGGTGCTGACCACTTCGCACAGCGGGTCGTAGCGCATGATAAAATTGACGCCGAGCACGCGGCCACGCTTGCGAGCGGCCTGCGCCATTTCGTGCGCGTCCTCCATCGTCGTGGCCAGCGGCTTCTCGCATAGCACATGCTTGCCGCGCTCCAACGCCTGCACGGCCAGGTCGTAGTGGGTGGAAGGCGGCGTGGCGATGTGAATAAAATCGATATCCCTGCTCTCGATGAGGTCCCTCGGCGAGGGCATGAACGTGAGGCCGTGCTCCTCCGCGACGCGGCGCGCCGCCTCCGGGTTCGCATCGGCCACGGCGACCGGCCGGATGTCGGCCATCCGGCTGTACTGCTCGAGGCTGAAACGTCCGAACGTGCCCGCGCCGATCAGGCCCAGGCGTAGCTGCTTCGGGTTCATGGCCGATCCTCCTCCGCGATCTCGTTGGCTTTCACAGCGAGGGCCAGCGCGGCACGGCCATCCTCGGCCGTCGCGCGCGGCGGCTGGCGGCTGTCTTCGATCCAGCGCAGGAAATCCCCCATGAGCGCGGCCAGTTCCGTCTCGTAGAGCCGCGTCTCGTCGCGCGTTACTTTCCAGTCGAGCCGCACCAGCGCGTCGACCGTCTCCTCATGGCCCCGCCGCAGGGCGCGTCGCGCATCGCCTTCGAACCGGCGAAGGACCGTGAGCTGCGCCTCGGGAAAATACGCGTGCAGCCGGGCCACGGACTCCTCGTCCAGCAGCGCCGTGATGCGGATGTCGCACGGGATCCAGCCGCGCAGCACGATCTCGCCGCGATCGAAAAGCAGCGTCCACTCCTTGCGGTCGAGCGGTACCGGCTGGTGGAACCCGTGGTAAAAACCCAGCACGGCCTGGCTGCCGTAACGGACTTCGCAGTCGGCCTGGTCCACGAGGTGCGAGCCGGGCCTCACCGTCTTGCGCGCGGAAATGACCTGGCCCTCGCCGAACAGCGAGCGGGCCAGGTCGAAAAAGTGAACGCCGTGTTCGATGAAGATGCCACCGCTGGCCTCTTCATCCCAGAACCAATGGTCCTCCGGCAGCGCCGCATCGCCGGCGCAGTTCAAGACCTGGCCGCGCAGGAAATCGCCCAGGATCCAATCGCGCACGAGGCGCAGGACGCCGTCCATCACCGGCGCGTACCGCATGATGAAATTGGTCCCGATGCGAAGCTTCTTCGCCCGCGCGGTGGCCAGCAGGTGGTCCGCCTCGGCAAGGTTGAGCGCGACCGGCTTTTCGACCAGCACATGCTTGCCCGCATGGAGTGCCATCATCGCGTGCCGGAAGTGCCGCGCCGGCGTGGTGGCGACGTAGGCGACGTCGACCGCGGGATCCGCGACCAGTTCTTCGAGGGAGGCGTAGACCCGGCCGCCAAACCGCCGCGCGAAGGTTTCGGCCTTGGAGGTCGTGCGATTGAAGACGCCCGCCATCTCGATCGCGTCGAGGCCGCGGTACGCGTCGGCGCTGAACGCCGCGAAGTCGCTCGCGCCGATCACGCCCAAACCAAAGGTCTTTTGTGAGGATGCCGCGCCCATGGGTTAACGTACGGCTGGATGACGACGGTGCAATAAATTCGCTGCCCCAACGCGTCGTGGCGCGCCTGGATGCGGCATTAATTGCGAGGTGAAATCATAATCTGTCCGGGGCACTCGCATTTGATCCGCGCGGTTGGGACCGCGACTGTTTCAAAAAGCGCCGACCTATGCTTCGTTTCGATGCCACCTCAACCAGACCCCGGTCCCATCCGAGGTCGGGCAGCCCGACCTCCGTCTACAGACTCCAGCTCAACCGGCACTTTACGTTTTCAGCCGCGCTGCCCGTCCTGGCGTACTTGAAAGAACTCGGCGTCGATGCCGCGTACTGCTCGTCGTACCTGCAGGCCGTCGAGGGCAGCCTGCACGGCTACGACGTGACCGACCCGGGCCGGATCAATCGCGAAATCGGCAGCGAGGCGGACTACGAAGCCTTCTGCGCGACGTTGCAGCGGCTCGGGCTCGCGCAGGTGCTGGACGTCGTGCCGAACCACATGGGCATCAGCAGCGCCGGCAATGCCTGGTGGATGGACGTCCTGGAGAACGGGCGCGCGTCGATCTATACGGATTTTTTCGATGTCGACTGGGAACCCGTGAAGGACGAAATCCACGGCAAGATTCTCTTCGCGATCCTCGGCGACTACTACGGCACGGTACTGGAGAACGGCGAGATCCAGGTTGCGTACGACGACGGCCGCTTCACGCTTCGTTACGGCAGCCACGTTCTGCCCGTTGCGCCGGATACCTATCCGCTCCTGCTCCCGGAAAGTGCTGACGATGTGGCCGCTGCCTTTCGCGCCCTGCCCCCGCGGAGTGAGAGCAGCGCGGAACGCAGGTCCGAGCGCCACGGCCTGAAGCAGGAAGCGCAGCGGCGGCTCGCCGCGCGTGTGCGCGAATCGGATGACCTGCGCCGCGGCATCGAACACCGCCTTCGCGCCGTCAACGGCCGCAAGGGCGACCCGCAGAGCTTCGACGAACTCGACCGCCTGCTGAACGAACAGTCCTACCGGCTCGCCTACTGGCGCGTCGCCTCCGAAGAAATCAATTACCGGCGCTTCTTCGACATCAAGGAGCTGGCGGCGCTGCGGATGCAGGACCGCCGCGTGTTCGACGCGTACCATGCGCTGATCTTCCGCCTCGTCGGCGAAGGCAAGATCCAGGGCCTGCGCATCGACCATCCCGACGGGCTCTACGATCCGCCGGCTTATTTTGCCGCGCTGCAGGACGCCTATCGCTCCGTCTCCCGCGCGCCCGCGGAAGGCGAATCCCAGGACACGCCGCTCTATGTCGTCGTGGAAAAAATCCTCGAGGCCGACGAGAAGCTGCCCGACGACTGGCCGGTCCACGGCACCGTCGGTTACGAGTTCATGGCCTCGCTGAACGGACTGTTCGTGAAGACGGAAAACCGCCGCGCCATGACGCAGGTCTACCAGGCGTTCGTCGGGCGCGGAACGGATTTCGAGGAGCTGCTCTATCGCGCCAAGCTGTTCATCTGCGCCGTGCGCGTGCCGAGCGAAATTGCCGCGATGGGACACCGCCTCGACCGGCTTTCCGAACAGAACCGCCGCTTCCGCGATTTTACCCTGAACAACCTCACCCACGCCTTGCGCGAGACGATCGCATGCTTCCCGGTGTACCGGACCTACCTCTCGCCGCGCACGGAGAAGGCGAGCGAACGCGACGCGCGCTACATCCGGCTCGCCATCGCGCGGGCGCGGAGCCGCGCGCCCTACGTCCACGGCGCCGTGTTCGATTTCCTGGAGCGGGTGCTGCTCCTCCAGTTCGACGACACCATGGGCGCGGAGGAACGGCGCATGTACGTCGATTTCGCGCTCCGGTTCCAGCAGTTGACCGGACCCGTGATGGCGAAGGGCTTCGAGGACACGACGCTCTACATTTATAACCGGCTGCTTTCGCTCAACGAGGTCGGCTCGGATCCGCATCGTTTCGGCACGACACCGCGGCAGTTCCACCAGGCCAACCGCGAAAGGCTGGAGCGCTGGCCGTTGTCCTTCCTCGCCACCTCCACGCACGACCACAAGCGAAGCGAGGATGTGCGCTGCAGGATCAGCGTCCTCTCCGAAATCCCGGCCGAATGGAAAATCCGCGTCGCGCGCTGGTCCGCCATGAACCTTCCCCACAAGACCACGATCGCGGGGCGGCTCGAGCCGGACGCCAACACGGAATACTTCATTTACCAGACGCTGATCGGCGCATGGCCGGACGAGCCGCTGAACGAGCAGACCGGGCCGGCCTGGCGGGAGCGCATCCGCACTTACCTCGAAAAGAGCGTGCGCGAAGCCAATGTCAAAACGGCCTGGGTCGCGCCGAACGAAGCCTACGAGGCGGCGGTCCATGGCTTCGTGGATCGGCTGCTGGCGCCGGACCCTCATCCGTTCCTGGATGATTTCCTGCCCTTCCAGCAACGCATCGCGGCATGCGGCCGCTGGAATTCGCTTTCCGCGCTCGCGCTCAAGATCGGGTCGCCGGGCGTGGTGGACACCTACCAGGGCTGCGAGCTCTGGAACTACACGCTGGTGGACCCGGACAATCGCCAGCCGGTCGACTACGAAGAACGCGCGCGGGCGCTTCAGCAGGTCAAGAGCGCAACGGACGTGAGCGCCCTCATCGGCGCGCCGGGCGGCTTGCTGAAGCTTTATCTCGTGTGGAAAGGACTCACCTTTCGAAGGGAGCATCCCGAACTTTTTCTCGACGGCGCTTACATCCCGTTGTGGGCCGAAGGCGAGCGGCGTGGAAACGTCGTTGCGTTTGCGCGCAAGACGCGGCGCGAAGTCATGGTTGTCCTCGCCGCGCGCTTTTTCGCGTCGCTCCTCGAGGGAGGCCGCGCCGCGCCGACCGGACCCGAAGCCTGGGGCGATACCACGGTACGCCTGCCGCGGCAGGTCAAAGCGCGCGGTTGGGTCGATCTCCTCACGGGCCGCACCTTTCCCAAAGTGACGTCGCTCGCGTTGCGGGACGTCTTTCACACCCTGGGCACGGCCGTGCTCGTTGGAAAGGAACATGCATCATGAGCGAACCGATCAAAACCCTTCCCGGCAAACCGTTCCCGCTCGGCGCGACCTGGGACGGGTTCGGCACCAACTTCGCGATCTATTCGGAGCACGCGACGAAAGTGATCCTGTGCCTCTTCGACAGCCCGGGCGCCGAAAAAGAGTCCGTCCGCATCCAGCTTCCCTTCCGCACGCACTACGTCTGGCATGTGTACCTGCCTGACATTCAGCCCGGCCAGCTCTACGGCTACCGCGTGCACGGACCGTATGAGCCGGCGAATGGACATCGCTTCAATCCGCGCAAGCTGCTGCTCGACCCGTACGCGAAGTGCATCGGGCGCGACGTGAAATGGTCGGAGGAACTGTTTGGCTACACGCTCGGCCACGCCGACGCGGACCTCTCGCGCGATGAACGCGACAGCGCGGCGTTCGCGCCGCTGGCCGCGGTGGTCAATCCCACGTTCGACTGGAAAAATGCGGCGGCCCCGGACACCGGCTGGCAGGACACGCTCATCTACGAGGCGCACATCAAGGGCCTCACGCAGTTGCATCCCGAGGTCCCCGAGGAACATCGCGGGACCTACCTCGGCTTGTGCTCACCCGCAGTCACCCGCCATCTCAAGCGGCTCGGCGTCACCGCGGTCGAAATCATGCCGGCGCATTACCACATCGATACGCGCCAGGAGCGGCCGAACTACTGGGGCTACGACACGCTCGGCTACCTCGCGCCGGACCCGCGCTTCGTCGCCGGCGGCGACCCGCTCGCCGCCGTCATCCAGTTCAAGACCATGGTCCGCTGCCTCCACGCCGCAGGCATCGAGGTGATCCTCGATGTCGTCTACAACCATACGGCGGAAGGCAACCAGCTCGGGCCGACGCTGTCGCTGCGCGGCGTGGACAACGCGCACTACTACCGGCTCTCGAGCAAGGACCCGCGCTACTACGACGACTTCAGCGGCTGCGGAAATTCCCTCAACATGCGGCACCCGGCCGCGCTGCGCCTCGTGATGGACAGCCTGCGCTACTGGGTCCTGGAAATGCACGTGGATGGATTTCGTTTCGACCTCGCCGCCGCGCTCGCGCGGGAGCTGGAGAGCGTCGATCGCCTCAGCACCTTCTTCGACATCATCCACCAGGATCCCGTGCTCTCGCAGGTGAAGCTGATCGCGGAGCCGTGGGATGTCGGCGTGGGCGGCTACCAGGTCGGCAACTTTCCCGCCGGCTGGGCCGAGTGGAACGGGCGTTACCGCGACGCGATGCGGCGTTTCTGGAAGGGCGAAGGCACGGCCATGGGCGAGATGGCCTCGCGCATCTGCGGCAGCAGCGATCTCTACGGCCAGGGCGGCCGGCACCCGCACGCGAGCATCAACTTCATCACCAGCCACGACGGGTTTACGCTGGAAGACCTCGTCAGCTACAACGGCAAACACAACGAGGCGAATCTCGAAGACAACAGGGACGGCGACAACAACAACCTCAGCTTCAACTACGGCGAGGAAGGGGCGACAGGCAACGCCGTGATCCAGTCGATCCGCTGGCAGCAGAAACGGAATTTCATCGCCTCACTCTTCCTCTCGCTCGGCGTGCCCATGTTGCGCGGCGGCGACGAACTCTCCCATACACAGCGCGGCAACAACAATGCGTATTGCCAGGACAACGACATCAGCTGGCTGAATTGGGACCTCGCCGACTCCGGCAAGCGGACGTTCCTGGAATTTGTCGTCGCGATGGCGCAGATCTGGCGGTCGCAGCAGGTCTTTCACCGCAAGACGTTCTTCCAGGGCCGCAAGATCCGCGGCTCCGAGATCAAGGACATCTCCTGGTTCGCGCCGAACGGCGAGGAAATGTCCGACCAAACGTGGGACGATCCGCACACGCTCTGCTTCGGCGTGCGCTACGCGGGCGACGCCGGGACGGATGTCGACGAGTACGGCGACCGTGTGCACGGCTCGACCGTCGTGTTGATCTTCAACGCGCACGATAACCCGATCGAGTTCCACGTGCCTGCGGCCGTGACCGGCCACTACTGGGAATGCGTGCTGGATACGAGCGATGGCGGACGCCAGGGCAAGGGGTTCGATTCGAACAACATCTATTCCATGAACGCGCGCTCGACCGTGCTGCTCGTCATGAAATCATGAACGCCCCCGCCCCAGCCCTCGGCGCCACGCCGCTGCCCGGCGGGAAGGGCGTCCGGTTCCGCGTCTGGGCGCCGCGCTGCTCCGGCGCGCGGGTCGTCCTGCTGCGCGGGAAAAAGGAAACGGCCTTCCCGCTGCAACAAGGCGAGCGCGGCTATTTCACCAACGACGTGACGGCAGCGCGGGCCGGCGATCTGTACTTCTACGAGCTCGACGGCGACAAGCGCCGGCCCGACCCGGCGTCGCTTCACCAGCCGCAGGGCGTGCATGGCCCGTCGCAGATCATCGACCTGGACCGCTTCCTCTGGCGCGATGCAAGCTGGCGCGGCGTCGCGCGCGACGACCTGGTCCTTTACGAATTGCACATCGGGACCTTCACGCCGGAAGGAACGTTCGAGGCCGTTATCGGGCGGATTCCCTACCTCAAGGCGCTGGGCATCACCTGCGTCGAGATCATGCCTGTCGCGCAATTTCCCGGCGCGCGCAACTGGGGCTACGACGGCGTCGGCCTTTTCGCCGCGCAGCATTCCTACGGCGGTCCGAAAGGATTGCGCCGCCTCGTCGATGCGTGCCATCGCGCGGGCCTCGCCGTCGCGCTCGACGTCGTCTACAACCACTTCGGCCCGGAAGGCAACTACCTCGCGGACTTTGGTCCGTATTTCACGGCGAGATACAAAACGCTGTGGGGCGCCGCGGTGAATTACGACGACGCGGGCAGCGATGAAGTCCGGGCCTTCGTGATCGCCAATGCCTGCCATTGGGTCGCGAACTTCCACATCGACGTCCTGCGGCTCGATGCCGTGCACAGCATCTACGACACCGGCGCGTATCACATCCTCGCGGAACTGAACGACGCCGTGCAGCGCCTCGCGCGGAAGCTTCGCCGCATCGTGCACGTCATCGCGGAGAGCGACCTGAACGACGCGCGCGTGGTTCGTCCGCGCCAGCGCGGCGGGCACGGACTCGCCGCGCAGTGGAGCGACGATTTTCATCACAGCGTCCACTCCGTCCTCACGGGCGAGCGGCAAGGCTACTACGAGGATTTCGGGCGAATCGGCGACATCGCCGACGCGATGAAGAAGGGCTTCGTTTACGACGGACGCTATTCCGTCCTTCGCAAACGACGGCATGGCGGACCGGCCACCGACCTTTCGCCCCGTCAGTTGGTGGTCTGCACGCAGAACCACGACCAGGTGGGCAATCGCGCGCTGGGCGAACGGCTTTCGGCGCTCGCGACGTTCGAGCAGGAGAAGATCGCCGCCTTCCTGCTGCTGCTCAACCCGAACGTGCCGCTTCTGTTCATGGGCCAGGAGTATGGCGAGACGGCGCCGTTCCAGTACTTCGTCGATTTCGGCGACGCGGAGCTGCGCGAAGCGGTGCGCAAGGGCCGGCGCGAGGAGTTTGCCGCGTTCGGATGGACCCGCGTGCCGGATCCATCGGCGCCTGATGCGTTCGAGGCCTCGCGATTGAACAGGAACCTGCTGCACCGTCACGCTCACGCGCAACTGCTCACGCTGTACCGCGATCTCCTGCAATTCCGCAAAAGGAAATTCGCGGGCACGCGGGTCCTGGAAGCAGCCGCCGACGAAGAAGCCCGGACGCTGCTGGTTCGCTATCCACGCCGCCAGCTGCTGCTCGTGTCCTTCTCGGATCAGCCGCAGGCTTTTGCCGTCCGCTCGTTTGCGCCGCTGCTTTCCAGCGACGCGGCGCGGTACGGCGGACAGGCGCAAGCCCTGCGGCCCGCGGGCGGGCGTGTGACGCTGCCGCCGCATACCGCGGTGTTCGGACAAGGGGGAACGTCTACCGCACGACTTCCGCGATCGACGAGCACAGGTACTCGACGTTCGCGTGCGTGATGCCGGCGACGTTGATGCGTCCCCCGCCCACGATGTAGATCGCCTTCTTCTCGCGAAGGAATTTCACCTGTTCGTCGTTCAGGCCGCTGAAGGAGAACATGCCCTTCTGGCGGATGATAAAGCCGTAGTCGCCCGGCACGCCGTGCTTCTTGAGCTGTTCGACGAACAGGCCGCGCGTTGACGCGATATGTTCGCGCATCGCCGTGAGCTCGCCCATCCACTGCTCCTTCAACTTCGCGTCGCCGAGGATCTTCGCGACGATCAGGCCGCCATGCGCCGGCGGATTCGAATAGTTCACGCGGATCGCGATCTCGACGTTGCTGAACGTCGTCTCGGCCTGCTTGGCATCAGCCGCGAGCAGCGTGAACGCGCCGGTGCGGTCCTGGTAGAGGCCGAAGTTCTTGGAGAACGAACTGGCGACGAGCAACTCGGGGCACTTCGCGGCCAGGGCGAGGAGTCCCGCCCGGTCCTGTTCGAGCCCTTCGCCGTAGCCCTGGTAGGCAAAATCCAGGAAGGGAAGGAAGCCGCGCGTCGAGGCGATGGCCGCGACTTCGTTCCACTGCTCGGGGCCCAGGTCCACGCCCGTCGGGTTGTGGCAGCAGGCGTGGAGCAGGACGATGTCGCCCGCGGGAATTTTTTCCAGCGACTCGCGCATCTTCGGGAAGTCCAGCGCCTTGGTCGCGGGATTGTAGTACGCGTAGTCGGCGACCTTGAGGCCCGCGGCGGAGAAGATGCCCTTGTGGTTGGCCCACGTCGGGCTGCTCATCCACACCGTGGCGTTCGGGAAAAACTTTTTCAGGAAGTCGGCGCCGACGCGCAGCGCGGCGGTTCCGCCCGGCGTGTGCGCCGTGCGGACGCGGCCGGCTTTGACGGCGTCATGGCCC
>JADMIO010871571.1_pt1 | contig 11672 bp, 10 predicted proteins | sample 8958161 | NCBI WGS metagenome assembly JADMIO01 (sample SAMN16585339, study PRJNA669376) | soil metagenome | isolation source: Crop rotation soil | place: USA: Cullars Rotation, Alabama | collected 2011
GCGACTTCAAGTCACGTGAATTCCAAGCTTCGGATCCCACTGTGCTGGAAAGACGACGCGAGAGCGCCGCCGCGCTGCAGGAGCTCGCCGAGAAACCGGCCGCGCTCGCGGCGTCGATCGCCGCGCTCGCGCCGCGCGCGTCGGAGGGCCCGCTCGACGGCGATGCGCTCCGCACCGTCGAGCGACCCGGCGTGCGCTGCGTCCTCCTCCGCGACGCCACCGTGCGCGGCGACGTCTTCTCTCGCGCCGACGGCACGAAGCGATCGAGCGCGGCCATCGCGCGCGCGCTCGACTCGAAGGAGAGCGAGGTGCGGCTCTCGCGACCCGAGGCCGCCGAGATCGGCCTCCCGGCACGCACGGCGGTCGCCGCGCTCCGCACGTTCGAATGGCATTCGCATCCATACGACGTCGCCGTCGTCACCAGCGCCGCGAGCGAGCGCGATCGCGAGCAGCGCGCGCAGTGGCGGCTCGTCTTGTCGATCCTCCTCGGATCAGGGCTCGTCGTCGGGTTCGGCGTCGCAGCGCTCCGCCGGCAGCGAAAGGAGCTCGATCTCGCACGCGAGCTCGAGGTCGCCGCTGTGGCACGCGAGCGCGACGAGCAGCTCGCGCGGGGCGCCAAGCTGGCGACGCTCGCCGCGCTCGCGACGGGCATCGCGCACGACGTGTCGACGCCGCTCGGCGTCATCGTCGGACGCGCGGACGCGATCGCGTCGAACGACGGCGGCGATCCGAAGACGAAGCGCGCCGCCGCGATCATCCTCGAGCAGAGCGAGCGCATCGCAGGCACCGTGCGCGGGTTCCTCGGGCTCGCGCGAGGAACGACGCCGCCGCTCGTCCGCGCCGCGCCCGACGAGATCGCGACACGCGCAGCCACGCTCACCGAGCACCGCTTCGAGCAGGCGGGCGTTCACTTCACGATCGACGCCGCGCGCGATCTGCCGCGCGTCGCGTGCGATCCGAACCTGTTCGAGCACGTGCTCGTGAACCTGCTCCTCAACGCATGCGAGGCCGCAGGCCCGGGCGGCAACGTCGAGCTCTCCGTCACGTCGAAGGACCAACGCGTGTCGTTCGCCGTCACCGACGACGGCCCGGGCATCGACGACGACGCTGCACGCCGCGCTGTGGAGCCGTTCTTCACCACCAAGCCGAAAGGCACCGGCCTCGGCCTCGCCATCGCAAACGAGATCGCACAGCACCACAACGGAACGCTCGCGATCGCGCGACGTGACGGAGCTCGAGGCACGATCGCGGTCGTGTCTCTCCCGGAGGCGCGTGATGCCTGATCGGATCATCGTCGTCGACGACGACCTCGCCATGGCCGAGACGATCGCCGACGGGCTCACGGAGCGCGGATACGAGGCGATCGCGCTGTCGTCGAGCAAGGACGCCGCCGCCCGCCTCGCGGCAGAGCCGTTCGATGCGCTCGTCACCGACATGCGCATGCCCGCCGTCGACGGCCTCGGCCTCCTCGCGATCGCCAAGAAGCACGCGCCTGGGTCGGTCGTGATCGTCATGACCGCGTTCGGCGCGCTCGATTCGGCGATCGAGTCGATCCGGCAGGGCGCGTACCACTACCTCACGAAGCCGTTCAAGGTCGACGAGCTCGCGCTCTTCCTCGCGCGCGGCCTCGACGAGGTGCGCGTGCGACGGCGCGCGAATGAGCTCGAGCGCGCGCTCGCCGATAGGTTCGCGTTCGGATCGCTCGTCGGCGGCAGCGCGGCGATGCAGGCCGTGTTCGAGCTGGCGGAGCGCGTCGCGGATGCGTCGACGCCGCTCCTCATCGTCGGCGAGACCGGCACGGGCAAGAGCATGCTCGCGCGCGCGATCCATGCGCGATCGAGCCGCGCGCGCGCGCCGTTCGTGACGATGAGCATGAGCGCCGTGCCGGAGAACCTTCTCGAGAGCGAGCTCTTCGGGCACGTACGCGGCGCCTTCACTGGCGCGACCGCGCATCGTCGCGGCCTCATCGAAGAGGCCGACGGCGGAACGCTCTTCCTCGACGAGATCGGCGAGATGCCGCTCGCGCTGCAGGCGAAGCTCCTCGACGTCCTCGAGCGACGCACCGTGCGCGCGGTCGGCGCGAACGCCGAGAAGACGATCGACGTCCGCTTCGTCGCCGCGACACATCGCGATCTGCGAGCGCGCGTGAGCGAGGGCGCTTTCCGCGAGGATCTCCTCTATCGGCTCGACGTCGTCACGATCGAGCTCCCGCCGCTTCGGCATCGCAAGGGCGACATCCCCGCGCTCGCCGACGCGTTCCTCGCCGAGTCGCGCGCGAAGAACCCACGCTCCCCCGTCGAGCGCCTCGGGCAAGACGTCGTCGAGCGCCTGCTCGCGCATCCGTTTCCAGGGAACGTCCGCGAGCTCGCGCACGTCGTCGAGCGAATCGTCGTGCTCGGTCGTGCGGCCGAGGCGGATGCGAGCCTCTTGCCCTCGTCGGTCGGCGCGCCTTCGCCGGATGCGATGCGCTTCTCGGGGCCCGTTCGTCCACTTCGCGACGTGCAGCGCGCGTACGTCGCGTGGGCGGTGGAAGAGCTCGACGGGAAGAAGACGCTCGCGGCCACACAGCTCGGGATCGATCCGAAGACCCTCGCCAAGTGGCTGTCCGATCCGGAAAAGTAGAAATATTCGTTATAGTAGACATGATTCCATCTTGACGAACACGCGACCGACGGGCAGATCTTCTCCATGGAGAATGCTCGTTCGTTCCTCGCCGTCATCGTGTCGATCGCCTTCCTGGCGATCGCATGTGGCGGCGACGACGACGCGCGCCCCGTGCCTCGCGACGCCGGCATCGCGGACGCGGCCAAGGAAGGCGGCTCGCCATGAAGCGCGCCGCGATCGTCATCGCTCTGCTGCTCGCCACGACGCGCGCCGCCGCGCAGACCGCGCCGGAAGAGACTCCGCCGCCGCCGGTCGTCGAGCCTCCTCCTCCTCCTCCTCCTCCTCCTCCTCCGCCGGCGGAGCCGCCGCCCGCCGAGCCTCCGCTCGCGGGCTTCCACAACGGGCTCTTCTACCTTCGCGATCGGAACGACGTCTTCCGCCTCTACGTGATGGGCCGCGTGCACGCCGACGCGATCACGTATCTCGGGCCCGGCGTCGCCAAGCTTCCGGCCGACGGCGCGCTGAAGTCCTCGCTCCAGATCCGTCGCGCGCGGCCGGAGATCGGCGGCGAGTTCTTCGAGCACTGGCAGTGGTCGCTGTCGATCGATCTCGCGCCGACCGCGAACGACAACCCGGCGGCGAAGACGTCGTCGCGCAATTGCTCCGTCGACGCGTCGACCGGCGCGCAGACCTGCACCGACGCCACGAACCCCGTCGAAGCGCCGCTCCAGAAGCCGGGCGTCACCGACGCTTTCGTGAACTACGGCCCGACCTCGTGGACGAACTTCCAGATCGGCCAATACCTGATCCCGTTCACGCTCGAGAACCGCGTGAGCGACAACACGACGCCGTTCCTCGAGCGCACGATCGTCTCGCGCGGTCTCGGCACGCCGTTCACGCGCGACATCGGCGCGATGTTCTGGGGTCAGGATCCCGGCGGCCACCTCTACTACACGATCGGCGCATACAACGGCGACGGCGCGAACCGCACGAACGCCGACAGCCGCTTCGACGTCATCGGGCGTGCGTTCGTGCGCCCGCTCGTGACCGACAAGCACTCGCTCTTCCAGTACGCGCAAGCCGGCTTCTCCGCGCGCTACGGCTCGCGCGATCCGAAGCTCGTCGGCTACGACGTCCCGTCGCTGACGACGCAGGGCGGCTTCCCGTTCTGGAAGGGCACGTACAAGGACTCGCTCGGCAGGACGACGCACATCATCCCCAGCGGCGATCAAGGCGCGGTCGGCTTCGATCTCCACATCCCGATCGACGGCTTCGACGCGACATGGGAGCTCGTCTATCTCTCGGAGAACACGCGCGAGGCCGTCGACGGCTACCAGCTCTCGCCGTTCACCGAGCGCCTCACGCAGCTCTCCGGATTCGCGACGTACGTCATCGCGGGCTACTGGATCTTCGGCTCACGCGACATCATCGGGCCGATCAGCTACGGCAAGCCGCATCACGTCGATCTCACGACGCCGCAGAAGCCCGCGCAACGCGGCCTCCAAGCGCTGGCGAAATACGAACGCCTGCACCTCACCTACTCCGGCGCGCGCTCGGGCGAGCTCGATCCGAAGACGCCGATCGGCGACATCGACATGTGGTCGCTCGCGTTCGGCTTGAACTTCTGGGCGACGCGCCATCTCCGCGTCGGGCTGAACTACACCTATTACGACTTCCCCTCGAGCACGACGTCGCAGACGTCGAACCAACGCGCAAACGCGCCGGCGCAGCTCCTCGCGAAGGGCGGCGGCGACGACGACGCGCGCGAGCAAGGTCACACGCTCCACGAATTCCAATTGCGCGTCGGCGTGCAGTTCTGAATCAGCCGCCGTCGGTGCACACCGACAGCCACGCGGGTGCGCCCTTCGGATCGAGCGGCTGGCACTGCTCGCCCGAGGGGCAGCCGCCGTGGCCCGGCGTTCCGGTGATCGAGCCGGCGTCGAACGGCGTCACCGCGCCCGGCGTGAGGCACGCGTAGTGACACACACCGCCGTCGCCGACGGTCAGACAGATGAGGCCGTCGGCGCAGTCGTTCGCGAAGCCGCACGCGGCGCCGTTCGGTTTGTTGAACGACGAGAGGCAGCCGGTCGTTCCGAGCTTGTCCTCGACGAGACAGATCTCGCCCGCCTTGCACGGCTCGATGCCGAACGGCACGCAGCGCTGTTGGTAGCTGCACGTCTGATAGAGCTCGTTGCCCTTGTCGTCGACGATCGTGAGATCGCACGCGCCGCTGATGCCTTCGGGCTGGCTCTTGCCGCACTCGACGTCGTCGCCCTTGCAGCACGCAGGCGAGCAGCGTCCCGTCTTCGGACCGCCGTCGGTGCACGCGTTGCCGATGCACGAGAGGCCCGGCAGACACGGGTTCGCCGTCGTCGACGGGCAGCACGCTTCGCCCATCTGGAGCTGCTCGCTCCCCTCGATCGGGAAGCACTTCGTCGAAGACGCGCCGTTCTTGTCGCTGACGACGACGCACTCCTGCCCGCCCGGACAGTTCTGCGAGACGATGTCGCAATCGCCCTTCACGACGGAGCAGTTGCCCGGACGACCCGAGTCGATTCCCGGCGGCGGTGGCGGCGGCGGCGGATTCGTTCCGCTCTCCTTGCCGCCGTCCGGCTTCGGACCGCCCTCACCTTCGCCGTTCGTGACGCCGCTCGACTCCGACGAGCTGCACGCGCCGATCGCGATGCCGAGGTTCGTGACGACGGCGGCGGCGGCGACGAAGAGCGCGACGCGACGGAAAGCAAAGCGAGGTCTCATGCGCTGAACCATACCCCTCACGGGCCCGTGATGCACATCACGCGCACCGCGCCCTCGAAGCCGTACCCGGAGCCGGTTCCGGCCCCACATTTCTCGTCGCCCTTCTGCAGCACCGCCGGGTCGAGCGCGCCGCATGCGCTCTGCTCTGCGGCGGTCATCGCCTTGCACGCGGTCTTCGGCGCCGCTTGCTCGCACTTGTAATAGGCGTTGTTGTCGGCGCAGTCGGCGCACGCGTAGAACGAGCAGTCGAGCGCGTTCTGTATCGCCTTGCCGCACGACGCGCTGCCCGTCACGAGCTGGTAGCAGCCGCCTTGGTTGATGGTGACGGCCTGCGCGCCGCCGCCGGAGTCGACCTCGGGCAGCGGTCCCCACGGCGGATTGTTCACGTCCGTGAAGATGCATGATGCACATTGTTTGGAGACGGCCTTCTTCAGGTCGTCGTCGCTCATCGCGTTCGGCACCGCGGCGACGAGCGCCTGGAGCTCCTCTTCCGTGCACGCGCCGATCTTCGGCGCGGCGGCGGTCTCGTACGGAAGATCCGCGCTCGTGATCGGATCCGTCGTCGGGCACTGACCGCCCGGCGGATCGGGCGGCGGGAAGTCGTCGGTGTCCGTCGGCGTCGGCGGCGGACGCGGCGGCTTCGGGATCGACGTCGTGGTCGTCGTCGGCGACGGACCGACGCCGTTGGTCGTCGTCCCGATCTTCCCTCCGCACGCGAAGAGCAACGCGAGCGCGACGCCCGCCCCCACCATCAGCGTCCTTCGCATGCCCATCAGTCTGCACTTACAGTGCCCAAATGCGAAGAGGGCGGCTCCTCTCGGAACCACCCTCTAGGCAATCATCATTCGGGAGCAGCGTCGGCGGCCATCAGCTGCTGCGCAGTCTCGAAGACCTTGCGTCCAGTTCCTGCCTGGACGCGCGGTGCATTCGGCTGCGCTTTCGGTGGCGCCGACGAGTACTCCTTCGCAGGCCCTTTCTCTCTGTCCTCTTCGACGCACCGCCCGCACGAAGCGAGCGGCGCGACGATGAGAACGAGCGGAAGGAGCTTTCTCAGCCGCCCGTGAGGCCCGTGATGCACTGGACGCGAACCGGTCCTTCGAACGTGTACTCGGTCTTGCTGCCGTCCGGACGCGTATCCGGCTCGCAGTCAGCCGCGACGGTGTCGAGCTGAGACTGCTGGACGCCGGCGCACGCCGTCTGGATCGACGCTGCAATCGCCTTGCACGCGCCCTTCTCGGCCGCCGTGAAGCAGTTCTGGAGCTGCGTCGACGTCGGGTTCGCCGGGCAGGCGTCATCGAAGCATGCGGTGAACTTGCAGTCCTCGAGGTTCTGCAGGGCCTTGCCGCACGCGTTGTTCTTCAAGCCGAGCGCGTAGCAGCCACCGACGTTGACGGTGACGGCCTGGTTGCCGGCCTTCGGATCGTTGACCTCGGGGAGCGGGCCCCAGGGCGACTTGGTCGCGTCGGTGAAGACGCACTTCGAGCACGCGCCAGCGGCGCCGCCCGTCATGACGGCCTTGAGGTCGTCGTCGGTCTTGACCGAGCCGGCCTTGATCGCGGCGGCCATCGCCGTGATGTCCTTCTCGTTGCACGCGTTGAGCGACGGCTGCGCCGGGTCCTCCCACGGGAGCGACGCTGCGTCGATCGGCGTGGTCGGGGGGCACCCGGTCGACGGTGCGTCGTCGCCACCGCCGTCATCCGTCGGCGGCGGGTTGACCGGCGGCGGCGCCGGCTTCTTGCCGTCGGGCTGGGCATCGCCACCACCCGTCGTGCTGCTGCTGCTGCTCGAGCAGCCGGCCGCCGTGGTCGCCACCATGATGCCGGTGATGGCGGTGAAACTCGCAAGTGCGAACAACTTCTTCTTATCCATCTGCCTCGCCTCCTACAAACAACGCGACCAGCGCGCCAAAGCTAGCAACGCGGAACGTTCTTTTTTTTCGAGCCTTGCCCGCGCTTTCAGGCGACGGGGCCCGGGCGAAGGCGCGCGCACGCTACCGTCCGACCGATCCCTCGTCAAGTGTTAGTGCGGAGCTAGGCTGGTCTAGTGAGCACCCATGACAGTCGATGCAGAGTGTTAGTTTCCTAACACGGATGCAGGCGTTCCCTGGTCAGCGGCGTTTCCGCCGTCGATCGGGAGAGATTCGTTGGAATTCCGTCGACCCTGTACCGACCCGACGCGTGGGCTGGGGTTCTCCTTGATGCGGGCCCCCGCGTCACTGACGAGCGGCGACGTTGTGCAACGTGCGTGCCTTGGCTACGACGAGGAAGACCGCCGCGAGCAGGAGCACGAGCTGAGTTTTTCCACAGCGCTCGCTCCATCGATGCGCGGTCTCGAGCGCGAGCCCGAGATCGCCGAGCCCGCGGATGGCGCCGCCGCGATGGAGATCGGCGATGCGCGGCGAGAGAAACGCGCCCTGCACGATCGCGAGCGCGCCGGCCAGGAGGATCACGCCGAGCCGCACGAGATCGATGCGCGCGAGCGGTCCGCCCTTCCGGCCGACGACGCTCTCGGCGACGAGCGCGATCGCCGCGCAGGTCATCGCGAAGCGATCGAAGCGGAGAAAGACGGCCATCATCGCGTCGGCGCTGGTCGGCGACGGAACGATGCCAAAAACGAGCGGCGCCGCGATGGCTCCGAGGGCAACGAGCCCGCCGCCCCAAATCATGATCGCGCAGAGCTCGATCCCGATGGCGATCGTGAGCCCCCGCCCTCTGACCACTGTCCCCTCTCCCATCATGCGTACATCCTCACTCCGTGATGCGCGTCGCGCGTGCCGATCTCGAGGGCGCCGCAGCGGGACGTCGCGATCATCGTGCGTCCGCCGGGCATCGCGATCTCGACGCGCGCGCGCGCGAGCTTCGTGTTGAGGCAGTAGGTCATCGCGCCGCGGGGATTCGGATAGTGGAGTCCCACGAGATCGTCCGTCTCCGCCGAGAGCTCCGCCCGCACCCGGAGGCCGCTGCCGCGCGCCGTGGCCTCCCACCGGCGGAGCGAGATGAGCCCGCGGTTCACGCCGACGAGCTCCTTGCCGTTCAGGTCGAAGGACTCCTTGCCGATGCGGAGGAAGACCGCGGTCGCCATGGGCGAGAGCATCGGCCCGATGCGGACCCGCGCGCTCACGCCTTCGAAGACGAGGTCCTCGGCGTCGTCCCACGTCGACACGTGCGACCACGCGTAGAGGTGCGCGTGCCCGCGGCCCCAGTTGTGGCCGATCATCGCGGGCCATCCGTCGACGCTCCAGCGCTCCTCTTCTTCCGATGGGCCGCGCACGAGGCGGATCTCGCCGTCGATGCGCGCGTCGGCGAGCGGCGTGACGAGCTTCGTCGCCGGAAAGGTCGTGTCGTAGAGCGCGGTGGAAGGAAGGTGGACGATGGGCTTGCTGCGCTCCGGGCCGATCGCGAAATCGTAGGCGATGCGCCGCCCTCCGCTCGCGACCTCGCCACGCGCGCGGCCGAGCGAGAGCTCGCATCCGTCGACGGCGACGTCGAGCGTGCCCTTCGCGAAGCGCGCGCTCTCGAAGGGCACCTGCGTCTTCGTGACGAGATGGCCGCGATCACGATCGAACGCGATGGCCCATGCCTCGGCGACGGGAGGCGCGCCGTGCTGCGCGCGCGAGAAGACGGTCGACTTGATCCACAGCGCGCGTCTTCCGTTCGGATCGTTCGCCTTCAGGAACCAGCTCTCGACGTGGCCGTCCTCGCCGTCGCGATATCGGAGATCGAGGAGCGACGGCGGTATGGTCACAGACGTCGCAGCGCTTCCTTCACGAGCTCCGGATCGACGGCGGCGCTCGTGAGCTTTTCGATCTTCGGCTTCGCGTCGGCGATGCGCGCGCGGCCGGCGGACACGACGGCGGCGCCGAGCACGTCGGGGCGCGTCGAGTCGAGGTCGCGCAGGATCTCGGAGACGGCCCGCTCGTGCCCCATCCGCGCGAGCGCGATCTTTGCGTGGAAAGTACACGTATCGCGGATGTGCCGTGCGAGCCCGTAGGCGCGACGCTCGAGCGCAGGCACGGCCTCCTCGAGACCGAGCTCGCCCACGAGCTCGACGGCGGCGCGCTCGTCTTCTTTCTCCGGCGCGACACCGCGGATGCGACCGCCGCGCACGATCGAGAGGAGCGTCGCGTGCGCGTCCTCTTCTCCAGCCTTCGCGAGGAGGATCGCGGCGACGAGCGCGAGATGCGGCGTTCCCTTCTTGTGGAGCGCACGCGCGCGCGCGAGGAGACGCTCCTCGGGACGGATGCCTTCGTCGAGCCGCTCCTCCGCGATGCGGAGCGCGATGTGCGCGACGGCGTCGTCCTTGTCGTTCGTCGCGTCGAGCAGCGCCTGCTCGATCGAGGCCGATTCGTCGGCGACGCGCGCGTACGCGATGATCGCCTGGTAGCGCATCTCGGGACGCGCGTCCTTCAGCGCCTGGCGGAGGCGCGGGAGCGCGCGGTCGTCTTCGATCTCGCCGAGCGCGTTCAGCGCCATCTGGCGGACGTGCGACTCCTCGTCGTCGACCGCACCTACGAGATCGTCGACCTGCTCGAAGGCGCGCAGATCGCCGAGCGCGATGCATGCCGCCGCGCGGACGCGTGCGTTCTCGTCCTTCACGCGCTTCGCGATGAGCTTGATCGCCTTCGCGCGCACGTCGTCGTCGCCGCGCGCGTGGCGCACGAGATCCTCGATCGAGCTCGCGCGGACGTCGGCGCGCGCGCTGTCGAGATCGCGAAGGCTCGCTTCGAGATTGCGAGGCAGCGGCGGCGGACCGAGCATGGGCCTCTACATACACTCATCGGCCGCGCGGATCGAACGCGCGCCCTGCGATCATGAGCGCGACGCTCGTCGCGAAGACTGCGCCCGAGCCGACGAGGAGCACGTGCGGCGCGCGGAGCATCGCGGACACGCCTTGATCGAGGATCGCGCCGAGCGACACGCCGTCACGCGTGCCGAAGCCGACGAACGCGAGCGCGGCCTCGCTCACGACGACGGCGGCGGCGGTCGATCCGAGCTGCACCGCGACGATGCCCAGCAGATTCGGCACGAGATGCATCGCGACGACCCGCGCCTGCCCGCCGCCGAGGGCGCGCGCGGCCTCGACGAACGCCTGATCCCGAAGGATGCGCGTCTGCGCGAGCGCGAGACGAGCGAACGGCGCCCATGCCGTGATCGCGAACACGACGCCGAGGTGCACACGCGTCGGCGCACGCACCGCGGAGAGGACGACGAGCGCGAGGAGGAACGTGGGGAACGACTGCACGAGGTCGCACGCACGCTCGACGGCTCTTTCGAAGCGACCTCGCGACACACCCGCGGCGGCGCCGAGCGGCGATCCGATCACGAAGCCGACGAGCGCGACCGCCGCCGCGAGGAGCACGCCTCGCCACGTCGCGTAGGCCGCGAGCGCGAGCAGATCGACGCCGGCCTCTCCGCATCCGAACGGGTGTGCAGCGTCCGGCGCCGCCCATGCGAGCTCGGGCACGAGCCTCGTCGGCGAACGGGATCCGAGCGTGACGACCACCGCCGCCGTCGCGATCACCGCAATCGGCGCGACACGCGCGAGTCGCTTGCCGGTCATCGTGCCCCTTGCGGAGGTCGCGACTCGATCGCGAGCGCTCTCTCGCTCTTCGGCTTCGTCACGAGCGCGCCCTCGGATCGAGCGCGGCATGCACGGCGGCCGCGAGCTGCTGCGCGCCGACGAAGAGCGCTCCAGAAAAGACGATCGCGGCCTCGAGCACCGGCAGATCGCGCGACGAATAGGCCTCGAGGATGAGCGTGCCGAGGCCGCGACGCTCGAAGAGCCGCTCGAGGACCACGGCGCCGCCGAGGAGCGCGCCGAGCTGCGTGCCGATGACGGTGACGATCGGTCCCGTCGACGCGGGAAGCGCATGGAGCCACAGCGTGCGCGCGAAGCTCGCGCCTTTGCCGCGCGCCGACATCAGGAACTGCGCGCGCGCGACGTCGTCGAGCGCGGCACGCGACACGCGTGCGACGTGCGCTGCGAGCGGAAGCGAGAGGAGCCCGCTCGCGAAGAAGAGACCCGCGGCGCCCGCCTCGGGATCGCCCGGCAGCGGAACGACGCGCAGGCGCGCCGCGAGCGCGAACGTGAGCACGGGCGCGAAGGCGAGGAGCGGCGTCGCCGCGAGCGCCGTCGCGCAGCGATCGACCCAGTGCCGTCTCGCGCCGAGCCAGGGCCCCTGCCCCACGATCGCCGCCGTCACGCCGAGCGCAGCGCCGAGGAGCACCGCGAGACCCGCGAGCGACGCCGTGGGCCCGAGCGCGTCGAGCACCGTCGCGACCGCGCGCGTGCCCGGCCTCCGCACCGACTCG
>JADMIO010604199.1_pt1 | contig 11670 bp, 8 predicted proteins | sample 8958161 | NCBI WGS metagenome assembly JADMIO01 (sample SAMN16585339, study PRJNA669376) | soil metagenome | isolation source: Crop rotation soil | place: USA: Cullars Rotation, Alabama | collected 2011
TTGCAGTTGGCGAAGGGCTTGCAGTTGGCGAAGGGCTTGCAGTTGGCGAAGGGCTTGCAGTTGGCGAAGGGCTTGCAGTTGGCGAAGGGCTTGCAGTTGGCGAAGGGCTTGCAGTTGGCGAAGGGCTTGCAGTTGGCGAAGGGCTCGCGGTTGGCGAAGGACTTGGTGTGGGATCAACGCCTTTCTGCGCGTAGGTCGTTGCTGTTCCCAGGAGCGCGATCGTGCAAAAAACGGCGGCCTTGCGAATGAAAGTGTTAATCATAATGAAGGGTCTAAACGTGGTTTCTCCGAGTCCTCTGAATCGTCTAGAGATTTCGCGGGCGACGCACAAAAAGTGAAAAGTTAAGCGGTTGTTACTTTCCTCTCCTTGCCCGTGGAGATTTCTTCACCAACGCGCGGACCCCGTCCCATCCATTGACTCATTCGGGCGTGCCCGGATAGTGCAGCCCTTCATGTCCATCGAGCTCACGCGCAATTTCTGCATCATCGCGCACATCGATCACGGGAAGACGACGCTCTCCGATCGTCTCCTCGAACGAACAGGCACCATCCAGGACCGGGAGCGGCAGGATCAGTTGCTCGATTCGATGGACCTGGAACGCGAGCGCGGGATCACGATCAAGGCGCATCCGGTGGCGATGCGTTACAAGGCGAAGGACGGGAAGACCTACCGCCTCAACCTTTCCGACACGCCGGGTCACGTCGATTTTGCCTACGAAGTCTCGCGTTCACTCGCGGCCTGCGAGGGTGCGCTCCTGATCGTCGACGCTGCGCAGGGCGTGGAAGCGCAAACCGTCGCGAACGTCCATCTCGCCCACAAACAAGGCCTGACGATTGTCCCAGTGATCAACAAGATCGATCTGCCCAACGCCGACATCCCCGCCGTCCATCGGCAGATCGAGGAGATCCTCCAGATTCCCGCCGAGGAAGCGATCGATTGCAGCGCGAAGATGGGCATCGGGATCGAGGACATCCTCGAAGCGGTTGTCCATCGCATCCCGCCGCCTTCGCCGCCGAAAGACGATACGCTGCGCGCGCTCGTCTTCGATTCGGTCTTCGATGTTTACCGCGGCGTGGTTGCGTATGTACGCGTGATGTCGGGCAGCATGGCGGCCGATCAACAGGTGCGGATGATGAACAACGATTCGCGCCACGAGATCAAGGAAGTGGGCGTCTTCACGCCGAAGATGTTTCCGCAGGCGAAATTAAACGCGGGCGATGTCGGGTATTTCATCGCCAACATCAAAACCACTGCCGACATCAAGATTGGCGACACGATCACGGACCTGCGCAATCCCGCGAAGGAACCGCTCCCCGGTTTCCAGGAAATCCATCCCATGGTCTTCAGCGGGATTTATCCGATCAACACCGCCGATTTCGAGCATCTCAAAACCGCCATCGGCAAGCTGCGTCTGAACGATTCCGCTTTCACCTACCAGTCCGAGAGTTCGGTCGCGCTCGGGTTCGGTTTTCGCTGCGGCTTCCTCGGTTTGCTCCACATGGAGATCATCCAGGAGCGGCTGCGGCGCGAGTACGACGTCGATATCATCGCGACTTCCCCGAGCGTGGTTTACGAAATCCTCACGACCCGCGGCGAGGTGTTGCCGGTGGATAACCCGGCGCATCTCCCCGATCCCAGCATCATCGAGGAAGTGCGCGAGCCGATCGTGAAAGCCTACGTCCTTTGCCCTAACGAGAGCATCGGCGACATCCTCCAGCTCATCATGGAGAAACGCGGGACGATGGACCACACCGAGACGCTCGATACACGCCGCGTCATGCTCCATTGCGAACTGCCGCTGAACGAAATTCTGGTCGACTTCAACGACAAGATTAAGTCGATCACGCGCGGCTACGGCTCGATGGATTACGAGCATGCCGGCTATCGCGCGGACAAACTGGTCAAACTCGACCTGCTCGTGAATGGCGAACCGGTCGACGCATTTTCCATGATCGTGCACCGCGACCGGGCCGAATCCCGCGGCCGCCAACTGGCCGCGAAGTTAAAGGAAGTGATCCCGAGCCAGCTTTATCAGGTTGCCATCCAGGCCGCGATCGGCGGCAAAATCATCGCGCGCGAAAGCGTCAGCGCCCTGCGCAAAGACGTGACCGCGAAATGCTACGGCGGCGACATCACGCGCAAACGCAAACTGCTCGAGAAGCAGAAAGAGGGAAAGAAGCGGATGAAGAGCATCGGCCGGATCAACATCCCGCAGGAAGCATTCATTCAGGTTCTGAAGGCGCAATAGCGTTACATAGCTGGATTCGTTCGGCGTTCGCCTAACGAGACATAGGATCAGCGACCGCGGGAACGAGAATATTGTCAGCGATTTTCCCACCGCGTAGGATTGTGCCAGTATCACCGCATCCCGACTCGCAATGTCTCAAAGTGCTACCCTGAACTTCGTGCGCAAGCATCCAGCGGGATTGTTGCTCGCCGCGCAACTGATCGCGATTCTGCTCGATCCCGTGATGGAAGAAACCAGGGCGGGACGGTGCGGGTTCGTTGTTTTTGGTAACGTGGTTCTCGCGCTCGCGCTTTTGGTGGTTTTTCGCAGCCCATTGATGAACTGGTTTGGCTTCGTGCTCGCGGCACCGGCCGTAATCATGTCGTTAGCCGCCCTCTTTGGCGAATACGCGGGGATTCTTGTCATCGCGCATCTCCTCGAAGCCGCGCTCTACTTCTACGCCGCCATCGGCCTCATCGTCTACATGCTCGCCGATAATGAAGTAACGAGCGATGAACTGTTGGCCATAGGAGCCACTTTCACGCTTCTCGCCTGGGCCTTCACCTACGCCTACTCGGCGTGCCAATATTTCGTGCCGGGAAGTTTTGGCCTCAGCCCGATGGGACCAAGGTCATGGCTCGAACTGCTTTTTCTCAGCTTCAGCGTCCTCTCCAGCGTTGGCCTGAGCGACATCACACCAACCGCCGCCATGGCCCGTTCCCTCGTCATGCTGGAGATGTTCTGCGGTGTCATGTACATCGCGATCGTCGTTTCCCGTCTCATCGCCATGATGGGGCTGCGACGGGAGCATCATCGCTAGGCAACATCGACGGATGGGACGTTAAACGGCAGTTGCTTGGCCGAACGAGACCCAAGAGCAGCGACGGCGGACGAGAGCGCACGGGGGCGCTTTCACGCTCCGGTAACGTAGGTAGCCGCAGACGTCCGATTCTCGACGCCGAGCTTTTGGTAAATGTGGTCGAGGTGCTTGCTCACGGTCGCTGGCTTAGAGTTGAGAATGATCGCGATCTCGCTCGTCGTCTTGCCGCGCGCCACCCAAACGAGCACCTCCGCTTCCCGTGGCGTCAGGCCCAGCGCGATCAAGCGTTGCGCCGCCTCGGAATCCCGCTTTTCCTCTAGCAGTAGATTAAAGCCGCCGTTTTGATCGCGTGAGGCGATGGAAATTTGCAGCCGCGCGTCTGCGTGATCAATGACGAGCGGCGCAGATGAATCTCCAAGGCGGAGCGATTTGGTGAGCCACTCTCGCAGGCGATGGGGGACGAATGCCGCCGCGGCGTCGCGCTCAAAATATCGCTCGAGATAGTTCAACGCCTCGGCGGTGGCGAAGCTGATGCTTCCATCCGCACCAACGCTTAATAGTGCGCCACCGAGCCCGCGAAGGGCACTACTCATGCGGCTCACGACGCTCGCATTCGCACGTGCCTGCATGAGATGCGGTCGAAGCAATTCGAGAAGTTGGCGATCATCCTCCGAATAGTCGCGGCAAGCAGAATTGAAGGCCAACGCGACCTGCCCGTCGGCGAGCGGTGAGGCGAAGGCCATCTGATACTCGCAAGCGAGCGGTTTATAGAAGTCGTGATAGAGGCGCGTCTGCCGCCATTGCCGCTGACTGGTAAAATCTGTGATCTTGAACGGCTCCGGGGAACCGGTTCTCGCCACGTACGAGACGGTCGGATGCTCGTCTGAGAATGCGGGGCCCAGTTCGAGAAGAAATTTGGTCGCCGCTATGGGCAGGGCAGGCTCGCAATGCACGACGCGGAGCGCGCCGTCAGAGCTGAACTCGTTATAGGCAAAATAATCGCAACGAACCAGTGGAGTAACCGCCGCGAAGACGTGGCGCGGGAAGCTGTCCAGGTTCGCGCTTTCATAGAGCACGCGGATGCTCTCTGAAAGTGCGCGCAGATTGGAGTGTGTTAGCTGGCGCGGCATTTTTCCGTAAGACCCGGTTCTTGCTATCCGAGGGTGGCGCACGCGGCGAGAGAAAAATTTACTGTCAATACGTAGTTCTGCGTATCGACGGGTCCGCCGTGACGGCACAAGACTCCTCGCCGTATGAAAACACCCATCATTGCGATCGCTGTCCTAGGTTTCTTCGTTGCGGCACACGTGTCGCGTGCGGTTGATGTCATCAACAACTGCGGAACGCCGGGGTGCACTGCGAATGCGAATGCGACGAGCGCCGATCCAAATAATAACGCGACTGCCGGAGGCGGCCACGGCAACGGTGCTGGCACCCCAGGTGCGACAGCTGGCAACGGCGGAAGCGGCACGGCCCACGCCGAGAATACGACGATTTCCACCACTCAGGCCCGGTCCACCGCCTTCGGCGCAGGTGGAAACGGCGGTAACGCCACGGTTGCGGGTGCAACGGCAGGTAATGGCGGAGCGGGGCATGGGTCGACGGCTGCCTCGGCTAGTGGTCCGGGCGTCCCGGCAATTAGTGAGGCGACAGCCTTGGGAGGCAGCGGCGGAACCGCCGTGGCGGGCGCCACAGGGGGGAATGGTGGTCCAGTTACCGCTTCAGCAACCGCATCTGGAATGAACGGGGCTCCGTGTAGCGTGAAGGCGACAGCGGTCGGCGGGAACGCAAATAACGGTAGCGCCGGAGCAGCGTCGTTAGGCACCGTCAACGCCACATCCGATACCGGCGACGTGACCGTAACCGGCGACGCAGCGGGCGGAAACGGTCTCATCAGCGGCTCAACAAATCTTCTCAACGCGATTAGCGGAACGACGGCCGGTCGCCTGACTCTGAATCAACGGGCAACAGGCGGAAGTGGCAGCCTGAACGGTACGTCTGGCAACGCAGCGAGCAGCTTGACCTTCTCGAGCTCGAGCAGCTCTGCGCTGACATTAAATGTCACGGCGCTCGCCGGAGTCGCAGGTATCCGCCAGAACAGCGGCAACGCGGCTCCGGGCGGCAGCGCGACCGTTTATGCAAACGGCTCAAGTTCCGCCGGATCGACGACGGTCAATTTTGCTGGCGAAGGTGGAGTAGGCGGCCGCGGTGAGAATAACGCAAGTGCCGGGTCGGGCGGAGGTCTGTCTTGCGACATTCATGCGAATAGCACGAGTGGTTCTGCTATCGTGCGCAACGTCGCTGTCGGACCAGGTTATGGGACAACGCCGCATGGCGGCGCTGGTGGCAACACATTGTTTGGTAGTAATGGTCAGGTCATCGCAGGAGACGGCGGCGATGCGACGGGCGCGGTAAGCGCATCCGCCACCGGAGCCAATATGGCTGATGTCTCCGTCACTCTCGCTGGCGGGTCAGGCGGCAACGTGGCGACTCCAAACCTGGGGACACCCGGTGCGGGAGGTAGCGCCTCCTTCAGTTCCGTAGCAGGGAGTTCGGATACCGGTCGCGTCACCATCCTCGCCACGGCGGTGGGCGGTTTGGGCGGCTACAGCACTACACGGGGCGGCGAAGGTGGCAGCGTCTCGCTCTTTGATGTGGTCTCGGCGAGCACCACGGGGCCAGCCTCTCTTGAACAATATGCAAACGGCGGCACCGGTGGCACGCCGACCGATAGCTCAGGCGCGGGCGGGGCTGGCGGTGATGCGACAAGTTCGCTCACCTCCACGACGAACAACAGCTCGAACCTGACCGTAAAGGTTAATGCAACCGGCGGTCTCGGTGGCCTTGGTTCGACGTCGCGCGGCGGAATTGGCACCGCGTACGCGAACGCTGCCGCGCCCAACTTTCTCGCGGTTGAGGCCAACGCGAAGAGCGGCGCGGCGAACGGTCTTGTCGCACAGCCTGCCTCGGCGACGGCGATCCGTTCCGCCGGCCACTTCGGCTCGACCGGGTCGGGTGAGTTTGCGATGGCAACTGCGGGTACCCAAGGTTCTGCCGAAACGGTATCGACGGTCGCCACTTCCATCGGCGGGTTTGCCGGAGTGAGCGAAGCGCGGACGACGGTGACCACACCGGCTGCCTTCCCCGCCACGTCCGAAATGCGCGACGCGACGGTTTTCAGCACCGTCCGACCAGCCGACAGCGCGGCTGCGGCTGTTCTGGCCGGCAATCCGCTGGCTGCTTCGCACTTCGATGTCGGCGGCTCGAGCCGCATGCTCAACCTGACTACACTCGCCGGTTCCTATGGGATGAGCACGGGCGGAACGAGTCACACGTCTACGCTCAACTTCGGTTATTCGTCGAACGGCCAGGGTCTGCCGGCGCAAGCGATCAAGCTTGCGCTGCTGAATCCGGTTTACACCGGGAATGGGCCTAGCACTGTCGGATTTCGAATCACCGCGCCGAATTTATCGTTCATCCGAAGTTTCCCGTCATTGGCAGCGGCCTTGGCGTTCTTCAACGACAACGTTCTGACCCTCCAGGCAACGCCGACCAACGGGGTCTTGATCACGGTAGACATCACTCCGAGCTTCACCGCGCCGGGCGATTCATTCCGCGTGGATGTATTGTTAGGCACATCGAGCGTGCCGCTGGCGCTCTACTCGGCCGGATCGCGCAAGACACATGGTTCCGCCGGAACGTTCGACGTTAACCTCCCGCTCACTGGTGGGCTCGGCATCGAGTCGCGCAGTGGGAGCCACATGATTGTGGTCCGCTTTAATGAATCGGTGATGTCGGCGAACGCTGCAGTTACCCAAGGTACAGGCAGTGTTAGCAGCGCACCCTTAGCAGATAATTTCCTGTTTGTTAACTTGGCGAATGTTGCCGATGTCCAGAGGCTCACCTTGACCCTAAGTAATGTTAAAGATGTTGTTGGACGACTCATGCCTAACACGCCTGTCACCGCCGGATTTCTTCTGGGCGACACGAACGGCAACGGTTCCGTGACTGCGTCGGATATCGGACAGACAAAAGCGTTTTCGGGTCAGACCGCCAACGCAGCTAACTTCCGGGGCGATCTAAATGTCAGCGGCTCGGTCAACGCCACCGACATTGGTGTGGTGAAATCACGGGCCGGCGTGCAATTGCCGTAGCGCGGAGAGTCGCACACCGATTCTGTGCGAGGTGCTGCCGCAATTGGGGGATAACTTCGGACCGTTCGTGGAAACCGTCCCGCCGGGCGATGGTCGTGGATGCGGCGGCTATCCACGGCGCCGGGACGCCAACTCGCTGTCCATTGCTACGCTCTGGATGGCGAAGCCGGGCAGCTTTCCTGATGCCGAAGTCGTCCCCCTGATTGGGTGAGCAAATCAGCCCGGCGCACTTTGTTCCTGCGGGAGATTTATTCAGATGCCGAAACGTCGATGATTGAGTAGCGTTGCCGCCCATGTTCACTTCGCGCTACGTCAAGCAGAGCCGGCTGCTCCTTCGGCATGCCCAGAAATATCTGCGCTACAAGAAGGACATCCTGAGCGAGACGGACCGCGCGGAGGTGCAGGCTGGGATTACGTCACTGGAGACGGCTTTGCGCGAACGGAAGGGCGATCGGATCAAGACGGACGCGGAGGCGCTCGATGCCCGGCTGCACAAATTAACGCCGGTGACGTGGGAAGCGCATTGGCGGGAGAATTGCGAAGTGATCCTTGTCGCGATTGTCGTGGCGATTGGGATTCGCTCCTATTTCCTGCAACCATTCAAGATTCCGACCGGCTCGATGCAGCCCACCTTGAACGGGATCATCGGTCATCCCATGACCGACCCCGCTCCCAACATCATACGAAAAGCGGTGGAGTTCGTGGTCCTGGGGCGCAACTACATCGACGTCGTTTCAAAGGTGGACGATCGCGTGGAGCAAATCGTGCCGCAGAAGTATGGGTTTTTCTTTACCTTCTCGCGTGTCATTTGCCGTGAGCAAAAGTTCCTGGTTTATGCGTCACCGGACACTTTGCGGCAGGACTTCCACGTCTCCGTGGGGAACACTTATCGGAAGGGCGAAGTGATCGCGCGGGGCGCGGTCGATACCGGCGATCAGGTTTTTGTCGACAAGTTCACCTACAATTTCGTCAAGCCTCACCGCGGCGATGTCTTTGTATTCAAGACGGATGACATCTCGATGATTACGGCGGATCCCGAGACTGGCGCGCCTTATTACATCAAACGTCTGACCGGGCTTCCGGGAGACGAACTGCGCGTCGAGCCGCCGCGTTTTTATGTGAACGGAGCGATCCCGACCGATTACGGTTTCCAACGGGTCATGAGTGCAAAGAATGGCTATCGCGGCTACGCCGTCGCGGGAAATAATCTGGGCAATTCGGAGCAAACTTTCCGTGTCCCCGAGCGTCATTATTTCGCCATGGGGGACAACAGCTACAACAGCTTCGACAGCCGCTACTGGGGACCGGTTCCGGAGGAAAATCTGGTCGGACGCGGGCTGCTCGTTTACTGGCCTTTCACCCGGCACTGGGGTTTGATTCGTTAGGCGCAGATGTTCTCAAGCCTGCCGCGAGTGTATCCGCTGCTCGGCCTTTGCGGCGGCTATCTCCTGCTCCTGTTCTTCAACCCGCTGCGGGCGGTGCTGCGCGACGGCTTCCGCTGCATCACCCGCTTCAAGCGCATTTGGCTGACCTTCGTCCTGCTCGGCTTCGCCTATTCGGTTTTTCAATTCGCCACGTTCACGCCCGTGCAGGCGATCGCGGATCTCGATCCCGCGCAGATCGAAACGATCGGGGACTGGAACTGGCCACAGCTCGTCGAGGTCTGGCCGGACACTCCATTGCCCGCGCTCGAGGGTGTCGCCGGTATTTTCGACAACGCCACGACGACTTATCCGCTCGCGATCGTGGCTGCCATCCTCTTGCTCTGCAACTGGCGGGGAGTGCATGGCGCGCTCCTGAAAGCGCTTGGGCAACGTTTTCGTGTCTGGGGATACGCGATTTATCTGATCGTGGTGCTGAGCGCGGTCGCCTCCATCTTCAAGGCGATCGTCTTTTGGCGTTTGCCCACCTGGCGCCTCGTCCTGCCGGACGCCGTCCTCTTCAAAACCTCCGCCTCAGTTGATGCCGCCGCCTTCATCTTTGAATACCTGTTCGGTGTTTACATTCAGGTTTACCTGATCACGGTTTGCCTCGCCTGGATCAAGGGCCTGAGCTTTACGGAGGAGGGGCTTTTTCAATTTTCGGTCCGCCGATTTACTTACGTTTTGAAATGGGCGGGCATCGTCGTCTTGATCAGCGCGCTGCTCGTCCGTCTCCCGCTTCTTCTCGCATACTTCATCGATCTGCCGGGCGTGCTCGATTACCAGGCGGCAGCGCGCTACTGCATGAGCGCTTTCATCATCCTGTTTTGTTCCGTCCAGGTTTCACTCGTATTGCACAACGAAAACCTACGCGAAGCCCTGCGCGCGCACTGGGAGTTCCTTCGCCGCGACAAGGTCCGGTTGGCCTGGTTCCTCCTCATTTGCGCCATTCACTTTTTCTTTCTCACCACGTGCGACGCGATCATGAAAAGCGCAATCGCGGACCGCATCGCGGCGTTGATCGTCTGGAAGTCGATCTACGTTTGCCTCCACGGGCTCGTCATCGGCTGGCTTCTTGCCTCGTGGGTTTGTTTGTTCCGGCAATGCGAGACCGGCCGGATCAATCAGGAAACCTGGATTCGCTATTAGCGATGGGCGGCTAGTTGCCGGGTGGACGGCGGGCGGCGTTCTCCCTACCATGGGGGCGGTGGATGCGGCCAAGATAACGAAGCAAAGCAAATCCAATCTCGCCCTCGCCTTTGTCTCGTTAGGCAAAGAGCGCCGGCGCGACATCACCACCTTCTACGCGTTCTGCCGCGTCATCGACGACATCGCGGACTCGCCCGAGCTCGATCTGCGGACGAAAGCGGATGGCCTCGCCGCGTGGCGAAGGTGGTTGCGCGGAGCGGCGGCCCACGAATCGTCGCTCGCGGCCGAGATGCGCGCGCTCATGGCGAAGTATGAGCTCCCGCCCGAAATGCTGGAGGAGATCATCGCCGGCGTGGAAATGGACCTGAGCCAGTCGCGCTACGCCACGTTCGAGGAGCTCGGCGTTTATTGTTACCGCGTGGCCAGCGCGGTCGGATTGGTCAGCATTGAAATTTTCGGCTATCGCAACCATGAAAGCCGCGAATACGCCATCCAGCTCGGGCTCGCGCTGCAAACGACCAACATCATCCGCGACGTCGGCAAAGATCTCGAGGTCGGCCGAATCTATCTTCCCCAGGAAGAAATGACGCGCTTCCGCTATTCCGAAGCGGACCTGCTGGCGCGCACCTACAACGAGCGTTTTCTCGCTCTGATGAATTTTCAGGCGGAACGCTCGCACGCCTTTTACGCCAGGGCCGCCGCCGTCCTGCCGCGCGAAGATCGCCGCGCCATGGTCGCGGCCGAGATCATGGCCGGCGTTTATCGTTCGCTGTTGCGTCGCATGGAAGCCGACCGCTTTCGCGTTTTCGAAAAGGCGTATCGCCTGAGCCGATTGCAGAAAGCCGGTTGGGTCGCGGCTCGATTGTTACGGCCATTTTGAGCGGTGCGCCCGATTAGAGCTAAACACAACGGTTTCGCTGGCTGAGTCGACAATTCGCTCTAGTCTGCGGTTCGATCGAAAATTCAATTCAACATTATGAAAAAACTTAATCTAGCAGTCGTGGCTGTGGCAGCTCTCAGTGCCATCGCCCTCAGTTCTTGTGAAACCCCCACCGGCCAGGGCGCGGGCATCGGCGCCGCCACCGGAGCCATCATCGGTGGCGCGGCGTCCGGCAACGTGCGCGGCGCGGCAGTTGGCGCGGCCCTCGGCGCGGGCACGGGCGCATTGATTGGCGCCGCCATTGAAGCCGATCAGCGTGGTTATTACGAAGGACATCCAGGGAGCTACTATCCAATGGGCCAGCGCGTCGGTAATGGCCTGGTGCGCAGTCCATATCCGCCGCACGCGGTGGTGGATGTGCGCGGAATTCCGCACGGCGCGCTCGTGCGTGATCCATCCTCCGGTCGCCCCTTCCGCAAGCCCTAACGGTTAGCGATTTAGAAGCTTGAGACGGGTTGGTTCGGCCTCGGCCGGATCAACCCGTTTTCTTTTGCCCAGGCCTTTGCGTCCGATCGGTAGGTCCGTCTGCCGAGGGGACACCGGTGCTGCAGCAACCTGGCGGTTCGCTTGTGAAAGTTCCGCGCTGTTTCTCAAACTCTTCGTTTTGCGACTCATCCGTGAGAATCCGAACGGGTCGACGCGCATGTCGGGAGACAAGACCTGGAAGTCGAAGCTCCCAACACGGAAGTTTGGTCGTCCGACTCCGAAGTTTACTCGTCTGACTTCGAAGTTTACTCGTCTGACTTCGAAGTTTACTCGTCCGACTTCGAGGTTTGGTCGTCTGACTTCGAGGTTTGGTCGTCTGACTTCGAAGTTTACTCGTCCGACTTCGAGGTTTGGTCGTCCGACTTCGAGGTTTGGTCGTCCGACTTCGAAGTTTACTCGTCCGACTTCGAGGTTTGGTCGTCCGACTTCGAGGTTTGGTCGTCTGACTTCGAGGTTTGGTCGTCTGACTTCG